>Ga0209300_1000347_pt1 | contig 26045 bp, 22 predicted proteins | sample Shrwel_input2_RT_FD_187535 | JGI IMG/M metagenome (GOLD analysis project Ga0209300, IMG submission 187535) | Subsurface microbial communities from deep shales in Ohio, USA - Utica-3 well 1 S input2 RT (SPAdes) (version 2) ... | reverse complement strand
ACCCAGCGCGCCGCGCGCACCGCGCCCTTGGCGAAGGTCATGCGGCTCGAGGCCTTGTGGGTAATCTCGATGCGCTCGCCTTCGGTGGCAAACATCACCGTATGCTCGCCGACGATGTCGCCGGCGCGCACGGTGGCGAAGCCAATCTCCTTGTCGGTACGCGGACCACAGTGGCCGACCCGCTCGAACACGCCGTACTCCTTGAGGGGCCGCTCCAGCGCATCGGCCATCACCTCGCCCATCTTCAGCGCCGTGCCAGAGGGCGCATCGACCTTGTGGCGGTGGTGGGCCTCGATCACTTCGATATCGTAGCCCTCATCGCCCAGCGCCTTGGCGGCGGTCTCCAGCAGCTTGAGAGTCAGGTTGACGCCGACGCTCATGTTGGGGGCAAAGACCATCGGCACCCGATCACGATAGCCGTCGAGCTCGGCGATCTCATCATCGGAAAGCCCGGTGGTGCCGATCACGATCGCCTTGCCGTGCTGGGCGCACAGCGCCAGATTATCCAGCGTCACCCGAGGCGCGGTGAAGTCAATCAGCACATCGACGTCATCGAGCACAGCGTTAAGGTCGTCGCTGGCCACCACGCCGAGCTTGCCAAGGCCCGCAAGCTCGCCAAGATCGGCACCCGCGAGCGAGCTACCCGACTCGACGATGCCCGCGGCCAGAATGGCCTCCGGATCCTGCGTGACGGCGTTGATCAGGGTGCGGCCCATGCGGCCGGCGGCACCGACGATAGCAATGCGGGGAGCGTGAGAGGACATACGGTCTCCAAGCGGTTGGCGAAACTTGCGGGACAAGTCGCGGAACATCACGAGGCAAGTCGTGTAAGTGAAACGTCGTGCAAAAAGTCGCGGGAGTATAGCAACTGCCGACGCGGCGCGTCTGTCATGCGCGCGCCCCGCGACTGGCCTAAGCTCGGAGGGTCACCCCACCGGACGCCACCATGTCTCGCCCCCCGTTGCCATACTGGCCTGTCTCGGGCCTTCACTCAGCCCCTCGAGCATGCGCTCGCCCGGTGACCCGATGCCTGCTGCGCATTGCCGTCTGGCTGCTACCCGTCATGATCGCCCTCGCCCTCGTGCCCCTGAGCTGTGCAGGCGGCGTCAGCCCGACCCAGCTGGCCCCGCCAACCGGCGTGTCACGCCAGGGCATCGAGGAGTGCGGCACCCTCAAACTGCCCTCCGAATGGCAATCTGAGGAGCAGGGTGGCGCGTCTTTGAACGGCACGTCTCTTAACGGCACGGCGCTGGGCGGCCTCTCGGCGCTGGGCTGGGACAGCGACGCCCAGCTGCTCTACCTGTTATCCGATCGTGGCCAGCTTTACCAGGGGCGCCTCGACTTCACGGCCGACAAGCTCAGCGGTTTCACCCTGCTTGCCTCCCTGCCCCTCAAGGATGCCGATGGTCAGCCGCTCGAAGACGACGCGGCGGATGCCGAATCGCTGATCATCGAAGACGGCGCCAACGGGATTGATGGCGACGCCACCCTGCTGGTCGGCTTCGAGCGCGAACACCGCCTACAACGCTTCACTCCCGACGGCCAGCCAGTGGGGCAGCCCATGCGGCCAGCGGGCTTCGAGGGCGCCGACTTCAATGCTGGCGCCGAGGCCCTCGCCGTCGACCGTCGCGAGGGCCTGATCGTCGGCCTGGAAGGCCCGCCTGCCGGCATGCCTGCGGGCACCACACGCCTGTTCGCCCCCGCCAGCGGCCGACAGTGGCGCTACTCCTTGGCGCCGGAAGCCGGTAGCGGCCTGACGGCCCTGGAAGGGAACGGCGATACCCTGCTGGCTCTGGAGCGCGCCTTCGCACCTCCGGCGCCGCTGGTGATCAGCCTGCGCCGGGTGCGTCTGACCGACAGCGGGGTGGCCGAGGTCGAGACCGTCGCTCGCCTCTCCAGCGGCGAGGGCTGGCGGCTCGATAACTTCGAAGGCCTGACACGGCTCGACAATGGCCGCTTCCTGATGGTCAGCGACGACAACTTCATCATGCTGCAGACGACGTTGCTCAGTTGCTTCTCGCTGCCCACCGACTGAGGACATCCTCACGCCACAGCCATACCATCGCCGCCAGTACCAGTACGCTACCGGGCAGCCACTCCCAGCCAAGCCGGTCGGGTGTCTGAAGAAACAGCAGTAGCATCGACACGAAGGGCACCAGGTAGCCGTAGGCGGTGACGGCAGCGGGCGTGAGCACCGCGGTCGCCCGCTGCTGCAGCCAGAAGGTCACGGCGCTGGAGAAGAGCCCCAGGTAGATCACCACCAGGGCATCCCTGAGGCGCATCGTGGATAGCGCCGCGACGGGCTCGACCACAAGGCCCAGGGCGCCGACCAAGCCCCCACCCAGCGCCAGGCTCCAGAAGGTGCGCACCGCCGCCGAGGTCGACAGCCACCCCCGGGCAAGCCCCCATTTCGAGAGCACCGGATAGAGCGCACTGGCCATGCAACCGAGCAGAAACACCGCTTCGCCGCGCCCAAAGACGACACCGAGGCTGGCACTGTCCTGACTTCCGGCCTCGACAAACGCCAGCAACAGCGCACCGGCGGCGCCCAGGGCAAGGATCAGTGGAAGCCGCCAGCCGCGGCGCTCAAGCCCTGCCGCGAGGCCAAACAGGAAGGCCAACAGCGGCACACTGACGAACAGCGTGGCCATCGACAGCGCCGTCGCATGATTAGCCGCCCAGAACATGGCCGTAAAGAATCCAGCGAGACACAGCCCCATCAGCCCATAAAGCAGCCAGGCGGCGCCGTCGGGCCAGCGATCCGGCGCTCGCCTGGCCAGCCCCCAGAGTGCCAGCGCCGCTACCGTAAAGCGCAGGGCAGTCAGCAACATCGGCGGCAGGTCGGCGCCGATCAGCCCCACCGCCGGAAACGACAGGCCTACCAGCAGCGCCCACAACAGCAGGCCGAGATGGGCCTTGAGGGCCACGGAGTGCGCCTGCTCAGTTTTCCCAGACCATCTTCAGTGGCTCATCGCCGGCCATGCGCTCCAGGTGGCTCGCCACCACGCCCTCGAGCGTATCGAGACTCTCGACATCCAGCGCCTCGACGGCCACTCGCAGGTGCGTGGCATCGGCTTCCATCAGGCAGGTGCCGGCGTCGAAGTGGACACGGCCATGGCCCTCTTCGTGCTCGACTTGGAACTTGTGCGCCCAGTGCTTGCACAGGCGATTGATCAGCTTGGCCCCGGACTCGGTGGGAATTTCGGTACGTGAAATGGGCATGACGGTATCCTCGAGGGTAAAAGGCGGGAGGGGTCGGTTCTTCCAACAGACTATCTACGAACCCCGGGCTCGCGCCAGGGTGAAAGCCTGATAATGAAAAGGCCCCCGCCATTCGAGATGACGAGGGCCTTTTCCATCACAGCCGGCTTCGAGAGGCCTTACGGCTTCATGTCCTCGAAGAACTTCTTCACACCGTCGAAGAAGCTGGTCTTCTTCGGCGAGTGATGGCTGTTGCTGCCTTCCAGGCTATCCTGGAATTGGCGCAGCAGGTCTTTCTGATCGTCGCTGAGCTTGACCGGCGTTTCCAGCACGACCTTGCACAGCAGGTCGCCGGCGGGGCCGCCGCGCACCGGCTTGACGCCCTTGCCGCGCATGCGGAACAGCTTGCCGGTCTGGGTCTCGGCGGGAATCTTCAGCTTGACCCGGCCGTTCAGGGTCGGCACTTCGAGCTCACCGCCAAGGGCGGCATCGACGAAGTTGATCGGCACTTCGCACAGCAGATCACGACCGTCGCGGCGGAAGATCTTGTGCGGCTTGATCGCCACCTGTACGTAGAGGTCGCCGGGCGGGCCACCGTTGATGCCGGCTTCGCCCTCGGCGTTGAGGCGAATCCGATCGCCGGTATCGACGCCTGCTGGAATCTTCACCGACAGGGTACGGGTCTCGCGCACGCGCCCTTCGCCATGACACTCGTGGCAGGGCACCTTGATCTGCTGGCCGCTGCCATGACAGGTCGGGCAGGTCTGCTGTACAGCGAAGAAGCCCTGCTGCATACGCACTTGGCCGTGACCGGCACAGGTCGGGCAGGTTTCCTTGGTGGAACCGGGCTCGGCACCGCCGCCGTCGCAGCGACCGCATTCGACGTGGCGCGGCACGCGGATATCCACCGAGGTGCCGGCCACCGCATCCTCGAGGTCGAGCTCGAGGTTGTAGCGCAGGTCGGAGCCACGCTGCGGAGCGTTCGGGTGACGTCGACCACCGCCGCCGCCAAAGATGTCGCCGAACACGTCGCCGAAGATATCGCTGAAGCCGCCGGCACCAGCGCCGCCGCCGAAACCACCGCCGCCTTGACCATCGACACCGGCATGGCCGAACTGGTCGTAGGCCGCGCGCTTCTCGTCGTCGCTCAGAACCTCATAGGCCTCGGAGACCTCTTGGAACTTCTGCTGGGCGCTTTCGTCATCCGGGTTACGGTCCGGGTGAAACTTCTGGGCGAGGCGTCGGTAGGCCTTCTTGACCTCTTTCTGGTCGGCCCCACGCTCGACGCCCAGAACTTCATAGTAATCACGTTTGGACATGGGTCTGTCCGCCTCCGTAGCGACAGTGCGGAAACACCAACGCGGGAGTCAGGCTCCCGCGCTGGCGTCATCCGTCATTCAGATGTCGTGGTTTACTGCTTTTTCTGGTCGTCGTTGACTTCTTCGTACTCGGCGTCGACCACGTCATCTTCCTGCTTGGCACTCGCCTCGGCGCCGGCTTCGGCCTGCTCGCCTTCGGCCTGCTCGGCGTACATCTTCTGCGCCAGCGCACCAGAGGCTTCGGTCAGGGCATCCAGCTTGGACTGGATGGCTTCCTGGTCGTCGCCCTTGGACGCTTCTTCCAGCTCGGCGATGGCCGTTTCGATCTTCTGCTTCTCATCGTCGGTCGCCTTGTCGCCGGCTTCCTCGATGGTCTTCTTGGCGGCGTGAACCATGCCGTCGGCCTGGTTACGCAGCTGGACCAGATCCTCGAACTTCTTGTCCTCGTCGGCGTGGGCCTCGGCGTCCTGGACCATCTGCTCGACTTCTTCCTCGGACAGGCCACTGGAGGCCTTGATCACGATCGACTGCTCCTTGCCGGTGGCCTTGTCCTTGGCGGACACGTTCAGGATGCCGTTGGCGTCGAGGTCGAAGGCGACTTCGATCTGCGGCACGCCGCGCGGTGCCGGCGGAATGTCGCTGAGGTCGAAACGACCCAGGGACTTGTTGCCGCTAGACTGCTTGCGCTCGCCCTGCTGGACGTGAATGGTCACGGCCGTCTGGTTGTCATCCGCGGTCGAGAAGGTCTGGGTCTTCTTGGTCGGGATGGTCGAGTTCTTCTCAATCAGCGGCGTCATCACGCCGCCGAGGGTCTCGATGCCCAGCGTCAGCGGGGTCACGTCGAGCAGCAGCACGTCCTTGACGTCACCGCCCAGCACGCCGCCCTGGATAGCAGCACCCACGGCCACGGCTTCGTCCGGGTTGACGTCCTTGCGGGCGTCCTTGCCGAAGAACTCGGCGACCTGCTTCTGCACCATCGGCATGCGGGTCTGACCGCCCACCAGAATCACGTCGTCGATCTCGGAAGAGGAAAGGCCGGCGTCGGACAGGGCGGTCTTGCAGGGGCCCATGGAGCGCTTGACCAGATCCTCGACCAGCGACTCGAGCTTGGCACGGGTCACCTTGACGTTGAGGTGCTTGGGACCGGTGTTGTCAGCAGTGATGTAGGGCAGATTGACGTCGGTCTGCTGGGCGCTGGACAGCTCGATCTTGGCTTTCTCGGCGGCTTCCTTGAGGCGCTGCATGGCCAGGTTGTCGCCGGACAGGTCGATGCCGCTATCGGACTTGAACTGATCGACAAGGTAGTTGATCAGCTGCATGTCGAAGTCTTCGCCGCCCAGGAAGGTATCGCCGTTGGTGGCGAGCACTTCGAACTGGGTTTCGCCGTCGACGTCGGCCACTTCGATGATGGAGATATCGAAGGTGCCGCCACCCAGGTCATAGACCGCGATGGTCTTGTCGCCGCGCGCCTTGTCCATGCCGTAGGCCAGAGCAGCTGCGGTCGGCTCGTTGATGATGCGCTTGACCTCGAGGCCGGCGATGCGACCCGCGTCCTTGGTTGCCTGACGCTGAGAGTCGTTGAAGTAAGCCGGCACGGTGATCACCGCTTCGGTCACTTCTTCGCCCAGGTAGTCCTCGGCGGTTTTCTTCATCTTCTTCAGGACTTCTGCGCTGACCTGCGGCGGTGCCAGCTTCTTGTCCTTCACCTGCACCCAGGCATCACCGTTGTCGGCTTCGGTGATGGTGTAGGGCACCATCTTGATGTCCTTCTGGACGACATCGTCCTTGAAGCGACGACCGATCAGGCGCTTGATGGCGTACAGGGTGTTCTGCGGATTGGTGACGGCCTGGCGCTTGGCCGCCTGACCTACCAGCGTCTCGCCATCATCGGTGTAGGCGATGATGGACGGCGTGGTGCGGCCACCTTCAGCGTTCTCGATGACTTTGGCGCTGTCGCCGTCGAGAACGGCGACACAGGAGTTGGTTGTCCCCAGGTCAATACCGATGATGCGTCCCATAGGAAATCCTCGAAAAGTCGTTGCTTTGATTCGTTACTCGCGACAAATGCCGCGGGGTTGTCGTCTATGTGGGGGCCGCTGAGATCATTTCAAGCCCTTTTTTTGACGACCTATCCTGTTTTACTGACGTAGATGTTGCTGACGTCCTTATTTCTGCCTTGGCTAGGCGGGCGCACCCCAAGCAGGGGGCGCCTGCCCGCGATCAGCTGGCAGCCTGGCTGACCACGACCATCGCCGGGCGGACCAGGCGACCATTGAGCAGGTAACCCTTCTGCATCACCTCGATGACCGAGTTGGGCTCGACATCGGGCGACGGCACCATGGTCAGCGCCTCATGGAACTGCGGGTCGAACGGCTCGCCCTGCGGGTCAACGACCTCGACCCCAAACTTGCCCAGCACGTCCTGTTGCAGCTTGAGGGTCATCGCCACGCCCTCGCGGTGCGACTCGCTGGCGCCGTCTTCCATGGCTTCCTGGGCCTTCTCGAGGCTGTCGATGACCGGTAGCAGTTCCTTGACGAACTTCTCCAGCGCGAACTTGCGCGCCTTGTCGACATCCTGCTCGGCACGGCGACGCACGTTCTGCGCTTCGGCGGCGGCGCGCAGCTGCTGATCCTTGGCCTCTTTCAGGCTCTCTTCGAGCTCCTCGACCTTCGCGGCCAGCACGTCGGCTTCGGCATTGTCGACGGCTTCGCTCTCGGGCTCGATGGCCTCGACGGTGTCATGAATTTCTTCCTCGAGCGTGCTGTGCTCGGACTCGTCTTGCTGTGATGGCGTCTGAGGTTCTTTGGCCATGAAGCATCTCCTGACGTCGAAAGGCGGCCCAAGGCCGCCCTGGCAGCTGAATGGGTCAACTGTTATGGGTGAACTCACGCCTATATGGGGATGGTCACGGCGAACTCAAGGCATGACGAAGCAGCGTTTGCGCTGGCAATTGAAGGGGGGTATGGACTACTGTATAAACGCACAGACCACGACGCGAGACGGCGGGACATTACCCATCACGTGCGGGAGACAGCCATGCTGGTGCAGCTTGCCATTCAGGACTTTGCCATTGTCGAGCGACTCGACCTGGAGCTTCAGGGCGGCATGACCGCCATCACCGGCGAAACCGGCGCCGGGAAATCGATTCTGCTCGGCGCCCTGGGGCTGTGCCTGGGCGAGCGCGCCGATGCCGGCAGCGTGCGCCATGGCGCCGAGCGCGCCGACTTGAGCGCCCGCTTCGATATCGCCGACCTGCCGGCTGCCCGCGACTGGCTGGACGCCCGTGAGCTGCCCGCCGACGACTGTCTGCTGCGCCGGGTCATCACCAAGGGTGGCCGTTCCAAGGCATGGATCAACGGCCAGCCGGCGACCATCGCCGATCTCAAGGCGCTCGGCGAACATCTGATCGAGATTCACGGCCAGCACGCCCATCAGGCGCTTTTGAACGAGGATACCCACCTGCGCCTGCTCGACGATTTTGCCGGCCATCGCCCCGCCGTGACCCAACTGGCCGAGACGTTCCGGGCCTGGCAGTCGAGCCGCAAGCAGCTGAAGCGCCTCGCCGAGGACGGCGACGAGATCCAGGCCCGCCGCCAGCTGCTGCGCTATCAGGTCGAAGAACTCGACCAGCTGGCGCTAGCCGAGGGCGAGCTCGCCGAGCTCGAAGAAGAGCAGGAGCGCCTCGCCCATGCCGAAGAACACCTGCGCGAAAGCCAGTTCGCCAGCGAGTGCTGCGAAAGTGACGAAGGCGGCGCTCTGACCCTGCTCAACCAGGCCATGAGCCACCTTTCTCCCCTGCCCGGAAGCGAAAAAGGCGCCCTGGCCGAGGCACTCGGCATGCTCGACAGCGCGCGCATCCAGATCGAAGAAGCCGCCCGGGAGCTGGCACGCTTCGCCGACGCCACCGAACTCGACCCGGAGCGCCTATCCCAGGTCGACCATCGCCTCGGCGAAGTGCACCGCATTGCCCGCAAGCATCATGTGATGCCCGAGGAACTGACCGCCCTGCATCAGCGGCTGCGCGAGGAACTCGAGGGGCTGGACGGCGGCGAGCACGATATCGAAGCGCTCAGCGCCGAAGTCGAGACCCTGCGCGAGCAGTGGCGAACACAGGCCAAAGACGTCAGCGAGGCACGCCGCAAGGCAGCCAAGCGCTTCGGCAAGGAAGTGCAGGGCCAACTGGCTTTCCTGGCCATGGGCAAGGCGCGCTTCGAGGTGGCCCTCGAGGAGCGCACCAGCCCGGCACCGGATGGCCTCGATCGCGTACAGTTTTTGATCAGCGCCAACCCTGGGCAGCCGGCCCGAGCGCTGACCAAGGTCGCCTCCGGCGGCGAGCTGTCGCGCATCAGCCTCGCCATCCAGGTGGTGGCCGCCAGCCACTCGACGATTCCCACTCTGGTCTTCGATGAGGTCGACGTGGGTATCTCCGGCGCCACCGCCGAAATCGTCGGTCAGCTACTCAAGCGGCTCGGCACCAGCGGCCAGGTGATGACCGTGACGCACCTGCCCCAGGTCGCCGCCCAGGCGCATCAGCACCTGCATATTGAGAAGCAGGCCAAGCGCGACAGCACTCAGACCCGCATGGCGCTGCTCGACGAAGGGGGCCGCATCAGCGAATTGGCGCGCATGCTGGGCGGCGTCAACCTGTCCGAACGCACCCTGGCACACGCCCGGGAAATGCTCGACGCCAGCCAGCGCCCGCACCACTAGCGCCGGGGCCGCTCCCGCAAGGACAGCTCGTTGCACTAGCTCGTTGTCCTTCCTCGTTGCCATACCAAACGCCCAGACACGACAACGCCGACCCTGAGAGGTCGGCGTTGTCGTGGAATATGTCGCGTGCAGGCTCATCGCGTGCAGGCTAAGGCGCGGCAGGTATTGCTCAGCGCAGCCTAGCCAAGAACTGGCCTGCTAGGCTTTGTTCTTAAGATTGGGGCTTTCCTGGCGCGTGGCCTTGGAGCCCTTGGGGCGCACATAGAGCACCAGCGCATGGTCCACGAGTTCATAACCATGCTCATCGACGATTTCCTGCTGGCGCCGCTCGATCTGTTCATCGTAGAACTCGACGATCTCGCCGCTCTCAAGGCACACCATATGGTCGTGGTGTTCGTCATGAGACAGCTCGAAGACAGCATGCCCGCCGTCGAAATTATGGCGCACCACCAAGCCCGCGGACTCGAACTGAGTCAGTACGCGATAGACGGTGGCAAGCCCTACATCTTCGCCTGCTTCCAGCAACGCCTTATAGACGTCTTCTGCGCTCAGGTGATGTTGATCGGGGGCATTCTCGAGGATCTGCAGTATCTTGACGCGCGGCAGTGTGACCTTGAGGCCCGCCTTGCGCAGTTCATGGTTCTGGTCGGCCATGGTTGCTCTTCGCAGTAACGTGTAGGGTCGGGTATGATCGACCGAATCCACGATAGTGAAGAACAGGCGCAAATGCAAAAGTTGATGAAAATGGTCACCCTTTCGCTGACCCTGACGCTAGTCACCGGGTGCAGCTATCTGGGCGTTTACAAGCGCGATCTGGTGCAGGGTAACCTAGTGACTCAGGAAGCCGTCAGCCAACTTCAGCCCGGCATGAGCCGTAGCCAGGTCAAGGAGATCATGGGCAGTCCGCTGCTCGAGGCGCCCTTCGATGACGACGAATGGGATTACCTGTTCCGCCTCGATAAGGCCTACGGCGGTGTAGATAAGCGCCGTGTGACCCTGAGCTTCGAGAACAACCGGCTGGCCGACATGAGCATGAGCGGCGATTTCGACGAGGCGCTGGACTTCACCGCTCAGCCGGGCATGGGCCCCGACAACATGCCCGAGACCGATTCGGCGCCGCTGCGCCCGGGCAACGCGCCCACGGTGGGCACGCCGATCGAATAACGCTGCGGGAAGGATGAGCGAATGGCGTTCGTTACAGGCAGGTCATGCTCTAGCGGGATTTAGCCGCCTTGGCCGCGCGTGCTGCACGCGCGGCCTTAGGGTCGATCTTCAGCGGCCGATAGACTTCGACCCGATCCCCCTCGCGCAGGGCCTGGCTCTCGGGGTCACGCAGTGCCTTGCCGAAGATTCCCAGGTTCGCCTCCAGAAACTCCGCCGCCGGCACATCGGGAAAGTAGCGCCCAAGCTCCGCCATCGACACCGCCTGGCGAGCCGTGGTGCCGAGCGGCACGTCCATCTCGACGATCTTCTGGCGTGTCGGCAACGCATAGGCCACCTCGACCCGAATCGCCTTGGCCTCAGTAGCGTCCATCGCCGCCATAGAGGTCGTTGGCGCGGCGCGAAAAGGAATCGACCAACTGACCGGCCACCTGCTGGAAGAGCTTGCCAAAGGCCATGCCCATCAGGCGGTTGGCGAACTCGAACTCCATCTCCAAGCTGACCTTGCAGGCCTGTTCGCCCATCGGCGTGAACAGCCAGCGTCCGCGCAGGCGACGGAACGGCCCTTGCACCAGCGACAGCTCGATGCGCTCCGGGCTGTAGAGGTCATTGCGAGTGGTGAAGCTCTGCTCGACGCCGGCCTTGGCAAGCGTCAACTCACCAACAAGGTGCTCCGTATCGGACTCGATCAGACGAGCCCGTCGACAACCCGGCAGGAACTCCGGGTAGCGTTCGAAATCATTGACCAGGTCGAACATCGCCTGGGGGGAATGCCGCACCAGGGCGGACCGATTGACCGTTGGCATCTACCTCTCCGCTGACTTTACAGGGGCTTGGGCGTATCATGAGCGGTTAATTCGTCAGGCCTTGAATGGTATCACGCTTCCCCCCACCTACCATCCAACGCAGTGAAGCGAACACCGAGGCATATCGAGACAGAGGTTCCATGGCCAATAAAAAAGGCAAGGGCAAGGGCCCGAGCAGCAACGTCATCGCCCAGAACAAGAAGGCGCGATTCGAGTATCACATCGATGAGACCTTCGAGGCCGGTCTGGCCCTGTCCGGCTGGGAAGTAAAAAGTCTGCGCGCGGGCAAGGCTCAGCTCACCGACACCTATATCCTGATCAAGAACAGCGAGGCCTGGTTGCTGGGCAGTCACATCACGCCGCTCAATACCATCAGCACACACGAGCTGGCCGATCCGACGCGGACCCGCAAGCTGCTGCTGCATCGCAAGGAGATCGCCAAGATCTTCTCGCGCACCCAGGACAAGGGCCACACCTGCGTGCCCCTCAAGCTCTACTGGAAGCAGAACCTGATCAAGTGCGAGCTGGCGCTGGTGACGGGCAAGAAGCAGCATGACAAGCGAGCCACCGAGAAGGAGCGCGACTGGAATCGGCAGAAGGCACGTATCATGCGCGACGCCAAGTAAGGCGGCCTTCTTTTTGCGCCCGCAACACCTTGAACTGGCGTAAAGATGGCCCCACCTGTTAAACTGAAGACGTTCCACGGGGGCGACATGGCTTCGACGCCGATGACAACCTCCTAGGTGCATGCCGAGAGCGTGATGTATCTCGTAAATCCAACATCACGACTAAATAGTCGCAAACGACGACAACTACGCTCAGGGCGCACTGGCAGCTTAAATAGCTGTTAGTTGTTAGCCTGGCCCAGAAGTTACGTGCCCATTCGTGACGGACGGGATAAGAGCCAAAGATAATGGGATCGCGGTTGGTAGCGTCTTCCTGCCAAACGTTAAACCTTAGAAGAATCGCGGTACTGGATCCTGCCCGTCGGAGCCAGGCCCGTTAAATCAAAAGACGGACCTAAGCATGTAGAGCCGAAGAGTGCGTGTCGGCGGACGCGGGTTCAATTCCCGCCGCCTCCACCAACACTAGAGAAAAGCCACCCGACCGGGTGGCTTTTTTCGTTTCCGACGGCACTCAGTGCAACTGCGTGTCGGCGCTCTCAACACCCCGGGGCTCAATCCCGCCGCCTCCACCAACACTAGAGGCTTTTTCCGTTTCCAACGGCTCTCAGTGCAGCCGCGTGTCGGCGCGCTCCTGTCACCTCTGCATACCCCCGGGCTTAGCTCCTACCGGCTCTCTCAACATCAGAAAAAGCCGCTCAATCGGCAACCGGCACCATCACTGCCGCTTTTGCATATGGACTGGGGCTTGCTCTAGGCCGCTGGCAGTGGAACCATCACGCTTTGATTTACTCTCACTGCGTCTAGACCATGCCGAGGAGGCTCGATGTTTGCCTTGATGCGCCACCTGTCATTGGCCGCCCTGCTGGCCACAACCACCCTGACGCCGGCACTTGCGCAGGAAACCACCGATCAGCCGGTCTTCGGCTGGGTTGAAAAGGCATTTGTCGAACCCTGGGGGGTCGAGGTAAAGGCCAAGCTCGACAGCGGCGCGCTGACCTCGTCGCTGGATGCCCGCGACATTGAACGCTTCGAGAAGGACGGTGAAGACTGGGTGCGCTTTCGCCTCGAACTCGAAGATGAAGAAACAGGCGAGCTCTTTGAAAAGACCCTCGAACGGCCGGTTAATCGCAATCTCTTGCTGCGCGGCGCCGGCGGCACCTCGCGCCGCCCCACCGTCATCATGACGATCTGCCTTGGCGATACGCGCTATGAGGAAGACTTCAGCCTGCGTAATCGCAGCAAGATGAATTACCCAGTGCTGCTTGGTCGTCGCACCATCAGCCACCTGGGTGTGCTGGATGTCGACAAGACCTTCCTCAGCGATCCTGGCTGCGACGCGGACTCCAAGACAGTGCCCTACGCCGACGAGAAGTAGCGAGCCGGCAGGCAAAAAAAACCACCCGCATGCGGGTGGTCGAAGGTACAGATCAAGGTACTGCTTGCTTGCCAAAAACTGCTTGTCGGAAACGGCTGGAAAAAAGATGTCTCTCTTGGGCGATCTTGACTGAGAGGCCCTAGCGCCGGACGCCAGCGGGCCGACAATTCAACTGGCCAGGAGTGCCTCTCGGGCCTCGCGACGCCTCTCGCTGGCCTGAGCCATGCGCCATTCCAGGTCATCTGCCCGGCATTTGACGCTATGGCAGCGTGCACAGGTCACCACTTGCCGATCTTCATCGCGCGTGGGAATTCGAAAGTGCTGGGCACCGCACAGCGAACATTCCAGCTCCAGACGAGCGTCCAACATACCGCTTTCCTCCTGATGACGTGATGCGTCGCGCGCCTCCTGCGTCTGCGACTTCTGGTATTATATAGTGCACGATCGATTGCACGATGTACAATCTCTGTATAACAAGGGGGTTATCATGAGATGATACCCCTCAACTGGCGCCAATCTGGCGACTTTTATAGCGGAACTGCATGACCCAGGCATGACAGGCAACACCTTGTGACTCACCTCAGCGCATGCTGTGATGCCAAGCTAAGCGCCGTCGAGCGCCCCCCATCATTCACACCATTACATGGAGGCATGTGTGCTGAAATTGCGACTGCTACCCTTGATGGCCTGGCTGCTGACGGCATTGATGCTGTTCGGCTTGCCGGCACAGGCTCAAGAGAGCCCACCCACCGAAGCGCCCGCCTATTCCACGTTGGCTGACCTGCTCGAGAACGAGGCAACCCGCACCCAGTTGATCGATCAACTGCGCGGCATGGCTAACAACGCTCAGGAAAACGTTCAGGCAGCAGCCGACTCAAGCGCCGAGACCGCCGCCAATCAGGCCCCCAGCGGGCAGGAGGCCAATGCAGCCTCGCTGCCGCGCCAGCTGGCCGAACTGACCAGCACTGTCGCCAGCGAGATCGGCAGTCAGCTTGAGGGGCTCGCGGCGGCTCTCAGCGGCATTTTCCAGGGAGCAGGTACTGGACAGCCCTTTGACATGGACGCCTTCAGCTCGGCGGCGCTGAACCTGGGGCTGGTGATCATCGCCGCCTTCGTGCTGTTCGTTGCACTCAGGCGCCTGGCACGGCCGGCCTTCTCATCGATCGGCCACTGGTCCCAGCAGGGCACCGGCATGACGCCAGTGCTGCGGCTGGTGCTGGCCGTGGCGATCGCCGCCATCGTCGACGTGCTGGTGATTGCCCTGGCCTATGTGGGCGGCAACCTGCTGGCCACTTTCGCCATCGGCGAGAGCGGCGAGCTGTCGACCCGAGCCTCGCTGTTCCTCAATGCCTTCCTGATTATCGAGTTGCTCAAGGCCGGGGTACGCATGCTGTTCGCCTCTCGCTACGAGGGACTGCGCCTGCTGCCCATCGCGGCTGAAGAAGCGAGCTACTGGAACCGCTGGATCGCCCGCCTGATCGGCCTGGTCGGCTACGGCCTGATGGTGGTGGTACCGCTACTCAACTACTACCTGTCGCCGGCCCTCGGCCAGGGTGTGGGCACCCTGATCATGATCGGTGCCTTCATTTACGCGGTAGGCGTGGTGCTCAAGAATCGTCAGCGTCTGCGCGATGGCATCGATGCCCAAGCCGCCAAGGCCACCATGAGTGCCACCCGGGTCTCGCTGAAGCTGTTTGCCCGCGTATGGCATCTGCTGGCGATCGCCTACTTCCTGATGGTGCTGGTGCTGACCTTCACCCGCCCGGAAGATGCGCTGCCCTTCGTGATGCTCGCTACCCTGCAGACACTCGCGGTAGTCGGCGCTGGCATGCTGGTCTCCAGCCTGCTGACCCAGACCATCGGCAAGCGCATTCGCCTGCCGGAAGACCTCAAGCGCAAGCTGCCGCTGCTTGAGACGCGTCTCAATGCCTACGTGCCCAACCTGCTGCGAGTGGTCCGGGCGCTGATCCTGATCACGGTGGTCATGATCGCTGCCAGCGCCTGGGGCATCTTCGACCTGGCCGGCTGGTATGCCACTGACCTCGGGCGCGGCCTGGTCGCCAAGGTCATCAGCGTGCTGCTGATCGTGACCGTGGCCATGGCCCTGTGGGTCGGGCTCGCCAGTCTGATCGAGCACCGCCTTAACCCGGAAACCGGCAGCGGCGAACCCACAGCCCGCGCCCAGACGCTGCTGAGCCTGTTCCGTAACGCCCTGGCCATCACCATCATTGCCATGACGCTGATGATTGCGCTGTCCGAGATCGGCATCAATATCGGCCCGCTGATCGCGGGTGCCGGGGTGCTGGGTCTGGCCATCGGTTTCGGTGCCCAGAAGCTGGTACAGGACATCATCACCGGGGTGTTCATCCAGGTGGAAAACGCCATGAATACCGGCGACGTGGTCACCGTGGGTGGCGTCACTGGCACCGCAGAACGCCTGAGCATCCGCTCGGTGGGCATCCGCGACCTGTCCGGCACCTACCACATCGTGCCCTTCTCCAGCGTCGATACCGTGTCCAACTACATGCGTGAATTCGCCTACCACGTCGGCGAATACGGCATCGCCTATCGCGAGAGCATCGACGAGGCGATCGAGTGCCTGAAGGAAGCCTTCGAGGAACTGGCCGCCAGCGACGATCATAAGCAGAACCTGCTCGCCCCGCTGGAAGTCGCCGGCGTCATCGCCCTGGCCGACAGCTCGGTGAATATCCGCGTGCGCCTGAAGACCACACCGGGCACCCAGTGGGCCACCGGCCGTGCCTACAACCGCCTGGTCAAGATGCACTTCGACGCCGCGGGCATCGAGATTCCCTTCCCGCACACCACGCTCTACTTCGGCGAGGACAAGAACGGCTCATCGCCGGCCGGCAACATCCGCGTCCTGGAAGGCCGTGCTAAGCGCCGGTCCAGTGCCGACACAGACGACGAGTCTCACGATGAGCAGCCGGTGGAACAAGGCAAAGGATCGATTCCCGCGGTCGACTACCGAGGCGAGAACGACGAGTCCTGATCCTGACTCGGATAGATCAAGGATCGATGAAGGGCCACCCTCGGGTGGCCCTTTTTTTGTGCCCGGCTTCTGGACGGCGACTACCTCTCCAAGCAGCTGACGACCACCCTGAGCCGAACCATGCCCGCATCATGGGTCGATCACGGGTCCTTACCCTCGCCCTGGGTCTGGAATTGAACCTGACTCAGGCCCGGACGCTGACCAGCCCATTCGGCTGGTGGTAAGCGACAACGACCTCCCCTCAACAGGCAAGCCCCTTTCCAAGCAAGCCCCTCTCCAGGCAAACCCAGGACCAGGCAGGCCGGCACCTGCCTGGTGCTATAGCTGTCGGACGTCACTGAGCGGCATAAAAAAAGGGCGCCACGAGGGCGCCCGGAAGAGCAAAACAGGGGATCGCTCAGCGATTGGCATCGCTTGGCTGAGGCAGGGCAGGCAGCGAGCGATCGAGCAGCTCGACGCTCTGGCGATAGTAGAGCTGACTCTTGTTGTGCTCGCCAAGGTTGGCAAACAGCCTGGCAAGCTCAGCACAGACCACGCCGCTGGGGCGCTGGCGCTGGCTGGATTCGAAGTATTCCTGCGCCTTGCCCCAGTAGGCATTGCGCAGCGACAGGCGACCCAGCGTCAGTAGCAGGTCAGGGTCGTTGGGCCGCTCCTGCAGCCACTTCTCGGCATAGGCCAGCTGGCGCGAGGCATCGACATTCAGCAGCCCATAGCGCATCACCAGGCGCGCGTCCCAGTGATCCTTCAGCGAATGGCGCAGCAGGCGCTCGGCGAGGCCTTCCTCGCCGCCGCGCACCAGCGCCTCGGCGTACAGCCCCACCAGCTCGATGTTGCTGCGCAGGTGGTCGGGCATGTCGGCCCACAGGTTGCGCACCCGCTCGATGTCGTCGGGGTTGCGTGAGGCCTGCACGATCAGCTCACGATAGGCACGCTGCTCGAGTTCCTGGCGCTCGTCCTCGGCGATCAGCTGGTGTCTCGCAAGGCGCGGCATCAGCCGGCGCAGGCCGTCCCAGTCGCTGACGCTCAGGTACGCCTGCTTAAGCAGCTTGAGGATCTGCGGGTGATCGGGCAGCTGCTTGTCGAGGCGCGTCAGGGTGGCCAGGGCTTCCTCGTAGTGCTGGCGATCGAGCATCAGCTGGGCCTGCACCATGCCCACCGCAGTGTCGGCCCCTTCGGTGGACAGGTGGGCACGCTTGAGCAAGGTATCGGCCTGCTCATAGCGTCCCTGATAGTGGGCCGCCAGGGCCGCGGAAAGATAGTTGACCAGCGGCGTGCTGGAATCATCTGCCGCCTTGACCAGCGATTTCTCGGCGCGTTTCCAGCGGCCTTCGGCCAGCGCCACCAGCCCCCGCACCGTGCGACGCATGGCGTTGCGATTCCGGTTGCGGCTGCTCCACAGCTTCAGGCGGCTGACCGGGCGACGCATGCGCATCAGTATCCGCAGCACGAAATGCAGCACCAGGAAGGCGCCCAGCAACAGCACCAGGCCGAACCAGAAAGAGGTCTGCACTGAGGTATCGCCGACCCGGACCAGCCAGTAGCCGGGCACTGTCTGCATCAGCTGTCCGAACAGGGCGCCAACGGCCAGCCCCAGGACGATCAGCAGGATCAGCTTTCTCATGCATCACCTCCTTGGGCACCGGCATCGAAACGCGTCTGGATGAAGTGCGCCATGGCCTGCTGAGAACCGCTGATGTCCGGAAGCTCGGGGCGAATGGTCTTGCCACGCATGTCGGTGAGCCGCGCGATGGAAGTCTTGACGCTATCACGATCGGTGTCGTAGTAGCCTTCGATCAGGGTCACGGCCTTGTCGAGGCTGGCCCGGTACAGCTCCGGCTCTTCCTTGAGCAGCGCCAGCTGGGCCTGCTCAATCACCAGACGCACGTTCTGGCGCAGGTAAGTCTCCTGCTCGGGGGTGATCAAGGCTTCCAGGGCCTGGTCGTGGCGGCGCACCGTGACCAGGTCCTTGAGCTCGCTGCCAAAGCGCTTCAGTTGCTGCTGCCAGTCGCCGCTGGGCGGCGTCTCGATGCTGCCTTCGGCGGCGATCTCGGCCACGTCCTGCTTGAGGGGCAGGCTGGCAAGCTGCTCCTGCTGGGCATTGAGCGTCAGATAGAGACCGGTGCGATCGACATCCGGCACCGCATCCAGCTTGGCAAGCTCATCGGCAACGGCTCGGCGCACCGGCAGCAACGCCGGGTTGTCGGCCTCTTTCAGACGCTTGTCGGCGGTCTCGAGCAGCGCCATGGCGCCGCCCACGTCGCGTTCAAGCTGCAGCCGCTGATTGGCCAGGCGCAGCAGGTAGGCGACTTCGGCATGCAGCCACTCGCGCTCATCGGTCTGCTGCTGGCTATTGAGCTCATCGAGCACGCGATCCAGGGTGTCATTGACCTGGCTTCGGTAGTCGGAAAACTCACTCTCGACACTCGCCACGGCGTCATCCACCGAGGCGCGGGCCTGTTCGGCCTCGCTGAGGCGACTCTCTAGGGCACTCACTGCCTCACGGTTGGAGTCGACCTGTGCCAGGCGCTGTTGCTGTTGCTCCAGGCGCTGCCAGCCGAACCAGCCAGCGACCACCACGCCCACAGCCAACAGAATCACCAGCACCAAGGCAACGGTGCCGATGGTCTGGCGCCCGCCGCCGCCCCCGCCTGAGGCAGCCGTGGCCGAACCACCCTGACCGGTGCCGCCTGTCCCACCAGCTGTCGACGCAGACGGGGAGGGTGAGGCCGGGGAGGGTGAGGCCTTTGACGTTGATGGCTTGGAAGATTCTGGCTTAGAGGCCGCAGCACTCGCCGATGATGTCCCGGTCGAGGCCTTGGTGTCGGCACTCGCGCCGGTGTTCTTGTCACTGGACGTCTTGCTAGTGGACGCCTTGCTATCCGGGCTCTTGCTCTCAGAACTCTTGCTCTCAGAATTCATACCATTGGGGCTTTTAGCCTCTGAACTGTTGCTGCTCTGGGAGCTGCTGCTATCAGAGCTCTTGGCATCCGCGGCCCCGCTATCGGCGCTCTTGCTGGCGGCCGGGTCGCTGCTCACCTGCTGCGCGGCGTCGTCACGCTGGGCTCCAGCGCTCGCGCTATCGCGCGTGCTCGAGGTGCGCCCCTTGCCGCCGCGACGCCCCCGAGGGCGGCCACGTGCGCTCGTCTTGCTCGTCTCGCCCATGCCGGACTCATCCGCTGAGCGGGTATCCGACGCATCGGCGGTCGACGACTCGGCGCCCGACGATGAGGTGTCATTCTGAGCAGCGGCGGCCGAGGCGGAAGTGCCCGGCGCCTGCTGCGGTTCGTCCTGATCGTGTGATTGCTTGCTCATCTGTCGCTAGCCCTTTTCAAGATCGTCATGATCGACATCGGCACCGTCCAGGTGGCAGGCCCTGGCGACTTCAGCCGCCAGAGCGACTGGCGTGGCGCCTGCGGCGACGCGGCAATCCGCGAAGCCCAGGCTGCCTGCCAGTGTAGCCAAGCGCTGACTGGAAACGATTAGCGGTTGGTTCAACGCTGCCGGTTGGCACCATCCTGCCAGATGTTCGAGGATTTCGCCGCTACTCACCACCAGCGCGGCGTAGTCGCCGGTGGCCAACCGTTGCTGCATGCTCGCTTCTGGCGTGAGAAGCACGCGCCGGTAGACCGCCAGACGGGTCAGGCGGGCGCCACGCGCCGCCAAGGTGTCGGCCAGCAGAGGACGGCCGCCCTCGCCGGCCACCACCAGCACCTTCTGCTCATTAAGCACCTGCAGCGAAGGCAACGCCAGCAACGCCTCGCTGGTATCTCCCTGCGCTTGGCGTGTTTCGCCAGCGTCGTGCCCGATCAAGCCTCGTCCAGAGCTTGGCACATGGACACGAACGCCGAGCCGTTCATGCAGGATAGCGGCGGTGGCGGCACCTACCGCATAAAAATCCACACCGACCGGTAGCTGTGGCCAGTAGCGATCGAGTGCGTCAACCAGACACTCGGCCGCCAAGGGGCTGACCACTACCACACGCCGGAACTCATCGACGTTCAGCCAGAGGCTGCGCTGTTCCGGCGTCTCGGGCAGCGCTTCCAGGCGCATCACCTCAAGGGCCTCGGGAGCGGCACCGGTCGCCGCGATGGAGGCGGCCAGATGCCGTGCCCGCTCACCGGGTCGGGTAATCAGTACCCGCGGCACCGTCATGCTCAAACGTCGCCGTAGACTCGGGCGAGAATCTCGCCGGCGCCCTGATCGAGCAGGTCCTCGGCCACACGAATGCCCAGCGCCTCGGGCTCTTCGGCCGAGCCACGCCCCTCGGCACGCAGCACCTCGGTACCCTCCGGATTGCCCACCAGGGCACGCAGCCACAGGGTGCGACCGCCGTCCTCGAAGACCGCATGGCCACCGATCGGCACCTGGCAACCGCCCTCGAGGCGCGTGTTCATGGCCCGCTCGGCGCGCACCCGGGCCGCGGTATCGGGGTCATCGAGGGCGGCCAGCAGGCGCACCAGGTCGGCATCATCGTTGCGGCACTCGATGCCCAAGGCGCCCTGGCCACAGGCCGGCAGGCTAATCTCGGGCGGCATATCCTGAGCGATGCGGTCTTCGAGCCCCAGGCGCTTGAGGCCGGAGGTGGCGAGGATGATGGCGTCAAAGTCGCCGTTGTCGAGCTTGCGCAGGCGCGTCTGCACGTTGCCGCGCAGGCTCAGCACCTCGAGGTCCGGACGCGCCTCGCGCACCTGCAGGCCGCGCCGCAGGCTTGAGGTGCCGACTCGAGCGCCCTCGGGCAATTCGGCAAGCGAGGTGTAATGGTTGGACACGAAGGCATCGGTGGGCTCGGCCCCCTCGAGGATCACCGACAGCCCCAGCCCCTCCGGAAAGTGCATCGGCACGTCCTTCATCGAGTGCACGGCGATGTCGGCGCGGCCGTCGAGCATGGCGTCCTCGAGCTCCTTGACGAACAGCCCCTTGCCGCCGACCTTGGCCAGCGGCGTGTCGAGAATCTTGTCACCGCGGGTGGACATGGCCACCAGCTCGACCTCGAGATTGGGATACAGGGCCATCAGGCGGTCGCGCACGTGCTCGGCTTGCCAGAGGGCGAGGAGGCTCTTGCGGGTGGCGATGCGTAAGGATGTCTTGGCAGGCACAGCGATCTCCAATCGGGGCGAGACGCGTCTCGGGCGGCGCTCGAGACGCTAACGGGGCGAGACGCCCGCGTCGGTCATGACCTCATCATAAAGCACCCGCGGGGGCAGGAAAAATTCTCTCAGCCCGCCTACTGCCCCCGGCGGGCAGCGTGGCCAGCCTCGCCGACTCTGGTACACTCCGAAGTCATACTCTCATGCTACTTCACAGCGGGATTGCCAGTCCGATGACGACGTCTACCAATCAGTCCTGGGGCGGTCGCTTCAGCGAGCCCACCGATGCCTTCGTCGAGCGTTTCACTGCCTCGGTGGATTTCGACCAGCGCCTCTATCACCACGATATTCGCGGCTCCATCGCCCACGCCACCATGCTCGAGCGGGTCGGCGTGCTGACCGCCGACGAGCGCGATGCGATCATCCAGGGCCTCGGTGAGATCGAGCAGGAAATCGCCGAGGGCCGCTTCGCCTGGTCGGTGAAGCTCGAAGACGTGCACATGAACCTCGAGGCGCGGCTGACCGAGAAGATCGGCATCACCGGCAAGAAACTGCACACCGGGCGCTCGCGCAACGACCAGATCGCCACCGACATTCGCCTCTACCTGCGCGATGAGATCGACGCGGTCAGCGCCGAGCTCGGCCGGCTTCGTGAAGGGCTGATCGAACTGGCCGCCGGTGAAGCCGACACCATCATGCCCGGTTTCACCCACCTGCAGACCGCCCAGCCGGTGACCTTCGGTCACCATCTGCTGGCCTGGCAGGAAATGCTGACCCGCGACCACGAGCGCCTGCTCGACTGCCGCCGCCGCGTCAACGTGATGCCGCTGGGCGCCGCGGCCCTTGCCGGCACCACCTTCCCCATCGATCGTCACATCACCGCCGAGCTGCTCGGCTTCGACCGGCCCAGCGAGAACAGCCTGGACTCGGTGAGCGATCGCGACTTCGCCATCGAATTCACATCCTTCGCCAGCCTGTTGCTGATGCACATGTCGCGCATGAGCGAGGAACTGGTGCTCTGGACCAGCGCCCAGTTCGACTTCATCGACCTGCCTGACCGCTTCTGCACCGGCTCCTCGATCATGCCGCAGAAAAAGAACCCGGACGTGCCCGAGCTGGTGCGCGGCAAGAGCGGACGCGTCTTCGGTCACCTGATGAGCCTGTTGACGCTGATGAAGTCGCAGCCGCTGGCCTACAACAAGGATAATCAGGAAGACAAGGAACCGCTATTCGACACCCTCGACACCGTCAAGGGTTGCCTCAAGGCCTTCGCCGACATGGTGCCGGCCATCGAAGCCAAGGCCGACAGCATGTATGAAGCGGCGCGCAAGGGCTTCTCCACCGCCACCGACCTCGCCGACTATCTGGTGCGCAAGGGCGTGGCCTTCCGCGACGCCCACGAGATCGTCGGCCAGTCGGTCGCCTTCGGCCTGAAGGAAGGCAAGGACCTGTCCGAGATGACCCTCGACGAGCTCAAGCAGTTCTCCGACATCATCGGCGAGGATGTCTTCGAAGTGCTGACCCTGGAAGGCTCGGTGGCCGCCCGCGACCATATCGGCGGCACCGCCCCGGACCAGGTCCGCGCCGCTGCCCAGCGCGCCCGCGACGCCCTGGCCACCCTGCGCAGCGAGGGCTGAGATGAGGGCTGAGATGAGAGCTAAGATGCGCGCCCTGACGATGATCGCCCTGGCGGCCCTGCTGCTCGCCGGCTGCGGCCAGAAAGGGCCGCTGTATATGCCCGCTGACAGCCAAGGCGACAACGCCGCCGTAGTGAACGAGAAAGCGAGCGAGACAGCGAGCGACGATACCAACGACCAGACCGGCGAGAGCACGCCGGTCGATGCGGCCCCCGACGCACCCGAAGACGAGAGCTGAGCATGGATCATTTCGACTACCGCAACGGCGTGATGCACGCAGAAGACGTGCCCCTGGCCTCGGTCGCCGAGCGCTTCGGCACGCCCTGCTACGTCTACTCCCGGGCCACCCTGGAGCGGCATTTCCGCGCCTACGACGAGGCGCTGGGCAGCCACCCACACCTGATCTGCTACGCGGTCAAGGCCAACTCCAACCTCGCCGTGCTCAACGTGCTGGCCCGCCTCGGCGCCGGCTTCGACATCGTTTCCCGGGGCGAGCTGGAGCGGGTGATGGCCGCCGGCGGCGACCCCGCCAAGGTGGTGTTCTCCGGCGTCGCCAAGCAGGAAGATGAGATGGCCCGGGCACTGGAGCTCGGCATCAAGTGCTTCAACGTCGAATCGCTGCCCGAGCTCGAGCGTCTCAACGCCGTCGCCGGGCGGCTCGGCAAGGTGGCGCCGGTGTCGCTGCGGGTCAATCCCGACGTCGACGCCGGCACCCACCCCTATATCTCCACCGGCCTCAAGGACAACAAGTTCGGCATCCCGGTGGACGATGCCTTGGCCGCCTACGAGCACGCCGCTGCCCTGCCCCATCTCGACGTGGTTGGCATCGACTGCCATATCGGCTCACAGCTCACCGAGCTCGCGCCCTTCCTCGATGCCCTCGACCGCCTGCTGGCGCTGCTCGAGCGTCTCGAGGAGCGCGGCATCCAAGTCGAGCACCTGGATCTCGGCGGCGGCCTCGGCGTGCCCTACCAGGGCGAGCGGCCGCCCGAACCCTTCGCCTATGCCACCGCGCTGCTCGAGCGCCTGGCAAGCCACGGCGGCCGTTCACTGACCCTGCTGTTCGAGCCGGGCCGCTCGATCGCCGCCAACGCCGGGGTGATGCTGACCCGGGTCGAGTTCCTGAAGCCCGGCGAAACCAAGAACTTCGCCATCGTCGACGCAGCCATGAACGACCTGATTCGCCCGGCGCTCTACCAGGCCTGGCAGGCGATTCTGCCGGTCGACACCCGCGAGGCCCATGAGAGCGCCATTTACGACGTGGTCGGTCCGGTCTGCGAGACCGGCGACTTCCTCGGTAAGGAGCGCAAACTGGCGATCGCCCCGGGCGACCTGCTGGCGGTGCGTTCGGCGGGCGCCTATGGCTTCGTGATGGCCTCGAACTACAACAGCCGACCGCGCCCCGCCGAGGTGATGGTCGACGGCGAGACGATGCACCTGGTGCGCCGCCGCGAGCGCATCGAGGAACTGTGGACCGGCGAGGCGCTGCTCCCCGATGGCCAGGAGGCATGCTGATGCTCCTGCACTTCACCAAGATGCACGGGCTCGGCAACGACTTCATGGTCGTCGACCTGATCACCCAGCGGGCCCGGCTGCGCGACGAGCAGATTCGCGAACTGGCCGACCGCCACTTCGGCATCGGCTTCGATCAGCTGCTGATCGTCGAGCCGCCGCTGGACCCGGACATGGACTTTCGCTACCGGATATTCAACGCCGATGGCAGCGAAGTAGAGAATTGCGGCAACGGTGCGCGCTGCTTCGCCCGCTTCGTGCGCGACCAGCGCCTGACCCACAAGCATGAGATCCACGTCGAAACCCGCGGCGGCCCCCTGACCCTCAAGGTCGAGGACGACGGTCGGGTCAGCGTCGACATGGGCGTGCCGCGCTTTGCGCCGCAAAGCCTGCCCTTCGAGGCCGACGAGGACCGCCTGCGCCATCGCCTGGAGGTCGACGGCGACACGCTTGAGATCGGCGTGGCCTCCCTGGGCAATCCTCATGCGGTACTCACGGTCGAGGACGTCGACACGGCCCCGGTGGCCCGCTTAGGCCCCGCAATCGAAGCACATCCGCGCTTCCCGCGTCGGGTCAACGTCGGCTTCATGCAGGTGGTGTCGCCCCACGAGATCCGCCTGCGGGTCTTCGAGCGCGGCAGCGGCGAGACCCTGGCCTGCGGCACCGGCGCCTGCGCGGCGGTGGCCTGCGGCATTCGCCAGGGCCGGCTCGAAAGCCCGGTCACCGTGCACCTGCCCGGCGGCGATCTGACCATCGCCTGGCCGAGCCAGGATGCGCCTTTGGTGATGACCGGGCCGGTTGTGCGTGTCTTCGACGGGCGGGTCGCGCTAAGCTGATCCCGCGCCGCCATTACGATGGGCTGGCAAGACGAGCAAGGCGAAACGAGACGACAGAAGGAGTGCCCCATGGCCGGTGCCAAGATCCCCGAGCCGCGCCAGACCCTGGACCCGGAGATGGTCGCTCACTGGTTGGCGCGCCACCCTGACTTCTTCGAAGGGCGAGAGGGCCTGTTGCAGCAGCTAAAGGTCCCGCATCCCGAGGCCCGCGGCGCCACCTCGCTGCTCGAGCGCCTGGTACATGACCTGCGCGGCCGCGCCGAGACCGCCGAATGGCGCCTCGAGACGCTGCTCGAATCGGCGCGCCACAACGAGGCTCAGTATCGTCGCATCCGGGAGCTGGTGCTGGCACTGCTTGAGACCGAGAGCAACGACGACCTGGGCCAGGCCCTGGCTCGGGAGCTCAGCGAGCGTTTTCAGACGCCAAGCGTAGCGCTCTGGTGCCCGTCAAGCCTCAGCGACGGTGAGATCACTCCGCCCCAAGCCCCGCGCCAGGTGCTCGACTCGGCCGCCGAGACGCGTTTATCCGCACTGCTCGACGGCCGAGCCAGCCGCTGCTCGCGGCTATCGGTCACCGATTGGAAACGCCTGCTGCCTCACACCAAGGTTCCCGAAAAGGCAGGCTCCTGCGCCCTGACCCGCCTGACGCTTGGTGAGCCGCTGGGCTATCTGGTACTGGCGAGCCCCGACCCGGATCACTTCCGCGCCAGCCTCGACACCCTGTTCACCGAATACCTGGGCGAGGTCGTTTCGCGACTGCTGGTC
>Ga0209300_1000346_pt1 | contig 26045 bp, 22 predicted proteins | sample Shrwel_input2_RT_FD_187535 | JGI IMG/M metagenome (GOLD analysis project Ga0209300, IMG submission 187535) | Subsurface microbial communities from deep shales in Ohio, USA - Utica-3 well 1 S input2 RT (SPAdes) (version 2) ... | reverse complement strand
ACGCTGCCACGATCACGCTCAGTTCACTATCCATGCCGGCCGCTTTCGCAAGTGATGCTCATTCCTTGGGCCCTCTCTCCAGTAGCCAGGCCGCCAGGCCAATCACCAGGGCCCAGGCCGCGAACAGGTAGGCGGCGAGCCAGGAGAGGCCGCCGACCGGGCGGTCGACGAGCAGGATCAGCGGTGGCGTGAATAGCAGGGCGGCCAGTATGACCAGCGCCACCAGGCGTTCTGTGCGGCGCGGCGCCATCATGCGCTGGCATCCTGATGGTCGAAGGCGCTTGATTGCAGCGCCAGGGCATCGGCCAGAGTTTGAACGCCGCGCGCCTCCAGGCGTGTACGCATGGCCAGCCAAAGCTCGGCGGTGACCCGGGCATCGCCCAGCGCCGTGTGGCGGGTGCCTTCGGCAAAGCTCAGGGCGTAGCGATCGGCCAGGCTGTCCAGGTCGTGGCCGTCGAGCGATGGGTCCAGGGCACGAGACAGCAGCAGGGTATCGAGCACCGGCATGTTGAGCGCCACCTCGGCTCCCGGCGACTGCAGAGCCAGGAGATCGAAGGCGGCGTTGTGAGCAAGAATCACCGCATCGCCCAGGTAGTCGCGAAAGCGTGGCAGTGCCTGGCTCAGGGGCGGGGCGCCCAGTACATCACTATCTGTCAGGCCGTGAATGGCGGTGCTGGCCGGGGGGATCGGCCGCCCCGGGTCGACCCGCACGTCGAAGGTGTCATCGGCCAGCAGGCGCCCGTTGACGATGCGGCAGGCGCCGATGCTGATCACCCGGTCGTCCTGGCGCAGGGCCAGTCCCGTGGTCTCGGTATCGAAAGCTACTACCTCGAGCTGGGCCAGCGGGCAGGCGGCCAGCTCGGCCTCGGGGGGCGGCAGGTCAGCAATGCCGAAGTCGTGGAACTCCGGGCGGGGCGATGGACGAGTGAGTGGGGCACCCACCCGCTCGACTGCCGGTAGCGGACATCGCAGCCGGGCATGACGGCCATCAGGGTCCTGAAGGCTCCAAAGGTCGCTGTCATGCTGGTGCAGCAGGTCCTCGATGCGGGGAGATAGCGGCAAGGCGTCGAGCCGCAGGGCCTTCCAGCCGGCCAACTGGTGCTGTGTCATCGGCGTGCCCAGCCAGATCAGGTCCAGGTAGACTCGCCTGTTGCCCAGGCAGACTTCAGCGTCAAGATGGCGTACTTCGGCCAGCTCACCAAGACGGCTGGTCAAGGCCTCGAGCATCACGAGCAGGGCCGGGGCATCGGCCTTGAACCAGGCCGGCATGCCGATTGGGGTAAGCACCAGCGACGAGCCGGCCAGATGATCGTTGAGGGCCTGCCACAGGTCGTTCGACCACAGCGGGGCCAGCCGTTCGCCCTGGCGCTGGAGGGCCTCCAGCGACTTGCCAAGCTGGTCTATTGCCTGACCGAGGCCCTGGCTCTCTTCGTCGATGATGTCGGCGAGCCGCGAGGACAGAGGAGCCTCGCGGCTGCCCAGTGAGGCCGCCGGCAGCGCTTCGTGGGAAGGTATCGAGGGGGCGGCGGGCAGCTGCGTTTCCTGATCATGCTTGTGCCCCGTCGCCCGGTTGGTTGCCCGGTTGGTCGCATGAGTCGACGAGTGCAGGTGGCCGAGGGCCTCTGCGGCGCTTGAGAGACCGGCGCCGTGACGTCGCACGGCGGTCAGACACTCGGTAAGCCGGACTCGGGTATCCATCTCGCAGTGCCAGGCGGCGGTGCTGTCGGTCAAGGTGATCAGGGTCTCGTGATCGCTGTTGGGCACCCGGCGCAGGCAGCCATGCAGCCAGCGGTCCTTCAGCGGTACCAGCAGCTCTCTCGATGTGCCATCGGCGGGCAGGCGGTCGAGGGCCTCCGACAGGCTGGCAAGGTCAAACAGGCCTTCCAGGCGCTTGCCCAGCCCGAACCCCGGATGCTCCGAGAACAGCGCCTCGGCGGCCTGGTTGAACAGCAGCAGGCGGCGGTGGCGGTCGCATAGCAGCAGCGGGGTGTCCAGCACCTGCAGCAGGGCCTCGAGCTCCTGGCGAATGCGGGCGGCGCCCCGCGCTCCTGCGGCATGGGCCCCGGCCAGCTGCGAGCGGTCCTGTCGCCAGTGCTCGCGCAGCCTCAAGAGGTCTGGGCCCAGGCCGCTCAGCCAGCCCTCGGGGCGATAGTCGTCGCGAGCGTCGGGGCTTGCCACCATTCGTGCTATCTGCACCTGAAGATGGCGCAGGGGCGCAAACAGCCGCCGCTCGAGTAACAGGCCCAGCAGAAACAGCAGGCCGGCGCCGACCAGGCATCCTCCCCACAGGGCGATGCGTTCGGCGCCAGCCGGGGCCAGCCGACTTTCCAGCCAAAGCGCCAGAAAGGCGCCGCCAAACAGGCTCAGGCCGCTGAGCAAAAGCCAGGCGCCGATCAGATGCTGGCGCCGGGGCGGACCCACCGGCGGGCTCATGCGGCTGACTCGTCTAGCAAGGTCTTTACCTTGTCGACCAGCGCCTGGGTCGAGAAGGGTTTGGTGATGTAGTCATCGGCGCCGAGCGCCAATCCTTTCTCACGCTCGACTTCGCGTCCATGGGCGGTGAGCATGATGATCGGCAGGCGCGTCAAGGTCGGGTTGGCGCGCAGCCGCTCCAGCACGTCGAAGCCGCTGATGCCCGGCAGGCTGATGTCGAGCAATACCAGATCCGGGGGCGCTTCGGCGACCCGGGTCAAGGCGCTTTCGCCGTCTTCGGCAGTGACCACCTCGAAGCCTGCCTGCTGCATCAGGAATTCAAGCGACAGGACGATGTTCGGCTCGTCATCCACTACCAACACCTTGGCCATCGTGATGCCTCCCTGTGATCAAGGTTGTGCTGCCTCTCATGAGTCTAGTGGGCGGGACAGAGACCGAAAGACGACCTTGGCAGGAGCTGATAGGCTACTGGAACGCTCGTTTGACACCCCGCGTCCAAGACGACGCCTTGCCGCAATGACGCCTATTTCCTGGTCAGGAGACGATGATGATCGAAGTGCACCATCTGGAGAACTCTCGTTCCCAGCGCGTGATCTGGCTGCTTGAGGAGCTTTCTGCCGACTATAAGGTGATCACTTATCGGCGTGATCCCAAGACGATGCTGGCGCCTGAATCGCTCAAGCAGGTTCACCCGCTGGGCAAGTCGCCGGTGATCGTCGATACCGACCGCGATGGAGAGGTGGTGGCTGAGTCCGGCGCGATTATCGAGTACCTGCTTGAGCGCTTCGATGATGGCCAGCTGCTGCCGCCGGCTGGCACGGCAGAGCGGAGGCGTTACCGTTTCTGGCTGCACCATGCCGAGGGCTCGGCGATGCCGCCTTTGGTGATGTCGCTGGTGTTCTCGCGCCTGGACAAGCCGCCGGTACCGGCCCTGATCCGTCCCATCGCCCGGCTGCTGGCGGGTGGCGTCAAGGACAAGTTTCTCGATCCGCAGATTCGCGATCTACTGGCGTTCTGGGAAGGTGAGTGCGGCGAGCACGCCTGGCTTTCGGGCGACGCCTTCAGCGCGGCCGACATCCAGATGAGCTTTCCGCTGCTGGCCCTCGAGGGGCAGGGCAGGCTCGCCGACTACCCGCGGCTCACTGATTTGCTGGCGCGGATGCGCGAGCGCCCGGCCTATCAACGCGCGGTTGAGCAGGGCGGTGAGTTTTCGATGTCCGAATAGGGGGAGTCTTTGATGTCTGGGTAGGGTGAGTTCCGGTGTTCGAGTCGTGTGTTGTCGGCGCTTATTCCTGTCAGTTGTGGGTCGGGTCGTATTCATTCTTGCGACGTATATTGATCTTGCGTTGATTAGTCGCATAATAGCGCCCAAATACCCTAGTAATGAGGTCGGATTCTCATGATCAAGTCATGGCTGATGGGGGCCTCGATGGCCCTGGTGGCGACTCAGGCGGTTGCAGCTGATATCACGCCTCTTGTTGAGGCCGACTGGCTGGCCGACAGGTTGGGCGATGAGGATCTGGTAGTGCTCGACGTACGCTCCAGCATCGACAACGGCGGCGATCGCTCAAGCTTCGAAGCGGCGCATGTTCCGGGCAGCATCTACAGCAGCTACACCGGCGACGGCTGGCGGGAAAGCCGCGACGGCGTGACGGGCCTGTTGCCACCGGCGTCGCGCATGGAGCGGCTGATCGGCGGGCTCGGCATCGACAACAACGATAGCGTGGTGATCGTGCCGGCCGGCACCGGCGCCACCGACTTCGGCAGTGCTGCTCGCGTCTACTGGACCTTCAAGGTGCTCGGCCACGACGCTGTCGGCATTCTCGATGGTGGCTTTGCCGGCTGGCAGCAGCAGGGCTTCGAGGTGGCCAGCGGTCCGTCCGAGCCTGGCGCCATTGCCGATTTCAAGGCCACCCTGCAAGAGGATCTGATCGCCACGACCGAGGAGGTCGAGTCCGCCCGTGAGGGTCAGGCACAGCTGGTCGATGCCCGTCCGGAAGACTATTTCCGCGGTGATAACCAGTCGCCGGCGGCTAGCGCGCCGGGCACCATCCCCGGTGCTCAGAATCTGCCGCATTCCTCATTGCTCGCCAGCCGTGACAGTGCCTACTACCTGGACATCGGCGGCCTTCAATCGCGCATCAATGGCGCAGAACTGAATCGCGATACCCAGACCGTCGCCTTCTGCAACACCGGCCACTGGGCCGCTACCGACTGGTTCGTGCTCAGCGAGATCGCGGGTTTTGACAACGTGGCCCTGTACGACGGCTCCATGTCTGAGTGGACCAACGACGACAGCCGCCCGGTAGCCGTTGCTAAACGCGGTATTGGCAAGCTGATCGAGTTCTTCGAATAACGGGCGCGAGTCACCCGGTTGCGCGGGCGATGGCGGCGGCTGTCGCCCGTTTTTCTGACTGGACGGGATGCATCATGCAACAAGCAAGTTCTTCATCGATCGCCAGCGAGGGCTGGCGGATCGATCGTTTCGTGGTTGGCGCGGCACTCGTTGGCCTAGTGCTATTGGGTGGGCTGATCTGGCTCGAGACCGCGCCATTCCTGCTGGTGCTGTTTGCCATCGGAGCGCTGCTCGGTGTGGCGCTCTATCACGGTGCCTTCGGCTTCACCGCCGGTTGGCGCAACCTGGTCGTCAAGCACCGCGGCGGCGGCATGCGCGCCCAGCTGCTGCTCTTTGGCCTGACAGCCGTGCTGATGGTGCCGATCCTTGGCAGCGATCAGGATGACCTGATCGGTGCCGTGGCGCCGGTAGGCACTTCGCTGGTGGTGGGCTCCTTCATGTTCGGCCTGGGCATGCAACTGGGGGGCGGCTGCGGTTCTGGCACGCTGTTCACGGTAGGAGCGGGTAATCTTCGCATGGCCGTGACCCTGTTGTTCTTCATCGTCGGGGCCGTACTCGGCTCCCTGCACCTGCCCTGGTGGCTCGACCAGCCGGGCTTCGATCCGGTGAGCCTGATCGATGGCCTCGGCATTGCCGGTGCCATCGGCATTCAGTTGGTCGCGCTGGCTGGGCTCTGGGTGTGGGTCGATCGCCGCGAGCGGCGCACTCATGGCCATATCGAGCGCAGCGAGCTGCGTCTGACGGGCGGCGAGCATGGGGTGCTCCGCACCCTGGTCAGCGGTCGCTGGCCTTTCGCCTGGGCGATCCTGGCACTGGCGCTGGGCAACGTCATGACCCTAGTCGTCGGTGGTTCGCCCTGGGGCATTACCTTCGCCTTCAACCTATGGGGCGCCAAGGGGCTGCAGGCGGTCGGCGTCGACATGAGCCAGTTCGAGTTCTGGACCTGGGACTATCCGGCCATGGCGCTCAAGGACTCGGTGCTGGTCAACATCACCTCGGTGATGAACTTCGGTCTGTTGCTGGGTGCCATGCTGGCCGCTGGGCTTGCCAATCGCTTCAACGAGGCCAGTCGCAAGCGGCCGGAAGGCCGGCCGTTCCTGGCGGCGGTGATCGGCGGCCTGCTGCTTGGCTACGGCGCGCGCCTGGGCTTTGGCTGCAACATCGGCGCGCTGTTCTCGGGCATTGGCTCGGCGAGTTTGCATGCCTGGATCTGGTTTGCCTCGGCATTCCTCGGGTCGCTGATCGGCATTCGCCTGCGGCCCTGGTTTCGCCTGCCCAACTGATTCAAGGAGCCTTTCATGCAAGCCGCCTACAAGCGTTATCGGGTGATTCTGGTACTGGTCGCGATCCTCGGGCTGGTGCTGGTCGATCACCTGAACAGCCCGACATTCGCTTTCAATATGGGCAACGGCAACGTCGAGACCACGCTCAATCAGCGCGACAGCACTGCCTGCGCCCCCTGTGGCGCCCCCTGTCCGTCTTCTCGCGACTAGCTCGCCAAGGTGATGAATGCTCATCACATAAAACAAAAAGGCCGCCGAGCATGCTCGGCGGCCTTTTTCTTGGTGCGTGGTGCGTCGTGGTTTCGCTGGTATCCAGGGAAGCTACTCAGCAATGGTACTTAGCAATGGTACTTAGCAATGGCACTCAGGAACGTTACTCAGCTGCAGTGCTCAAGGGCGATGCTTCGTGACGAGCTGCCCGTCCCCATCGAATTCCAGGCGACGGTTACGTCCGGCGAACAGGGCGAAAATCACCGCGAGCATCAGGATGGCGCCCAGCATCAGGCAGACCTGAGGCAAGGTGGCGCCGCGATCCAGCAGGATACCGATGCCCAAGGGTCCCAGGGCTGCCAGGCAGTAGCCGATCCCTTGAGCCATGCCCGACAGCTTGCCGGCAAGCCGTGAGTCGCCGCTGCGCAGTACCACCAGGGTCAGGGCCATGCTGAAGCAGCCGCCCTGGCCGAGACCCAGTAACACCACGCCCGGCCAGCGATACTCCACCGGACCGAGCAGCAGTAGCATCATGCCGGCGCCGTTGGCAGCAAGCATCAGCAGCAGGGCAGGTCGCTGGTCGCGGCCGAGCCGGGCAAGCCAGGGCGCGCCTATGGCCGACACCAACTGGAACATGACCGATATGGCCAGCAGCCAGCCGGCCTCCTGTTCGCTGAGGCCACGGCGCTGCAGCAGCACCGGCAGCCAGCCAAAGACGATATAGGCAAGCGATGACATCGATCCCATCAATAGCGTGACCTGCCAGGCCAGGGCGCTTTTCAGCAGCCGAGCCTTGGGAGCGGGCGTGGAGGCCGCCTGGCGATCCGGCCAGGGGTGTGGCATGCGCCAACGCCAGACCACCAGGGCCATCACGGCGATCAGGGCCCAACTGCCTAGCGCCAACCGCCAGCTGCCTAAGGCATCGGCAAGGGGGATGCTTAGGCCGGCCCCCATCGCGCCCCCCAGGCACAGGGCCATGGTGTAGACGCCGGTCATCAGATCGGCGCCCTGGGGCAGCTCGCGCTTGACCAGGGCAGGCAGCAGGCTGCCGGCAATACCGATGGCGCCACCCGCCAGCAAGGTGCCGAGAAACAGGAGCCAGGTCGGGGTCGATGCCCGCAACGAAAGCGCCAGTGCCAACAGCACCAGCGCCAGAGACAGGGCGCGCTCCGCGCCGACCCGCTTGGCAAGCCAGGGTGCCAGCGGGGCGAAGAGTCCCAGGCAGACGACAGGCAGGGTGGTCAAGGCGCCGATGCTGGTCGGGGAAAGCCCGGTATCCGCCTGGATGCGAGCCAGAACGGGTGCAAGCGACGATAGCGCCGGGCGCAGGTTGATCCCGACCAGGATCATCAGCAGCAGAAAACCCAGCAGCGGTGTGCGAGGCGTGGTGGTGTTGGTCATGGCAGTGATATCTAGATAGGAAAGCGTTCAGCGCTTTCGGGAGTTCGCGGCCAGTCGGTGCGAGTCTGGGATCGATGTGTAATCGAAGCGCCGCTGTTCGTCACCAAGTGCTACAAGTTCCCACCAGCGACTGGAGGGAGCGGGCGTGTTGCGGGTGCTGAGCTTCTCTCGAAAGATGCTCATATCCTCGGTGCTGATAAGACTCCCCTCGGGACCCGTCGCATCATCGATGGTCAGTGGCCCTCGATAGGCCCAGCAACGCTCAGGTACCCAGGCAACTCTCCAAAGGCGCGCTTGCCAGCGAACATGTCGTTGGTCCAGCCATTCCAGGTCATCAACGGGCACCAGGGCTGAGAACAGCTCAGCATGCAGAGTGATGCCTGAGTCCGAGAGGCGGATCTGGCCTTGGAAGTCCCCCTTGGCCAGGTCTTTTCGGCGTTTTCGGACGCTGCCCGGACCGATAGCCTCACCTTGGCCGCAGAGGTGCAGAACTTGAGCATCAAGCTGCTCGAGGTCGTCGAGTTGCTTGATGATCCAGACCACTGGCGGTTTATGGCGAGCTATCCAGTTGAACATGAGATTCCTTCTCACTTGTCACCATTGACGCATCCTTGCGCCGCCTTTTGGAGACGATGCCGCCAGCGGCGGCATCGGAATTGCTCCTGCGGGCGCAAACTCCGCCACAGGTGTCTCAGGCACCCGGCGTCATCAGGCCTGCTGGGGGCGCCGAGCGCGGCGGCGAGGCGCGCGGGCCTCATCCTGACGGCGCTGGCCATTGCCGCCATTGCCGCCGCGGCCATTGCCATTTCCACCACGGCCAGTGTCCCCGTTTCCACCGCGGCCGCTTCCAGAACGTCCGCGACCGCTGCCCTTGCCGCGACCGTTTTCGATGGGCTCCGGCTTGGCGTTGGGGTCGGGCTCGAAGCCCGGCTCGATGCGCTTCTCGAGGTCGCGTTTGATCAGCCGCTCGATGCCCTTGAGCAGACCATGTTCGTCGACGCAGACCAGCGAGACCGCCTGACCTTCGCTGCCGGCACGGCCGGTGCGGCCGATACGGTGGACATAATCTTCCGCCACGTTGGGCAGCTCGAAGTTCACCACATGGGGCAGCTCGCTGATATCCAGGCCACGGGCGGCGATGTCGGTGGCCACCAGCACTTGCAGGTCTCCCGACTTGAAGGCCGCCAGCGCTTTGGTGCGCGCAGACTGGCTCTTGTTGCCGTGGATCGCCATCGACGGGATGTTCTGCTTCGAGAGCTGCTCGGCTAGGCGGTTGGCGCCGTGCTTGGTGCGGGTGAAGACCAGCACCTGATACCACTGATGCTCGGTGATCAGGTGGGCCAGCAGCTCACGTTTCTTCTCGCGGTCGACCTTGTAGATGGCCTGATCGACGGTCTCGGCGGTGGTGTTGCGCCGCGCTACTTCGATCATCGTCGGCTTGTCGAGCAGCTGATTGGCCAGCGTCTGGATCTCGTTGGAGAAGGTCGCCGAGAACAGCAGGTTCTGGCGCTTCGCCGGGAGCAGGCGCAGGAGTTTCTTGATGTCGTGGATGAAGCCCATGTCGAGCATGCGGTCGGCTTCATCGAGCACCAGGGTCTCGACCTGGGAGAGGTCGATGTGACGCTGCTGATGCAGGTCCAGCAGGCGACCCGGGGTGGCGACGAGGATATCGAGGCCCGGACGGATGGCATCGACCTGGGGCTGCTGGCCGACACCGCCGAAGATCACCTTGGAGGTCAGGTTCAGGTGGCGGCCATAGCCGGTAACATTTTCGCCGATCTGGGCGGCAAGCTCACGGGTCGGGGTCAGCACCAGGGCGCGAATCTGACGGGCCTTGGGGCGCGGGCCGTCGGCGAGACGCTGCAACAGTGGCAGGGTGAAGCCGGCGGTTTTGCCGGTGCCGGTCTGGGCACTGGCGAGGAGATCACCACCCTTGAGCACGGCCGGGATGGCCTTGAGCTGGATGGGGGTGGGAACGGTATAGCCTTGTTCTTCGACGGCGCGCAGCAGTTCGCTACGCAGGCCAAGGTCGGAAAAGCTCATGCAAACTCCGGATAACACGTCACCGCCGCTCGCCGGTGAGGTGGCGCGAGTCCCGGGCGGTGCCGTGAGGAAAAAATCGGTGACAGACGCGGCAGGAGGGACCATAAAGTGCCGCGGATGCGCATGATGACAGAAAAATCTGCTGGGCGCAGCTTTATGGCGCTTCGCCCGCTCAGCGTAACCTGCGGATACGTTCGGCGAGCCGGTCGGCCAGCTCATCCCAGCTCTGGCCGAGGGCCCGCACGAGGGCCGGGTAGCCATCGGCATCCAGCGGTGTTTCGACCTCGAAGGTATCAAGGGTCAGCAACTTGCCCTCGGCGTCACGCAACTGCCACTGCCCGGCGGCCACTGCCTGGCCATCGTAACGGCCCTGGAAGCTCTCGATTTCCAGACGCAGGGTCATGGCCCTGGGCGGTGCCGCCGGGTTGGCTTCTGCCAGTATGCGAGTGCTCGGCAGGCGATGGGCCAGACGGCGCCGCAGGCCGCGTTCGAGCATCGGGCCGAGTTCCTCGGCCCAGAGGTGGTCCTGGGCCGGGTTCAAGGTGATGTCGTCAAGCTGCAGCACGATGCCTTGCTGCTCGAGAAAACTCGCCACAGCCAGCGGGCGAACGACCAGCACCTGTGGATCGCTTCGCTGGCCGTTCGTCGCGCTGATGCCGGCTTGAGGGGCGGCCATCTGATCGGGTGGCAGACCATAGTGGCGGGTCGGCGCGGCGCTGGTGGCGCAGCCGGCAAGCCAACTCAACAGGCCCAGCAGGACCAGGGTACGGATCACGGTCATCGTGCTCTCCTTGCCGTTCATCGGGGGGCTCGCGGTTGAGGATCCTCGCCGCGGGGGCGATCGAAGATCAAGGCATTGGGTTGCTCGCTCAGGGTCTTGGCGACCGGCTCCAGGTCACGCATCAGGGCGTCGAAACGCTCGAGGCTGCCGGTCAGCTCGTCGTAGGCCGTGGACCCTGGTGACAGTCCCTCAAGGGTGGTCCTGAGCTCTTTCAGGGTCGAGGTGAGTGTGCCCGGCAGGTTCTGCGTGTCGGGGTTGTCGGTCAGCGATTTGACGCTTTCGGTCAGCGCCCGCACTTCCTCGAGCATATCCCGCGAGGCGGCGAGGTTGCGGTTCAAACCGTCGAGCACGGGTTCCACCTCGAGACCATTGAGCTTGTCGAGCAGGCTCGAGACCTTCTGCTCGATCTGCGCAAGCCCAGCCGGTGTCGTGGGGAACACCGGGCGGTCCTGGTAGCTGTCGGCCAGATATTCGTTGGCGGCGGGGCGCTGGAAGTTGAGGTCGACATAGAGTGCGCCAGTGAGCAGGTTGCCGGCCTTCAGCGAGGCCCGCAGGCCGTTCTCGAACCAGCCTTCGAAGCGCTTTCGCCAGGTCTCGATATCCAGGCTCTCAAGATCCTCGCCGAGCCGCTGTGGCTCGATGCGGATCAGCACGGGGATGGCGAAGCCCGAGCGGCGCGAGCGTTGATCGATGCTGAACTCCCAGGGAACGCTTGCCACGGTGCCGACACGTACACCACGGAATTCCACCGGCGCCCCCCGAGACAGACCGCGCACCGTGTCATCGACCAGCAGGACATATTCCAGGTAGCGGTTGAAGGTTCCCTGGCGGGCACTTTCGGCATCCTCGTAGAGCGTAAAGGTCGTGTCCTCTGACACCGGCTGGCCAAGGGGCACATCCTCGGGGACGCCGAAGGTCACGCCGCCGCCAAGTAGTGCTTCAAGGGATTCGACGTTGACGCTCACGCCTTCTGAATCGAGTTTCAGGTCGATGCCGCTGGCCGGCCAGAAGCGGGTGCTGTCGGTGACCAGCACGTCATAGGGGGTTTCGATGAAGGCGCGGTGGCGCATCCGGCGGGTTTCGGGATCGAAGCGAGCTTCCTCGACCCGGCCGACGGTGAACCCCTGGTAGGTGACGGGGTCGCCGACGCTCAGCGAATTGCCGAGCTGACCCACCAGGTTGACGCGGATGCCCTTGGCATCGGCGGGCGCCACCGGAGGTTGGTCGAGCACCTCGAAGCGGTTACTCGGCTCCTCGCTGCTGCCGGGTTGCAGCTGGATGTAGGCGCCTGACAGCACGGTGTTGAGACCGCTGATGCCCTCCCGGCCGATGCGGGGCTTGACGACCCAGAAGCGGGTGTCCTCGACCAGCATGGGCTCCACATCAGGGCTCATGCGGGCGATCACCCGGATATGGCTCAGGTCGCTGGATAGCCGCACCTGCTCGACACGGCCGATCTCGACGTTGCGGGTCTTGATCAGGGTGCTGCCGGCCTCGATGCCCTCAGCGTTGCTCATGATCAGCGTGATCTGTGGGCCGCGGCTTACGTAATCGTCATACAGCAGCCATGCGCCGATCAGCAACGCGACGAGCGGGACGATCCAGATCGGTGACAGCCGCGAATGCCGGCTGATACTGGCGCGGGTGGGCGGCGTGTCCTGGCCATGTGGCTCAGTGGTCATGGGCAACGTCCTTGTGATCGGAAGAAGAGGGCGGCATGTCGTCGCCATGCCCGGTGTCGCTGTGGCCGGGTCGGGTCAGGGGTGGATCCCATATCAGCCGCGGATCGAAGGCCATGGCCGAGAGCATGGTCAGTACGACGACCGCGCCGAAGGCCAGAGCGGCCGGCCCCGGGGCGATGGACATCAGGTTGCCGGCGCGAATCAGCGCCACCAGGATGGCCACCACGAACACATCGACCATCGACCAGCGCCCGACAAACTCGGTGATGCGGTACAGGCGAGTGCGTGATACGCCCTGCAGATCATCGCTGCGAGGCACCCTCAGGCACAGCCAGGCCATGGCGATTAGCTTGCTCACCGGCACCAGAATACTGGCGATGAAAATGACGGCGGCAATCGGATAGGAGCCATGCTGCCACAGCGTGATGACCCCGCCGATGATTGTCGAAGGTTCCGTATGGCCCAGGGACGTGGTGATCATGATCGGATATAGATTGGCGGGCAGGTAGAGCAGGGTCGCTGCCGCCAGCAGGGCCCAGGTGCGCTGCAGGCTATAAGGCAGTCGTGCATGCAGTCGCTCGCCGCAGCGCTGACAGCGTCCGCTGCCGTCCGTGTCCAGGCGATTGACCAGACCGCAGGTAGGGCAGCCGGTCAGGCCCTGGGGCGAGGCCCGGGCACCCGTCACGACACCTTCAGGTGCGGCGGGCTCGCCGACCAGCGAGAACCACATCCAGTCGGCATCCAGCGATTGGGTCGTCAACAGTAACAGCAGGGCAAAGCAGCAGAAGGCCCAGAAGGCCAGGCCCAGCGAGACCTCGGCCATGCCGGCAATCTTGATCAGGCTGACCAGGGCGCCAATGATGAAGACATCCGCCATCATCCAGGGGTGCAGGTGGGACAGGGCCCTGGCAATGTCGCGACTGGCCGGCAGCAGGGTGCGTCGTAGCAGGCCGATCTGCAGCCAGATAACGCTGACCAGGTAGACCATCGGTAAGACGATCGTGGTCAGCACCACGCCGATCGCCACCAGCGGCTGATGCATGGCAATCAGGCTGGTGGCGGTCTGGGTGAGGACGATGCGATTGCCAATGCCACTGACCTGGAAGCTGACGAAGGGCAGGCTAACGGCCATGATCAGGGCGAGCAGCGCGGCAATGGCCAGGGCCAGGCTGCGCTGAGCGGGGCGGTAATGTCGCGTCGATAGCGTATGGCCACAGCGCGGGCAGTCGGCGCTCTGGCCGTGGTGCAGCGGCGGCAAGCGCACCAGCCAGTCGCATTCATGGCAGGCGCGCAGGCGCCGCCGAGACATATGGGCCTCGGGAGGGCCTTCCTGCACGGGAAGGTGCGGGTCTGGGGTGAGCGTATCGATCAAGGCCAAGTTCCTTCTTTCCCCCATTATGACGGCTGGTCGAATACATACAATCACGACGGTTGACGATGCTACAGTGCGGCGGCGGCACGCGGCGATAGACAAGACCACGCAGGAATTAAAAGGAGAGGGATATATGGGCTTGCCAATATTGGCGGTCGTCGCAGGACTGGCGCTCTTGGTATGGAGCGCCGAGCGATTTGTCGACGGGGCGGCAGCGACATCCCGTTATCTGGGGCTGTCGCCCCTGCTGATTGGCATGCTGGTGATCGGCTTTGGCACCTCGGCCCCGGAGCTGATGGTCTCGGCGCTGGCGGCGGCTCAGGATAATCCTGGCCTGGCGCTGGGCAACGCCTATGGCTCCAACATCACCAACATTGGTCTGATTCTCGGGCTGGTGGCGCTGATCGCACCACTGGCAGTGCAGTCCGGTGTGCTGCGCCGGGAGTTGCCTATCCTCTGTGCTGCTACACTTTTGTCTGCCTGGCAGCTTCGCGATGGAGTGATCAGCACCGCGGAGTCGATCGTTCTGCTGCTGGCCCTGGCGATTTTTATCGCCGCGAGTATCTGGCAGGGGCGCCAGACGGAGGTCGCCAGCGACACCTTGGCAAGCGAAACCGACCACAGTCTCGACAGCCATCCGATGTCGCTTAAGGTCAGTGTGCTCTGGACGCTGGTGGGGCTGGTGCTGTTGGTGGCGAGCTCCCGTCTGCTGGTCTGGGGCGCGGTGGCCATTGCTCAGACCTTCGGCGTCAGCGACCTGATCATCGGCTTGACGGTCGTGGCAATTGGTACCTCGTTGCCGGAGCTTGCCTCCTCATTAAGTGCCCTGCGGCGTGGCGAGCACGACCTGGTGCTGGGGAATGTGGTGGGCTCGAACCTCTTCAACACCCTGGGTGTGGTAGGACTTGCCGGCGTGATTACGCCGATTCAGGTAGGCGGCGAGGTCATGTTTCGGGACTGGCCGGTCATGGCGGTGATGACCCTGGCGATGACGGTGTTTGCCATCGGGTTCAAGGGGCGCGGCGGTCGCATCAATCGCCTCGAGGGTGGGCTGCTACTGGCCCTTTTCCTCGGTTACAGCATCTATCTGATCCGAGTCGTATTGCTGGCAGACGTTTGACTTAACGGAATAAAGCCTAGTCCCTGTGAACCAGGTGTGCGGCAAAAGAACACAGGTTCTACAGGGACAAGTGCGGCATCGCGACACACCTCAAACGACGATTTTCATGCAGCTTTGCCTTAGCATTGGTTCTGTCAGTTGTATCCTCAATGCATGGCAGTGAATTCCACTAGCGGTATTGCCATTATCCAAGGACTAGGAGGCTCTTATGGAGCTTGATCCACTCATTCTGTCGCGTCTTCAGTTCGCGTTCGTGGTGTCCTTCCACGCCATCTTTCCGGTCTTCACGATCGGGTTGGCGTCCTACATCGCGTTGCTGAATGGTCTTTTCTTTGCCAACGGCAACCCCGCCTGGGAGCGTCTCGCGATCTTCTGGACACGGGTGTTTGCGGTGGTGTTCGGCATGGGGGTGGTGTCCGGCATCGTGATGTCCTTCCAGTTCGGCACCAACTGGAGCAATTTCGCTCAGGCTTCGGCCAACTTCCTGGGGCCGATGCTCAGCTATGAGGTGGTGACGGCATTCTTCCTCGAGGCGGGCTTCCTCGGCGTGCTGCTGTTCGGTCGTGGCAAGGTCCCGCAAGGGGTCCACCTGTTTGCCGCTACCATGGTGGCCATGGGGACCTTTATCTCTGCCTTCTGGATCCTCTCTGCCAATAGCTGGATGCAGACACCGGCCGGCGTTGAGCTGATTGATGGCACCTTCCACGTGACCTCCTGGTCGACAGCGATTTTCAATTCGTCCTTCTGGTATCGCTTCCTGCACATGGCTACAGCGTCCTTCCTGACGGGCGGCTTCGTGGTCGCGGCCGTCAGCGCCTACTACCTGCTGCGAGGTCGCGATGAGTCGGCCAACAAGAAGGCACTGTCCATGTGTCTGTGGCTGCTGCTGGTGCTGGCGCCGGCTCAGGCGGTGATCGGTGACTTCCACGGCCTCAATACCCTCGAGCATCAGCCGACCAAGGTGGCGGCCATGGAAGGCAACTGGGAAACCCAGTCTCATACGCCGCTGCTGCTGTTTGCACTGCCAGACATGGATGCCCAGGAAAACCGTTTTGAGATTGGTATCCCGAGCCTGGCCAGCCTGATCCTGAGGCACGACGTGAATGGGGTGGTGCCCGGTCTCAAGGACGTGCCGCGCGATGAGCAGCCGTTCGTACCGCTGGTGTTCTGGTCCTTCCGCGTGATGGTGGCGCTGGGCCTTGCGATGATTGGTGTGGCGGTGGCCGGCCTGGTGCTGCGTCGCGGCGGTCGGGTCTACAAGAGTGATCGCTACCTCAAGGTGCTGGTTGCCATGGGGGTCTCGCCCTTTATCGCAGTACTGGCCGGTTGGTTCGTCACCGAAGGGGGCCGGTCGCCCTGGCTGGTCTACGGCCTGATGACACAGGCCGAGGCGCTGACACCATCGCTGACCGGCGGTATGGCGCTGTTCACGCTGATCGGGTACATCGCGGTCTATGCCGTGGTGTTCTGCTGCGGAGTTTATTACCTGTTGCGGGTTATTCGTCAGGGGATGCTGCCCCACGATCAGGAAACCGTGGTCGATGATATCGAGCGTGCCAAGCGTCCGCTTTCCGCCGCTCACATTCCCTTCGACGATGATGCCGGTCATCCGGTCAGGAGCTAAGCCATGCAAACCTTCGACTTGTCATTGATCTGGGCCGGCATCATCGGCTTCGGGATCATCATGTATGTGCTGATGGACGGTTTCGATCTGGGCCTTGGCATCCTCTTTCCCTTCGCCCCGGATGAAGATTCACGGGATGTGATGATGAACTCCGTGGCACCGATCTGGGACGGCAATGAAACCTGGCTGGTGCTGGGTGGAGCGGGCCTGCTGGGCGCCTTCCCGCTGGTCTACTCGGTGTTCCTGCCGGCGCTCTATATCGGCGTCTTCCTGATGCTGGCCGGGTTGATCTTCCGTGGCGTGGCCTTCGAGTTTCGCTTCAAGTCCAAGCGTAATCGCCATTGGTGGAACCGTGCCTTCTGCTGGGGCTCGGCGGTCGCCACCTTCGCCCAGGGTGCGGTAGTCGGTACCTACATTCAGGGTTTCGAGACCGAAGGCTTCGTCTATGTCGGCGGTGCACTGGACTGGCTGACTCCGTTTACCGTGCTCACTGGCCTTGGCATGGTGGCGGGCTACTCCCTACTGGGTGCCACCTGGCTGATATTGAAGTCGGAAGGCCACGTTCAGGAGTGGGCCTATCGCATAACGCCTAAGCTGTTGGCCGCAGTGCTGGTGGTGTTCGCCATCATCAGTGCCTGGACCCCCTTCGTCGACGGTAGCGTGCGTGAGCGCTGGTTCGGTCAGGCCTCGCTGATTTGGCTGCTGCCGGTGCTGGCAATGGCCTGTGCCTATGGCATCTATCGCTGGGTGAGCCATCGCCGTGAAGGCATGCCTTTCGTGGCCACACTGGGCATGTTCATCTTCACCTATCTGGGGCTGGTGGCGAGCAAGTGGCCGGTGATAGTGCCGCCGGATTACACCATCTGGGACGCCGCGTCGGCGCCGGAATCCCAGCTCTTCCTGCTGCTGGGCATGCTGTTCGTGATCCCCATCATTCTGACCTACACCGCCTGGACCTACTGGGTATTCCGCGGCAAGGTGCGGACCGGCGAAGGCTACCACTGACCGCATGCAAGCTCATGACGCGAGCCATCAGGAACCCCTCACCCCCAAGCGCTGGCTCAAGGAATTGGCCGCCGGCGAGCGTCGCCGACTGACGCTTGCCACCCTTGCCGGCCTGGGGGTAGGGCTCTGCACCATCGTTCAGATGGTGCTGCTGGCCATCATCATTGACCGACTGCTGACCGGCGCCCCTGAGGCGCCGGTTGGCGTTTTGTTTGTGGCCTTGATCGGCGTGTTGGGGCTTCGTGCCCTGGCGCAGTGGGCTCAGGAAACCACTGCGCAAGCGGCCAGTCTTGCGATTCGCGCCCGAGCACGGACGGCGCTGCTCGATCAACTGACGGCGCTGGGCCCGGTGCGGCTATCATCCCGCCACTCGGCGGGCCTTGGCAGTCAGCTGGTCGAGCAGGTTGAAGCGCTGGACGGCTATTTTGCGCGTTTCCTGCCCCAACTTCGGCTGGCCACCGCGCTGCCGCTGGTGATCTTTGCCATCGTGCTGGGCCTCGATTGGCTGGCGGCGATATTTCTGCTGTTGGCAGCACCGCTGATTCCTCTGTTCATGGCCCTGGTGGGTATGGGAGCCCAGCGCCTCAACCAGGCGCAGTTTGCTGCCGTGACGCGACTCTCAGGGCATTTCCTTGACCGGGTGCGTGGCATCACCACGCTTCAACTGTTTGGGCGAACCGCCACGGCCGCCGGAGAAGTGTTCGGTGCCGCCGATGACTATCGTGCGCGCAGCATGAAGACCCTGCGCATCGCCTTTCTTTCCTCGGCGGTGCTCGAGTTCTTCGCCTCGGTGGCCATCGCGGTGATTGCCATCTACGTGGGCTTCGGCCTTTTGGGCTATATCGCCTATGGCCCCTCGCCGTCACTGACCCTGTTCAGTGGCCTGACGATCCTTCTGCTGGCGCCGGAGTTCTTCCAGCCACTGCGCAGCCTTTCCCAGCACTATCATGATCGTGCCGCGGCCCTGGGCGCTGCCGAGGCGCTGGTGGGCATCCTCAACGAGACGCCACCAGAGGCGTCCAGAACGCGGCCGGCGGCCAGCGCCGCGCATAGTGCGGCGGATAGTGCGGTGGATAGTGCGGCGGATAGTGCGGCGGATAGGGCGCATGGCGACGCTGCGGTTCGGCTCACCGACGTCTGCGTTGAGCACGTCGGCCGCGGCCAGGTGCTTGGGCCTGTGTCCCTCGAGGTATCGCGAGGCGAGGTGATCGCCCTGGTGGGGCCCTCGGGTGCCGGCAAGTCGACCCTGCTGCAGTTGATCGCCGGTTTCGTGGCCCCAAGCCACGGAAGGGTCGAGATGACGAGTGATGTTCGGCCGGCCTGGATGGATCAGCGTCCACTGGTGATTCAGGGCACGATCGCTGACAACCTGCGGCTTGCCGATACCCAGGCGAGTGATGAGCGTATGCGAGAAGCGCTCAAGCGAGCCGGGCTCGCCGGCTTGCTGTCGCGACTACCAGAAGGCCTCGAGACGCCGATCGGTGAGCGCGGGGCCGGGCTGTCCGGTGGCCAGGCCCAGCGTCTGGCGCTGGCCCGGGTCTTCCTGAGCGATGCGTCGCTGGTGCTGCTCGATGAACCCACCGCGAGCCTCGATGAAGACAGCGAAGCCGAAGTGGCAGCGTCGCTTGCACGGCTTGTCGAGGAAGGGCGGACCCTGGTCATCGCAACCCACCACCCGGCGCTGATGTCGATGGCCGACCGGGTCGTGCGCATACAGGCAGGTCAGAGGGTCGAGGAGGCCATGGCATGAGAGCTCTGATACTGAGAACGCTAATATGAGAACGTTAATAAGCGAACTGCGCCCCTGGCTCAAGCTGCTTGCCACGCGGCGGTCGCGGATGGCGCTGGGTGCCCTGCTGCTGGCGCTGACGGTGGGCGCGGCAATCGGCCTGCTGGCGCTATCCGGCTGGTTTATCACGGCCACCGCACTGACCGGCGCGATGCTGGCTGCGGGCATGGCGGCAAGCCTCGATGTCTACGCCCCTGGCGGAGGCATCCGCTTCTTCGCTGTGCTGCGCACGGCTGCCCGCTATCTGGAACGGGTCTACAACCATGACAGCGTGCTGCGTCTCCTTGCCGAGCTGCGTAGCGGTATGTTCGCGGTGTTGGCCCGGCTCGATGCCCGGGCGCTGGGTCGGCGGCGGGCCAGCGAATGGCTCAACCGCTTGACCGCCGATATCGATACGCTGGACAGCCTCTATCTGCGTTTATTGGCGCCACCTTTGGTGGCCCTGCTGGCCATCGCGCTGGTGAGTGGCCTGTTGGGGATTTTCCTGTTGCCGGCGGGCCTGGCGGTCGGCGGTGTGCTACTCGCGCTCTGGGCCTGGCTGGTAGTGGGCCAGGCCTCCCTGGGCATGGCCGCCAGCACTCGTCGCGTTGCCACCCTCGATCATCTGCGGGGCCGCATTCTCGAGACCCTGCAGGGCCTCGCCGAGCTGACGAGTTACGGCACACTGAGCCATCATCGGGCGCGTATCGACGCGGACCAGGCCACGCTCTACGCGGATCAGTGGCACCTGGGGCGGATAGCCGCCCTGGGCAATGCCCTGGTGGGCTTGGGCGTCAGTCTGACGGCTGTGCTGGCACTGTGGCTCGCCGCCGAGGCCTATCGGGCCGAGGCGCTGTCAGGGCCCCTGATGGTGATGATGCCGCTGGCCGTGCTGGCCATGGGCGAGGCGTTGGGGGCGCTGCCGGCTTCATTCACCGCGCTGGGGGCGACCCGCGCCGCGGCGCGACGCCTCAATGCCCTGGGTCGCTCACGCAGCGTGCTTGCCGAAGCGGAAGCGTCGGTCGCGCTGACCGGGGCCGCTCCGGCGCTTGGCCTTCGCAACATCACCCTGCACTATCCGGGGGCGCTGTCCCCGGCCCTGGATGGGCTTGATCTCAACCTAGAGCCCGGCGAGCGTCTAGCGCTGCTGGGTGCTTCGGGTGCTGGCAAGTCCAGCGTGGCGGCCCTGCTGGTGCGCTTGCTCGACCCGGATCAGGGCGAGGTGCAGCGTGATGGCATCGCGCTCAACACCTTATCGCTCGATGATCTGCGCACCCGCACGGCTTATCTCACCCAGCACAGTGAGCTCTTCGACGACAGCATCGCCGCCAATCTGCGCCTGGCCGACCCCGAGGCCGACGAGGCTGCGCTGTGGCAAGCGCTTGAGGTCGTCGAGCTGGCCGACTGGGCCCGCGAACTGGCTCAAGGGCTCGAGACCCGGGTTGGCGAAGGCGGTCGGCAACTGTCTGGCGGTCAGGCGCGTCGTCTGGTGCTTGCACGCGTGCTGCTGCTGGAGGCGCCGCTGGTGATCCTTGATGAGCCCTTCGCCGGCCTTGATCGTCCCATGGCCGCACGCATTGCCGAGCGTCTGGATACCTGGCTTTCCGGTCGCACCGTGCTCTATCTGGTGCATCAGCTGCGTCACGATGGCAGCGACCCGCCGGGCATCAACCGTTCGCTGACCCTGCGTGACGGTCGTCTTTGCTAGCTGCGTCAACAGCGTGTGTGTAAAGCGTGTAAAAACAGCCGTGTGCAAAGGCTTTGCGTGGATGCGAGACATGCCCCACGATAGGCGCGAGACCGAATGGAGAGCACCATGCAAGACTTCCTTACCCGCCTGCCGAAAGCCGAGCTGCATCTGCATATCGAGGGCTCCCTCGAGCCGGAACTGATGTTCGCCCTGGCCCAGCGCAACGGCGTGGCGCTGCCCTATGCCTCAGTGGAAGAGGTACGGGCCGCCTATGACTTCGACGACCTGCAGTCTTTTCTGAATCTCTATTATCAGGGCATGGCGGTGCTGCGTACCGCTGAGGACTTCTTCGACCTGGCCATGGATTACTTCCGCCGCGCTCATGCCGAGGGTGTGGTGCACATCGAGCTGTCCTTCGACCCCCAGGCGCACCTCAGCCGCGGCATCCGGTTTGACGTGCAGATGGAAGGCCTGACCCGGGCCATGCGCCTGGCCGAGCGCGAGCTGGACCTGACCTCGGCGCTGATCATGAGCTTCCTGCGCGACCGCTCCGCCGATGAGGCCATGGAGGTGCTCGAGCTGGCCGCCCCCTACTGGGAAATGATCGACGCGGTGGGGCTCGACAGCGCCGAGCTCGGTCATCCGCCGTCCAAGTTCGCCGCCGTTTTCGAGCGTGCCAAGGCTCTCGGGCTGCCCCGGGTGGCCCATGCAGGCGAAGAGGGGCCGGCGAGCTATATTCGTGAGGCCATGGAGCAGCTCGACGTCTGCCGCGTCGACCACGGCGTGCGCTGCCTCGAGGACCCGGCGCTGGTCGCCGAGCTGGTCGAGCGTCGTTTGCCGCTCACCATATGCCCGTTGTCCAATGTGCGCCTCAAGGTCGTCGAACAGCTGGATCAGCATCCACTGCCAGCGCTGCTCGAGGCGGGGCTGACGTTGACCCTGAACTCGGATGACCCGGCCTACTTCGGTGGCGGCATGCTTGAGAACTTCATGGCTTGCGAGCGTGCCTTCGGCTGGTCGGAGGAGACCTTCGTCGACCTGGCTCGCAACGCCATCGAGGCCGCCTTCATGAGTGAGGCGCGTCGCGATGAGTTGCTCAAGCGCCTCTCGGCGGTGGCCGGCTAAGGGGCCCTGTTCCATGACGTCAGCTTCCCGGCAGGCCGTACTGTCGAAGCACCGCACCCTGGCAAGCCTGGGGCTCTTGGTGCTGGCGGCGCTGGCGTGGCTGCCGCTGCCCGAAACGCTGGCGGCAAGCACGCTCGATGCCACCCTCTCCAGTGCCTTCCAGAGCTTCGCCCTGGCCAAGGCATTGAATGCGGTGATTTCGGTGCTGCAATCGGTAACCGGGGACGCGCTGCTGGTGCAGATTCAGTTTGGCGAGGTGCTCGACCCGGCCAATGACATGGTCGAGCGTTTCTCCTGGGTGATGTTTGCCTCCACCGTATCGCTGGCGTTTCAGAAACTGTTGTTGGGTATCGCTGGCAGCTTGCCGGTCAAGTCGGTGCTGTCGCTTGGCTGCCTGGGGATGTTGACGGTGTTGCACCTGGGCAAGCCGCGCTGGCGAGGTATCGCCGGGCGGCTGTTGATCGTCGCGGCCTTCCTTCGCTTCGCGGTGATCGCAGTGGCCCTGGCCAGCGCCGCCGTCGAAACGCTGTATATATCCGATACCCGGGAGGCGCTCTACGCCGAGCTCGAGCAGGATAAAGCGGTGCTCGAGCGAATCGCTGATCAGACGGCCCCTGGCGATGCGGTGGCCGGTGCCGATGATGCGCAAAGCGAGGATCAGGGCTGGTGGCAGGGCCTCAAGGAACGGCTGGGCAGCGGCGTGAAAGACCGGGTTCAGGCGGCCATGGACCGTTTCGATGCCATGACCCAGAACCTCGTCGAGCTGACCATGCTGTTTCTCGTTCAGACCATGCTGCTGCCGCTGGGCTTTCTCTACCTCAGCTATCGCGGCGCCCGTTACCTCGCCGCCGGGCTAGGTGCGCCTGGGCGACGCCTGTCCTCGTCAACTGACTAAGCGCTGAGACCAAGCGCCGAGGTTCAAGCACCGAGCGGCCTCGCGCCGCTCTTTTTCCTCGCCCAGATTGTCGTCTCGACTGTCTTCTCGACTGTCTTCTCGACTGTCTTCTCGATGGCCGGCTGTGCCCTGCGCCGAGGCTCGTCGCGGGGCCTTTCCCTTCGATGCTCGACTCAGTGGCTGTCCCGCCTATGCACGCACTCGCCGCCGGCCCAGGTGGCGAAGACGCTGCGATCATCGCCGAGCATCATCAGCGCGAAGAGAAGCTCACCGAGGCTTGATGGCTCCAGGCATCCTGTCTTGCCGATTCGCGTCGTGCGCCGGGCCAGCAGCGGCGTAGCCGCCGGGTCGAGCACCACGATATCGGCCTCCTGGCCGGGTTGCAGGGCGCCGATGTGGCGATCGAGATGCAGGGCTCGGGCATTGCCAAGCGTCAGACGGTAGAAGCCCTGCCAGGCGGTCAGCGGCTGGCCGAGCAGTTGACCGACCTGATAGGCGGCCTTGAGGGTGGCGAAGCCACAGAGATCCGTGCCACCGCCGACGTCGCTGGCGAGGCTGGTGGCGAGCCCCGCCTCTCGGCATGCCAGCCGGTCGAAGAGGCCGCTGCCGAGGAAGAGGTTAGACGTGGGGCAGAAGGCGATATTGGCGCCGGCCCCGGCCAGCCGCTCGCGCATGGGCTGATCCAGATGAATCCCATGGGCGAAGGTGCTGGTCGGACCGACCAGGCCATAGCGTTCATAGACCGCGAGATAGTCCTTTTCTTCGGGGAACAGCTCGGCGACCCAGGCGATCTCGCCGGCATTCTCGGCCAGGTGCGTCTGCAGGTGCAGGTCCGGCGCCGCCCTCAGGATGGCGCCGGTCGCGTCCAACTGGGCCGCCGTTGAGGTGGGCGCGAAGCGCGGGGTCAGCGAATAGCCGAGCCGGTCCTTGCCGTGCCAGTCAGCGATCAGCCGTTCGCTGTCGGCCACACCGCTGGCCACGCTGTCAGTGAGCGCCGCCGGGGCATTGCGATCCATCAGTACCTTGCCGGCCAGCATGCGCAGACCTCGACGCTGAGCGGCGGTGAAAAAGGCATCCACCGACTGAGGGTGCGAGCTGCAGAATACCTGTGAAGTGGTGGTGCCGGCCCGCAACTGTTCGTCGAGGAAGGCCTCGGCCACGGCCTCGCCGTGGGCGCGCTCGGCGAAACGACACTCCTCGGGGAAGGTGTAATCGTTGAGCCAGTCGAGCAGCTGGCGGCCGTAGGAGGCCAGGATATCGAGCTGCACATAGTGGACGTGGCTGTCGATGAAGCCAGGCATCATCAGCTTGCCGGCATAGTCCACCACCTCGATCCCAACCGGCAGGTGAGGTGCGAGCTCGTGATAGCTCCCCACGGCCCGTACCCGGCCATCCTCGAGCCAAAGGGCGCCGTCCTGAAGGTAGGACAGGCTGCCCGGCGCGGGCCGGTCGTCTTCGCCCGGATCATCGAGAAGGCGCACCAGGGGGCCTCGCAGCACGCGCATGGTGGGGCGGGGGTCGGTCATGGGGAATTATCTCCAGCGATATTCAAAGACGTAGCGAGCTAAAGGGTAATCGAGGGCTAGAGTGAGCGCCTAGCGGTCCGGGCCGAAGGCCTGACGCAGCGTCTCGGGGACAATGCCGCGTCTATCCGGCGCGTTAGGCCGAGCAGCTGCCAGCGTCATCAGTTCAGCTACCACGGCAAGGGCGATCTCGTAGGGGCGCTTGCCGTTTGCGCCGGCAATGCCGATCGGGCAGCGCACGCGAGCGATGTTGTCTGGATCATGGCCGGCCTCCATAAGCCGGCGCTTGAAGCTTGCCCACTTGCTGGCGGAGCCGATCAGGCCGATCGAGGCCAGGTCGTGACGCTTGAGCAGGGCATCGATGAGCGCGAGGTCCTGGCCGTGGTCATGGGTCATCACCAGAACATCGCTGCCCGGTGAGAGCGAGTGCACGGCGGCTGAGGCCGCTGCCGGTTCCGCCCCGCTTGAATGAAGCTTTAGACGCGGTGGCGCCGGCTCGCACTTGACCCATGGCGGGAAGGCATCGGGGCGGCTGTCGAACCAGTCCAGGCGCCAGGGCAGCGGGGTGATCAGACTCGCCAGGGCCTGGCCGACATGGCCGGCGCCGAACAGGGCGATTCGTCGCTCGGCGCCGGCGAAGGGTTCGATCAGCACGTGCACATAGCCGCCACAGCACTGCCCGGAGCGGCCGCCCAGAGGGAAGGCCTCGAGGCTTGGCGCAGTGTCGCCCCGCGTCAGGGCCTCCCGGGCGGCGGCGATCACCTGATACTCGAAGGTACCGCCCCCCAGGGTATCGAAGCTGGTCTCCGGCGTGATGACCATCTTGGTGCCGGGCTCCCGGGGCGTTGAGCCGGCCGCGCCGACCAGGGTCGCCAGCACATGGGGCTGGGCGTCTTCCTGCAACCGATGCAGGGCGGTGTGCCAGTTAAGGTCATGCCCTTCCAGGGGGCGGGCGTCAGGCCGGGGCATGCTGATCGTCCTCCCGAGGCATGTCTGAGGTCTGCTCAGCGGCATGCTGGCGGAGGGCCTCAATGGCCATTAGCACCCGCTCCGGAGTGGCCGGCGTATCCAGCCGCGGGCACTGATGACCGGTGGGGGCAAGGCTCGAAAGCGCATCGCGCAGCGCCGACCAGACCGAGATCGCCAGCATGAAGGGTGGCTCGCCCACGGCCTTGGAGCGATAGATACTCGCTTGGGAGTTGGGGTGGCCCTCGAGTAGCTCGACGTTGAAGATCGCCGGCAGGTCACCGAAGGCCGGGATCTTGTAGGTGGCGGGGCCGTCGCTGAGCAGTCGGCCGGCGTCATTCCACTTGAGCTCCTCGCTGGTCAACCAGCCCATGCCCTGGATGAAGCCGCCCTCGATCTGGCCGATGTCGATCGCCGGGTTCAGGGAGTCGCCGACGTCGTGCAGGATATCCACTCGCGTCACCTGATACTCGCCGGACAGGGTGTCTACGGCGACCTCGCTGACCGCCGCGCCATAGGCGAAGTAGTAGAAGGGCCGGCCCTGGGCGGACTCGCGGTCGTAATGGATCAGCGGCGTCGAGTAGAAGCCCTGGGCCGAGAGCGAGACGCGGCCGATATAGGCCGCCTGGACCAGCTCGCCCCAGGGGATGCGGTACTTTCCTTCGCCGTCGCCCGCCACCAGCATGCCGCTCTTCAGATGCAGGTCGTCCTGGTCCAGCCCGGCTTCGGGCCACAGGGCCTTGAGGGCAAAGGCGAATAGCCGCTCGC
>Ga0209300_1000345_pt1 | contig 26091 bp, 31 predicted proteins | sample Shrwel_input2_RT_FD_187535 | JGI IMG/M metagenome (GOLD analysis project Ga0209300, IMG submission 187535) | Subsurface microbial communities from deep shales in Ohio, USA - Utica-3 well 1 S input2 RT (SPAdes) (version 2) ... | reverse complement strand
ACGCGGTGGCCAGCGGTCAGGTCGGCATCCATGCCGAGGGCGCCAAGGCGCAGGCTTCGGCGCTGTACCTGTGCGCTTACTACCTGGGCTCGAGCGTGGTGGGTTATGTCGCCGGTTATGTCTGGGAGCACGCCGGCTGGCTGCCATTGATGGCGGTGCTGGCGGCTCTGTTCGTGATCGCCGCCTGGCGCGCCCGCAGCCTGTAGGGTGGATAACGGCGCAGCCTTATCCACCTGCCAGGTTCGGCTGACGTCCGTTGCTTGGCATGTCGGAACACGGTGGAAAACGCGTTGCGGTTTTCCACCCTACGCACCGGGAACACGCCGGCTGGCTGCCATTGATGGCGGTGCTGGCGGCTCTGTTCGTGATCGCCGCCTGGCGCGCCCGCAGCCTGTAGGGTGGATAACGGCGCAGCCTTATCCACGCGCCAGGTTCGGCTGACATCTGTCGCTTGGCATGTCGGAACGCGGTGGACAACGCGCTGCGGTTTTCCAGCCTACGCAGCCTGGTTTTCGCCAGGCGCTGGCTCATCACTCGACGCGCTGCTGGCCGCTGTAGGCGAGCGGGGCACGGCAGCTGCGACACAGATAACGGCGGCCCTTGCGCACCAGCGCGTGGCGCTGGGCGGTGAACGGAAACTCCTGCTCGGGGCAGCGGCAACGGTAGATGTAGCGCGTGCTGGGGCGGCGCTGGATCTCGTAGCTGTGGCAGCGATCGGCTGGCAGCTCGTAGACGCCGCGCATGATCAGCTGCCACTCCTCGCCATGTGGCTGGATGCGTGGGCCGAACATCTGGTGGGCGATGAGGTGGGCGACCTCGTGCGCCACGGTCTGGCGCAGGAAGTGCTCGGTGTTCTCGCGATACAGCTGGGCGTTGAAACGCAGCAGGTTCTGGTTCAGATGGGCGACGCCGGCCTTCTGGCCGCGCAGCTTGAAGCTCACCTGCGGCCGCTCGAAGCGGCGCGCGAAGAACTGTTCGGCAAGCTGGTAGCAGGCCTCGACACGCGCATGAAGTCGTTCGGGCATAGGGCACTCCTGGGGAGTGCCGCATTATGCCAAAGCGCTCGCCGTCGGACAGCGCCAGCGGACCGGCGTCACGTCACTCGTTCGGCCGTTCGTTGAAGCGGCGCTCGTTGTCCACGCCGCCCGGCGCTTCCTGCGGGCGGTTTTCCTCGAAGCCGTAGCTCTGGTTCTGCACACCGGAGCGCTCGTAGGTCGGGTCCAGCGCCAGCGACCAGAACAGGATCATCGGCACCTTGAGGTTGACCAGCACGAGCAGCCCGACGGCCCAGGTACTGACGCCGTAGAGAAAGGTATTGCGATCATCGATGCGCATGAACTTCGGCAGGCCAACGAACAGCAGGTAGGTCGAATACAGCCCTGCGGCGACGAGCACGAGAATGGCCGTCCAGCGCGTCGGGTAAAGCGCGCCCAGGCCGGCGATGAAGAACGGTGTGACCAGATAAGCGATGAAGCCGACGCACTGGTTGAATGTCGGTCGTGCCTCGAAGCTGCGTGACAACCAGCGCAGAAAGAAGCCCATGATGAAGGTGCCGAGGATGATCGTCAGGTAGATCAGCCCGCTCAGCTGCAGGGCGCTGCGGGTGTCCAGCCAGATCCGCTCGTTCTCGACCAGGCTCCAGCCGACATAGCGCGTGCCGATGAACATGCAGACTGCAGGCAATAACGCCCAGAGCAGCAGATGGATCAGGTAGTTCGAGCTGTGCTTTTCCTCGTCGCGGCGGATGTCGGCCCAAGCCTGGTCAGGCCGGGTCATCAAGGTAAGAAAGTGAGGACTCATGAGCGATCTCCATCTGCCTGGAAAGGCCCGGCCGAGCGCTGCGCGTCGGCTGGCGTTCCTGTTTAGAACGGCAGATGCGCCAAGGGTTTCCGCCGCAAAGGGGCGGCCCCTGGCGCAGAGATCGGTGAAGCGGGCCGCAGGTCCCGGCCCGCTGGTCTTCAGCGCACGTAGACCGGGCCCATGCCCATGCCCCAGACGATCACCGAGGTGGCGATGATGGCGACCAGCACCACCAGGCCAACCGCCAGCACCGAGCTGGAGAACATGAAGCCCTCATCGCTGGGGATGTTCATGAATTTCGGCAGCCCGACGTAGAGCAGGTAGGCCGTGTAGCAGACCGCCGCGGTACCGACTGTCAGTGCGACCCAGATGTGCGGATACAGCCCGGCAAGCCCGCCGACGAACAGCGGCGTGGCGGTATAGGCGGCGAACACGATGCACTGGGTCAGGGTCGGGTTGGCGTCGTAGGTCCGCGCCATCCAGTGGATGAAAGCGCCCATCACCGCGACGCCGGCAAGCATGGCCAGGTAGGACATCACCGCCAGTTGCATACAGCTGGCCTGCGTGAGCTTGACGGGCTCGCCGCCGCCGATGCTCCAGCCGACCTGCGTCGCGCCGATGAAGCCAGATACCGCCGGGATGGCGGCGAGCAGCAGCACGTGAGTCAGGTACATGTGGCTGACGGTTTCTTCCTCGCCGCGAATCGACTGCCACTCCTGACCGGGGTGGGCGAAAAGGCCCCATACGTGATTGATCATGCCGGCGTCTCCTCAATGGTGGTGAGGCCGCTCGCCTGGTTTGCCTTGTGCCGTGGCTTTTGGCTGCGACCTTATGCCGCAGTATAGGAGTGCGGCCCGCGCTTGCAGACCAGCGGATTAGAGCGAATGGAAGCTATGCGCTCAGCGGTAATAGCGCTCCAGAATTTCCAGCGCCAAGTTGATCGACTGCAGCCGCTCCGTACTGCCGCCTCGGTCGGGGTGATGCAGGCTGACCAGTTGCCTGTAGCGCTGCTTGATCATCAGTGCGGTCACCGGCTCGGCGACGCGGTCGAGCTCGAACAGCTCCAGCGCCGCCTGCTTTTCGTCACTGCCCTGCATGCGCGTCCAGAAGCTGGCCAGTAATCGCTCGACATCGTCCTCGTCGGTGTCGCGCAGGTTGCGCAGGTCCAGGTAGTAGTCGCGCAACGGATCGCGTTCGGCGAGCGCCGCTTCGCCGCTGCTATAGGGCAGCAGGCGGATCGCCATGGGGCTGATCGACAGATGGGCGATGCCGGCTTCGCCCAGGCGGTCGCGCAGCAGATAGAGCGCGTTGAATACCAGGAAATGTGTCCTGAAGAGCACCAGTTTGTCGGCCAGCGGCAGGTTCGGCACGTGCGTGCTGTGCCGCTGCTTGAGCCGCTGGATCAGCTCGTATTCGCTCAAGCCGTGCGGCTGCTCGCGCAGGAGCACGAGCAGCTGCTCGGGCAGGTCGAGGGAAGGGCAGAGGTCATCGTTCATGCGAGGACCCTAGCACGCGGGCAAAGCCAGCGTGTGGCGCGGCGTCACAGCCGAGGGTGACGGTCGGGCTGGGGCGATGCGTGCTTTGCGCGTAAAATGCGCGGCTTTGCATTCCTCCGGACATCCACCATGGGCACCCTTTCGGTCAACCAGAACAAGCTGCAGAAGCGCATTCGCCGCCTGGCCGGCGAAGCCATCAACGATTTCAACATGATCGAGGACGGCGACAAGGTCATGGTCTGCCTGTCCGGCGGCAAGGACAGCTACACCATGCTCGACGTGCTGCTCTATCTGCAGAAGGTCGCGCCGATCCGCTTCGAGGTGGTGGCGGTAAACATGGACCAGAAGCAGCCGGGCTTTCCCGAGCATGTCCTGCCCGAGTACCTGAAGGCGCTGGGGGTCGAGTACCACATCATCGAGAAGGACACCTACTCGGTGGTCAAGGAGAAGATCCCGGAAGGCAAGACCACCTGCTCGCTGTGCTCACGCCTGCGCCGCGGCACGCTGTACACCTTCGCCGACGAGATCGGCGCGACGAAGATGGCGCTCGGTCACCACCGCGACGACATCCTGGAGACGTTCTTCCTCAACATGTTCTACGGCGGCACGCTGAAGGCCATGCCGCCCAAGCTGCTCTCCGACGATGGCCGCAACGTGGTGATCCGTCCGCTCGCCTACTGCAACGAGGCGGACATCGAGGCCTATTCGAAGATGAAGGAGTTCCCGATCATCCCGTGCAACCTCTGCGGCTCGCAGGAGAACCTGCAGCGCCAGGTGGTCAAGGAGATGCTGCAGGAATGGGAGCGCAAGTCGCCGGGGCGCACCGAGATCATGTTCCGCGCGTTGCAGAACGTGGTGCCGTCGCAATTGGCCGATCGCAACCTGTTCGACTTCAAGAGCCTGCGCATCGACGACAACGCCACGCCGCGCTTCGTCGAGGTGATGAGCCTGTAGGCCGGGCGCCGGAAGCGGGCGTAGGGCGGGCTTCAGCCCGCCATTCGCGTCCACGAGCTGCCGCGGTGGGCTGAAGCCCACCCTACGTATGAAGCCCCCCTAGCAAGCTTGTTCGCCAGGCGGGTTGAAAGCCGCACGCCCGGCGGGGTATGGTTCGGCCATCGTCTGGAGATCAGCATGTCCCTGAAACCCGTAGCCGTTCACGTTGTCGATGCCGGTGCCATGTGCGCTGCGCTCGTTCGTGGGCAGATTGCGGCTGCGGTCTATTATTTCTTTGGGTATTGGTTTAGCCATAGGCGCGCCTGATACCCCACAGGCGGCCTAGCAAGCAGGGTCGCCACCAGAGACGTTTTCCAAGAAACCCCCGGTCGGCAACCCGACCGGGGGTTTTGTTTTTTTCCGGCCATCACGGCCAACGCAACGAGGACATGAGCCATGACCACTTACCGCACCGACCGTTACTACCGCTACGACTGGCGATTTAGCCGCTTCACCGCCGCCGCGCTCAAACCTCACGACCGAACACTCGACTAGCGCCGACGCGGGAAACCGCGCCGGCCGAAGGAATCGCCAGATCATGCATACCACCGCTACCGCCCAGAGCCTCATCGAGCCCAGTCCCAGCCAGGCTGGCGCCGCCCGCCGCAGTGCTCAACCCTTGCCCAGCCCCGCCGTCCTGCGTCAGCGCCTGCCCCTATCGGACGCGCTTGCCGCACGTGTACACGCCGATCGCAACGCCATCCGCGCCGTGCTCGATGGCCGCGACCCACGCCTGTTGGTCGTCGTCGGCCCCTGTTCCCTGCATGACCCCGTCGCCGCGCTGGAATACGCCGAACGTCTCGCCGCGCTGGCACCGGAACTGAGCGACCAGCTGCTGCTGGTCATGCGCGCCTATGTGGAGAAGCCACGCACCACCATTGGCTGGAAAGGCCTGCTCTACGATCCGCATCTGGACGGCCGCGGCGACATGGCCGAGGGCTTGCGCCTGTCGCGTCGATTGATGCTGGACATCCTCGAAGCCGGACTGCCGTTGGCCACCGAGCTGCTGCAACCGATGGCGGCCAGCTACTTCGACGATCTGCTTGGCTGGGCCGCGATCGGCGCGCGCACCAGCGAGTCGCAGATCCACCGTGAGCTGGTCAGCGGGCTGGACTTGCCGGTGGGCTTCAAGAACGGCACCGACGGCAGCCTGACCATCGCCTGCGATGCGATGCGCTCGGCCGCGCATCCCCATCGGCATTTCGGCATCGACGCGCTGGGCCACCCGGCGCTGCTGGAAACCCACGGCAACCCCGACACGCATCTCGTTCTGCGCGGCGGCCATCGCGGGCCGAATCACGATGCCGCGAGCGTGGCCCAGGCCCGGGCAGCGCTGGCCAAGCAGGGGATTGCCGCGCGGCTGGTGGTCGATTGCAGCCACGCCAACAGTGGCAAGGACCCCCTGCGCCAGCCGGCCGTGCTGGCAGAGGTTATCGAGCAGCGGCTGGCCGGCGATGTCAGCCTGCGCGGCGTGATGCTCGAGAGCAATCTGTTCGATGGTTGCCAGCCGCTGTCCGGCGAGCTGCGTTACGGCGTGTCGATCACCGATGGCTGCCTGGGCTGGATCGGCACCGAGCGGCTGCTGCGCGAAACCGCCGAGGCGCTGCGCGGCTGAGATGCGCGGGTGGCGGACGGTGAATGTGCGGATGGCGACGGTGCGGTTCTCTGCCCCGGGCCTGGCCGGGCGCGTGGCGGAGATCGCTGCGCGAGATGTCCGTTCTGTGCCGTAGGGCCGATGGCGCAGCCATCTATCGGCTTCGCCGGGCAAGGATGTGTTGGCAGAAATTCGCCGGCTCGGGCCCTGCCGGTGGCTCGCTGTGGAAAGATCGCTGTGCGTGCTTTCCACCCTGCGCCTTCGTCGGCAGGAGGGCCCAAGCCGCACAGCGGCGTGGCTTGATCGCAGCCGCGGTCAGCTGGGTGTCGGCGGTGCTTGCGGCCGGTCGTCATCCTCGGCACCCTTTGCCGTCGTTTGCTCAACCGAAAGGCCCGCCCATGCATGATTACCAGTGGCTGCACGAATACTGCCTCAACCGCTTCGGCTCGGCCGCCGCGCTGGAGGCACGGCTGCCGCAGCCGCACACTGCCGAAGAGTTGCGCGCGCTGCCGGACGACCGCTACCTGTCGTTGATCGCCCTGCGCATCTTTCGCGCCGGCCTGAAACACAGCCTGGTCGACGCCAAGTGGCCCGCGTTCGAAAAGGCGTTCTTTGGTTTCCAGCCGGACAAGGTCGTGCTGATGGGCGGCGAGCACATCGAGCGTCTGATGCAGAACGCCGAACTGATCCGTCATCTCGGCAAGTTGAAGAGCGTGCCACGCAACGCCCAGTTCGTACTCGACGTGGCGCGGGAGAAGGGCAGTTTCGGCAATCTGATCGCCGATTGGCCGGGCACCAACATCGTCGGCCTGTGGCGCTATCTGGCCAGGCAGGGCAGCCAATTGGGCGGCCTCTCCGCGCCGCGCCTGCTGCGCATGGTCGGCAAGGACACCTTCGTTCCCAGCAACGATGTGGTCGCCGCACTCAAGGCTCAGGAAATCATCGACAAGGCCCCCACCAGCCAGCGCGATCTGGCCACGGTGCAGGCCGCCTTCAACCGTTGGCAGGAGCAGAGTGGCCGTTCGCTCTGCCAGCTCTCGGCGATGCTGGCGTTCACCGTCAATCATTGATCGCCCGCTCCTGCGGCGATGCTGCGACGCTTTGCCTCGTTTCGCCGTTGCGGTGGCGGGCATAGAGTTCAAACATGACCAGCGTCAAGAAAAACCGCAGCCTGCTCGCCTGGATGTTGCTGATCCTCATCCTCGCGAACGCCTATGCCTGCGCGCTGGAACATGCCACTCACATCGGTTTTCGCCTGGCGCTGGGTGGCCCGGCGTTGTGCCTGTCAGACCCCGATGCGCCCGGCGCCGATGCGGCGCTTAGCCTCGGCCACGCGCATGAGTCGGCCGACATGCCGTTCGATTGCCCGCTGTGCAGCTCGCTGCTGCTGCTCGGCGCTCTTCTGCTGTGCCTGGGCTGGCTCGGCCGCCCCGCCAGGCAACGGTTGCGGGCCGCAGACGGACCCTTGCGCACGCCGCGTGCGCATTGGCCGTCGCTGAATCCTCGCGCACCCTGATTCGCTCCTGAACCTTGCCCGGTCTCCGGCGGCTTCGGCTGCCGGTTTGTCGTGCCGCGCTCGGCGTGGCTCACTCAGGAGAAACAACATGACCGCGATGGAAAGATTTGCCCGGGCCGAAGGCCGCGCAGCCTATCGCCTGCCGTTTCCGGATTTCCCCAGCCATGCACGTAGCTTCGTGCATCTGGATGCCAGGCTACTGCCGTATTGGCATGCACTGTTCGACGTATGCCCCGGTTTGCTCAAACTGGACCCGCCCGACGGGCTGAACCTGTTTCGCCAGTTCATGACCTGGGCCTACGGGCGACAGCTGGCGCTCGACTGGACCCTCCACCTCAATGTCTGCCGCTGGTTGCTGGGTTCGCCCTACGGCAGCCGGGTCGACGACGAACTGGTCGACGCGATGCTGGTGGCGGCGGCGGCGCGCTGGGTCAGCAGCGATGAAAGCCCGGCGCTAGGCGTCGTGCTTGGTTGGCAGGGCGGGCCGTGCGTCTACGACTGGAAGCCGCGACTGCGGCTGGGCGGTCGTCAGCCGGCTGCCGAGGCCGAGGAGCTGCCGCCGTTGCCCTGGGATTTCGCCTGGTGTCCGTTGTCCAGCACGGGCGCGACGGCGTTCCGCCGCTGGCTGCAGGTGTCGTGATGCGACAGCTTGCCGCAGCAGGGCGGCTCTGTGGCGTGCGCTTTCCCATGGGCGGCGGCAGAGTCGGTCGACACCTGCCGGGCTATCTGGCGGCCGCGTTGATCTGGCGCAGTTTTGCCGCGGGTTGTCTGGCTGCCTTCGCCGGCCCGGCATCTACGCTTGTGCGGTCGGCTCCGCACGAGTGCGCAGGGCCTGCGGCAGGCTGTCGCAATTGTTGCCGTTTCGCCTGCGCCGGACACTGCGCCCGTCTGGTGCCGGAGCATTCCACGGCAAGGCGCGAGGCAAGGCGATTGAGCCGGGCAGCCATGGCCGGTCAAGGCCCTCGCCCCATCGGGGGCCGTCAATCGCAGACTGCGCATCGGCTCGCCGGGCGCAGCGGCGACGCGACGCGTTGAAGGAGCAAGAGGCATGTTCAAGTCATCCCTGCGACGCGATGTCGTCATCATCCTGCTGGTCAAGCTCGCCATTCTTATAAGCATAAAAATCATCTGGTTCGATGCGCCCAGCATTCCGCAAAACGGTTCGGCACGCGTGGCCGAGCACTTGCTTGAATCACGAAGCCAGAACTTCGAGGGAGGGCCGAGATGATCTCGGAAAGCGTTGTCGATCTATCCCGTCTGCAGTTCGCCATGACGGCGATGTACCACTTTCTGTTCGTGCCGCTGACGCTCGGGCTGGCGTTCCTGCTCGCCATCATGGAGTCGGTCTATGTAATGACCGGCAAGCAGGTGTACCAGGACATGGTCAAGTTCTGGGGCAAGCTGTTCGGCATCAACTTCGCCCTGGGCGTCACTACCGGGCTGACCATGGAGTTCCAGTTCGGCACCAATTGGGCCTACTACAGCCACTATGTCGGCGACATCTTCGGTGCGCCGCTGGCGATCGAAGGGTTGATGGCGTTCTTTCTCGAATCGACCTTCATCGGCCTGTTCTTCTTCGGCTGGGACCGTCTTTCCAAGGTGCAGCACCTGGCGGTGACCTGGCTGGTGGCGCTGGGTTCGAACCTGTCGGCGCTGTGGATTCTCATCGCCAACGGTTGGATGCAGAACCCGGTGGGCTCGGAGTTCAACTTCGAAACCATGCGCATGGAGTTGGTGGATTTCGGCGCATTGCTGTTCAACCCGGTGGCGCAGGTCAAGTTCGTTCACACGGTGTCGGCCGGTTATGTCACCGGGGCGATCTTCGTGCTGGCGATTTCTTCCTTCTATCTGTTGAAGAAACGCGACCTGGGCTTCGCCCGTCGTTCGTTCGCCATCGCCGCGGTGTTCGGCCTGGCGTCGACGATCTCGGTGATCATCCTCGGCGATGAATCCGGCTACGAAATCGGCGATGTGCAGAAGGTCAAGCTGGCGGCCATCGAGGCGGAGTGGGAGACCCATCCTGCGCCGGCCGGCTTCACCTTGTTCGGTCTGCCGAATCAGGATGCCCAGCGCACCGACTACGCGGTGAAGATCCCCTATGTGCTCGGGCTGATCGCAACCCGTTCGCTGGACGAGCAGGTCACCGGCATCAAGGATCTGATCGCCGACCACGAGCGGCGCATTCGCAACGGCATCCTGGCCTACGAGCGGCTGCAACGGCTGCGTGGCGGTGACAAGTCGGCCGAGGCGATTGCCGCGTTCAACGAGGTCAAGGGCGACCTTGGCTACGGCCTGCTGCTGAAGAAGTACACCGCCGATGTGGTGGACGCCACCGATGAGCAGATCAAGCAGGCCGCGCTCGATACCATCCCTAACGTGTTCAGTCTGTTCTGGACGTTCCGCGTGATGGTCGCCTCGGGCTTCCTGATGCTGCTGCTATTCGCCCTCGCCAGCTGGGCCTCGATCAAGCGGGATGCGGAAAGCAAGCCCTGGCTATTGCGTTTCGCGCTGTTCAGCCTGCCGTTGCCTTGGATTGCCGCGCAGACCGGCTGGTATGTGGCCGAGCACGGCCGTCAGCCCTGGTCGATCGGCGAGGTGCTGCCGACGCATCTGTCCACCTCGACGCTGGCTGCAGGCGACATCTGGGGCTCGCTGATCGCCCTGGTGGGCTTCTACAGCCTGCTGCTGGTGGTGGAAATGTTCCTGATGATCCGCTTTGCACGCCTTGGCCCCAGCAGCCTGCATACCGGGCGTTACCACTTCGAACGTGGAGAGGCCGCAGCCGGCCAGGCGCCAAAATCGCCTGAGGCGATTGCGAGGCCTGTCGCAAAGGATGCCCCCACCGAACCTACCACCGTGTGAGGTAACGAAGATGTTCGATTACGAAGTGCTCAAACTCGTATGGTGGGTGCTGATCGGTGTGCTCCTGATCGGCTTCGCCCTGACCGATGGCTTCGACATGGGCGCCATGGCGCTGATGCCCTTCGTCGGCAAGACCGACAACGAGCGGCGCGCGGCGATCAATACGATTGCGCCGCACTGGGACGGCAACCAGGTGTGGTTCATCACCGCCGGTGGCGCGCTGTTCGCCGCCTGGCCGATGGTCTATGCGGTGGCGTTCTCCGGGCTGTACTGGGCCATGTTGCTGGTGTTGTTCGCGCTGTTCTGCCGGCCGGTGGGCTTCGACTATCGCAGCAAGGTCGAAGACCCGCGCTGGCGCAATGCCTGGGACTGGGCGCTGTTCGTCGGTGGTGCGGTGCCGGCGCTGGTGTTCGGCGTGGCCTTCGGCAACCTGTTTATCGGGCTGCCGTTCCAGCTCGACGAGCTGATGCGCTCGACCTACCAGGGCTCGTTCTTTGCGTTGCTCAATCCGTTTGCGCTGCTCTGTGGCATCGTCAGCCTGAGCATGCTTTGCGCTCACGGCGGTGCCTGGCTGATGCTTCGCACCGATGGTGCACTGGGCGAGCGCTCGCGCCAGGCGACGCGGTTGTGCGCACTGGTGTTCCTGCTCGGCTTCCTCGCCGCGGGAGCCTGGCTGGCGCTGGGCATCCAGGGTTTCAGCCAGCTGTCGGTGAGTGACCCGGGTGCGGCGCTCAATCCGCTGCTGGACAAGCAGGTGGCGCAGGACAATGTCGGCTGGTTGGCCAACTACGGTCGCTATCCGCTGACCCTCATCGCGCCCATCGCCGGCGTGGTCGGTGCCTTGCTGGCACTGCTTGGCTCGACCCGCAACCACGGTGGCCTGAGTTTTCTCGGCACCAGCCTGATGATCGTCGGCAGCATCTGCACTGCCGGGTTCGCGCTGTTTCCGTTCGTTTTCCCGTCGAGCCTGGACCCGGCATCGAGCCTGACCTTGTGGGACGCGGTGTCGAGCCACAAGACCTTGGGGATCATGTTCGTGGTGGCGTGCATCTTCGTGCCACTGATCCTCTGCTACACGCTCTGGAGCTATGTGCGGATGTGGGGACGGATCAACCAGCAGACCATCGAAGCCAATCCGCATGGCCTGTATTGAGATGCCCGGCGTTTGCGCAACGCCGGTTCGCGGTGCACCTGCGCCGTCCTTAACTCAAACGGGTGGGCAACGGCTGCCCTCGCGCGGTATTTCCGGCTTGTACGGCGCTGCCTGCTTCATCGGTGCCCATCCGGGCCAAGGAGAATGAACGATGTGGTACTTCACCTGGATTCTTGGCGTGTTGCTGGCCTGCAGCTTCGGCATCATCAACGCGCTCTGGCTGGAGGCTACCCAGGACCTCGATGCACCGGCGAATGATGAACACGCCCGGCGCTGAGTCAGCATTCGTGTACCGGCCGGCAGCGCGTACGCTGTCCTTGCTGCTGGCCAGCCCGCTGGCGCTGTTGCTGCTGATCCATCCGGCCGCGATGCTCGATGGCCAGGGTGGCTATAGCCATCCGCAACTGCTGCTGGTGATGTGGGGCATCTCGGCGGGCTTCGTTCATGGCGTCGGGTTCGTTCCGACCAATCGCCCGGTGCGTTGGGGCCTCGGGCCGCTGCCGGCCTGGGGCCTGTGCGCGCTGGGCTATTGGATTCTGGCTCGAGCGCTGCTGGGGTAGCGACGCTAGACGATTTGTCGCAGTTCATTCGTCACAATTGGACCAATGAAATTTGCTTATCGCCCCGATAGGCGGCATAGTCGCGCGATTCCATTTTCCAGACACGGTCGTGCCCATGCGCTCACGCTTCGCACCCCTCGTGCCTTTCGCACTCATCGCACTGCTGTCGGCCTGCGCCGGCCAGCAGCTTCAGCCCGAACCCGCGCAGCCCAGCGTTTCGGCGCGTGGCTCTGCCAGCACCGAAATCGACTTCGACGCCATCTTCGCCCCGGTGCATGCCGAACAGGCTTCGCCTGGCGAACTGCATGCCGACGGTGGCTATCAGTTGCCGCAGCTGGCCGACAGCGTGATCGAGCTTGGCTTTTCATTGATGGGCACGCCCTACCGCTACGGTGGCACGTCGGCCAAGACAGGTTTCGACTGCAGCGGCTTCGTCAACTTCGTTTTTCGCAAGGAAGCGGGCCTCGAACTGCCGCGCTCCACGCGCGAACTGATCAATCTCGACGCACCCTTGGTCAAGCGCGACGAGCTCGAACCTGGCGACGTGGTGTTCTTCAACAATCGCGGTCGTGGGCGCGTCAGCCACGCCGGTATCTATATCGGTGACGATCGCTTCATTCATTCCGCCAGTCGTCGCAGTGGCGGCGTACGGGTAGACAGCCTGGACGACAAGTACTGGCGCAGCAGTTACCTGGAAGCCAAGCGCGTGCTCGCGCTGGCGCCTGATCTGCCGAGCGCTACCGTCCACCGCTGAGCCATTTTCCCTTGCATGGGGTTGCACCGATCCAGCGGTGCCGGCAGAGTGATGGCTCATTTGCCAGGATCGCTCTGCCATGCCCCTTCCGGCTCGCCTCACGATCATTCTTCTGGCCGCGCTGCTGACCGCCTGCGCCGGTCGCAGCCCTGTCCTCGAGCCCAGCGGCGTACCGCCTGAACCCGTTTCCGCTACCGCTGCCAACGACGTACTGTTTCGTGCGCTGGGGCTCGTCGGTACACCTTATCGTTATGGCGGCAACACGCCGGATAGCGGGTTCGATTGCAGCGGGCTGATCGGCTACGTCTATCGCGATGCCGCCGGCCTCGCTCTGCCGCGAACGACGCAGCAGATGAGTCAGGCCCAGGGCGCGAATGTAGGGCGTGAGGCGCTGCAGGCCGGCGATCTGGTGTTCTTCGCCACCAGTGGCGGGCGCCGCGTCAGCCATGCCGGAATCTACGTCGGCGAAGGCCGTTTCGTGCATGCGCCGTCCAGTGGCGGCACCGTTCGCCTCGACAGCCTGGGCAACCGCTACTGGAACAAGACTTATCTTGGCGCCAAGCGCGTGCTCGGCAACCCCGCGCTGGCACGCAACCCTTGAGGTCGCGGCTATGGCCAGCCCAGATTGAAGTGCGAGCCGAGGACGAAGTGATCGTCGAGCATGTCCCAGCGCTCCACGCAGACTTTCTTGGCCTCGCCGGGATGCAGCTTCAGCCGGTTGAACGAGTTGGGCGAGGTGCCGCGCAGGCGCGAGGATAGCGTCGTCCCGGCCTGAACCATCCAGATCTCCCGAGACAGCGCGGGATACTGCTTGGACAGGGGCAGCACGTAGGGCAGATGAATGTGCCCGCCCATCACCAGATCCAGACCACAGTCGGCCCAGCCCTGCAGCGCATCTGCTGCGCCATGCTGCAGGTTGCGCAGGTCGCTCGGCAGCATGGCGCCGAAGGGCTGGTGGGCGACGACGATGCGCAGCTTCTTGGCAGAGGTCGCCTGCAGACGGCGGGTCACTGCGGCTCGCTGCGCGGCGGTGATCGCGCCATCCTTGTGGCGCCTTGGGTGGGTGGTATTGAGCCCGATCACCAGGGCGTCGTCATTTTCGAACACCGGCTCGAGCTCATTGCCGAAGTGCCGGCGATAGTTGCGATACGGCGTCAGAAAGCGAGCGAACAGGTTGTACAGCGGGATATCGTGGTTGCCGGGTATGACCAACGTGCGCGGCACGCCATAGCCTTCGAGACGGCGGACAAAGGCCTCGGCGGCAGCGAACTGGCTGCGACGGGCGCGCTGGGTGATGTCGCCGGAAAACACCAACAGGTCGACCGCATGCTCGCGCACGTGCCGTTCGAGCGCCTCGACGACATGCGGCTGTTCGGTGCCGAAGTGAGTGTCGGAAATCTGCAGGATGCTGGTCATCGGCCGGACTGTTCCTTGGGTCTGCTGGCGGTCTTCGAATGATTGCTGTAGGGGCCCGATGGCAACCCTCAGCGGGCGCTGCCCTGTATTCGAAGCCGCCGGTCGATTCGATGTTCCCGGCATCGGCGCACCAGATGCAAGCGCAGGTTGCCGGAGCGATCAAGCCAGCAGGGCGACGGTCTTGATCTGGGCCCAGAGCGACAGCCCTGGCGCGATCCGCAGCTGATCGAGCGAACGCCTGGTGATACGGGCAAGCAGCGGCGTTCCGCCTGCTTCCAGGCGGACCAGTACGTGTGCTGGCGAATCGGCCGCGGCAATCGCTACCACGCGCGCGGGCAGCAGGTTGGTGATGCTGGTGCCCGCGGCGCGTTCCAGCGCAAGGCTGACATCCCGCGCATGCACGCGGAAGCGCAACCGGCTGCCGGGAGGCTCGTGGCGTCGAGCGACGAGCACCTCGCCACCTGCAAAGGCCAGGCGGGTGAGGTGGTAATGGTCGTCGTGACCGGCGACTTGCGACTCGACCACCACGCCGGCGTCTTCCTGCAGGGCGATCGGCAGGTCCAGGCGCGCCAGGGTTGCCTGCAGCTCGCCCTGGGCGACGACGCGGCCCTGTTCGAGCAGTACCAGGTGATCGGCGAGCTGCGCGACCTCATCCGGCGAGTGGCTGACGTAGAGGATCGGAATGGCAAGCTCGCCATGCAGGCGCTCGAGATACGGCAGGATTTCACGGCGTCGCGGCAGGTCCAGGGCGGCCAGTGGTTCGTCCATCAGCAGCAGACGTGGACTGGTGAGCAGGGCGCGGGCAATCCCGACGCGCTGGCGCTCGCCGCCGGAGAGGCGGGCGGGCATGCGTTGCAGCAGGTGCTCGATTCCCAGGAGGTCGATGGCCTGCTCCCAGGCGATGCGCCGGGAAGACGCAGCGACGCGGCGCATGCCGTATTCCAGGTTGCGGCGCACCGACAGATGCGAGAACAGATTGGCGTCCTGGAAGACATAGCCGATGGCGCGGCGATGCGTGGGGGTGAACCAGCCGCGTTCGGTGTCCTGCCAGCACTCGCCGTTGACCGACAGCTGGCCATACGCCGCCTGCTCCAGGCCGGCGACGCAGCGCAGGCAGGTGGTTTTGCCAGAGCCGGACGGGCCGAACAGCGCGGTGATGCCGCTACCTGGAAGCGCGAGGTCCACGTCCAGCGAAAAGCCTGAGTAGCTGAGGCGAAAGCGTGCCTGAATGCCTGAGCTGTCGGCCGGGCTCATCCCTGCCACCCCGCGCGGCCGCGTCCGCTGTAGAGAAACAGCAGCACGGCGAAGGAGAACAACAGCATGCCGCCGGCCAGCCAGTGCGCCTGGGCATACTCCATCGCTTCGACATGGTCGTAGATCTGCACCGAAACCACTCGGGTCTGCTGCGGGATGTTGCCGCCCAGCATCAGCACGACACCGAACTCGCCGACCGTATGGGCGAAGCCGAGAATGCTTGCGCTCACGAAACCGGGGCGGGCCAGCGGCAGTACCACGCTGAAGAACCGGTCCCAGGGGCTGGCGCGCAGCGTGGCGGCAGCCTCCAGGGGCTGTTCGCCAATTGCCTGGAACGCATTCTGCAGTGGCTGGACCACGAATGGCATCGAGTACAACACCGAACCCACCACCAGGCCGGCAAAGGTGAAAGGCAGTGTGCCGAGGCCGAGCGCCTGGGTCAGCTGACCGATGGCGCCTTGCGGGCCGAGCACGACGAGCAGGTAGAAGCCGAGCACGGTCGGCGGCAACACCAGTGGAAGGGCCACCACGGCGCCGATCGGCCCCTTCAGTGGTGAACGCGTGCGCGCCAGCCACCACGCCAGCGGAGTGCCGAGCAGCAGCAAGAGCAGGGTCGTCAGGCCGGCCAGCCTAAGCGTGAGCCAGATCGCAGCCAGTGCCGCGTCGTCCAGGTGCGGCATGTCAGGGAACCCGATAGCCGTAGCGCTCGATCACCTCGCGGGCTGCCGGTTCGCGAAGAAAGGCCAGCAGGGCGACAGCGGCGGGATTGCTGGCGCCGCGTTCGAGCAGAACGGCGTCCTGGCGAATCGGCCGATGGTAATTGCCTGGCACCAGCCAGCCGCCATCGGGTTCGCCTTTCCGAATGACCTGCGACAAGGCGACGAAGCCGAGCTCGGCGTTGCCGCTTGCCACGAACTGATGCGTCTGCGCGATGTTCTCGCCCTGGACCAGGCGTGCCCGCAGCGGCTCGGCGAGGCCAAGATGCTCGAGGGTGTCCATCGCCGCGGCACCGTAGGGTGCGGTCTTCGGATTGGCGACGGCCAGATGGCGGAAGTCCCCGGTCTTCAGGGCGTTTTCGTCGAGGGCCTTACGGCTTGGCGACCAGAGCACCAGGCGGCCAATGGCATAGGTAAAGCGGCTGCTCTCAACGGCGTCGCCTTCCTGCGCCAGGCGTGCGGGGATCTTGTCGTCGGCAGCCAGCAGCACGTCGAAGGGGGCGCCATTGCGAATCTGCGCGTAGAACTTGCCGGTTGCGCCGAACGCAAGGTGCGCCTGATGGCCGCTGGCCTGCTCGAACAGCGCCGACAGTTCGCGCATCGGCGCGGCGAAATTCGAGGCGACGGCAACCTGAACCTCGTCGGCCTGGCAGGCGAGCGCTGGAAACGCGGCCAGCAAGAATGCGGCAAGGACGTGGCGAAGGGACATGGGCGACTCCTTTCAATCGGTGGCGAGAATGACGTGCGAGGCCTTGATCAAGGCGGTGCAGGGCTGCCCGACGGTCAGTTGCAGCTCTTCGGCGGACTCGTTGGTAATCACCGCGCCAAGCGTGCGATTGCCGGGGAGACTGAGCTTGACTTCGCAATTGACCGCGCCTGGCCGCAACGTGGTAATGGTGCCGTGCAGGCGATTGCGCGCGCTGATGCGGATCTGCGGGTCGGGTGAGAGCAGCACGAAACTTGCCTTGATCAGGGCGATCGCCGGGCTGCCAATGCCAAGCTGCAGTTCGTCGATGCTGTCGTTCGTCAGGGTGGCGGTGATCGTTTGTCCGGCTCCGATATCCAGTGTCACGCTGCCGTTGACGGCGCCTTTCTCGAGGCCGCTGACGGTGCCGCGTAACTGGTTGCGGGCGCTGGTTTTCATGGCAATGGCCTTGAGCAGTCGATCGATATCGTCAAAGTCCTCGATGCCCAGTGCGACCTGCTCGAGGAACCGTTCGTACTCGCGCTGCATGCGTCGCCACACGTGCAGCATTTGCCGGCCGAACTCGGTTAGCCGGGTTCCACCGCCGCCGGCACCGCCGGTCGAGCGCACCACCAGCGGCCGTTCGGACAGATTGTTCATCGCATCCACGGCATCCCAGGCGGCCTTGTAGCTGATGCCGGCTGCCTTGGCGGCGCGGCTGATCGAGCCGGTCGCTTCGATCTGTTCCAGCAGGTCGATTCGCTTGCCGCTCAGATAGCCTTTGTCGCTGCGGTTGAAGCGCAGTTCGCCGTCGATCTGCAATGTGGGAGGGAGGCGTTTGCTGGCCATGCGGTGCTCCATCGGATTGGACGCATTCTGGCCTCGTTATATTCGTCTGTATATAGCGCAGCCGAATTTCGGTTGGCTTGGTGGCGGAGGGTTTGCGGCAGCCCGCAACCGACGCTAGCTTGTGAGCAGACCGTTCGGAGGCATGGCTATGAGACATCGATTCTGGTTTGGCGCCTGTCTGGCTCTGGCGGCGGGTGCCGTACAGGCGGGCGAATGCCCGGCACTGCTGCAACATGAGTTACCCGAGTTGCGCTCCAAGGGGCAGGTCAATTTCTGCGAGCGCTTTGCCGGCAAGGCTTTGCTCGTCGTCAATACTGCGAGCCACTGCGGCTTTACGCCCCAGTTCAAGGGATTGGAGGCGCTTTATCAGCGTTATCGGGAGCAGGGGCTGGAGGTCGTCGGCGTACCGTCCGATGACTTTTTTCAGGAGGATGATGACGCCGCCGAAACGGCGAAGGTCTGCTACGTCAATTATGGCGTCACCTTCACCATGACAGCCGAGCAACCGGTGCGTGGCGATGATGCGACCCCGTTGTTCCGCGAACTGGCCGAACAGGCCGGGCGCGCGCCGCGCTGGAATTTCTACAAATACGTGGTGGACCGCGAGGGGCGCGTGGTGGCGTCGTTCTCGAGCAAGGTCACGCCTGACGACCCGGAGTTGCTCGCCGCCGTCGAGAAAGCGCTGGGCAAATAGTCGTCTTGAAAGCAAAACCCCGGCCGAAGCCGGGGTTGATTGCATCAGAAGCGGTAGCTCAAGGCAGCGCCGAAGCCGTGAGCGCTGTTCTCGTACTTCGAGCTGTAGCTCTGGCCGACAGCACCACCTGCATAGGTTTTGCTTTGGTCAATGCTGACTTCTTCTTCCATCAGGTAGGAGTAGGCCAGGTCCACGGTGATGTCTTCTGTCGGACTCCAGCCGAGACCCACGCTGACTGCCGTACGGTCGCCAGTGGGGATTCGCGGAGAGCGATGGGTGTTATTCGCCGGGCTCTGATCGAAGGCAAGGCCGGTACGCAGCGTCCATTGCGGATTCAGCTTGTAGGCGGCGCCCAAGGCGTAGGACCAGGTGTCATGCCAATCCTGCTCCTCGGTGATGGTGCCGAATTGGCCGGCCGCGGCCGCGCCCACGCCTTCGTTCTCCACGGTGATCTCTTCGAGCCGGCTCCAGCGCGTTCACATGGCGCCAGCATAGAGCGTCCAGTTGGCGTTCAGCTCGTGCGTGATGGAGACGTCCACGGATTCGGGGGTTTCGAGGTCCAGGGACGCATCGTATTTGCCGTAAGCATTAATGACGCTGCCCAGCACCGGATCGCTGCCCGACACTTTGGTGTCGCCTTCGAGCTTGTAGTCCACGCTCGAGTGATAGGTGATACCGGCGCGCGTGTGCGGAGTGAATTCGTAGAGCAAGCCGGCGTTGAAGCCAAGCGCGGTGTCGTCGCCCTCGATTTTCACCCGGCTGTCATTCGGGCCGGCGATACCCGGCACTGCGCTTTCCAGTTGACCGTCGATACGGTTGATGGTCGGGCCAAAGCCGATCGACAGCTTCTCGTTGAAGCGATAGCTCACCGTTGGCTGGACGGTGATCACCCGGACCTCGCTGTAGTCGCCGAAATAACGACCCTGGAAGCCACCCTCATAATCGGTGATCAGGCCGAACGGTACGTAGACGCCGACGCCCAGCGCCCACTTGTCATCGATCGGCTTGACGTAGTAGCCCATCGGGACGGCGGTCGTCGGCACCATGTCGCCATCGTTGCTGCCGCTCGTGGGGCCAGCGGCCGGACCGAGGCCGTTGAAAAAGCTGCCGGAGGCATCGTCGATATCCGTCTTGGCATGAATCGCCGCCATGCCGAAGCTGACTTCCTCACGCTTGAGGCGAGCCATGCCCGCCGGGTTGCCGAACAAGGTGGTAGCGTCATCGGCAGACGAGGAGCGGCCGGCGAAGGAGGTGCCCATGCCACTGATGCTCTGCTCGTTGAGCGCGAAGCCGGAAGCCATCAGCTGGGTGGACATTGCACTTACGGCCACTGCGAGAGCGGTTTTCAACCATCTTGTTTTCATTGTGTATTCCTCAGGTAAAAGCGGCTCGGAACCTACCAACTTTGTCTGAGCAACAGCAAACGAAAGAGTGCAATTTTCCGTAAATACGGCGACGATCGGTCGTAAATACCTGCAAAAGTCAAGGTGATTGTGAAACCGTCAATCCTCTTGGTGACCGATTGGTCAGGAATCGCCGCGTGCCACCGGTCGTGCGGGGTCTGTGATCCACTCGCTCCATGAGCCGGCATACAGGCGCGGCAGGCCAAGCCCTGCCAGGGACATGGCGAATAGATTGTGGCAAGCCGTTACGCCTGATCCGCAATAGGCAACGAGGGGCCGAGCGTCGCCGTCGCTGATCGATAGAAAGCGCTGGCGCAGTTGGTCTGGGGCGAGAAAGCGCCCGTCGCCGCCGAGGTTCTCGCTGAACGGTGCGCAGATGGCGCCCGGAATGTGGCCTGCCACCGGGTCCAGGGGCTCGACATCGCCACGGAATCGCGGCTGTGCGCGGGCGTCGAGCAGCTGGAAATCCGCTAGCTGTTGCGCCAGTTCTGTGGCTTCGATCAGCATCTGCGGGTCCGGCTGGCCGGTGAACGTTCCGCACTCTGCGGAGCACTCGTGAGCCTCCAGTGGCAGACCAGCCTGTCGCCAGGCGGCAAGCCCTCCATCGAGCAGATAGACATCGTCGCGCTTGCCGAGCCAGGCCAGCAGCCACCAGGCGCGCGCGGCAAAGGCGCCGGGGCCATCGTCGTAGAGCACGATGCGGCTGTCGTTGTCGACGCCGATTTCGCGCAATCGGCGTATCAGCCGCTGCGGCTCCGGCAGCGGATGGCGCCCGGTCACGCCGGGCTCCACCGGGCCGGAGAGATCGCGCTCCAGATCCAGGAAGCGCGCACCCGGCAGATGGCCTTCGAGATAGCTGCGCTGGCCATAGCTGGGGTCTTCAAGGGTAAAGCGGCAATCGATCAGCAGGCTCTGCGGCAGGCTGTCGGCCAGTTGCTGGGCGGTGATCAGGCGTGCAAGCGACATAGGGAGCTCCTAGGCAAGAGCGGAAACACTAGCAGGCCTCCGGTGAGGCAGAAACGCCTGATGCTGGTAACTGGCGATATACTGCCGGCCTCGTTCGGCCGTACGGCGGTCGTCCGCCGAAACAAGGAGGCCGAGTGGCCATCGAAACCCAATGGGTGCTGGATGATGAGCATCTGACCCGTCTGTGCGATGCCTGGCGGCAGCTGTCGTTCGTCGCGCTGGACACCGAATTCATGCGTGTCGACACCTTTTATCCCATCGCCGGCCTGATTCAGGTGGGTGATGGTCGCTGCGCCCATCTCATCGATCCATTGCGGATCAGCGACTGGTCCGCGTTCTGCGGGCTGCTCGAGGACGAGCGCGTGACCAAGGTGCTGCATGCCTGCAGCGAGGATCTGGAGGTCTTGCTGCGGCTGACCGGCAGCCTGCCTTCGCCACTGTTTGATACGCAGCTGGCGGCCGGCTACCTCAACATCGGTTTTTCGATGGGCTATTCGCGGCTGGTGCAGGCGGTGCTCGGTATCGAGCTGCCGAAGGGGGAGACGCGCTCGGACTGGCTGCAACGCCCTCTTAGCGAAATGCAGGTGCGCTACGCCGCCGAAGACGCCCAGCACCTGGCTGAACTCTACCTGGCGCTGCTGCCCAGGCTGGATTCGAGCAAACGTGCCTGGATCCTCGAGGATGGCGAAGAGCTGGTCGCCAACCTGCGTCGTCATAGCGATCCGCTGGAGGCCTATCGTGAGGTCAAGCAGGCCTGGCGGCTCAAGCCGCAGCAGCTTGCGGTCCTGCGCGCCTTGACCGCCTGGCGTGAAAGCGAGGCGCGAACGCGTAACCAGCCGCGCAACCGTATCCTGCGTGAGGCGAGCCTTTGGCCGCTGGCGCGCACCCAGCCGAAGGATCTGGTTGCGCTGGCACGGATCGAGGATATGCATCCACGCACCGTGCGTCAGGATGGCGAGACGATCCTCGCGCTGATTGGCGAGGCTGCAGCGTCAGACGCGGCGACCTGGCCGGCACCGCTGCCCGAGCCATTGCCGCTGGAGGCCGGCGGCCTGCTGAAAAAACTGCGTGCGGTAGGCCAGCGAGAGGCTGAGCGTCTGGACATTGCGCCCGAGCTGATGCTGCGCAAGAAATCCCTCGAGGCGCTCATAAAGAGCGGCTATCCACAGGGTCCCTATCGCCTGCCCGACTCGTTGCGCGGATGGCGGCGCGAGCTCATGGGGCAGGCTCTGCTCGACGTTATGGAACATAAGCAATGAAATTGATCTGCTCGGTGTACAAGAGTCCGCGCAAGCGCGAGATGTATCTCTACGTGGAAAAGAAGGATGCGCTCAAACGCGTCCCCGAGGCTCTGCTGGCTGCTTTCGGCCCGCCGCAGCTGGCGTTCGATCTGGTCCTGAGCCCTGAGCGAAAGCTGGCCCGCGAGGACGTCGACAAGGTGCTGGCGAATGTGCGTGAGCAGGGCTACCACCTGCAGATGCCGCCACCGGAGGAGGAATACATCGAGCATCTGCCCGACGAGTTGCTGCGGATGAACGATCCCGTCTGAATCGCTCGTGAAATTGTTCTCACGCAAGGCCGGCTGGCAGACCAAGGCTATGCTTGCTCTGGGTTGGAACACTCGAGGAGAAGCACGATGGACGGCCGTTCGATTTTGCTGGGTGCGCTGATGCTGGGCGCGGCGGTAGGGGCCTCGGCGCAGGATGTCGCAACCGATGATTCCGCTTGGCAGAAGCACTGGCAGCAGATGCAGGAATATCGCCAGGCGTGGCGCCAGGCCAAGACGCCTGAAGAGCGCATGAAGTTGCGCGAACAGCACTGGCGGAGCATGCAGTCCGGCGCGGGAATGATGGGCGGCTGCCCGCTGGGTGGCCCCGGCGCCGGAGGCATGGGGATGCAGGGCGGCGCGGGCATGGGCCCGGGTGCGTTCGGCGGCGCACCGACCAAGGAAGTGCTCGACATGCGCATTCAGCGCATGGAACAGCTGCTCGAGCAGATGCGCAGTCATCGGCAGATGCTCGACAAGCAGTAGCGTGACGCAAGGTCACCGCACACTGACCATGGCAGGGTCACGCTTGGCCGTGCCATGGCCAGTCGCTAGACTTGCCTCTTTGCAATAGCGGTGACTAAGCATGGCGGCAAAGGTCGAACCTTTCTGGAAGCGCAAGACGCTGGCCCAGCTCGACAAAGAAGAGTGGGAATCGCTTTGCGATGGCTGTGGCTTGTGTTGCTTGCAGAAGCTGGAGGATGAGGAAGACGGCAGCGTCTACTACACCCGCATCGCCTGTCGCCTGCTCGACCTTCAGAGCTGCCGCTGTACCGATTATTCCAATCGACGTGCCAGCGTTCCGGACTGCATCGAACTCAGCGTGCGCGATGCGGCTGAGTTCAAATGGCTGCCGCCCACCTGCGCCTATCGGCTGGTAGGTGAAGGAAAGGATCTCCCTCTTTGGCATTACCTGGTCTGCGGCGACCGCGAGCAGGTGCATGCCGAGCGCATCTCCCAGGCCGGTCGCATGCTCGCCGAGGGCAGCGTGCCTGAGCAGGAGTGGGAGGCGCATCTGATTTTCCGCGCAGGGTGAATCCGTATCCCTCGCTAGCGTCATAGCTGAATCCACTCCCAGGAGTCATACCCGAATGTGCGCCCGTCTGCTGACGCTGTTTTCACTGCTGCTGTGTGTCGTCTCCGCCCAGGCGGCCCAGCGTGTCGATCTCGACTATCAGGTACGGCTTATGCCGCAGGACGACCAGGCGGAAGTCCGGTTGGTTCTGGAGCGGGGCGAAGTGATACGCAGCCTCGATCTGAACCTCGGCGATGAAGGGCGTTACAGCGATTTCGAGGCGGATGGGGAGTGGATTCAGGAGCAGGCCGGCCGCGGTGTCTGGAAGCCAGCGAACGGCAAGGCGCAGCTCAGGTATCGCGTTCGGCTCAGTCATCAGCGCGAGAATGGCCGTTTCGATGCGCGCATGACCGATAGCTGGGCGCTGTTTCGTGGCGATGATCTGGTACCGTCGGCGCACCTGGACGAAGTCGATGGCACTGAGTTGGTGGCGCGACTGCAGTTCGAACTCCCCGAGGGGTGGAAAAGCGTCGAAACGGGCTGGAAGCGCATCGGCAAGAACCGCTTCCGCATCGATAACCCCGAGCGCATTTTTGATCGTCCGACCGGCTGGATTCTCGCAGGCAAGCTGGGCACACGTCGCGCCCGGCTAGGCGAGACCGATGTCACTGTGGCAGCGCCGGTAGGGGAGGGCGTGCGACGCATGGACATCCTGACGATGCTGACCTTTGTCTGGCCGGAGTTGCAGAATGTCTTCCCACGCGACCCCGCCAAGCTGCTCATCGTCGGCGCAGGCGATCCGATGTGGCGCGGCGGTCTGTCCGGGCCCAACTCGCTCTACATGCACGCCGACCGGCCACTGGTAAGCGAGAACGGCACCAGCTCGCTGGTGCATGAGTTGGTGCACGTGTTCAGTCGCATCAGTGATGCCGATCGCAGCGACTGGATCAGCGAAGGGCTCGCCGAGTACTACGCGATCGAGTTGGTGCGGCGCGCTGGTGGGCTCAGTGAGGATCGCTATCGGATCGTGCGCGAACATCTGGCCAAATGGAGCCGAGGCGTCAGCAGTCTGCGCACCGAGCACTCGACCGGGCCGGTCACGGCGCGTGCCGTGCTGATGCTGCAGGATCTGGATCGCGAGATTCGTCAGCGCAGCAAAGGGCGGCATTCGCTTGACGACGTGAGCCGCGGGCTGATGCGGTTGGACAAGGTCACCACGAACGACTTCATCGACATTACCGAAACCATGCTCGGCGGCGCGGCGAAGACACTTGACATGGACTTGCTGCGCTGACAGCTCGATGCGGGGAGGGGCAGGGCAGCCGTTACCGGCCTCGCTCCGCACAAACGGTGCGTTCTGTCCCTGTCAGGCCTTGTCGAATCGCTTGATTCTATTGCGCCGATCCCCTATACCCGGCGCGCAGGCCCGATATAATGCGGCCCTTTGCCGACTACCTGCTCGGGGTAGTTGTGAATCGCTCGGCGGTGCCGCCACCTCGTGGCGTTTTGCAGCCGTTCGGCCGCCGTCTTCTGGAAGAAATTATGAAAAGCGCAGAAATCCGTGAAGCCTTCCTCCGCTTCTTCGAAGAGAAGGGCCATACCCGCGTCGCCTCCAGCTCGCTGATTCCGGCGAACGATCCGACCCTGCTGTTCACCAATGCCGGCATGAACCAGTTCAAGGACTGCTTCCTCGGCCTGGAGAAGCGCGCCTACACCCGCGCGACCACCAGCCAGAAGTGCGTGCGTGCCGGTGGCAAGCACAACGACCTGGAGAACGTCGGTTATACCGCGCGCCATCACACCTTCTTCGAGATGCTCGGCAACTTCAGCTTTGGCGATTACTTCAAGCGCGACGCGATTCACTTTGCCTGGGAATTTCTCACCAGTGACAAGTGGTTGAAGCTGCCCAAGGAAAAGCTGTGGGTCACCGTCTATGCCACCGATGACGAGGCCTACGACATCTGGACCAAGGAAGTCGGCGTGCCGGCCGAGCGCATGGTGCGGATCGGTGACAACAAGGGCGCCCCATATGCATCGGACAACTTCTGGGCGATGGGCGACACCGGCCCCTGTGGTCCCTGCACCGAGATTTTCTTCGACCACGGCGAGCACATCTGGGGCGGCCCGCCCGGCTCTCCTGAAGAAGACGGCGACCGTTACATCGAGATCTGGAACAACGTGTTCATGCAGTTCAATCGCACTGCAGATGGTGTGCTGCATCCGTTGCCGGCACCAAGCGTCGATACCGGCATGGGGCTCGAGCGCATCAGTGCAGTACTCCAGCACGTCAACTCGAACTACGAGATCGACCTGTTCCAGAGCCTGCTGAACGCCGCGGCTGATGCGATCGGCTGCCGCAACGAGGGGCAGGCGTCATTGAAGGTGGTTGCCGATCACATTCGCTCCTGCGGTTTTCTGATTGCCGATGGGGTGACTCCGTCGAACGAGGGGCGTGGCTATGTGCTGCGGCGGATCATTCGTCGAGCGTGTCGCCACGGCAATAAGCTCGGCGCCAAGGGCGCCTTCTTCCACAAGATCGTGGCTGCACTGGTTGCGGAAATGGGCGGCGCATTTGCCGAGTTGCGCCAGCAGCAGGCGCATATCGAGCGGGTGCTGCGCAGTGAAGAAGAGCAGTTCGCCAAGACGCTCGAACAGGGGCTGCGAATCCTCGAGCAGGATCTCGCTTCGCTCGAGGGTAGCGTCATTCCGGGGGCTGTGGTTTTCAAGCTGTACGATACCTACGGCTTCCCTGTCGACCTGACCAATGACATCGCTCGCGAGCGCAACCTTACATTGGACGAAGCCGGCTTCGAACGTGA
>Ga0209300_1000342_pt1 | contig 26231 bp, 30 predicted proteins | sample Shrwel_input2_RT_FD_187535 | JGI IMG/M metagenome (GOLD analysis project Ga0209300, IMG submission 187535) | Subsurface microbial communities from deep shales in Ohio, USA - Utica-3 well 1 S input2 RT (SPAdes) (version 2) ... | reverse complement strand
GAGATCAAAAAAAGTGACAAGAAAGTGAATAAAGGGGTTGAACAGCCCAAAAAATTCATTACTATATGCGCCTCGTTTGGGTCGTTAGCTCAGTTGGTAGAGCAGTTGGCTTTTAACCAATTGGTCCGGCGTTCGAGTCGCCGACGACCCACCATTATTTAGCAGGGGGATCAGGTACTTACCGGTCCCCCTTCTTTTTGCCCTCATAAAGTTCATCCCCGGTGTACACGGTTTTGTCACTAACCTTTTCAGCCTGACTGTACACAGTGTAACTAACTAGTTAAACACTTACTGTACCTCACAGCGTACGGCCAACCAGGATCAGGTCCAGGCAGTTCCCCAGGACCTCCAGTACGCTTGACCAGTAGTCCTTATCCATTCGCTGCCCTTCAAAGAAATCCTGAACCACCATCAGCGGTGACGCTCCGATCACCAGCAAGGCGACGAGACGAGCGGCGAGGTGGTTGCCGATCCAACGGAAAGGTGTGGCGATCAATCGCAACATAGAGGAATCCTCCGCAAATAAAAAAGCCCCGCCGAAGGGCAGGGCATCAAGGTGGGGAATGCCGGTTGGGCATAAGGGCGTAAAAAGGTGTCACCCCTGTTCGAGCGCCGCCACGGCAGCGTTCGCAGCGTCGGTCAGCTGCAGGTGTGCGTACTTCTGAGTGGACGCTCCTGACTTGTGACCGAGCAGGGTCTGGACTGTCTTGAGACTGACGTTCCGTTGCACCAGTTTGGAGGCGAAGGTATCACGCAACGTATGCGGAGTGACCCGGCCCCGACGACGAACCAGTTCAGGGTCAGAGTTCAGTCCCGCCCGTTCGATGGCGTTCTTCAAACCTTTCGTGCTGTAGGCCCTGTGCTTCTTCTTGTCGATGAAAGAAGGGAAGACCCACTGGGGTGACCTACGGTTCTCCCAACGACGCTTCAGGACGGCTCTCAGGCGCTTTGTCATGGGGAATCTGCCCCAATCATCAGTCTTCTCCTGATAGACCTCGATCCACTGCCAGTTCCTGGTATCCACTGAGTACCACGGCATGGAGGCGATCTCCATGTACCTCTTGCCGGTGTCCAACAGAACGACGGTCATGTCGTGCTGGTCCTGCAGCTTGGCCTGAAGGACAGAACCTTCCCGGTCCTCATACTTGGCCATGCCCGGAGCCTCACGCTTAGGGTCCAGCTCACGGAGCAGGGCTTCCTCCTCCTCATGACTGAGCCAGCGAGACTTGCCCCTCACTTTGAACATGGGGATTTCCAGACGGAAGTTCGCCTTGTACCCACGGCTGACAGCGTACTTGTGCATTCCGCGCAGCTGTTCGAGTTCCAGGTTGATTGTCTTTCGGGCTCGACCTTCACGCAGACGAGCCTGTTTGTACTTGTCGATGTCCCGGACGGTTAGCTCATGGGCTTCCATGTCAGGGTCGAGGTGGTAGACCTCCCGGCCCCACTTCCCGCCACCGATCAGCTTGTTAATGTGATGTTCGATCTTGTCAATCGAGTCCAAGTTCTCTGACTTCTTGTACTCGATAAACTCGTCAGCTAGTTGCTGTAGTTTGATGGTAGACTTAACGCCGAGCTGCTGGCGGTCCTGCAGTTCCTTGAGGTACGCCGCTTTGACCTGCTCGGCCTCACGTTTTGTGGTCCGTTTGGTAGAGAGGCGCTTAACGCCTCCCTTACCATCGGGAACCTGCATGTAGTAATGTTTTGAGTTAGGCCGTTTGAATACGCTCATAGCCCTGATCCTCCAGCAAATAATCCTGGATGACTTTGGTATGCTCCCTCTTGAGCAAGCCAAGCCAGTCCTCCACCTTGCCCATGTCTTCGAGTGAGCCCGACAGGGGCGTTACGAATACCTGAAGTTGGTTGTTATCGTTGTTCGTTACGACGGACACAGTGACACTACAGAAAGGTAGTTCGCCTACCTGATAGAAGTCTCCTTCGTCGGTCGTACACACATCTGACAGCTCAACAGAGCAGTGAGTGACCCGGCTCAACGCCCCAAAGCAGGCGGTGAACAGGATGTCTTGGTTGATGTTGTTAATCAGATCGAGTGTATAACCAATCATTCCTTCCTCACGAGTTCATCAGTTCCAACAGTTGTTGGTCCTCATCAACATCCCGAGAGTTATAGAACAGCCAGTTGTAGAGCGCCGGGTCATACAGTCGGACCATCATTCGGGCAAACTTCTCGACATCCACACCGTAGGCCTGGGCGAACTCACCGTACAGTTCAACAGGGACACGACCACTTCCGTTCTCGATCTGGGAGATGAAAGTGTAATACTCCAAGCCAGCCTTCTGTGCCAGCTCTTTCTGTGTGTATCCTGCCTTTGCTCTCAGTTGCTTGAGAACCATCCCTGCGCGCTTCCTCCGCGCTTTTGAATCAACTGACGTCCTGTCGGCGGTCAATCTAGTAGACATAGCTGTCTCCCTTAAACTCTTGCCCGAGCGTTTCTCCATCGGAGAACGTTGGGCTGCACTGTAACTCAAGTGTCAATAACTCACTGGACTATGATAGTGGGAGGCAGACCCAAAGACAAACATTATGTTAGTCACTACGAAGTCGCAGTGTTATATCTTAATGACTACACAATGTTCTTTCTCATTGGGCATAAGGGCTCAAAAAGGTGTCACCCCTGCCTAACTATCTGAATCAAAAGGATTATTGCCGGTGTTACCAGCCAGAAGATAGCGAAGTATTTCGCAAGCCCAGATGATCCTGAATGTAAGTTGTTGTCTTCCATGCAGTTTTACCTCTCGTTACCTTTTGCAGCCCTTATGCCCAGACGATCACAGGCCGACGCATAACCTGACACCGCAGGCATTCACTGCGAGAATCCGGTCTATGGTGACGCTCCGGTAACCCTTCACGTCGTCGTCGAAGATCGTGATCATCTCTGGGGTGTCGGCAGCCTGGGGATCGCCGTTGATCGGGTCAACCAAATGATCCACCACCCCGAGCCGTCCACGAAGATACCGGAGAGAGCGGTCTTTCTTCTGGAACAGCACGTTGACAGTCTCACCAGAACTCTGGATGAGGAGCTGCCGAGCTAACTCTCGGGCTTTCGCTGCCGGACTGTGAGTGGGGTTGAAGAAATCCACATCAGCAATAGCGTTACCAATCATGAACTTATCCTCCATTCATGCAATCGGCAGCGTCACGTAGCCGTAATATACGGACTGCTACCTATAAAACAAGCGTTTAAATAATTACAAGTTGTTAAGGATTAAAGTGAGCAAGAAATGAGCAGAAGAACGTCCGCCAGAGGGACTCCGGTGTCCCTGCTGGCAGTCTCACAAATAGTAAGTTCGTCCATATCAATAACTCACTGTACTCTCAGGCGCTGAGACGCTGCTCAGCGGCGTTAACTTCGTTGATGTACCAGTTACCATTGACCCCAAGAACAGCCCAATCAGAGGACGCGAGAGGGACTCTCAGGTGCCGGTCGATGAACGTGTCGTTTTCGTACGGGTTGTACGCAAACTGATTCATCCGAATGTTCCTGGACTTGGCCAGACCCTTCAGCGTGTTGGCCGCGAAGGAAGATACCGCCCGGATTTCTCCCCGGACAAACGCATGGACATACTTCTTGCGCTCCCGGCGGACCCGAGCCTGACCGCCTTGCTGGACGCGGAACTCCACGTCCTTCAGCAAGACAGCGTCGGTATGCAGGATCACCTTGCCCTTGTTCTCGCCTTCGAGAGCCCGGACAGAGAAGCAGTTCTTCCGCAGGTTGCGGAATACTTCGACCTTCATGCCGCATCCTCCTCGCTTTCCTCGCTGAACTTCGGGGTGATCTGCTCGAACGGGTTGCCGTCGAACATCTTGGCGACAGGGATGAACATGGTTCGACCTTCTCCCATCTCGATGGCCCCGCACAGGGCTACCACATCCTCGCCAGTCCGGTCGTCGGTACACTCAACGAGGCACAGGTTCTTGTCTTCAACGCCAGCCTTGATGCACTCGAACGCTGCTTTCTGAGCTTCAGTAAATGCCATAGTCACTTCTCCTCTCGGTTTACAGGTAGGCTTGCAGTTCAGGTGTGGACATGGCGTCCACCTCGTTTGATGCCAGCGTCAGTGCCAGCTCCAGGTCTTCCTTGGGGTTGAGCGGACGGAAGCCTCGCGCCCTGATGAAGGTGCGGACTCCCTCCTCATCCAGCTTTCGGATGTTCCTCAGAACAGTGGACTTGACGTCCTGCCGTACGTTGATGAATTGAATGTGCCGGGTCATAACACTCCTCCGACGTCTTGTAGGTAAGCGTTGTGGCCTCGCTCGATCCAGCGGACAAGGCACAGCTCGGCGTCCTCAAGCTCCAGCCCACGGACTAACACGTTGTCGGTGCCGTTCGGCAGCTCCTCGACGATGTCGTAGGTCTTGCGCTTCAGCCAGAAGTTGAGCGCAGCGATCACCTCGCGGGCCTGCGCCTCGGTCTGGACATCGACGACGTGCATGGCGAAGCCTTCAGGGTTCAGTCCGTACACACCCCAGAACCGCTCAAGTGCGTCAGGGTCGTCCGGGTCGTTGTCGCAGACGTACATCTTCCCGTCGTTCGGATCGCGGTAGGACATCTTGTGTTCGGTATGGAATGACCGGAGCGAGTGAAAGTGATCGCTCATTTCCTCGTCGTCTTCCGTGTCGATTCCGTAGCTGGCGATGATCCCGGCCACGATATGAGCCCAGCGGGCGGTCACGCTCAGGCCATTCCCTATCTCATGCAGGGCGAGGAGCCATGCCGGAGCCCACTCAAAGTCGAACGGACGGTCACAGCTGTGAGCAGGCTCGAACATGCGCCACATATCGTCAGCCGGTTCGGCCAGTTCGATGGCCAGCTGGCGTGTCTCACAGATGCCGTGGTCTCGCTGGTAGTTGTTTAACCACCGGCCAATCGTCCTGACTGACTGGTCGTCCACGTCAGCCCGGTTCATTTCGGTCAGCATCTCCTCCCAGAGGACGACAGCGTCCATTGCACGGTCAGTCATAGGGTTACCCTCCGATAATCAGTTGAGCCGCATGACGGGCGTCTCTCGCCCTCACACGGCCAGTTGGTCGACGTTTGATGAATGTCACAGGTTTGCCCTGGAACCGGGCAGGGGACTGAATGAGCCCCGCTTGACGTGCTTTGCGTTCGATCTCTCTGATCTCCCGCTTGTATTGCGAGTAGTCGTCGCAGTGTTCGGCCTCAAGCCGCAGCTGGTTGTACTCCTGCCTGTTCATTGGTCACCTTGATTACTGCCATCAGATCGTTAGGACTCGACCAGTGCCCCTCCCGCATTTCACGGAAGGCCAGCACTGCGTCAGCGGTTTGTTCCTCCGTCCAGCAGCCATGCAGACGGGTCGCTAAGTTGGCCATACCGCGCTCGGAGATCGGGATCACCGCCCCGAGCTGGCGTTCTGGTGAGTAGGCGCTGAGCATGTACATCAGGATTCCTCCCCCATGTAGTCCGGGTCGAAGGCCGCTCGACAGGCGACCTCCCATGCCTTACCGATCCGCTCGGCCAGCGCGTGGTCGGAGTGGTCGTAGACGAACTCCCACGGCTGATTGCCAAGGACGGTGTAGAAGGTGGACTTGACGTCGTCCGGGCCGATGAACGTGATGGAGGCCTGCTCCACGTCGGACAGGACGTGTGCAATCTCGTAGTCAGGCCAGAAGGTGACGTTCTCCCGGCCTTCCGGGTCGGTCAGGTACAGTGGCTGACAGTTTGCCTTGCGGGCGGCGTTGATCAGGATCAGGGCAGCAAGCCCGGTTTTCTCACGCATTGTTAAAGCCATGATCAGGCCTCCTTATGTGTGAACGGTTTGTTCCAGCGACCGATCTGGATTTCGACGTACCAGCCAACGTTGAAGTAGTCGGTCATTGGGTCGCTCTTATCCCAGTTCCCGTCGTTCATAGCGGCCAGCACGTCCCGCAGGAATGCCTTGACGTGTTCCGGGTAGTCGTGCTGCTCGAACCAGTAGTGGTTCACCGGTCGATACCAGCCGTCAGCCTCACGGAATGGCCCCTCGGTGACGGTCAGGCAGAGGGTCGAGTGGTTATCCACCCGTACGGACCCCTTAAAGCCGTGCTGTTTGAGTGCCGCTTTGATTCCCGGCATCAGCTGTTTTTTCTTGTCTTGACTCATGTAGGCCATGACTGTTCTCCATCGTTGCGTGTGAACATCCCGTGACGCCCCGCAGGGACGCCAGAGGATAGCCACTCGTCAACAAGTTACTGTACTTTACGCCGCAGCGATCAGACGGTCCCCGAGCAGGGCAGCATCGACCACGAACCCGGTTTTATCCTTTTTGGCCTGACCTTTGGCCTTCAGGCCCACGATCACGCCTTGCTTGTCGAGGAACCGCAGGTCGGTTTCATCCCCGTTAATGACCGGACGACCCATGAAGGTTTCAGGCAGATTTCCATCCCGAAACACCACTGCCAGGTTCGCCCCGTACTTGTCAGCAGCCGCTTTGATGAGCATTGCGTACTGAACGCTGGCCTCGCTATAGGAAGCCGTTACGGTCCAGTTCGATTCACCGGCAGCAGCCCGCACGATGGACGGACTTTTGGTGTAGTCGTAAAACTGCACCTCCGGGAAATGCTCAAAGACGGACAGACCCTGATAAGTGACATTGGCCCAGTTCACATCACTGGTGCCGTTCAGGCGCACTGCAGGTGTCATGCCTTTGCGTTGGGCCTTGCGTACCAGCGCCCGGATTTCAGTCAGCAGCAGCGCCATGAAGTGTTCACGATCCTGATGAAAGAACCGTGTACGGGCAGCGCGTACCTGACCGATTCCCGGCGTAAAGGCAGCTCGACCGGCAGACACTAAGCAGGCCTCACGACAGCCCGCTTTGATGGACATTGGGCAGAGCTTGTCATCAGGCATCATGTACAGGATTCCTGTCAGATACCGTTGCTTTTGCCCTTTGACGGTCTTTGCGTTGGTGTCCACGCCTAACAGTGAGGCGCACCCGTACTGTCTGGCGATATTGACCAATTCTTTCTTAGTCATAGATCACCTCGTCAACAAGTTACTGTACTTTGAGTAGAGCCGGAAGACTCTCAGAGTGGCCCGTAGGGCAGACCTACAGACCACTGAAAGAATCAACCGTCAGCATTGCCAGTAGCCGTTGCGTTATTGTTATCACCGGTCGGCCACAGTGCGTTTTGAAGGGGCCGGTGGCACTCGAAGTCAGCCAGTGCGAGCTAGGCATCATGCCGTCGAAGTCGAGACTTCCCGTCTCTCTATCGGAACCCGTTTGGTTCCTCGTTTCGATGGTTCGTATTGAACCAGATTATGTTTTGCTTGTCAACCCCTCGCTAGTCATTAACTTGCTGTACTCGGGTTTGACCGTTGCGTTACCTACCAGTCTTGCCGGATCGGTAACAGGTCGCTCCCTTTAGGTTTCAGGCTCCGGCGTTTTACGTCCCGTTATCTGCCGGTAGAGACTCAGCAGCCTGTTACCTTGTACCGCTTGGCGTCTGCCTTGCGAGGAACTTGGGGCGAACTTTAACAGTTGCTTTACCCCTTGTCAACCCCTTGCTGTACTTTTCGGTGTTCGTTGCGTTGAAGCGTTGCGTTGAACATTGCGAAAAAACAGTTCAACAGGGGTTCGCGTGTGAGTGCTACAGCACAAACCGCGTTTACTTTGGGCGAACTATAGCGATTCAGTCGCCTTGAGTCAACCCCTTGCTGTACTTTTCGTGATTCTGCAGGGAAATCAGGGAGTTAACCCGGCCTCGATAGTATCCAGCCAACTTGCCCACCTGAAGAATCCCTTTTGAATCAATGAGTTATGCGTGATGCTGCTGTAGGTGTACACGGTTTTGTACACGGCATGGCTTGCGAGTAGGTGGAAACGGGCGGGCGAGTGAGCCTTAACCGCGTGTGCGCGATCATCTACCTGGGCTCGACCCGGCCCACTCTGCAAATTCCTGGACCCCACCGGGGGGTGCTGCGCGGGTGCGGCGGGGGAGAGGTGTGTGCGTATAAATTTTCGGGGTATTTTTCAAAACGGCTAACCCCATGTCAACCCACAGTCTCTCGCCAAGTCTCACGCCCAGGAATGACCTTTAAATCGGTAAGAGGTGCAATGAGTCATCCTTACATAAAAACGTGCTGTGCGGCATCTGAGAGCCTCTCATCGAGTAGCCTTACGTTCTGACCCACAGAGTTCCTGGTGTTCACTTCGAGGGTTCTTATGAGGGACGCAGTCCCTCCAGAAAGATCACCTGAAAGATATACTGTACGATATACTGTAAGTTACTCTGTACGATTAACTTTACGATAGTCCTTACGACTGTCACCTGTTTTTTCTTGAAGTAGGGGAGGATTAATAATCTCCTCCCCACACAGCACCTCAGACAGACCACATCAAGACTTCATTCCGTTCTCCGTCTCTGCGTTTACCTCGACGACGGAACCCGATGGGGGACTGCTCGAACATCTCGTAGAAGTCCTCGATCTCAGCTTCCATCTGTTCATCCAGGTAAGCCTGACGGTGAGACACAGAGTCCTGCGCCATGGTCCGCATGAAGTGAGCCACTACGCCTGCCACAGCGTCCAACCGGTCGTCATGCTTCAGGCACCCACGCTCATTGGCGATGTGTGTCAGCTGATACATGAGTGAATAGACCGGATCGTCAGCCTTCACGTCAGACCTGATGAGAGTCTCGTCGAAGACCAGACGGTGCTGCGTCATGACTGGCTCAAGGGTGTCGATGATTCTGGATTCCTTCATCCCTTTGGCCCAGGGTGATTCCTGTACGGTGCAACCTCCTGGCCACACACGCTGCAGGATCGGACCAAAGGACGTCACCCACATTCCCTGTCCGAAGTTCGGTTCGACCTCCACGATGTTCACCTTGTAGTTCTTGGCGTCCAGGGCGATCTTCTCCATGGCCTCGGCAGGATCACCCTTGTAGCCTCCAACCTTGTGCAGGAACAACGTGCCGCCGAGGGAGGACATGATGGCCCAGGCTGTCTCGTCTTTGCCTCGACCGGCAGGGTCCACAAAGAGAGTCCGGGCGTCATACGGAGCCCATTCGGTGTCAGCGAACAGCGGGCGCAGGAAGTGGTCACCAGTGAAGCCCACGTTTGGGATATCGTCGATGACGTTCTTCCTATCGGAATCCTTACCCCATTGCAGGGTCAGCGGAGCTTTCTCCGGGTTGAGGGACATTACGATCAGGTCGTGCTGCTTGAGGGGATACCGCTCGGCATCGGACAGTGAGGTGTCCAGCATGTACTGCAGAGCGAAGGTCGCACGGCCTTTCGATTCGATCTTGATCAGTTCGTCACGGCCAAAACGTGTGTCGGTCGGATCGTCGTAGCCGATCTCTCCGTCGTCGAACTGTTTTTTCAGGTAGGGGGCCAGGATGTCGATCTGCTGGCCATCTTCATCCCGAGTCAGGATGTAGTTCTTCCGCTTGTCTGCCTTCGGGTACTTGACCGGGATACAGATACAGCGGAAGCCCATCTGCTTGACCAGCACGTTGTAGACGGACTCCTCAGTCTGGGGAGTGCCCAGGAAGATGATGTCGCCTTTACCGTGTTCGGTCTTGGTGATGGGTACGAAGTCGGACTGTACCGTCCGCAGGATACGCTGTCGGGCGTCCTCAGTGAGGGAGTTCTTCTCGATCTCGATATCGTCAGCAACCAGCAACGTGGCACGACTACCGGTGATCTGACCGGTGATACCTCGCGCTGCCACTGAGTAGGACTGTGAGAGTGAGCCGTAGGCGACGTCGAACTGATCCGCTTGGTCACGTCGGGTCGCGCCTTTCTCACGGTCACCGTCCAGGAGCCACTTGCAGATTTCCATGGAGGCCATCACCCCCTTGGTCTGCGCTACGAACTCCTTGGCCTTACTGCCTGAAGCTGAGACAACCAGGACCTTCTCGTCCCGTGGGTTCCTCATCAATCGCCAGGTCACAAAGCCAGACGTGATGTAGGACTTACCGAGGGACCGGAAGCACCGTACGATATCCTCTCGGGGCTCGTACTCGAATGCCTCCAGAAGCTCCTGTGGCAGCTCCAGGGCCTCCGCAGAGTCATACCCATACTGAAGCCTATGGGCGATCTCATACTGCGCTGGAGTAGGCTCAGGGAGCCCCAGGTGGTTCCACAGAACGGCCAGGAAATTACGGAAGTCCTCGAAGATGGGCCACAGCTCGGGCTCCACCCAGGACTCCCAGTGAGGACGCCCCTCGATCTTGAGGGGCTGAAGCATTGTGCGTTACTTCCTTGCTTGCTTCGGGAAGGGGATGGGCATATCCATGTTGCCCATACGGGACCGGATCTCGGACTTCTCCTGCTCAGACTTCTTGGTCGGCGGGAACGCCTTCAAGTAAGACACTGCGGCGTTCACCATGGATGCCTGAAGTTGGTCTGCAGGAGTCTCGCGGAAGTGCCTGAACAGCTTCGCTTCCAGTTCGTCCTTGAGCTGGTCGGGAGAGTGTTCACGCTCGGCCATTACTTAGCTCCGAAGTAGGCTTCCTCGACGGACTTGATCAGCTCGTCGTCAATCTTGTTGTCGGTGTTCTCGGCAATCTTGCCCAGGACAGCGACCAGAACCTTCATGATGAACTTCTCGGTCAGCAGTTTGGTGGCGATGCCGGTTACCAGTTTCATACCAATAGTTGCGAACATTATGCTCCTCCTTTGAGCAGTGCGTTGATGATCCATCCAGCCAGGGTGATCAGGGTCGACGCTCCTACGCACATCCCTACGAGCTTCGACCAGTTTTTCTCCAGAACGCCCACACGTTCCTCCACCTTGTCCTGGCGTTCTTCGACCTTTTCGATCTGCTGGAAGTGGTGGTTCTGGAGGTCAATCAGGGTATCTATGCGTCCCTTCAGTTCCCCGACTGCATGGGCGATATCGAAGTGACGATCACCCTGAGCCATGCGTTTTGGTCCTATCTAGTTAAACGGAGCTATCAACTACTTTAACTATCGCGCAGACCGCTTCAGTAGGGACTGTTAACACAGCTGATTTACCTGCGGGCAGGCGTCCTGATTTGAGGGTTTCGATAGTCGTTGAGCCAACTGACACGTTACCGTCGATAGGAACCACGATAATGTCGTTAACGTCGTCCAGAAGGGTACGCTCCGACTCCCCTTTGAGGATTTCGACGTCCAGTTCCTTATCCTGCTTGAGCGGGTTAAAGGCAACCCAGGCAGAGGTTTCGCTAACCCCCTGGTAAGTGATCGGCTGTCCCTTGAGCTGGGATAGATCGTACATCCTCCCAGCTGACGGTAGGTCTACGTCATTAGCCTTCCCACTCCCGATCACTAGGTATAGGAGCTGGTTATACTCAGCGTTTATTGGATTGTTTGGGTTTACCAGACTGTCACCTTTAGTTATCGAGCCTGTGCATATAGCGAAACCTCTGTAGTAATTTACGTTTCTAACTATCACAGGCTGACCTCCTCAGTAACCACCTCGGCAGAGCCTTCAGGTTCCACCATATCTTTCAAGGACTGAGGAACTTCATACTCGACAGGAGCAGGAGGTCGTAGACTTTCTATAACCACAACAATCTCCTCCTTGGTGAGTCCTGGGTTCTCAAGGATATACAGAGGGATTTCGTGGTTTAGGATCTGATTTCCCCAGTCGATGATCATTGTCTTTGCGACTTCATCGACTGATAGTATCTTTGGCGTAGGTTGAGCGGTCATGATATGGCTCCTTTGATTCTGTCTGGAGTGTTCCCTGCTGTGATGTCAACGGAGTATCCGTTAAGGTTGATAGCCTTACCTGCCGAACCTCCAGCAAAGGTCGCTTGATTCCCCTTAACGGAACTCAAGCCGCCATCCCTTATGACACCTGATCCGCCAGAGATTCCAGGACCACCACCGGCCCCACCTTCGGCTTCGTAGTACCGGCCGTTCGCTGTGTTATAAACACGGGCTCTTCCTCCGAGACCGCCGGAGGTGGATGTGCCTGATTGAGGGGCTCTGGCACGGGAGTTTGCGAAGCCCCCGGAGTATGTGCCGTATCGGAACCCTGACCCTTTGACGCCTGGACTCAGACCAGCACCACCGCCGCCAGGGCACCACAAGCCCCAGGAGGAGTCGTAGTAGGTGCGGCTACCGCCTCCTCCGCCGCCTCCGCCGAATATAAGCCCTACGCTGTTGTCGACGGAGCATGGACAATCAAGATGTAGGGCGTTCCCTCCAGGAGTGCCTGCAGAGTGATCAGAGCCCCCATTACCAGCACGTCCTTGGATTTTTCCTCGGTTCACGATTATGAGCGTGGACCCTGTAGGAAATGCTCCAGTCCTAAGCGCATAGCTAGACGAGCCTGCACTGATAACTGCGTCGTTCTCAAAGGTGAAGATCCCAGGTTCTGAAGGGGAGCCCATAAGTTCATAGATGTTGGCGGCGGTGCGGTCCTGAGTGTTTGTGTAGGTTATTTCAAGGATGTCCGACTTACCGTAGAAGTCGCTCAGGCTAATAGGACCTGAACCTACCCCGGCCAATTCCCTGGCTTCTGAGCCTCCAAACGAAAGCTGAGCCGAGGCAGAACGCCCCAGCTCAATGTTGATGTCGGAGGCCTTAATAGTTCCGCTATTCTGCAGAGCCATTAGCTTTCTCCAGTTCGATTACTCTGTTTGTCAACTCCTTCACGGATTGCACCAGGAGCCCGACAACAGCGTTGTAGTTCAGCGTCAGTCGGGTTTCCCCGTGACCATCCACAACGACCTCACGCACAGCTTCCGGCAAGACCTTCTGCACGTCTTGAGCGATCAGACCGGCTTGACGATCAGTCTTAATGTCAGTCCTGTCGTAGGTCACTCCGGTTAGCTTCTGGAGCTTCGTGAGGGCTTTCTGCATGGGTTTGACGTTGACCTTGACCCTTTGGTCGGAGAAGGCCGTAACGTCCCCAGCGGCGGTCACAGAGCCTTGAGTGACTACGTCACCTTCTGCCCGGACAGCACCGATGGTTGCGATGCCTGCGGTTCCGATGCCAGCCTGACGAACACCTGCTTGCCAGATATACAGGCCTTCACCGACTTCAGCATCAGCGTTACCGTGACCGGCTCTCAGCCAGTTAATGCCGTAGTAGTTACCCAGGGTGTAGGCCGTACCGGACGAGGAGCCGTCGTATGCCGGACCCATTGCCCAGATGTTCGCGCCCCAGTTGGTTCCAGTACCGGCACCACCGGCATAGTCGCCATGCACACCGAACCGGGCACCCAGAGTGTTGGACGTCACGGATGCGGCGTTGGACCGTAGAAAGGCGGAGGCTTGAAGACCGTCCAGGAGATCAGCGTCAAGTCCTGACCCAGAGCCGTCTACTGACTTCAGAGTGGAGAGCAGTTCGGATGCCGGAGGCGGATCACCTTGAGGGCCTTGGGGGCCTTCCGGGCCTTGCGGACCTTGGAGGTCGACGTAAGCGCCCCAGGTGCCATCACTCTGCTCGAACCGGAGCGATGTGCCTGACCATTCATGACCTGGGCGTGGGCCTCTTGGACCCTCGGGACCTTGCGGACCTGTTGGCCCTACCGGACCCAGAATATCCACGTAAGTGCCCCAGGAGCCGTCAGCGTTCTGGAACCGGATGGACGTCGACGGGTTTGTCGAGCCGTCACCCCATTCGTGAGACGGGCGGGGACCAGTGTCACCTTTGGCACCTTGAGGGCCTTGAGGACCTTCTGGTCCTTGGGGACCTGTCGCACCGTCTTGACCGTCGGTCCCGCGTTCAGCGTAGAGCTGCCAGTAAGTCGGAGCGAGGTCCGGCTCCTGGCCGATGGGCACATCTTTCAGCGCCAGATAGGAATTACCTTTCCAGTTGACAAGGTCAAAAGCTGAATAGGTGAGATTGACATCGTACGCTCCCTTGGGGGAGGGGCGTACCTTACCAATGCGGAGAGTTGCCATTAGATAGTTACCTCAAGTACGCCGTCAGCGCCAATGTTGAAATCGTGTTCATCAGCGTCTCCGTAGTATTGACACGCCAGATAACCGTCCGGGTCTATCAGGAAACCGCCGAAAGCCAGCCCGAGAGCAGTCGGACCCATATCGCCTTGAGGGCCTTTGTCACCTTCGGGACCGGGGGGACCCATGGGACCACGAGGACCTTCGGGACCTTCAGGACCTGGGGGACCCTCTGGACCTTCAGGGCCTTCTGGACCTGGGGGACCCTCTGGACCTGATGGACCCACTGGACCTGCCGGACCTACCGGACCTACCGGACCCATCGGGCCTTGAGGACCTTCAGGACCTACCGGACCCATCGGGCCTTGAGGGCCTTGCGGGCCGGGTGGACCTTGGGGGCCTTCCTGCAGGTAGAGGTTCAGGGTCCCGGCATCAGGATCGAACACGCCGTAGCCAGGAGTTCCCCGAGCGATTGCAGTTACAGAGATGTTCAGATTTCGCCATGACTCAGCCAGCGCCTGGACTTCCTGAAGACCCTCGTCATAGAGAGAGGCCTTGACGTCGACGTTCGCCAGCTTGGATTCAACAAACTCTTTGTTTGCCGCATCAGTTGAGTCGACAGGAGCGCCGACGCGGTGGATGCGGCGTTCGTGCGCGTCGTATCCAGTGGCTCGGTCTTTGGATTCGCCCATACGCAGGGCGCTTAAAGCCTCGGCCATCGCCTCCTGAATAAGGGCAAACGCTTGCTTCGAGTCACGTTCAAGAGAGGCCTGGGTGACAGATCCAGGTAGACTGAATGACACCAGCCTGTTGTGCGGAGAGGTTTGTCTCTCGATGGTAAGAACTTGGCCTGGGAAGTAGCCGGAGGAGATGATGACCGTCGAGTCATCCACCCAATCGTACGGAACCTCCACCCCGTCAACCTTGACGACTACGTAGGATTTATCTTCGTATGCAAAGGGGACAGGGAATTGCCAAGTCGAACCATCCAGTACGATTACTGAAGGTTGATATTGGGCCATGTGTTTCTTCCTGAAACGTGGGGACCATTGCGGTCCCCTTAGTCTTCATCCGCTGAGATAGCTGCAGCCCGCTCGATCACGTCGAGGAACGGCTTGTAGACCATGAGGCGTTGCACGTCGCTCCAGCTTGGTGACTCCTCCGGGTCAACGATGGTCAACCCCATGCTCCCCAGATCAGTGATCGCGGAGAACGACGGGCCAAACATCTGGTTACCGAAGGTGTTGGAGTAGTACCGACTGGGAGTCGTACCGCCCAACGCTTGGCTTGCCAGAGCGACATACGGGGAGTACATCGCCAGGAAACCTGAACGGTCCATGACGTCGTGAATCCACTGCTGAGCTGTGCGCTCCGTTGGGTCTTCACCTCGCTGCAGGTCTTTGATGGTCACAACGGCAGACGCCATCATGGCCAAATGAGCCATCGAGAAGATGGTCTGCATGTCCTGCTGGTCCAGCATCCGACGCATGGCCGGATTCATGAACCGGTTAACGAAGGTGAACGAGTAGGTCTGGAACTGCATGAGGGTCTTGCCGAACGGCCCGGACATGAACAACGGAGTGTCCGCAATGCCTGGGGAGTTGATCGCCCGGTTTGCCTCACGGATCATCGCTTCTTGCATGTAATCCGCAGCCAGTCGACCCTCCTCGGTGTCCATCCAACGGGCCATGCCCAGCTCGAACACACCGTCCTGCTCGACCGGCGGATGCTTCTCCAGCTGCCGCTTGATCAACGTGAGTTCCTCGGTGCCGAGCCCAACGCTGGTCAGTTTGTCTGTCAGCGTGATCTGCTCTTTGGTCTTCGACTTGGAAGACACTGCAGCCAGAAGATCGTCGATGTTACGGACCACATTGTCCTGCATGTGGATCAGCGCCAGGGCTTTCCACCGCTCGTTCCACCACTGCATCCCAGAGACGAAGTTCATCGACTCAGAGGTGCCTCTGGTGAACCGTTCGATGGCAGACGTGATGCGATGCTTCCGGGAGCCAACGTGACCCAGACCAGCAGCTGCGTGAGATTGATCCACGCCAGCGATTGTGGACGCTCGGCTATGGTGCATTGAGCGTTCCAGGGCCTGTACTATTCGGCGTAGCTCATCGGAGCGGGCACCACGCATCGCCTCTGCGACCGCCTTACGGTACTTCTTCTGAAAGACCGGGGCTGCGCCTATCTTGTGGAGAGACACAGAGGCAAGGTCAGTCAGAGACGAGATCAGGAACCCGGCACCGAACCGCGCAAAGTTGAACTCCCTGAACCGGTCGAATATCCAGTAGGTCAGGGACTCAGGATCATCAGGTATCCGATAGTGACCTTTCAGCCGGTCACGCAGACCCTCGATGTCCTTAACCACGCGGTCACGCTCATTAGCCAGCCGTGCGAGATTCTTCTCGGAGTCACCTTCCAGTCTGCGCTGTTCGATGATCTCGTCGTACTCCCGCTTCACGTCCACGATTTGATCACGGAGCGTGTGACTTCCGAACTTCTCTTTCAGGGCGATTGTGGCCGACAGCTCTTGATGAGCCCGGTCGAGAACCCCGTAGACATCGGAACGGAGCCAGCCTTTACGTTGAGCTTCAAGCACCTGTTCGTCTGTCAGATCGAGCTGCCGTTTCTTCAGACGCCCGGATTCAATGTCCAGGTCCTTGAGCATGGCTGTTGGAACTTCAGAGGATCGTGTGAGCTTTTCAACGATCTCGTCCACAACCACGTCGATAGGACGACGCTTCTCAGCAGCCTTGTAAGCTCTCGCTGCAGAGCGCCGCTCCTTTCGGGCAGTGTTCCTGTCACGCTGCATTTCCTCCTTGAGCTGTTTCACTTCGGAGCGCCAGCGTTTGGCGTTCTCAAAGGCTTCCTCGGCGGCGTCCAGTCGGGCGTTCACTTCGTCCACCTTCGCAGCCAGCTGGTTAGACTTCTTGGTCCACTCAGCGACCTGCTTGTCGATCTCCTGGATGCGGCCTTTGATCTGCTTGGTTGTGCCAGACTCAGGGCCTCGAACTCGATCAAAGACGACATCACCAGCGTTACGCTTGCTGCGGGACTCCCTGATGGACGTGGTGATGTCCAGTGAGGTATCTGCGGAGGAGGTCGGAACCTCGTCACTGTAGGCGGTCAGTCGGTCGACCTTCTGCTGACGTGCCGCCTCTGCTGCACGGATTAGCTGTTGACGCTCAGCCTTGGCCTTCTTGATTTCTGCCTGATACCACTGGTAATCGGCTTCCTTCTTACGGATTTCCGCTCGGGCCTTCTTGAGCTTGGAGCCTTTGAGTTTCGCATCAGCCCCGAACAGCTCCCTGTTGATGTCGATGACGTCCTTGTTGGCCTGCTTCTCAGCAGCCTTGGCGTCTTCCAGTCGAGCATGTGCCGTGGCCAGCATCTGCTCGTATTCCTCGCCGGACCAGTCTTCGAGAATCTGAGTGCGGAGCTTTTCGCCTTCCAGCGGACTCAATTCCTGCTCGACCAGTTCTGCCTTCTGCCCACGCTCCGGGTAGGTGTAAGCCTTGACCGGCTCCTTACCGAGCTTGTCGAAGGTCTTCTGGTCGATCTTCCAGACTTCCTGCAGGTAGTCATCGGTTGGACGTGAAGCCAGCGAGTCGAGCAGCCAAGCGCGGAACTCACCGTAAGACCCTCGGATTGCTTTGTGGTCCCAGATGTGAGGTAGCTTGAACTTGTCGCCCAGAGCATCGTCCGGGTCCAACAGGCCAGCGTCGATCAGCTTGTTTTCCATCCGGGTGTTCAGGTCTTGGACGGCCTTGGCGGATTTCTTAGCAGTCTGGAACAGATCATCGACCATATCCTCACTGCCTAACCGTTCGAGCCACTGATCGCGTAGCTGTTTGTTCAGCCCGCCGTGTAACGCAGAGTTAACCAGTTCGTTGTACTCCCAGCGTTCCACCGGGTTGAAGTGGACATTTTCTTCCTTACCAGCCAGGGAACGCCCGTAGTTAACCGCTCGGGCACCAAGAGACTTAGCCTCCTGCTTGGCTGCAGAATCCTTCTCGCCCAACCGCTGGTTCACCTGGACCAGAGCCATCTCGGCCTCCTCCCGGAGGTCCATAAAGTCCTGGTAGTAGCGTGACGCGGTGATCTCAGCCGGATGGTGAGCGACACCCTGAAGGTTCTCCTCGGTGAAAGTCTGAGGAGAATCAGCCATCTCGTAGTAGACCTTACGAGCGGTCTGGGACAGGGAGCGGACCATTCGTCCACCTGGGGTGAACAGGTTGAAGAACTTGGAGCCGTACGTACGGACCCTGCCATGCTTATCCTGACCACGAATCTTGTACGTGTAGTCCTCGGCAGACTTTGCGCCAACACTGGCAGGCTCCGGGACTGCCTCTCTCTTGGCATCCTGCATGTCCTTACCGGGACGCCACTCACCGATTTCAATAGGCTTCTTCGTGGTCAGAGGGTGATCCGGGTTGGTGGCGTGGAAGATGGACTTGGGGTTCCCGGATACCAGGGCTCCAAGACCTGCACCGAATGCAGCACCCGCCCCGATACCGTACAAGGATTCCTCCACGGTGCGCTGATCCTGCATCTGGTGGAGAGCCACTTCCTGTGCAGCGGTCAGTCCGGCACCATAACCAGCTACCTTGCCGGTGTTCTTCATCAGGTCAACAAGGGTCTTGGCTTTCCGCATTTGACCCAGACCAGGGATGAGCGAAGTGATGTCGATCATCGAAAGACCCATGCCCAGGAGTTGACCCCATAGAGGGCCTCCCTGTTCGGTCTTCCGGTTTTCCAATTCTTTACGGTATCGCTCAGCTCTCAGGCCGAATGCCAGGGGATTGCGAACATCGTCGAACTTACCTTGCTGGATGAACTGACCGATGTCCTCAAACCGATCACGGTTCTCGTACCAGTAGGTGTACGGGTTGAAACCTTCCTCGGCCTCCCCGGCGAAAGCGTTCTCAGTGACCCGGTCAGACCCGTAAACGAGAGACGAGCCGACCAGCGATTGGTTGATGAAAAACGCTTTGGCCGTTTCGAGTCCCCCAGGTTTTACGTTGCTAGGGGTTCCAACTTGTTGAGAGAGCTGAGACTCCCTCATAAGGGCTTCCCGCCGACGCTGCTCAGCGTAGTTCTGTCTCGGGTCTGCCATGGTCACCTCGATCAATAATTGCTCATGTAATCCTCAAGCGGCGGCAGGACAGACTTTGCGTCTGACATTCCGACGAACATGGAGGCTTCCATGTAACGGCGGTGCGCCAGCCCTTCGGATTTCGAGCGGTTGGACTTGTAGAGGATTTCGTGGATCGCTGCTTCGCGGTCCTTCTGTTTGAGCGCCTTCATGAGGTCGCGGCCCAGCAGGGAGGGGTTGTTGTAGGCCATCGACACCAGGGCCAGATGCTCATGCTTGGAGAGCTTCAGACCTTTGGTTTTCGAGCGGACCTGCTTTTCGGCTTCAGCTACAGCAGCGTCGAACAGAACCTGCGCTTCGTCCTTACTGATTGAACGCTTGCCCGTCACCAACTTGCTGTACTCTGAGTCGTTAATATTCAGGACATTCTTCGCCAACCGACGGTTCGCCGGGTCTTCAAGGTTAAAGCCGTAGCCAATCGTGGCGATGCCCTTCGTGTCCTTGTAGACCTGTCGGCGGTAGCCTTCCAGACCACTAATGAACTCGAACCGTTCCTGCTTATAGGCGCGATCCTTTGTATCGTGGACGCTCCAGCCATGCCGTTCAGCAGCTTCGTGATACAAGTCGTCAACGTACTTGGACGGGTCTTCATAATCCTGCACGTTCTCAAACGTAGTGAGATTCTTTGTGGAGGAGATCATGCCCTGACGCTCGTACAGACGACGCATAGAGTTAAGGGCCTCCGCATTGTACGGAACGGCCTCTTGGGCTTTCACTTCCATGCTGTGATGCACTCCGGTGATCAGGAGAAGGGAGAAGATGATGGAGTAGGTGAGGGCACAGAGCCCCCACCGTTTACAGACCTTGCCGGTCTGGTCGGCCCAATTCCTTCGGACCAGCTTTAAGAGCTTCCATATTCTTGAAGTCATCCATACCTCGATAATGTGGATAGACGAGGAGATTCACCCCGCCTCCAAACTCATCGACTTCTGGATAGACACCCTTGGGCAGTAGGTCCGCCAAAGGTTTCAGACTCTCCTCCGTGAGGTCTTCGGGGATGACAATCTCCTGTCCGTTGATTTCATAGGCGTACCCAGGCTGCATGTAGAACGGAACGGTAGGCATACCGGCGTCATACTGGTGATGAACCATGAAAGCTCCGGTCGGATCATTCGGTACTTCCTTACCGATGATCTCCGAGTCAAACCCCTCAAGGTAATCAGGAAGCTCGTCCAGAGCCATCTGCAGGTTCTGCACAGGGTTCTCCCGTACGCCAGCGGGGTTGGTCACCTCTGCGTTAACGTGAGGAGCCCGAATCTCCTGCCGACCGAAGTCGTCGTAGGCAGTCAGGTAGTTATCCTTCCCGCCCCAGTTCGTGGGTTTCGGGTTATAGGTGTCGATCACCCATTCATCCGCAGAGATCAAACCCCCGGCCTTAACCTTCCGAGCAGCCAGACCATCTCTCGCTAGTTCCCGGACGACCGTGTTACGGATGTCCGTGATGGTGCTGCGTGAGGCGAAACCATTGGTCTTCTCATGGAGAAGCACCCGCAGCTTCATCGCCTTCTCGATCCGGTCAGCAGCCGCAGGGGTGAGCCGTACGTCGGACCATGCGTCAACGTCATCGACCACGCCTTCCGCGTTCAGGTAGGAAACGATCTCGTCAGCCGCATTCCCGGTGAACGGACTGATTGGGTCGTCGTCCAGAATCTCCTGGAAGTTCTCGACCTCATAGCTTTCCCAGCTGAAGTCTTTGTACCGCTGGGCCAGCTGCGGGTCTTCCAGGAACTCCCGAACGTATTGCTGTGCGTTAGCCACCCCGGACTCCTTCATGTCCCGGTAAGCGTTCAACACTGAGGAGACGTATTCGTTCCCCTTGAACAGCTCTTTCCGGGCCTGGGGAGACAGGGAGTCAGCCAGCATGAGCGCGTTCTGCATGACCATGGGATCGTCAGCGCGGGCCACCGCCGTGGTGAACCAGGAGGTCACCGATTCCGGCAGGTAACCACGACCTTGTTGGACGTTATCCAGGAACCCGGAGAGCTGAACGATACGCTCACTGTCGAGAGACTTGAGGTCGTGCATTCCGGTTCGCTTGAGGTAGTCCCCGACGTGGTCATTCAGCTGATCATTACTCAGATTCGACACAACGCTCGGGTCTTGCCCAAGTTCGTGGATATTCTTGATCGTGGTTTCTCGGGCGTAGATTTGCTGAAGGTGTTTACTGATCCGCTCACGTACAGGGCCGATAGCAGACTCCCCGCCGTTGGCTGAAACGTGAGCCGACAGGTCACCCATCAAGTCGATCAGACCGTCCACATCCTGCTGACCAGCCAACATATCCGCTTTGTTCGCGGCCTGGGCGGCAAACTCTCGGGTGCCGATGGTTGCCTTGTTCAGGACATCAGCGGTAAGCGAGGTGAGCAGCTTCCGAGCCTGACCGGGGAACAGGCGGGCAAACGTATTGCCCCGCTCGTCGACAGGCACTTCGCTCAACACTTTGGAGAACCGTGCGACAGCTGCCCCGCCACCGGCAGAGGCTCCGTCATACAGATTCTTGAAGACGTACGCATAGGCCTCACCATCAGTTAGGGACTTATCAATTTCCCTGATCTGCTTGGCCCAGCCGATGATGTCCTCAGAACTCACGTCACCCCGCAGAGCCGGGTCCGCGAAGCTATGCTGGATGTCGGTCGACAGGTCACTAGAGAGTTTCTTCACTTGACGCTGCGCCTGGAAGACTCTGCCCTGAACGATGTCCTGGCGGGTCATCGCGTCGAAGGACTGCTGCAGCGTCTGATCGAACACAGAGTAGCCGGACAGTTCCTCACCGAACTTCTCAGTGAAGATACGACTGGCTTCTTCTCCCAAGTCCTGGGTATCCGGGTCCCATTCTGATTCCTTGAACGCGGCGAACTCCGTGTAAGCCTCGAACGCTGCCTCCTTGGCTTTCTGCTCCTGTAAGCGTATCTCGGCCTCAGTTTCGGCCTGCTGCTTCTCCAGAAGCATGTTGGCTCCCTTGTTGAAAAAGTTCGACAGGGAGGACGAGAGAGCCTTGTACGGGGCTCCAGGATCGCCACGATCAATCTGTACGTTCTGGTTGGTGACCGTGGTTTGTACCCGAGGAGCTGTATCCAGCGCATCCAGGTTCATGCGACGGACCCGACTACTGGTGTCTCGCTGCATATCAGCCTCCTTTCGATTTCGGTGTGGTCGCGTCTTTGCGGTTCTGCGAGGAGATTCCAACGCTTGAGGCGTTAGCTCCGAAGTTCATAACAGCGCCCATGTTCTGATTCTTCGCCGTTTCTGCCCGGATGGCGTTTCTCAGGGAAGCGCCTTTGGAGGCCGCGAAGTTCTGACTGTTGACTTTATCGAGCTGACTCTTGGCGTTTGACGCTATACGCATCAGGTCAACATTCTCACCGTAAGCAGCCTCATACAGGACACGCTGACCGGAAGCCCCTACGGCTCCGGCCTCGCCCAGAGAGGCAGACAAGGCGGAAATCTCCCGCCGTGCCTGACGCATCCTATCTGTGTACTGCTGTTCGGTGGACTCATTGATCTCACGGATCGTGTCCTGAGAGTTAGCGTACTGCTGCTTCACCATCTCCACCTGCGCCTCGGCCTGGGCTTCAGCGGCTTGGTTGTTGTTGTGGATGGTTGTGGCAGTACCTGCAGCCATCATGACGAGTGCTGCAACCTCATAGCCGGTACACATAATTAACCACCGTATTTATCGTGATAGGTTCCTTTCCACCGGAGGCCGGTGATCTTGTAAGGGTATGGTTGGTTACTGCCGATCTTGATCCGCAACTGATCAGAGCTTCCCCTTAGCTTCACGTTATGGACCCCATCGACAAGCTCTGGGAAAAGGTTCACGTTAAGCGCGTCACTCGATTCCCTGCTGTCCATGGGACTCCGCTTCTTAGTCCTCCCTGGGGCTTCCCACTCGACGTTGAAGTATGAGGAATCTTCGTAGTCTATGGAGAGTCGTTTCAGCTGAGTCCGTCCGTGCTGGATGGCTCGTCCTTCTGGATCTTTCGGGAATAGCTTCGACAGCGTTACGGAGGATTCAAAGGGTTCTCCCGCATAGACTTCGTATTCAGCCTCAGAGACATGAGGAATGAGTACCGTCACGCCATCAGCTTGAACCATTCCGAGAACAACTAAAGAATCCTCACCTGCTGCTAAGACGCAGTACACCTCACTGGACGGGGTGAGGTTCTGAGAGAACTCGGCGTAGGTAATACCGTTCTCCATGTCTTTCGTAATGTTGGTCGACTTCAGCGCAGCGTCCAGGTGATACTTACTGGAAGCCTTGCTGAGTAGCGGTGAGGCGTTGCTCAGCGGGACTTGGTAGGTAACCAGTTGTCCATCCTCAATGGTGATTAAAAGTAATCGGTCCCTGAAGATGGTTATGTTCTTGATGTCGTGACCAAACACCCATTTACTCCAGGAAGATTGCCGCTTCTCTGTCCCGTCCCAGAACGTCTTATAAACGTACACAGCGTTTTGTTCTTGCTCCTGTAGGAGGAACAAGGTGTTGGTCACTGAGTCGGCTACCATCTTAACGGCAGGTCCAGGAACATAATCCTCTACCTGGATCGTTGCGTTTGTAGCCGTGTGACTGACTGAAGCCTCCTGAAAGTAGTATTCAAAGAGGGCTGTGACGTTACTATCAATAGTCGCCGGGAAGTACAGCTCACTGCCCATAACCACCGGAGCGCAGCGGGGTTCTGCTTGATACTGTGTGGCCAGCTCTAAAGTGGCTGTTTTCGGGGTCAACACAGGGTCCCCTCGAAGCTCGAACTGTCCGTTCTCCGACATGATGAATAACTGGGAGCGGAAAGGAACCGCGTGGTACAGGTAATTCACGTTCCTCGAACTGGCTGTCCTGCTGAAAGGGTCTGTATCCAGTACTTCCGTGGACCGTTCGGGGAAGAAATTAAAGTAGTCACCCTGAGCGGAGCAATCGACGTGTTCCCCAGAAAGTACTACCAGACGATCCCTGTGGAAGGTCACATCTTCGATTCCTTTCCCGATGAACGCGGGTTCAAAAATATCCCCGTCGAAGCCAAAATTGCGACTACCCCACGCGATACTTTCGTAGGCAAAACTGTCCACGGCTGTGTTCTTGAAGGCTCGCGGCAAGGTGGTGGCGTCTAGGGCGTACTTTGAGTCGGGCGCAACGGTTTCCACCCACTGACCTCTTCCGATCATCCGCATACCTTCAGAAGCCCCTGTAGCTTGGAACTGCATCCATACCTGAGTTTCAGGATCTGAGCCTATAGCAACCATCATCCCGTTCTCAGCTATCAGCGGTAAATCTGACGTGGAAGGTGTTTCTTTATGGATCACCACCAGCGACTGATCTCCCCAGAAATCACGATGACTCACGTTCATTGGTTCGTTCGTCTCGTTTCGGATGATCAATGTGGAGCCGCTCAACGTCACTGAGGCTTTCTCAGGCGGGATACCTAGTCCATTCTTGAGAGTAGAGATTACGCTGGTGGTATCGGCCAGATCGGACGCAGAGGCTGTATAGGTGGAGGAGCCGATATCAACGCGCAGATACCAACTACCATACGTGTTATCTCCTTTAACACAGGTGATGAGCGCGCTGTCTTCGCCGACAGGTTTTTGAGCATCTGTGTAGCTGACAGTGACCCTTCTGTTGACAAGAATTGTGGTATCGCCGGCTGTGACTGCACGGATATCCGCCATGGGCTCAGGAGTTTCAAAGTAAGGAAGTGACAGGTTATAGACGACAGTTCCTTCGGAATTGAAGACTCTAAGCTGCCCATCGAGGACGACAAAAAGGTAGTTCTCCTCATTATCCCTTCGATACGCATGAACGAACGGACGAGCTTCGCCAGTAACACTTGAGGAGAAAAACCTCTCTGAGCCAGGGCGGGGCTCGAAACCTCCACTGACTATAGACATCCAGACGTTCACAGCTTCTTCAACCTGACCCTCAAGACGTAGCGAATCAGGTTGGCGACTCACGCCCTGGAACAGGCGATACACAGAGCCTTCGACAGGTTGACCCATTGCTTACACTCCGCTCAAAAGATTGTTCACTCGATAGGAAATGAAGTGTGCGCTCTTACTGTCCCTCAGAATGTTGAGGTCGTCGGTATCCGATTCGGCATCCATGAGCGCCGCATACGCTTCCATCTCACGTTTAACCAGCGTTTGACTTGCAGTGCCTGAGTCGAGGGAGTCCGCGTAGTATTCCGCAGAGGCTTTCGCTGCGATGTACATTTGGAGTTCCGGGGTGAGGGACTCGAAGTCGAGTAGACGGACGATGTCAACGATCAGGTCTTGATCAAAGGTGAAAGAGTTGATGTCCCTGTTGTAGAGGTACAAGAACCCATTCAACTTCCTCGGGACTATATTGATGTGACGGTGCGGACCTGCCGAGTCTACACGCAGTGTGTTTGACGGCAGGATGATCCGATTGTTCACATCCCGAGACAATTCGTATTCGGTATCAGTATTCCGATGCCAACCCTTGGCCTGGATCTGCCGGTTGACTCGGTCGAAGGTACGCAGAGCCGCCTCCACGTCCTCAATATCGGTCGCCTCAAGTGACGAAACGGCGTCCTCACCGATGGCGTCCAGCATCTGGTTGATTGCTTCAAGTTTGGTCAGCATGGTTTACCTCGGGCAAAAAATAGTACCCCGACCTGTTTCCAGATCGAGGTACTTGAAGGGTTACGCGGAGGCGAACTCCACCGCGCATTCCGGGCGCATAGCGCCGTGACCTACCAGCATCTTGGCGACCATGAAGTCTTCCAGACGACGGGTGTCACGTTCAGTCTCGAAGGCGATATCCTGCACCTTAACGGTGGCCATCGCGTCCCGAGTCCACAGAACACCCAGAGTGTTTGCGTAGTTGGCGCGGTACTTGGAGTACACGCCAGTGTCCGCAGACTCATCGGTGTTCGGCTTGTTCCGGGTCTTGTAGATGTTCACACCGTCGATGCGGATCACCTCGGCGCGGTTCTCGAAACCACCGGCACCGGAGTGACCGAAGTCACGGTTCAGCACCAGATAGTTGCCGTTGGCGTCAGTGGCATACTTGATCGCCTCGAAGGTGTCGTAGTCGACAGCCATGTACCGTTCCTGTTCTTCCGGCACATCCTTCTCGAACAGCTGCTTGTTGGCTGCGCGGATCGCGTCGATCCAGGCCTTACCGTCAACAACACCAGTGGTGCCGTCCGGTGCCAGGGCAGCGTCGGTAACGATGTTACCGCCAGGGA
>Ga0209300_1000340_pt1 | contig 26310 bp, 31 predicted proteins | sample Shrwel_input2_RT_FD_187535 | JGI IMG/M metagenome (GOLD analysis project Ga0209300, IMG submission 187535) | Subsurface microbial communities from deep shales in Ohio, USA - Utica-3 well 1 S input2 RT (SPAdes) (version 2) ... | reverse complement strand
TCAATCTGAAATTAACGACGTTCCGCAATATGCTGCAGAAGGCCAAAAAAGAGACCTACGGCGTCGAAAACCTACCGCGCGGACGATCAGCGCAAGGCGTGGGAAATGCGCCGGACAAGGGAGGGGAGAACGATGGCTAAAAAAGATAGGTTAGACGCGATCGAACGGGCGAAAGAGCAGCAGCGACAACAGGACGAACGCAACCGAGAGGAAGCTCAGCAGCGCGATGAACGCAACCGGGAGCAGCGACAGCAGGAAGACAACCAGCGTCAGGAGCAGCGACAGCAGGAAGAAAGAAAGCGCCAGGAGCAACGGCAACAGGAGGAAAAGCAGCGCCAGGAACGCCAGCGGGAAGAACGCCAGCGGGAAGAACGCCAGCGGGAAGAACGCCAGCGCGAGGAACGCCAGCGCGAGGAACAAAAGCAGGACGAACAGAAGGCGAAAGAGCAAGAACCGGAACCGGAACCTGAAGCGCAAAAGCGGGAGCGGGAACAGGAGCGGGAACCCGAAAAAACCACACCGCAGGGCGATGACCTGGACATGCAGGGCCGGGATGCCGGCGAGACTCGGGAAGCGTACCTTGCTGGATTTTCCGGGAGCGACGTCGCCGCTGAGCGCAAATACCTGGAGAGCCAGGATGCCAAATTCGAGCGCCAGGAAGAAAGAATCGAAGACCTGGAAAGCCAGGTCGAGGCTAACGACGCCACGATTGAACGGCTGGAACGCGAGGAACGGGCGCTGGACAACAACCAGGAACGCGACGATCAGGAGCAACAGCGGCAAGAAGCCCACCAGCAGGACCAGGAGCTGGACCAGGGGCCGGTGCGCGACTATCAGGAGCAAAAACTCGAAGAACTGGAAAGCCGAGTGGCTGACCAGGAAGCGCGAATTGAGGAATTGGAAAACCGGCTGGCCGAGCGGGAGCAGGAAGTTGAACAGGATCGGGAGTCGAATCAGCAGCGAGACGAAAACGACCTGAACGCCGCATTCCATGGTGCCGGGTACGATCCTGAGAAAGCCGAGGCGGAACCGAAACAGGAGCGCGATGAAAACGACCTGAATGCTGCGTTTCACGGTGACGATTACGACCCGGATGCGCTACCGGAACCGAAACAGGAGCGCGATGAAAACGACCTTAACGCAGCGTTTGCCGCGCAACCGGAGCCGGAACCGGAACAAGATAACGACATGGCATTTTGATGCGAAACAAACACACCTGATAACGGGATGGAGCGGTGCGCAATGAACCAGAAACAGCAAGAAACCGAGTGTTACCTGATGGATGAAGCCGGGGAATGGCGGTTTGCCGTGATCCCCACGGCGGAATTTGAGCAGCTTGCGGAAGATATGCAGGCCATGAGCGAAAGCCAGTATTTCGCCTGGCTGGCCGTTCAGCCGAATGTGGAAGTGGTGGACCGGGAAACCGCTGAATGGCGCGGGTTTGAGGATTCGGCCATGGATTTTGAGACGGTGGTGGCTGGCGACAACGAAATTGAGGACGACGAAGAATAGAGAGGGGTTCAGCATGGCCGGAAAACGGAAAAAACCCGCGTATAAAAAGTATTCGACGGACGATTACGCCCGCGATGTTGCTGATAAATTTATCGCGCAAATTGAGGCCGGAACCGCGCCCTGGCAAAAGCCATGGGAGCCGGGGGTGGCCCCGGATGCGCCACAAAACGCCAGCACCGGAAAACCGTATCAGGGCATTAATGCCATCAACCTGGCGGCCTCCCAGCCGGCCGGCTCTGACGATCCCCGGTGGGTTACCTACAACCAGGCGCAAGCGATGGGTGCCCAGGTCCGCAAGGGGGAGAAATCCCCGGCTAAAGTCGAGTCGTGGAAGTTTGATAAAGAGAAAGCCCGCCGTGACGAAAACGGGAACGTGGTCAAGGATGCTGACGGCAACACCGTTAAAGACAAGGAAAAGCTCGATAAACCGTTTGTGTCGTACACCGCTGTGTTTCACGCAAGCCAGGTCGATGGCCTGCCGCCTTATGAGCCAAAAGTGGCGAACGAATCCGATTTTGAGCGCCATGAACGCTGCGAAAAAATACTGGAAAAATCCGGCGCGGATCTTCGCCATGAGCGTGGTGATCGCGCGTTTTACTCGCCTTCCCAAGATCAAATCACCCTGCCTGAAAAAGACCAGTTTCATACCCCCGATGGCTACTACTCGACGGCCTTGCATGAGCTTGGCCATTGGACTGGCCACGAGGACCGGCTAAACCGGGATTTGTCCGGTGGCTTCGGCTCGGAAAACTACGCCAAGGAAGAACTGCGGGCGGAAATCTCAAGCTACATGGTGGGCCAGGAACTGGCCGTGGGGCACGATCCGGGCCAGCATGCCGCCTATGCGGCAAATTGGGTGAAAGTTTTAAAGGACGATCCCAACGAGATTATCCGGGCCAGTAAGGACGCGCAAAAGATCAGCAACATGGTGCTGGGTTTTGAGCCGGAAATGACGCTCGATCAAGCGCCGGAAAAAGCGAACCAGGACGACAAGGAACAGGAAGCCATGGCCCTGGTGGCGGGCGAGAAAGCGGCGGAAGCTGAACCAGTACCGGAACAACCGGAAACCGAAGCGGTGACGGCCGAAAACGAGAACGACAACGAGGAACCGGAGTTTGAGCCGGACGCGGAACCTGGCGGCAATGGCGCTTTGTTTGGCGGCGATGCCGCCGATGATTTTAACCCGGCCGAGTTCGAGGACGAACCGGAGCCCGAGCCCGAGCCCGAGCCCGAGGAAGATTACGGGCCGTCGATGTAATTAAATGCAACACGTAATGCAATGTTAAAAGCCGGCTACTTAGCCGGCTTTTTTTTGACCGAAAGCAATGTTTTAGGGTTGATCACCGAGAATGCGAAAGCTAATGTATATAAACCAGCCATAAAACCCAAAAGGAAACGGTATGGACATCAGAAATAAACTCGAAACCGCTAAGCAATGGCTGTTCGCCATTGTGCGGAACGTGATAGGAATTGAACTGGACAAGGAACGGCGCAAGGAAAACAGGAAGCCGTTTTCCCAACGCCTCAAAGCCGAATACGAGCGACGTCACGGCGAGGGATCGATGTGGTTTTCCGGGCGCACCCAACGCCAGGAAAACGAAACACTCGAAGCGTTTACCGCCCGCCGCTACGCGGAAGCTATCGCCGGCATTCATGCCGCGCTGGACGCCCGCGAAGCCATGAACGCCTATATGCGTCGCAACCGCTGGCGCGCCGTTCGTGCCGGCGCGGCTCTCGGTGCAACCTACGGAATTATGTACGCCCACGGCGCGCTCGGCGTCGGCTGGGCGGCGGCGGCCGCTACCGTGTGGATTTTTATTTGGGCCATAGCAGCACTTTGGGGCGGCACGGACGAACGATTCGTTGCCGTCATGACCGAAAAACCGCTTTCCAAGGAAGCCGAACGGGACGCGGCTCAGCATGTTGGGGAAACGCTGGTGCGGGTGCCGGCTGCCGATGCGCCGGCCGATTTGCGCGATCTCTACCGGCTCCCATTTGTTGACACCGAGGGCCGGCCGCTGTCGGAACGGGTTATCGAAACGGATTTGATCGAGGACTATTTTGCGATTGAAGCAAACAATCTGGCCGAGAAAACGTTTAATCGCACCCTAATGTATCTTTTCGGCGGACAAATGCTCGGCGCGATTCTGGCGGCTACCGCCTTAACGTGGGCTCTGTCGGACGACACGCTGAAAGGTATGGCGGGCAACCTGGCCAGCACCTTGGGCGTCGTCGGTCTGGTCACCGGCATGATGACCATCGGCGCGTTCCTGCTAATTTGCAACTGGGGAACGCCCCTTAACGGCATTGATCGGCGAATCCGCAACCTTGAAGCTATTGCCGAAAAATCCATTGACCAAATGGCGCAACAATGCGGTGTGGCGGCTGCGCTTGTGCAGGACGAACGCGCCCTGGTGGACCAGATCGAAAACGCCAAAGCCGATAAAACGCCGTTTTTCGAGCTTGGCAAATCGTCCGGCTTCCTGCGCCAACGCTACGATGTTTTCGCACCTTCGGTGGCGGGAATGCCCTTCGGTCTTTCCTTTAACGATTTGGCGACGCATCTGATCGTGCTGGGCGGTACCGGCTCCGGTAAAACGTCCGGCACGATCCGCCCGCTGGTGCGCCAATGGCTTGGCCACGGGCAGGGCGGGTTGCTGGTGCTGGACGGTAAAGGCCAGTTACCGGCCGAAATCAACCACGCCGACTATAAGCTGATCTCGCCCAAAACCACCACGATCAACCCGATTGAAGGGCTGACGCCGGACGATGTGGCGGAAACCCTCGCCGATTTGGCGGGTTCCGATGAAAACCAAAGTGATCCTTACTGGCCGAATGCCGCCGCCAAGCTGGTGCGCTCGGCCGCGCATGTGGTCAAAGCGCTGGCCGATGCCGGCCATGGGGCCTACAACTTGGCAGCCATTTACAACGTGGTTGAGAGCGGCGAGGAAAAGGAAAGCGCGCGACAAATCGTTACACGAGAAAAGCTTATGGACGGGCTGAACGGCGCGGCCAAACGCGGCCTCCATTATTGCCTGGTCGAATTCCCGAAAAAGCCGGAAAAAGAGCGCGGCTCCATCCAGGGCATTGCGAGTCTTTGGCTGTCGCAAATCACCGATAACGAGAAAATGGAGGCGTGGGCGGACGCCGACACTGGCTTTGAAATCGAAGCAGTCTGCCGGGGAGCGCAAATTGGCGTTGTCCTGCCGGAATCCGAGTACGGCAAGGCCGGTGTGCTGGCTTCGGGCCTGCTGAAAAAGCGGGTGTACGAAGCAATTAAGCGCCGGGGCGATACCTGGCAAGACGTTGAGGGGGAAACGCCGGTGCTGGTCGTGATTGACGAGGTGCAGGCACTGCTGACCGACGACGAAACCGCCATGTTGCCGATTGCCCGGTCCCTCGGCTTGTATGCCGCGTTTTCCACTCAAAACGTGGACGGCATTCTGTCGAAACTCGGTGATCACGCCGGCTATCAGTTGTTGGGTAACCTGCGCTCCATGGTGGCCTACCAAACCCAGACCAAGAAAACCACCGAGTACATTTCGGAGCGCATGGGGGCAACCTACCGCCCACAAATCCAGCATGCCGCAAGGTATGAAGACCTGGGCGCGCGCCTGATTAAAGTTGCACACGACGCGGTTGGGCACACCGGGGACCGCCAACGCGGACTGAGGCCCGCCATGCGGACAGCCGGCATGAACGTCGCGCAGCTCGGGCACGACGTTATGGACTTTGTGCTTCATCCGCAAAAGCGGATAAAGGACAACCAGGAGGTGGGTAGCGAAAACCAGTGGTTCATCCAAAGCGCGATCGAGCATAACGCCAGTATTGCCGCCGCTGAAAATATCGACGGCCACGGAAGCATGGAGCAAACCTTGGCGCTGTCGCGCGTTGTGGATCCGGACGAAGTGAACGAGGTGCTTTCTCAGCCGAACACGGCACTGGCCCAGGTGATCCGAGGGCGCGTCGTGCGCCGTGACCTGATAGGCGCAAAGCCTATTTATAACATGCTGGACGCGGGCGCGAAGGTGACCGTTGAAGTGAACCAGGACAACCAGGAAGCGATTGAGGGAGAACTGGCATGAGCGAGTCCAAAGCTATCGAAGTCATGCACCGGGCGGCCGCCGTGCCGGCCCCCGGCAACGAAACACACCACGAACAGGTGCCCGATTTTTCCGAAAAATCCGCGTACCTGCTGACCGTGCTGCTGCTAGTTGTTTTGGTCGGCATTCCGTATGCCTGGCGTGGGCTCGGTGAACTGCAAGTGTGGCTGGAACTGCGCGGGGAGCGGGCCGAGTACACCGAAGCCTACGAGGCGCGCATGGACGCCTACGAACGGTTGTCGGCAATTACCCTGGATGCTCCGGAAGCTCGGCCGGAAGCGGAAAACCTGGGCTCGGTCGAGGCCATTGACCTGGCCATTCGCCAGGAAAAAGAGCGTACCGCCTATCTGGAACGGACGATCGAACGGCGGAAAGAGCAGGTGGCCAACCTGCAAGATACCTTCGTGGAAGCCAAGCGATACCTGGCCAAATCGGAATCGGAAACCTCGCCATATGACCGAATCCGCGCGGAACAGGCGATCCGGGAGGTCAAGGCAACGCTCACTGCCGACCAACTGGCCGAAGCCACGGCACGGCTGACACCGGAAAAGACAAACCAGGACTAAGCGGGGCCGGGGCTTCGGCCCCGGCCTGCCCACTTTGAAAAGAAAGGAGAACATCATGCCGAGTGAATTTTGGGTGTACGTCGGTGCGGCCGTGATAGGCGGAGGCATTCTTATTGGTGTCATATGGGATGAGGAGATCCGAATGCCCGGCTCCAAGCTGCCGACGTCCGGCGACTTCATAGGCTCGCTGATGTCAGCAGCGGTTCCGGCGCTTTCGCTATTACTGCTCGCCGGTATGCTGGTGTTTATGGGGTCGTGGATTTTGGGCCTGGCCGGCGGTGCACCCAATTATTTTAAAACGATGGACGAGCGGGCCGAACTGGAAAAAACCTGGGCGGAATGGCAATCGGTGCGCCAGGTGGCAACCGAAGGGTATGACGCGCTCCCGTCGAAATGGGGTTACGACATGCTCAACTCGAAACCGAAATGGGATCTAACCACGGAAGAAGACTACCAGGAAATACTCGAAACCCTGGAAAGCCAACTGAGGTACATGCGCCACAAAATCGAAGAACAAAAAGCCTTGGACGAAGCGTGGAAATCGCTAACTGAGAAACCCTAAAACCGTTTTAGCTAGGGGTGGACGCCCCGGCGCAATGCCGGGGGCCGGTGGGCAAACAGCCCGCTTGCCGGTGGTCACTAGCTCCCTTTTTTTGAGAGCCGGGGAGCTTAACCATGACCTTTTTAAAATCCTTTCTGTGTTGCATTGCCTTTCTCTTTGCCATGCCTTCCATGGCCGATTCAACCGTTTACCTGGGGGCCGTTTCGAAGCATATCGGCGGGGATTCGGAATACGACTACAACGAAAATCACAACCTGATCGGCGTTGAGGCGGACGGCTGGTTTGCCGGGTTTTTCGAGAACTCTTACCGGGAAGACACCTGGGCCATCGGTCACCGGCTGACAAAACGCTATGGCGATTTTGAGCCGGGTATTCTGGTGGGCGCGTCTTACGGTTACCGCAACTGCGCAAAAGGGTACGACGACGCCGGGGAAACGCGCCGGGTGTGCCCGGTGGTTGCGCCGTCTTTGACCTGGCACGGCATTAAAAAAGCAACCGGATTAAAACCTACGGTGATGCTCTTGGGCAATGCGGTGGCGGTGACGGTGGGCGTGGATTTGGAAACGGTTGGTGGTTGGCTTTAAAGTCTCTCAAAAGAACCCAAGAATGCAACTTTATAAAAACTGACAAAGATCATTTTAAAGGGTTGCGCACCAAATTCATTTTAAATATTGTAAAGAAACCTGACACAAACAAAGAAAGGTGATTTAAATGAAGAAACAAGTGCGACACTCCATGTTGGCCCTGGCGATTGCCTCCTTGTCCGCGCCGGTGTATGCGGTGAACGGCTCTTTTGAGCTTGGCGAGTCCGGCAAGGTCGATGTGCGCGCCTACGGCTCGTTTGAAATGCGGGGAAAATACGAACTCGACGCGGACATTGGCAATGCCGAAGCCGGGTATCCGTCGGCGGTGCCGGTCGAAAATACCGACCGAGATGAAGGGCAGGGCGACACTGATTTCAGTATCGCTACCTCGAAACTCGGCCTGATTGCCGATCACGAAAGCGGCTGGCGCGTTCGTGTTGAAGCCGATTTCATGGGGGAAGATGACCTGTCGTTCGTCGCGCAACGCGACGGCGGTGTTCGGATTCGCCATGCCTACGCGGAATACGACAACTGGCTGGTCGGTCAAACCTGGACGCTAACCCGCTCGATGGTTGGGCGAATCAATACGGTGGATTGGGAGGGCGGTACCGGCTTCGGCATCGAAGAACGGATGCCTCAAATCCGCTACACCGCTGGCCCGTTCGCGGTTGCCCTGGAAGACACCAACCCGTATGCCGATGTGGCGGTGGCAACTTACGATCAAAACTTTATGACGGGGGAGATGGAGGCCTGGCTAAACGAGGAGCCAAACGCCAGCAACAGCACCCAAACCGACATTAAGCGCGATTTGCCGGCGCTGACGGCCGCGTTTGAAGACGATCTTGCCGCTGGTGTTCGCGCCCGACTCGCGGGCGTGGTTGCCCGCACGAGCAGCGAAACGCGCACCTGTGCGGTGCAGGGCGATTGCCTGCTGCCGGACGCCCCGAAAGCCAGTGACAGCATCGTGGGCTATGGCGTGTTTGCCGGGTCGGACCTGGCAATCACCGACACCGTTAACCTGCATGTGACGGCTCACTATGCCGACGGTGCGGCGTCGTATGTGAACAACACCGGGCAGGGCAACCTGGGCGCGTTCGCCACGATGGACGCGATTCTGGATACCAGAACCGGCCAACTTCATGCCGTGGAAAGCCTGGGCGGCTCGATCGGCGCAACCTGGGCTATTGGCCCCGGCACACTCGGCGCAATGTATTCGGTGGCCCAGAACGACCTGGACTCAATCGAAGCGTTTAACGACAGCACCTCCGCCGACCGAGCCCTGGAAAAGGCGGAAATCGCGTTTCTTAACTACTTTTGGCAACCCGGCGAGGACGTAACGGCTGGCGTGGAATACGCCCATTACCGGGTAAAAACCCATGGCGGGGATCGCGGCGAAGCGGGGCGCGTGAACGCCAAGCTGGCCTTTAATTTTTAAGTAAAGGAGCGGGCGGCGGCGGCCGCCCTTTTTTTATGGCGGATATCCGGCTGGTCAATCTTGCGCTCCGTCACCTGCTGAAACTGCAGGCCGTGGGCGCGGTGTGCCAGGGGTGCCCGGATTACCGGGAATGCCTGGAACGCTGGCCAGCCAGGAAACTGGAAGACGCTTTAATTCGATGGGTTTACGGCCGGCCGGGAGTGCTGGAACAGGCCATGGAAGGGGAGAACGAAAATTGCTGACTTTCATCACCGACATTCAATCACCCGGCGAACCGGATTTACTGCGCTCCCGGCGTTTCTGCCCGTTAACCGTGGCCACGCTGGAAGGGGAGATTTTGGCCAGTTACCCGCCGCCTCGTACTGGCTGGTGCCAGGCGCAACTCGACAACATCAGCGAACAGCTAACGGGCCGCCTGGACATGGGCGCGAATGCGTACCTGGGCGGAACCTGGATCGGCTCAACCGAAGTGTAGAAAGAAAGGAGAACACCACCATGAACATCACCCTGAAAACATCCGCCATGGCCGGGGCGCTGGCCCTGGCCCTTGGCCTGGGCGGCTGCGCCCAAACGTCGAAAATCCCCTATGTCGGCGCGGCGCTTTCCAAGGGAACCGTTGCGATGCAAAAAGTTTTCGGCAATGAAACCGGCCAACTGTCGTTTGCCTCGGGCTCAGCGCGGATTGACGAAGCGAAAGCCAGGGACGCGCTGCAACCGTTCGTGGACGAACTCAGCCAACTGCCCAACGGCGGCGTTATTAAAATCGTTGGCCATACCGACAGCCGGGGCCAGGCCGCCAAAAATCAAGCGCTGTCACTGGCGCGGGCGAACGCGGTGAAAGCGGTCCTGGTGGATATGGGCGTGGATGCCAGCCAGGTGGAAACCGTGGGCCGGGGCGAAGCTGACGCCATTGCGAACAACGCCACGGCGCAAGGTCGGGCGCTGAATCGGCGCGTTGAAATCACGCTCACCCGGTCGTAAGGGTGGGCGCGTCGCCTATCTATAAACGGTAAAACGGAGTCGCCCCATGCTGATTTATCGACACGATCACCGCTGGTATTCCATCGAACTGGTCCGGGACTTGTTCGGGGATTTAGTGGTGGTGGATCGGTGGGGCGGTGTCGGTAAAAAAGCCTCCGGGGCTCGTCGGCGGGTGGTCACCACCTGCGGCCAGGCCAGGGCGGTGATTCGGGACACCCAAAAAACCCGCCGTAAGCATGGCTATCGGCGGGTGCCGCGGTGGTAATGGCTACTTGGTCGCGTCATTTTTCAGCAACCACGCCAACGCTTCCATTACCAGGGCGCGAGTGGTGGTGTCCTCGTCCAGCGCTTGCTGCTTTAGCGCTTTGTGTATTCTCACCGGAATGTTCACGTTAAGCCGCTGTTGTGGCTCCTGATCCTCGGTGTTTGGCGATTTCGGCTTGTTCACCCAATCGCCCATGGGAGTGTCGGTCATGGTGGTGTTCTCCTTTCTTTTTAAACTTAGATAATCATAACATCAAATGATCATAACTGCAAGACTACCCAGGCCCGGCCCGCACTGCCGATAACGGCTCTTATGTAAAAAGAAGGGCCACGCCCGCCAAATTCACCAGGACGGTCGTGTCAGTTTCGGCGTCGGAATGGGGCAAGAGTGGCCCTGGCACTGAACCGCAAGCGCCAGGGTCAGGAAGTGGTGCGGGTGTTTAATTCGTTGGATGCGGCGTTTTCGGCGTGTCGGTCGATAGGGTTTCGAGCGGTCACGGTGCAGGAAGGCTAATTGCCGAAGGTTTCCAGCACCCACCAAAGGCCCGCACATCCGCCGATCACGAAGACGCCGAATAGCGCCAAATGCCACATGTGGCGCTGGAAGACCGCAAGCCCAATAAAAATATAGGTGAACATTTCCCAGTCCACATCCCCGGTTGTCTCTGGCTCGGCACCGAAAAAAGCCTGGCCTACAAACGCCACGACGAAAGTGCCCACTAGCGCCGCGAAATACGCGCCCATGCTGTTGTCGATTGATTGGTTGTCAGTCATCGTTTCTCTCCTTGTTCGGCAATCTGCCTGTTCGGTCGGGCGCCCCGCGCCGTCATGGCGCGGGCGTCTCCCCGACGGTTTACGCGATGGCCGGGACGCGGTGCGCCATGGCCAGGTTTTCGATCCACCCGGTCGGGCGGTTGTGCGCCTTGGCGCTGTTGACCAGCAGGTTCGCGGTCACCTCGTCGGCGTCCATCAACACCACGTTACCCACCAGCAACGCTTTCAGCCGGTCCTCATAATCGGGGTAGCTCCCCGGCTTAACGGGGCCGTCCAGGTAATCGGTCGGGAGCCCGTAGGCTTCGGCGGCGTCGGCGTCCAGGCCGGTGGCCGGGGCCAGCAACGGGTTCAGCAGGGTTTCCCCGGTATGGGCGTCGATCACCTGCACCTCGGCCATTTCGCCTGTGCCGTCCAGCTTGCTCGGGGCGGCTTTGAGGATCACGGCGTTCTTGAGTTCGTTGTTGTGAATCATGGTGTGTCTCCGTCTGTTTTCTTAACTGTTATGGTAATCATAGTATCAAATGATCATTATTTCAAGTGATCATCGTGATTTTTTTGCGATTTATTTGGGTTTTTTTAGCTCTTTGATCTGCCAGGGCATGAACGCTCGATAGGTCTTCCCGGCCACAAATTGGTTGGGGTGACCAAAGGGAACTTGTGCTGTAAAGGCCGCGCTCTTTCCGCGCTTTACGCTTGCGACTTGCGTGTGTGGCACATGGCTTAGGCGAATCCCGAGACCGTAAAAACACGCGCTGTCGTCGCCTCGTAAATGCGTGGTTTTGCCCGCCAAAATCGCGTCCAAAATCGCCAGGGCTCGGTCAGCCCCGAACGCTCGAATGGGTGCAAAAACGTCCAGCCCCATTTTTTCCAGCACACCAAAATGGCCGGCTGGTGGCTCGGGCAGGTTCGCGTTGGCCAGCGCACTCACATAATCGCGCAATGCTTCAACGGCCGCCCGCTCTTTCGGGCTTAGCCGGTTTGGCTTGGCGTCCTGTTTCGCCAGTTCGGCTTTTTTCCGTTCTCGACGCTTGCGGTCGGTTTCGCGGCGGCGCTCGATTTTCGCCATGGCCCACCACACCAGGGCGGTGGTGGCGGCGTCGCCGGCTGCGGAATGGGCCTGGCCCTGGAATTCAACGCCCGCGCGGTCGGCGGCGTTGATCAGGCTGATCGTTCCGTAACGGTTGGTCGATCCGTAAATGTCGGCCGCTCGATGCATGGCGCAATCGGTTTCCAGGCTGTCCAACCACTCGGCGGGGTCACCGTGGGCGGCCGCCGTCGCCTTCAAAATCCGTGTGTCGAATTCCGCATTAAAAATCACCACCTGATTGCCCGCCAATGCGGCTTTTACGTCCTCGGCAATGTCCGGCCATGCCGGGGCGCTGGCCAGTTTGTCCGCGCTGATCCCGTGAATCGCGGCCGCGCCGGGGTCAACCGGCACGGTCGGTTTGACCAGGCTTTCAAAAATCACCTCGCCTTTGTCGTCCACGATTGCGATTTCAACGGCTTGGGCGTCGTCGTCCAGGCCGGTGGTTTCGGTGTCCAGAAATACGGTTTTCATGGTGATTCCCCTTTCGTCGTTTCATGTCGGTTCGGGTCACCTGGGCGGGGTGCCCGATATGGGCCTCCCCTTTTCTAGCGCGGGTGTTCCCCGCCAATCGTTTACAGCTACAGGCTGCGGCTTTTTAGCCGCTGGGCTTCATGGCTGTCCGAGCGGCTAAAAGCCTTGTCCATCAGTTCGATAATCAGACATTCAATTTCTTCGGCCACCGCTGCGTACCCGCCTGCGGCGGCCACGCTGTCAGTTTTTAGGTAACCTGCGGCGTAAAAATCCTCCGCCATTGACTCAATATGACCTTTTAAGAGCTCGAACCTTTCCCGCTCTTCTTTTCCTCCGTCGTTTTCGTTGAGTTGGGAAAACTCGGCTAACGACGCAAGTCCAGGGGCGCTGTCGTTCAGCAAATAAGACTCGATTAGACTGAACTCTTGTTCGGTTAAAAATTTTTCGGCTATCTGCACATCATCAAAGTCGTAAGGCATACTCAAAACTCCCGGTTTGGTTAAGGTTCGGGTCACCTGGGCGGGGTGCCCTGGCGGGCGCTCCCCTTGTTCTGGTGCGGGCGTTCCCCGCTGGTTACTTGCCTTTCTTGTCGGTCGGTTGCTCGGCCTCGGCGGTCGCGTCGGCCAGTTCGGTTTGCAGGGCGTCAATCCGTTCCTGTGCCGCTTTCCCGGTTTCGGTCAGTTCGTTAATTTTGACGTTGGCCTGGGCTTCCCGCTCTTTGCTGGTGGCCAGATCGGTTTGCAGTTGGGCGGTTTTCGCCTGCTCCTGGTCCAGCTTGGCTTCGATTTTTTCCAGTCGTTTAAGGGTGTCGGCTTCGCGCTTCTCCGCGTCGGCGGCTCTCCGGGCTTCGGCCTTCGCTTCGGATTCGGCCACGGCGGTGCGTTTCTCGGCTTCGGTCAGGTGATCGCGGGCGTCGGCAAGCTCCGCTTTCAGGTCGTCGCGTTCCCGCTCGATGCCTGCCAGGTTTTCCAGTTTGCTCCTGGCGGTGGCCAGGTCTTCCGCCAGTTTTTCCGCCCGTTCCCGTTCCTGGTTTCGCTCGGCCGTTAACCGTTCCTCGGCTTCCACCTTCGCCGCTTGCACCTGCCGCACCTGATCCACCAGGCGGCTGTTTTCAGCGCTCAGACCACCAATGTCGGCGGCCTGGGCCTCGATCTGATCTTCCAGGGCGTCTCGGCGTCGCTGCAAATCGGTCACTTCGGACTGCAATTCTTCGACGGTTTCAGCCATTTCGGCCGCTTTCGCTTCGGCCCGCTCCCCGGCTTTGGTGCCAGCGCTGGCCATGTCTCGGCGAATCGCGTTGAGCGTGGTCTCGGACACCTCAATCACGTTATCGGTGACCTGGGGCCGGCCCGCTTGCCATTCGCGCAAATGCGTCAGGATTTCATTGGGGCTACCGCCTCCGAGGTAGTTCTTTACCTTGCGCACGCTCGGCTTCTGCTCGTCTGCCGTGAGCGCTTCACAGGCTTCGGCGACGCTCTCGAACGTCACCAGTTTTGTGTCTGCCATGGGTTTCTCCTTTCTCGCTTGGCTCTCAAAAATAGGTGCCGGCTGTGGCGGTAAACAGGCCCAAACCGACAAACACGATAATTTCAAATGGGCTCATGGTGTCGCCCTCCTTTCGTTATCCTTGTTAACGATATTATATCACCGTTATCCGTTATTCAAGCGTTATCTGTTATTTTAGTGATATTTTTTCAGTAACGGATAACAGGTACAAAAAAACCCGGCGCGGGGCCGGGTTCGTGGTGGTGGGTTTGGTGGCTGGCTATCGGAGCGGCTGGCCGTGCTGGACGGTATAGGCCGCCTGGGCGGCGCATTGCGCCAGATCAAGGCGTTTGACCGCCAGGGTGCCCCGCTGGACCGGCCGGCCTAGCCAGTCGGTTTCCTCGCCAGTCAGTCCGTGGATCGCCGCCCACAATTCCTTGTGTGTGAACGTCTGGCCGTCGAAATCATGCCGCTGTTCGGTGTCCTGGTAAGTGCCGATGGGGTGGACCGTTCCCTGCTCCGGCTGGATTTCAAACACCAGGCACAACCGGCCGATGGGGGTGAAAATGTGGCCGCTGGCCGGGTCGATCGTCAGTTCTTCGCTGATCGCTTTGGTGAAATCCGTGTCCTGCAATTCGGGGTGACCGCCCAACAACTCGGCGGCTTGCTCGGCTGGGGTTGCCTCCGTTACCTCGTCGATTCGGTAACGGCCTTCAACAGCATCATCAATGCCAATGAAGGCGGCAACCGCCTGGGCCTCGGCGGTGCCTTCGGTGCGCAAAGTGTCCGGCTCCCGGCCGTCAACCTGCAACTGCCAGCCGTCGTCGGTCTGGCAAATCACCGCATGCCGCCCGTCGGCACTAAGAATGATCGCGTCGCCCTGCCTGCGCTTTTCAATAACATTCATCATCGCCATGTGGTATTTCTCCTTTCGTTTAACGGTTCACTCGCCGTTTAAGGGCTTGGGTAAAGATTCGGAACTCACCCCCGGTCATGCGCGGTAGGGTGATCGGTTCGCCGGCTTTCGCCAGGGTTGCAACCCGGCTGGCAAGCGTAATAAGATCCATAACAGCCATGACTTCTTTCTCCTTTCGTCGTGGTGAAATCGCGGTCAATTCCTCGGCTCTCAATCCCCGGAATCCGCGTCAAAAGCCCCGCTTCGGCGGGGTTTTTCATTTCAGGAATCTAAAAAACCCGTGGTATTCAGTGCGTCGCTGTCCAGCGGCGTGATCGAAAACCGCTCCACCGCGCGGGTTAGCTCCCTTAACAGCCCCTCCCGAATGCCAAACACTTTGGCAACCAGGGCGTTTTCCAGGTCGTCGGCTCTGCCGCTAAATGCGTTCTCGATGCTGTCGCCGTCGTCCAGGTAACCGGATTCGATAAATATGTGCCGGTACGGCTCGGCCACGGCGGCAAGCATGGCTTCTCGGTCTGCGCCTGCCAGGTTTTCCGCCCGCCGTCTGGCCGCTTCTCGTCGCTGCTCTTTGAGCAACGGCCGCAACTCAGGGACTCGAAAGGTAAACAGGTCCATGCCGCTGGTTCGATCCCGGCGCATGCGGTACATCATGGCCGTCAAAACCTCTTGTGCCTTGCGGGCGGGAAACGCCACGCCCTCGCCCCGGTAATGCCGGTAAAGCTGGCTGTGCCAAAGCGTGACCAGTTCCTGGTAATGCTCGTGGGGTAGGCTGGTTTTGTCGGTTAAATCTTGGGTGAAACTCCATTCATTGCCGCAAATCAGGCCGATGGTCCCGGCCATTTCCACCCGTATGGCCCTTTCCAGGTCGGCAAACAATGCCGGGTCGATCGCCCGGACAATCTCGTAAGCTCGGCTGTCGGTCATGGTCCTGCCCTCCCCGCCTTTATTCCTGGTCGCCCGCGTAATAGCTGCGGTACGTGGTGCCGGGGTTGTCGCGCTTGACGCGCAATGCCTCGGCTTTGTTACCGCCACGGTATAGCGTTGAAACCTGGCCGGTGTACTCGCATTCCTGGGTGACTTCGTAAACGGTTCGCATGGTGGTTCCCTCCGGGGTTGGTGTGCCGGGGCGGGTGCCCCGGCATTACTGATAAAGGTCGTTAACCTTGGCTGTTAGCGATATTTCAAACCGACAAACAAGCCAAGCCTGATCACTTCGCGCCCCCCTTCTTCCAGACGCTCAACTGTGCGGAGTGCGTACCGGTCAATCGACTCGTCGGCGCTGTCGCTCGACAGCAAAGTGTCGAGAATTTCCTTGTGCGTGATCGCGGTAAAAGCCGTTTTAGAGGTGTCCCGGTGATTTCGGTCTCGCCAAGTGAAATAGTCGCATTGGACGAATTTTCGGCCCGCCGCCGCCGCTTTGAAGCGCTTGCGCAGTTCCGCCTTTTCCTGGCGATTCGCCCGAACCCTGGCCGTCCAGTTCGGATAAAAGCGAAAACCGTTAGTGCTCAAGCGTTTTTGAAATTTGGTGCCGTCTTTGAGCTTAATTGTCGCTGTCTGTCGCTTAACCGTCACCGTGGCCTTCGTAGCCACGCATTCCTCACATTTAGGATGATTTCGACTTCCGTACCATTCCAACCATTCCACCCGACAATCAGTGAATGTTTCGACTTCACGCGACTCGCGCCGGAATTCCGCAATCGCTTCCTTGCCTTCCTCGGTCAAGAAAAACTCCCGTGCTTCCTCCAAATCGTAGTAATCGGTCGTGTTGTACCAGGACGATGTGTGGTGCCATTCGCACGGTGCCAAGTGTTCGGAAATCAGTGGCGACGGAACGCCGATTTTTTTAGCGATTACGGATGCGGGAAAACGGCCCTCACTTTCCGCCCAAACTGCGTTGTTCGATTTGGAAAAATCCGGTTGATATCCGCCCATGGTTTTCTCCTTTCGGTCTCGTTTGCGCTGCGGGATTTCCTTAGCGTGTATATTGATCATAGCTTCAAATGATCATTTGTGCAAGGGGTTAAGGGCAGAAAAATCAAAAAAGTTGGGAGCCGGAAGGGCTGCGCCCGCCCCGGCCTGGGTAGGTCGCCAGGGCATTGCCCTGGTGGCCGTGTGGTTGCGTCTCGCACAGATTCGGCAGGATGCAGGGGGTTTGTTTGGGACGCGCCAGCCGGCGCGTCATAGGCCCGCCAGGGCCGTGGAAAGGGCCAAAGGCCCGCCCGGTCCATGCCCGCGCTGTTGCGGTTATTGCCATGCCTGGCGTGGCTCGTGGATTGAAAACGACCCGCTCCCCGTTAATCAGAAATCTTTTGTTTGCAGCCCGCACGGGCTCCTGCGCCGTTAGGCGCTTCCCCCGCCCCAGCGGCGGCAAAAGGAAATAACGGTTCCAATGTCGTTAAGCGTTCTCGGTGGTGGTTGCCGGCAACTGGTGGTGGGCTGTGGCACTAACGGGATGCCGGGCGGGAAGGGCGCGGCGGGCGGTAGCCCAAGAGCGGGGGCGGCCGCGCGAAAATTTCGCGGCGGTCGCCAAGTTCTACAGATTGAAGTTTTACAGAGAGTTCTATAGTTCCCCAAAATGGGCGGTCCAGCCCGCGTGGTTGTGCGGTTTTCCCGAAAATCCGTCTACCTCAATGCACTCAACCTTCTACCTCAATGCACTCAAACTAGGCGTTTCTATCTACCTCAATGCACTCAACCTGTGGATAAAAAAATTTCGATCTACCTCAATGCACTCAACCTGTGGCCGTCGATTTAGCGGATTGCTCGGATAACTGGCCTTGCCAGGTGGTTTTCGGGCGTGGATTTTGGCGGTTCTGGCCGCTCTGGCGTGGTGTTTCGGGTGATTACGGGCAATCGCCCACGGCGAAGCCCTCCGGGGGCCAGGGCCGCCAGAGAGGGCGTCAGGTGGGCGCTGGGCGCCCTATTCGGTTCGGCGTTCGATGTGGTCGGCGTCTTTCACCGGCATTTCAGGGGGGTGTTCGGCGGCTTCTTCCGCCGCGCGCCAGTCGGCCTCAACCTGCTCAAATCGTTTCTTGTCGGCTTCGGCCTGCTCCTGCAACTCGCGGGCTTCCTGTGCCTCGCGCTCGGCGCGCGCTTTGGCGATTGTCGCCGGGGCTTTCAGCGCGTCGGGGGTGCGCTGGTAAAAGAACCGATCGGTTTTGTCGATGCCGCCATTTCTCAGGACGCCAGCCCGGACCAGTTCGGTGATCGCCTGGCGAATCGTTTGCCGGCGTTTCGCAAGTTCGGTGCTGTTGGTGGGCGCGCTCAAACCGGCGTGATTGATCAGGGCGGTCAGGCTGATTTTTTTCTGATCTTTATGACTGCAAACATAGGTGTGCAGCCAGCGGGCAAAGCCTACTGGCAGGCTTTCAAACACGGCCATGTTGACCAGCGTGAACCCGGTGGCCAGGGCTTTGAAATAGGTGTGGGGCATGCGCACGGTCAGGCTGCGCGGTTCGAAATCGTAATCCTGGATGATCGAAAAGCCCCGGCCTTTCTGGTCGGCCATGGCGGCGGCGGCATTCGACACCACCAGCATTTCAGTGGCGTTTAGCCGTGACAGGCTATCGCGTAAACGCTTGTAGCTGCGGGCATTCCGCAGCCAGCCCATGACCTTGAACAGCTTGCTGGCGTTGGTGGTCACGCTAAACGCCTCGGAATCCACCAGCGGCTTGTTGCCATGCTCCCGGCGCATCAGGTCGGTCAGGGCCAGCAACAAATGTTTGTCGTCCTGGCGTAGCTCTTGCCCGGTGTAGCGGATTTCGCCGGGGCCAATCACTGAAAGAACCGTGTTCAGGTGATACCGGCGCTGGCTTGTCGTGGTGTGGTTGGCGCTGGAAAACACGGCAGAGCGAACGAGGCCATGCGGCAATGCGGAAAAGCCATTTTTCCAAACCGGCATCCGGTCCACGGTATCGAGCCATTCCTGTTTCTCGCCTTGCTTCACGGACTGTTTCTGGCGTTCGGCCATGAGCCGTTTTTCCGCTTCCTCGCGTGATTCGCCAGGGCGGGCGTTTTGGTCAACTTCGTGCCGGGTAAGAAAATCGTTAAGAACTTTGCCTGGGTTGGCGGTGGTGTTTTTCGAGGTGTTGCCCATTTTGACGGTCCTTTTTTTTAGGTTTTTTCCGTCTCGGGCTGGTGAAAGTGTTGATCTGGCGGGCTTTGGTCGCTAAGATTCTTTTCACCAGTCTCGTTTCTAGGCGGCTAAACCGGGAATCCCGAGACTGCTTGGCCGGTGGGGTGTTTGCAGCACGCCCCGGCCCGAATTTAAACCCCGCTACGTGCGGGGTTTTTTCGTTATACGCCTCCCTCTTTTGAATTTCAAGCCTTTTTTTCCGGTGTCTCAGGCACTTAGGCGGTGCGCCTATCACCCCATGCTCATGCCGTCGTCCTCGTTCTCCGGCTCCGGTGGTGGCGGTGGTGGCGGTGGTGGCAGATAATTGTCGTCGTCCTTCGCCTTGTCTGCCGATGTTTCGTGATCGGCTGCGCTTTCCGCCTGTTCGGCCTGCTCGGCTTCGGAATCCTCGATATCCGGGGCGTCCTGCCACTCGGCCGGGTTGAAATCCTCGCCCTGGTCGGTGCCGCACAGTTCGCCCGGTTCGCGCTCGGTGGTGGCGGTTTCCTGTTCCCGTTCGGCCTGGCGCATGCGCTCGGCTTCCTTGTCTTTCCAGTGTTCGATTACCTGACGATCGTCGTCGGTCAAGGCTACATCATTGCCATGCCAAGTGTCTTTATCCAGGTCGCCAGCCACGCCATAACGGAATTCATCACTAAGAATTCTCGTAGTCACGGCCAGGTCGTCGTCTTTGTCGTTTTCTTTGGCGGCCGCTGCCTGACTCGCTGCGGCCGTTTTGCGCAGACCGTCGATCAACGGGTTGGTCACGGTTAGCTCTTTCGCCCCGCGCTTCCGCGTCACCTCTTTGTAGGCGTCGAGACTGGTTTGCTTGGCCCCGGTCTTTTCGGCCAGCTTGATCACATCGTCATAGCTTTCGGCGGTGACAAACTCCCCGCCTTCGCGGCTTCGGGTGTAGGCCACATACATGCTGCGGTTATTGCTGCGCTCGGTGACCATGTAGACGCACCGGTCTACGTTCATCCCCTGGGATTTGTGAACCGTCATGGCGTAAGCCAGGTCCAGGTTCCGGTATTCGTTCAAGTCGATGTTCACATGCTCGTCGGTGCCGTCCAAACGAATGGCCAGGTTGCCGTTCTGGTCGATGCTTTCAACGGTCGCCAGGCTGCCGTTACTGACGCCTAAATCCTTGTTGTTCTTGCGACACATCACCCGGTCACCGGGCATGATTTGCTCCCGGCGCTCTTTGCCTCGGTCGTCCTCAAAGGTGACGGCTACCGCCTTGGTGGCGTCGAGTTTTCCGTCCTCAACCAGCCGTTGCCGAATCCGGTCATTCAACTCGGTCACCTCGGCGTTACTGTCGGCCAGTAACAGGGATTCGGAAAACCCGCGCGCGGCGGAATTGACCAGGTACTTTTCCACCGCGATTTCCAGCACTTCATCGGGCGTCTTGCCCTTGGCAATCAACCCCTCGTTGACCATCGTGCTAATGGCTTCTTTTGCCGCTACCGCCTCCAACTTAATGCCGATTTGTTTACCGTTCTCGTCGTGCCGGTAGCCTCGCGCGAAAAAGTTTTCACTGACGCTGCGGCGTGTTTCATCCTTCTGGCGGGCGATGCGCACCAAATTGGCACGACCGATTTCGTCGCCCACGGAACGCAAGAGACTGGCGGTACCCACTGCGTCCAGTTGCTCGCTGTCGCCCGTGAGAATAAGCTTCGCGCCCGCCTCATGGGCGTAATCGGCAAGCCGTGCCAGGGTAACGCTGTCAGCCATGCCGGCTTCATCCAGTACCAGCACATCATTACTGGACAGATCGGCCTTGCCGTTTTCCAGGCGCAACAACAGGCTGTGGATTGTGCTGGATTTGATTTCGCTGCCGCTTTCCAATTCTTCGGCGGCCTTCCCGCTGGGCGCCAGGCCCATGATGTTGAAACCGTCGCCCTCAAAGGCGCGTTTCACCGCCTTCATTGTGAACGATTTGCCGGTACCGGCTGCGCCTTCCAGTACGGCGATGCCGCCACTTCTGCTTGTTAGGTAGTAAAGCGCATTCTCCTGCTCGGGGTTGAGCCCATTGACGGCTTCGGGGTCACGGCCCGCTTCGATTTCCCGGCGCTTCGCCTCGGCCCGGATGGCCTGGACGATGGCCGTTACCTTGCTTTCCGCAATGGTGTGGGTGGCCTCACCGGCTCGGCCCATGGCCGATTTCAATACTGCTTTCTCGCTCTCGAACACCTGGCGCGTGGTGTATTCGGCATTGGGTAACCGAATCAAATCACAACGCTCGATCATGTCGCTGCGCACCTGGGCAATGGCGTCAATACCGCCCCGGCCAATCGCAAACCGAGTGGCTACGCGGTCCAGATCGTACCCGGTAAACGTCGATCGCCCGTTTAAAAGCAGGGATTCAAGCTCGTCGGTCTTGATCTGCTCTCGGAATTCGTGACCAAGTGCCGCTTGCTCGGCAATGTACGCTTCGGAATAGCCAAATTCCCGCGCGCGGGCCTTCCATTCCTCGAACAAATCCGCCTGATTTAAAGCGTTGTCCTTCTCTTTTCGGGTGCCTAATGCAATCTGGTTACTCAGTTCGCGGGTGCCTTTTCCGGTGGCTCCAACGGCTTTCCGCTTGGCCATGATTTCCAGGCGGCGGGAACTGAAATCGTTTAAAAAATCCTCGTCAAATCCGGCTGCTTTGACGCCATGTTCGTTCTCGGAAAGGCTAATGCCAAGTTTATTGAGTTCTTCTGTCAGGAACACATCGTATAGATAACCGATTTCCTTTTGACGCTTCACCACTTCCAGCGGGTCCAATTTCCGGGCCTTGCCCGTTTCATCGAAAACCACGCTGCTGATTTCAAGGTGAATATGTAGGTGGGTGTCTTGATTCCGATTGGTGCAATGAAGGAATCGGGCGGCGATTACGCCGGGTATGCTAATCTTGACGCCTTCACCCGCTTTGCCCGTTCTGGCTTTAAAATAACCTTCTTTAACCATGTGATTGAACATGGCGTCATTGGCCTCAAACATGGCTTTTTCAAGTTGCTGTTTTAGGTCAATATCGGCAATGGCGTACAGTGCTGAAATCGACTTATCGACGTTTAAAGCGATTTCAATGCCAGCCCTTTCATCGTCACCAAACGGCTTTTTATCTAGTTGTGGTTTGGATTTGTTTTTAATGAATCGTTCGCCTGTAGTGGGGTCAATGCCGCCGAACACATCAGCGAAGTCAGACGTTGTGACTGGCTTGCCAGTTAAACCTAAATGCTCCGCTCCCTGACCAATCCAGGCACTACCACCACGATCGTCAACTGCACCGATGTAGTAGTCCTCTCGTCCGGGTCCAGCGCCTTCCTGGTCGTCCCGCTCCGGCCCGCAAAAATACTCGGCGCGGGCGGCAACGGAATCGCCGTTAAACGTCGCTGTGGCGTTGATGGTCATGGTGGCACTCCTGGTTATTTCCGCTTGCTTATATCGTCGCGCATGGCGGCAACGAAGCCCTTAAAGCCCTGGGCGATTTCCGTTGCCAGCGTTTCCCGAATCACGGTAAGGGCGGTCAACCGGGTTTCGTCCACAATCTCTCGCTTCAATTCGGCCAGGCTGGACTTGTCGATCACCGTGTAATTGGTCTGGCTGGGCGGTGTCAGGTCACGGCTTTCCAGGATGATGCTAACAGTATCGGAGAACGTGCGGGCCTTTCCGGCCGCTACCAGGAGGGTGTGCCGGCGCTCTAGCTCGGCTACCGCTTCCTCGGTCAAGTTGAGCGTTTTTCGTACAGTTGCCATCGTTTTCACCTCGTTTTTCCGGTTCAGGTGCCCTAAACCATAGGGCAATCTGTTATATGGCGCAAGTGTGCGCCCGCAACTCCAGTGGTGGCGGGCCTTGCACGGGTTTTTAGGCACGGCGAAGCACCGCAGGTGCGAGGCGTGTTAACCTCCTCTGCTATTTCAGTATTAGCATACTTTTATCACTACATTAGCAATCCTTACGCCGCACTATCATCCCATTACGCCAGCATTAGCGTGGCTTTATCACAGATTACTTGACATTACGCATTATTACGCCAAAATTACGCACTAAGGGAGCCTGAAGGCAGATATAGGCTCCACCCGCGAGGCGGTAGCCGAGCGCACAAGCGAAGCCCTTTGTGGGCGAGTGAAATCGAACACAAGCAAGAAGGTAGGTAGAACAATGACCACGTTTGAGGATGAACTGGAAGCTAAAAAGGCGGCGCTGGACAAAATCATTCCGGCTCGCCCGAAAACCAAACAGGCTGTAGTCGATGCCATGGCTGATCAAATTGACGACAAATTGAAATGCGGCGCAACCTTCACACAAATCCGTGACGCCCTATTTCCTGACCTGGCATTGACCACATTCAAAACGATGTTATACCGCGCCCGGAAAAAGAAAGGGGGCAAAAATGACTGATATGGATGACATGGATGCAAAGCTGGATGCAATTGTTCCCGTTCGCCCGAAAACCAAACAGGCAATCGTGGACGCCTGGCTTCCCAAGATCGAAGAACGAATGAAGCAAGGGGTATCCCTTGAACAAATGAACGAAGTGATCTTTCAAAACGAAATCAGCGTGAATTATTTTGCGGTAATGCTGACGCGCGCCCGGAAAAAACGTGACAACAAAACCGGAACCGACGGCGGCGCGGCCGCCTCGCCTCGCCCGGCCCCTCGGCCGGACTCACCATCGGCGGAATCCCGCGCTCCGCGCGGTGGCTCGGTCAAAAAGCCCTCGCCAGCGAAAAGCTCGGCAGTCGCTGCCTCGCTGTCTGGGGGGCAGGCTTCGCCCGCCCCTGCGGCTGATGAAGGGGAAGGGGCCGCGAACGGCGAACTAACCAGCGAAGAACGGGAATTGCTGTCTAGTAAAAAGGGTGAATTCCTCGAATCGCAAGACGATCGCCTTCCGCCGCCGTCCTCTACGGAGCCAGTCGGTATTGACGATGTGCCGGCCGATTTGCCGCATTACGAACTGCTGCGAATGCAGCCCACCTGGCTGGCCGTTCACTACTATCTGCGCACCTTTTTCGAAATCGAGCGAGGGGAGCGCCACAACCCATTCTCCATGACGGACCCGAACACTTTGTCGATGGATAAGTTGCTTGAAACCGATTTCCCGCGCGCACAACGATGGAAAAGCCACGTAACAAATCTTAACAAAAACAGCAAAAATAAAGGGAAGAAATTAGACGCAAATGCTGGACAAATGGAAATGTAACCGCCACACTATTTACAACGAATAAACAAAGGAAACGAAAGGAGAAAGAACCATGACTCACATGATCATTTCAACAGGCGACAAAGGCGGTGCCGGCAAAACCATGACGGCCCGCATGATCGGGGAGGTGCTGCACTCGGCTGGCCTGGCCCCGCATTTTATCGACTGCGACATGGCGAACTCAGACACGCTGGCCACGTTTTCCGAACAGGGTTGCCCGGTGTCGTCTATCGACGTTCGTGATCCGGGCGCGATTGACCGCCTTATGCAAGCGGTTTTCGACGCCGACGACAACGCCATTTTTGTGCTGGATATGCCGGCCGGTGCCGGGGAATACCTGGCCAAAGAAGCCGAAATGTTCCAAATGCTGGTGGCGGAAAAAGAGAACCTGACACTCGATATCGTCTGGACACTGAATATTGACCAGCGCGGCATTGACCAGCTTGGCGATACCCTGGCGGCATTCGACGGCATTCCGGCGAACTTCACGGTGGTCAAAAACCACTACCATGCGCAGGACGACAATCGCCCTGATCCTTTTACGCTGTGGCACTCCGCGCCGATTCGCAAAAAATTGCAGAAAGCCGGGAACCTGACCGAATCCGAACTCCCGAATATCCGTGTTCAAGTGCTGCACGGCCTGGGCAACAACCCGATTCACAAGGCGCTGAATAAGGAAATCGAAATGGATTTCATGACCCGCGCCCGTTGGTCTGGCCTGTTTAAGCAGATCAAGGGCAACTTCTCCCACCTGATCGCGGCGGAAACCGAAGCCGAAAACAGCGAAGCGGAATAACGCCATGGGGCGCAGGGACGCGCCCAACAACCAGGACAACCGGGGGAAGCCATGCCCAACGAAATGATTACCGACGAACATAGAAAACGAGTAAAACAGGCGCTGGACGAAGCGCAAAGCCAGAAAGGAACGGTTAAATCGCAATACGCCCTGGTGGTGGGGTATCTGGATTTGATCGCGGAATACCAGGCTCAAGGTCTGGAACTGCGGGAAATTTGGGAAACACTCAAAGTCGCTGAACCTCGCCTGACCGCGACTCTAAGCACCTTTAAAATTTACACCCAACGGGCTCGCCGGGAGTCCGAAGCCGGCGAAAAGGGAGGCGAACATGGCCGCGAATAGCAAACTGGAAGCCCTGGTGGAAGGCAAGACACCGGAGGTCCAAAACCGACTGAGAAAAGCCGTCGCTGATGCCGGGCTGACCGAAAATGACGCCGTGTGGGCATTGCTAGAAGTGCTGGACACGTATGCTTCGGAAATGGCTAAAGACGGGAGAAACGTCAATGAAGGCGCGGAAAAAGCGGCGGCGATTCACGAGAAAATCCAGAAAGATATGCGTACCTCATTGTCGCGGCAGTACAAGCAAATCAGAGAGGTGTCGCTGTCCACGTTCGCCGAAAAACTCGATGAACGCATGGCCGAGTTTGACAACAAACTGCGGGATTCCGCCCACTTTCACACCCGCAAGATCGAGGCGGCGATGATGGACGCGCAGGAGAGCGCGGCCGCTCGGATTAAAAATCAGAGCGCCGTGTTTTCCGAAAAGGCGGATAAGGAAATCGACAAAATCCTGGCGGCCGCACGTAAAAAACAGGCCGACCCGTTTCAGCGCCTGCTGGTCTTCCTGTTTCAGCTAACTGTCTTCGGTGGCTTTGCCCTGGGGTTCGCCCTGCTCTTTATTGCCGTGGGACATGAAGCCGCGTTGGGCAACTCGGATTTCATTTTTGAGGTTTGGGGCAACATCGGGAGTTGGATCAAAGGACTGTTTGTATAGATGGGCGGTGCGCCCATTTACAACGCGCTTATTGTGACCGGCCTTGTGCCGGTTTTTTTGTGTTTGGCAATCCCTTGACAGTGGTCAGTTGACCCCTTATAGGCCCGGTCGTAAACTGGAAAAGGAGTTTAAAAAAACATTTCAACAAACGAGAGACAACCATGGCGAAAGTTAAAAAAACACACCTGAATAAAATCGAAGCTGCGCTGGAAAAAAAGCGCCAGGAAAAATCGGAACCATCCACGCAATACGCGCTGATATTGGAATTGGTGCCGACCATTGAGCAATACCAAAAGGACGGCTTAAAAATTGCCGAAATCCACGACGCCATTAGCGAAGCGGTGCCGGAAATCAATCTGAAATTAACGACGTTCCGCAATATGCTGCAGAAGGCCAAAAAAGAGACCTACGGCGTCGAAAACCTACCGCGCGGACGATCAGCGCAAGGCGTGGGAAATGCGCCGGACAAGGGAGGGGG
>Ga0209300_1000339_pt1 | contig 26317 bp, 19 predicted proteins | sample Shrwel_input2_RT_FD_187535 | JGI IMG/M metagenome (GOLD analysis project Ga0209300, IMG submission 187535) | Subsurface microbial communities from deep shales in Ohio, USA - Utica-3 well 1 S input2 RT (SPAdes) (version 2) ... | reverse complement strand
AACACAATACCAAAGCCCCACCAGATGGCCGCTGCATCCGAGATGTCTACGTCATGTCCTCGCAAGGTGCGATAGAACGCCCAGGGGCCCAGCACGAAGGCCCCCACCACGGCGAAGACCAGCCCCACGGCAATGCCGGCAAAGGTCCAGGTAGCCAGGGCCGTTGTACGCTCAGGCAACTGTTCGTTTACACCCTTATGCTGCAGAAACTTCTTGCAGAAAAACCAGAGCAGGCCAAACAGAGCGACCACAAACACCAGGCCGCCAATCAGGGTAATCAGCCGATAGAACACACACAGTCCCTTTTAACAATAAATCAGTCCGGCCAAACAGGCTCGGGCAGGCACTCAAATCCAGGCCTGGCGAACAGGAATCCCTGATACAGGGTGATTCCCTGCGAGCGCAGCCAGTAATATTCTTCCGGCGTTTCCACGCCTTCGGCCACAATTCTGCCGCCGAGCTGGCGCATCATGGTGATAATCCCTGCCACTACGGCCTGCTTGTTAGGCTCGTTCTGTACGTTACGTACCAGCCCCATATCCAGCTTCAGCAAATCCGGCGGACTGGCCATCATGATGTTGAAGCGGGAATAGCCGGCACCAAAATCGTCAATCGCGGTACTGAACCCCATGCCCTGGTAGGCCTCAATGATCGAGGTCAGATGCTCTACGGAGGTAAGATCTTCGCCTTCCGTCAGCTCGAAAATGATCTTTTTGGTGTCAAAGTTATAGGTTCTGGCCGCCGCCAGGGTCGTGCGAATGCAATATTCCGCCTTGTAGACCGCATTGGGCATGAAGTTAATGCTGAGCAGCGGTTGCATATCCAGACGCGAGGCCAGCTTGACAGCTTTCACCCGGCAGATCTGATCGAACGAGTAACGGTTCTGCTCATTAACCTTCGAAAGCACTGACAAGGCGCCTTCACCCTCCAGCCCTCGGACCAGGGCCTCGTATGCGAAAACCGTCTTGTTGGAAGCGTCTACGATCGGCTGAAAGGCAAAGCTGAAAGAGAAATCCAGGCCGTTTCCACAGGCACACTGTTCACAGTGTGATTCATCAAACAGTACTTCAGGTTTATTCACTGGCACTCCGGCACGCGGGCTATGTCTTGAAGATAGACAGAAGACTAAAGGAACCAATTGTATTCCACTATAGTCATCAACCCTGACCAGGTAAAACATCCTTTACCTATCAGACGTATAGGTAACTGGCATCTGCCCCCCGGAAGTCTACACTGGAGGCTGGCCGCGACTGACGAAAATTCCAACCTGGAGGTTCCTGAATGGCCGAAACCACGCGCATTGCAATCACACCCGGAGACGGCATAGGCCCGGAAGTTATCGCTGAGGCGGTACGGTGCCTGGAAGTCCTGCGAGAGAAACACAAGCTGGCTCTGGAGTGGACCCGCTACCCGTGGCCGTCTCATGCCTGGCATGAAGAGCATGGCGAAAGCTGGCCCGAAGATGCGCTGGAACAACTGGGTAACTATCAGGCCATTCTTCTGGGCGCCCTGGGTGACCCCGGCCCCGTGGACGATCCCGATCGTTACCTGCTGACCGACAGCGTATCCCTGGCGCCATTGCTTGATATGCGCAAAGGCTTCGACCAGTGGGTGTGTGAACGCCCGGCGCGCCTACTGCCCGGCGCCCGCCAATACCTCAAGGATGACCGGGCAAAAGATATCGACATGCTGGTGATCCGGGAAAACAGCGAGGGTGAGTATGTCAGCCAGGGTGGTCGCTTGCGTAAAGGTACGCCAGACGAAGTAGCCACCCAGATGGAGGTCTTCACCCGCAAGGCCACCGACCGCATCATCCGTTATGGTTTTGAGCAGGCCAGAAAACGGGCGGCGGAACGACTGCAGGAAGGCCGCACCCGCAGCTTCCGGACGCTGGACGGCCGTACCTGCGAAAGCCAGGTGTGCGTGATCACCAAACGCAACGCCCTGCGCCACTGGGGCGACATGTATACCGAAGCCTTCGAGGAAATCAGCAAAGAATACCCCGATGTGGCCACTCACCATGAACTGGTCGATGCCGCCTGTATGAAATTCGTGCAAAGCCCGTGGGCGTTTGATGTGGTGGTTGCCAGCAACCTGCAAGGCGACATACTGACAGACCTGGCGGCCGTTCTGTCTGGCGGTATGGGCGTAGCGCCTTCGTGCAACCTCAATCCCACAGACCCGGACATGCCGTCGATGTTTGAACCCACCCACGGCAGCGCTCCGGACATTGCCGGTCAGGGTATTGCTGATCCCACTGCGATGCTGTTCACTACCGCCCGCATGCTGGACTGGCTCGGCCGCAAGGACCCTTCACTTGTTATCGCCGGTCAGGAACTGTTCGATGCGGTTGCCGCCGACCTGGCAGAAGTTGGCGACAAGCAACGAACCTCCCGGGAAATCGGCGATGCGATCTGTGCGCGCCTGCGCGCCTGAGTAAATCGCTCTCAGGCTGAAAAAAAGGGGAATGACTGACGTCATTCCCCTTTTTTGTTTACGCGTGCCTTAGTGGCTTGAGTCCGCCATCACAAACTCCAGCCGGCCGGGTGCCACCCGGATGTCCATCGGCACCATACCGAACATGCGCTGCTTCATATCACTCTCATCCAACCGGTAGACCGGCATGGTTTCCAGCATTTGCGCCACCATTCGCATGACCGAATCCGTCACCGGCGCCAGGTCGCCTTTGAAAAAAGGCGAATCTATCGAGCTTTCCAGCAGCTGCAGCCGGCGGATATACACCGCTTTTTCCTCACGGTCATAAACAGGGGCACCCTCAACTTTCAACGCCATATCCACCGGCAGCTTGGTCATCAGGATATTGAGGGCCACCTGGCCCCGCAAATCAATGACAGCCACATCCCGGCCGTCCGGACCCAGGGTGATATCTGCACCACTCAGGCTTAGACTGAGCGGAGACCCACTCTGCAACTGTTGGCGGTCAAAATCAGCCACCACATCCTGCAAATGGCGTTCGATTTCGGCTTCGGAAATGGCGTAGGGCGACAGGCTGGCACAGCCACTGGCCACCAGGCTTACCGCCAGCAACAGCAGCCAGTTCAGCGTTGTTTTCAACATGATGTCAGTTTCCCGGGTATCTGATTCAGCGTTCATCCTGCGCCGAAGCGTGGTCGGCCGCAACCGTCAGAGCGTACTGACCGGTAGCAGGCTCAGTCATTCTCTGCCCGGGCCTCCACCCTCGGCACATTGCCTTCATCGATAGTTACCGTCAGCAGAATCGGGTGGCAACACACCTGGCAGTCTTCCACATATTCCTGCTCCGGCACTGAAGGGTCGATGCTGATCTCCAGCATCTCCCAACAGTAGGGGCATTGCACCATGACTGAATCCAGCGCAGGCATAAGGCGTCAGAACTGCTGCTTGGCCATCCACGGGATGATGCGATCGAAAGCCTCTTCCAACCGCTCACAGGGCGTGGCGAAACTGAACCTGAGGGCGTTCGTGCAATCGTCGCCAAAGGCATCGCCGGGAACCGCACAAACGCCGGTCTCTTTCAGCATTCGCAGCGCCACATCCGAGCCGTCCACATGCGGCGGCAGGTTCGGAAACGCGTAGAAGGCACCACCGGGTTTGTAGCCGGTGAGATAGGGCGTCTGATCAATCAGCTCGACAATCCTGTCTCTCCGCTGCCGATAGATATCTACCATATTGTGCACGCAGTTCTGGTCACCGGTCAGTGCTGCAACGCCGGCAAATTGCGCCGGTGTATTGGCCACAGACGTAGTGAACATGTGGTAACGCCGCAGCGACTTGATCGCAGCCTGACTGGCAATCACCCAGCCGACGCGCAACCCGGCCATGCTATAGGTCTTGGAAAAGCTGCTGATGCACATGATGTTGTCCAGGTCCATGGAACAGCTCAGGACACTGGCGAAATCATCGTCATCAAACAACATGTGGTCGTACACCTCATCGGCATAGACCTGAATACCCCGGTAAGCACACTCTTCCAGAATAGTCTCTACCGTGCTGCGAGGATAAACCGCTCCCGTGGGGTTGTTGGGATTGTTCAGAATCAGCGCGAAGGTTCGTGATCCCATGGCCCGGATCACGTCTTCAGGATCAAGCTGGTGATTGTTCTCCGCCCGGGTCGGGATGTATTTCACCTCACCGCCATTCATGCGAATCAGGGGTGCGTACAGCAGAAAAGAAGGATCAGTGACAAGGAACTGGCGCCCGGGTGCCGAAGTGGCCGAAATAGCCAGGTACAGCGCTTCCGTGGCACCGCTGGTAATCATGATGTTGTCTTCAGACAGCGTTCGGTTATAGCGCTTGCTGTAGTAATCCCGCAAGGCAACCAGTAACTCCGGCAGGCCCGCATCCATGGTATAGCCGGTCTGCCCGGCATTCAGGGCATCCACGTAGGCATCGATAATATGCTTGGGCGTTGGCAGGTCTGGCTGCCCGATAGAAAGATGAATGACGTCATTCATCGTCGATGCCATATTCACCAGTCGACGAATCCCCGACACAGGGATGGCCTGCATAGCCGGGTTCCAACTGGCCTTGGCTTTGCGATACTTCACTTTGCGCGGTTTGCTCTGGCCGGTTTCCTTGTTCACGGCTTCTGCCATAGACACCTCCTGACGGCAGGGTGAATTGATTTATACCCCTGCAGGTTAGCCAGTTACCTACGGCGGAGCAAGCAGGTTGACCAGCGTTCTGTCGACAACCAGACTGTAGCCAGAACCTTTCCAACAAAACACGCTCATCGGAGGACAGATGACAGCATCCAGCAAGCCGGTTGTGACCGTACTTACCGCGCCAGGGGAAAACGCCCCGCCGGGCATTGAAGATGTCGAAGCCAGGGCGGAAGTGCGCTTTGCATGGGACGAGCAGACCCTCAGGGACACTCTGCCCGGCACTGATGTGATGATGGTGACCGACTTTCGCACCGAAGCACTGGAAGCGGCCTGGCCTGCCGCTGACCGCCTGCAGTGGATTCACGCCACCAGTGCCGGCGTGGATGCACTGATGTTTCCCGCACTGATCGAAAGCGAGGTGACAGTCACCAATGCCCGGGGCATTTTCGACCGGGGTATTGCCGAGTACGTGGCCTGCACCATGCTGATGTTCGCCAAGGACTTCCCGCAGAATATCCGGTTGCAGCAAAAGCACCAGTGGAAACACCGCGACACTGAGCTGGTCCACAAGAAACGGGTGCTGGTCGTAGGCGCCGGCTCCATCGGCCACCAGATTGCCCGCCTGGCCAAAGGCATTGGCATGGAACCCCACGGCATCGCACGCAAGGCCAAGGGTGACGACCCGGACTTTGTTGCCATTCACAGCAACGACGACCTGTTCGAGCAACTGCCGCTGGCCGATTTCGTGGTGATTGCCGCGCCACTGACACCGCAAACCGAGGGTCTGTTTGACCAGAAAGCCTTCAAGGCCATGAAAAACAGCGCCCGGCTGATCAACATCGGTCGTGGCCCGATCGTAAAAACCGACGATCTGATCAACGCTCTGGATAATGGCGAAATAGCCGGCGCCGGCCTGGACGTGTTCGAAGAAGAACCCGTCCCCGAAGACCACCCGCTGTGGGACTACGAAAACGTGACCATGAGCGCCCACATGGCGGGGGATTTCATCGGCTGGAAACGCGCGCTGACCGACCAGTTCCTGGAGAACTTTGATCTGTGGCACCAGGGTAAGGACCGGTTTAATCTGGTGGACAAGAAACTGGGGTATGCCAGCAAGTGACCGGTAAAGCTAACTCACGAAATCCAACAGCGTAGACGCTTGGTAATGTAGTCTGTGGCAAGTCTCTCCTGCTCAAGGCGAGGCTTGCCAAAATACCGCTCTCGCAGCTTGTAAAATAGATCGACTTCCTTGCCTTCCAAGTTGTTTGGCACTTCCGCCACAGAATCAGGCTCTTCCACCATTCGAAGTGAAAACATTTCGACAGTAACCTGATCCATCATCAACGCCTCTACACTTGGGCAGCGGCTCCGGACATCGCTCAATATGCTCCAACCCTCGGAATCTAAATCGCCCCAATAAGCAACTCGTTTTGAGCGGAGCCAATCGGCCGACAACCAGGAAATATTCTTACCTCCACCAAAGACAGCAATCGTGTTACCAAGGGCAGGCAAAGCAAGACCTGACTGGACGTTTTCAACTACGAGTATGTTTCTGGCAGGTAGCTCAAAATTGAGCAGTGTATGGGTATCCACCTGCAGTATCGGCAAACCTCCCAATGCAGCTTGAGATCTTTCACATAAAGGCCGAACAAACAACCAACCTTTAGGATTCTCAACACAATTCAGCCAAGCCAATAAGCCACCTGCGTCGGTCACACCACCTCGATACAAAATATCTAACGCGCTTTCAACAAAACGAAAATTCTGCTCGATGAACTTCGTATCCACATGAATCACCGGCAACGCCCGGAGATAGCAAGCCCTCCCCAAGCCAGGGGAGAGCTGCGGAATCAATTGAACCAACAATTCCAGATCGCTCTCAGAAAATTTGCCCAAAACCTCCAGATAATCTACCAGCATCCCAAAAAGCTGCTGCTGAACGGCCTCACCCTGAGCGAATGGCTCAGCAAGAATACGTGAGATTTTGGTCTCCCAATTTGCTAATACTGCACGCTCTTCCTCGCCCAATAATTCAGCCAACATCCCAATATCTCTGACCACGAAACGAACCGGCACGCTCTGAACAGACAAGTGGCGGAACGCTCGATCTTCCCAGTCAATACAGGACTGGTTCGGGAATGCTTTCCAGGCTTCGACAAAGCAATGAAATCGCGCCAGTCCGACCACCGCCTCCTGTCCGCGGGGAGGTCTTAGACTGACAACTATGGGAAATGATCGCTCCCCCTTGAGCCTAGCCTTTAACGCTCGACGGTTGCACCACTCTTTCTCCCGAAGCCGCTCGACGACCTCACCTGGCATCAGCCCCCAACCACGATCACTCATCTACGCCTAGTCCCATAGACGCGGCCTCGCGCATCACTGAATGGCGTTTCGCTTCTGAAAGTTTTTCGTCAATTTCTTCCCAGGTCAACTCGCAGAGTAGGCTTTCATGCGTGTCAGCATTACGCTCAGCGATTAACAATGAACGAGCAGACTCTCTAGCCAGGTTAAGATTTTTATAGGGAGTAATTAGGTTCACATGAATATGAAGCTCCTTGAAAACCTTCAGCACGCGACGGCTCACGGACTCTGCAGTATTGGAGAATGCTTCATCAAGAAAAACCGTACTGTAGACCGGCCGGTCGTACCCATCTGGTGTGAGGACATAAGCCAGGCTCGCCGCAACGACCATTCCGGCAAACGACTCTTTCTCACCTCCGGATTTACCGCTGGAGGAGTTGAGAACATCGCGAATCTCCTGGGTGTTGGCATCCACCTCCTCGGCATAAAACGTCATTTGATAGCGCGGATCCAGCAGACGCAGGCTTTCCAGCGAGCCTGACGTGCCCGATGCACTAGCCTTGTCCAGAATTGTGACCACCTCCGATAAGGCATTAAACCGGCCCTCATGATCGTCACTGGTTACCTGGCCTAGAACATTGCGGAGCTTACGCTCGAAATCGAGCACATGAGGGTACTTTTCCTTACGTGTGCCCAGTTTCAGATAGCTGCCAACACGAAATTCAGTCCGGCGAAGAACCTCATTAATAATGGCGATCCGTTCCAGGATATCGTCACGTTCCGCACTCAGTTTATTATTGATATTCGCAAGAGACTGAGTGGCATGCTTGTTCAGTCGCTCCCGGAACTGGTCTACCAACGCAGGAAGGCCCTCTTCCTCCAACTGGCTCAGATGTTCCAGAAAGTCATCCAGAGCATCCAACCCCGCGGGCCAATCTACAACAATCGGTAACCACTGGTCCTTCCCACGGAATGCCCCCATTATGCCATTGGCCCTGTTCGCTGCTGTGCTTTGGCGAGTACGTTCTTTTTCTATTAGCGAATCCAGTTCTTTCTCAACCTCAGCTTGTCGATGGGTCTGTTCCAGGGTGATCGGGCCCACCCGTTGATCCAGCAACTCCCGGCACTCATCAGTGAGCCCGGCGGAAGCGGCTTCCTGAGCCTGCTCTAGCTTTTGCTCTGCGACCTGAAGCTGGTTATCAACACCTCCCTTGTCAATCTTAATCCGGTCAGCCTCCTGCTGAACTTTCTGTCTTTCCTGCTTGGCATCTTCCCAGCGCTCCTGCGCCTGGGCCAAATCACCTTGCGAATTCTCAATCGCCTGTAGATCCGCTCTTAATCGCTCTAATGCGTCCTGCCAATGAGGCACATCAATGTCTTCCCAGCAAACAGCGGACGCACGTTCCAGGATTGTTTTGCGACCGCCGACTTCATCCATTGCCTTTCGCGCGTCACGAGCAGCATTATCAAAATCTTCAACCTGCTGCTTGAGCTGGCTTCGGTCGTTATTCAAGATGGCCAGCCGGCTTTCGTTGGAAAAACCAAGGCTCCAGCGTCGTCGATCATCAATTTTGTCCTGATCTTTCTTTTCGAACCGCCCCCGATCCTTGTGAATCAACCCCGCCACCGTCATTGAAAAGGGCGTTATATCAAGATCTTCCGTGGTATTCACACACGCCAGATCAAACCTGCTCAGATGATGTTTGAGCCAGTCTCGGTATAGGTGTTGGCGCCAGTCGAGTTTTTTCAGAAAGCCGCTCTTTTTAAACTCTGGCGGTCTCTGGTTGCCCGTGCCTTCGCGAACTACCTGAGCCCGGACATGGAGGCCGGTATGCCGGGCATTGAGCCAGCGGGTCACCATGGAGTAGCTATCGTCCGGAACCAATAGCGTGGTTCGCAAACCACCCAACGCTCGCTCGATGGCTCCTTGCCAGGGACGTTCATCCTCAAGCACATCAATCAGCTCACCAATAAAGACTAACTTCTCAGCGGGCAAATCCAGCGATTGCACCAGCTCCTCTCGCAGCCGCTGAAACGCAGGGGCAATATTGGACTCCGGCCGCGCTTCGATTTCACGAATGTCTTTTTCAATATCACCCAAGGCTTCCTGAGCCCTGCTCAGGTCACCACTTGCTGCAGCAAACCGATCCTGGCTGCTTTCAGTGTCTTGATAGATACCCTCAAACCAATCACCCAAAGTCCGCTGGTTATCTTGGAAAGAAGTCTTGTTTAACGCGCTGGGAAGACCCAAGGTCGTCATATCTTCCTGGTAAACAGAGGCCTTTTGACTGACCTCAGTGAGTCTCGTGCAACCAGCTTTGATATCTTTCTTTAGGGATTCAACCTTATCTCCCCCATGCTGCAAATACTCCCCATGGCGGCGTTCAACCAGAGTCTCGGCGTCCTGCTCCTTACGAGACAACTCGTCGAGCCTGGCCTGTAGCTTTTCAACCTCAGTCTCGAGTTCGCCTACCCGAACCGCCCACAAACCGGCCAGCGCTTCTCCAAAGTAAACGCTCAAGTACTCTTTTTCTAGGCGAAGCCTACTGAGGGATTTTTCCGCCTGCCTCATTTCTGCAGACAGACCGGGAAGCGGGCTCAGGAGCTCTACCTGTTCCCTCGTGTCCATAAGCCTGTCGTGGGTCGCCTCCAGATCATCAAACTCCTCAACGACCTTTCTGGCACCTTCTCTGATGGCACTGGGCTCCAGAACCAATTCGCGTATCAGCTTGGTCAGGTCATCGATCTTTTTGAGGCCCAGTGCACGTGATAACAAAGCTGGCGCGTTTTTGTTCTCCATGAACAACAGTTGCCGGTAAAGCTCCTGATATTCAGAGAAGCGGTCATCGCAGCAGGTAATCAGTGCATCGTTACGCAACCATTGCTTCAGTGCCGGAGCACTCCCCTCACCAAAGGCATCAAGCATCTCTTCCAACTCAAGGTTACGTCGGGCAATCACGTAAACGCGCTTTACTTCACCCAGCGAGTTGGAAGCCTGTGTAGTCCAGAACAGTGCCGCCAATGTGATTTCAGAATCATCGTCTGCCCGATAAAGCGCCCTCAGCCCGGTCACAACAGACTTTTCCCGCTTGCTTTTGATCCTGGTGCTCGATCCTTCGTGTGCTGTTCCGAAGCTGCCTCGCATGTACGAAAGCAACGAGCGATCCGTGCGATCTCCCTGGGCTGCAGCAACGTTGAAGGTCGCTCGACCCGCTGGCAGCAGCAGTGCCATCAAACCATCCACGAATGTCGACTTACCAGAGCCATTGTCTCCTGTGATCAGGGTACCTTCCGGATCGATCCTGGCCGTGTGCAGGCCATCAAAGGACCCCCAGTTGAAAACGCTCAGTTCCGCCAGGCGAATCTGCCCTTGCTGGAAAAAACTGTCGCCATATCGCTCCATGCTAGTCATTCCCTAAAGCCCTCCGAGCAAATCATCTTGGTTTGCTTGCGGCTCTTTCGACACCGGCTCGCTACCAGGCTTTGATTCGACTTCAATATTCGCTTCGTGGGCCAGTCGGAGATACTCATCCAGCATGGACTCAAGGAACGCAGCGTCCACCACGTATCGAATAACAGGCGTGATTTCATAACGATCCTCTGAACCCCGGGCTGCGGCCAGTACTTTCCTCTGTATCAACTTCTGTATGGCGCCGTTGAGTTTCTTGCGGTCTGCTCTGGCGTGGTTGGTCAGAGGGAGGAATGGAGTCAGGTAGGATTCCAGGCGCTCTAGGTCTATGGTGATTTTCTGTTCGCCAGCCGATTCCCGTTCCTGGTAGTGGCGGCGGAGCACCAAAAGCAGCAAGGTGTCATAAAGGGATAAAGTGCGTTTTGAAATTAACGCTACAGCCTCGTCATCTACGGGATTTTCGTTGCCTTCAGTTTCAATCAGCGCGACAAACGCGACTCCAGCTTTCTCATCCAGGACCAGGCGCAGGTATACCTCAGCCAGATGGCGACGGATCACACCCTCGTGCCGGCACAGGGCTTCAAAAACTTTTGGTTTCTGCGCGCCAAGGACCACGCCCTGCCGCATCAGATAAACCAAAACCCTCCGTGCCTCATGGGGCAACTCTGAGTTGTCTCCAGAGACCCCTTCCGATGACTCCGGGGGCTCAGACGAATCACTAAGTGTGTCGCTTTCAATGTGCAGGTCAGACCCTGAAATGACGCAGATGTCGCTATGAGTGCGCACTCTGTCAAAAAAGCTGGTGCCCGCCGAGCGCTCATCCGAAGTGTCCGTTTTGTTGTCCGGGCCCGCAGAGTATTCTTTGTTACTGGTCATATCGGCTCCTAAAGTACCAGCTCGTCCAGATCGGAGGGAAACAGCTCGGCATTCAACATAAAGGCAGGCACGGTGGCGTGAAACAGCGCACCGTTTTTATCTGAAAGCTGCACCTGTTCTACATGTTCTAGTTGCGCAGCTTTAACAGATTTCGCCACCCGCACATAGGCCACAAGCTCTTCAAGCCCGGCTTTTACAGGGTGCTGCTTCAAAAGCCCTGCGATGGTCATGGGCCCGTTGGCAATCAGGGTCCTATAGGTTTTTTCCGCCACCTCACGAACCCGTACCGATTCCAGGCTTTCCAGAATGTGCTCGCTGGGTTCACGGGCATTTTTCCTGGCTTCCACACCACGGGTGTCCAGCTTTTCATCCGGACTTCGCAGGCGCAGGGTTTCCGGTGATGACAGTTCAAGCGGCCCAACTGGCAGGGATAAACTGGTTTCCGCTCGCAAGTCAGTATCACCATCCCTTAAAGCGACGGCGACCTTCTCCAGCCTGGCCAGCAATTGGTCAACTGCACGATTTTCGCTGGCAGCCCCGCTCTCGACGTAAGCTCTCAGACTTTCTTCGGTTCGCCGGCGCACCTGGAAAACACGATCACTTTCACGACCCAGCTCCCGCATCAGGTGGGCAAGAAACTGCTGTTGGGATTGAGATAGCTGCTGTGCAATTGGCTGATTCAGGATGCCACGAAGCTGATCACGCAATTCGGTCTGACGATTCTGGTCACACAGTAACCGGAAGAAACCCTCGAAGGCACTGCCCGCATCCGTTGAGGACAGTAAAGCTTCCTTCTCCATCACTGACACCAGCACATCGCCGCGTGTCGCCCCACCTTCAATCAGCTGGATTCGGAGCGCTTTGTCCATCTGCCGGATTTCATCCTCCACCCGACGAAAATCACCCGTCAGTACCGAGGCTAACTGATACACCTCACGGATGCGTTCACGCTGTTGCTGCTCACTGAGCTCAGTTACAACTCCTGCTCTCAGCGAGTAGATCTCACGCTCAAGCTCCGCTTTCTTGTGTTCCAGCAACGCCATTCGTTCGTCAACATTAGGGCTGATGGCGACAGCAAGGTCCCGAACGGCTTCCTGCACTATTCTCAAATGAGACGCGGTAGTGCCAGCCGTCCGCTCATCGAGGGAACGGCAAAAACGAAGCGCCGTTTCACTCGCGTCCGTTTTGGTGAGCGTATCGTCCATTTCACGCAGCCAGCCCGAGGCAATCCACTGATTCAGATAAGTATTGGCAGCTGTCTCCGTTTGCCAGATACCCAGCTCACGCAAACGATCGATTTCGGCATCCAGCCGGATGCGTGCCCGGCCAAATGGCACCTCACTCTCTTCGGAAAACAGGTCAGCGATGAAGGCCAGAATATATGGCGCATTATCCGTGCGCAGTAACTTCCATGCCGCGCTTTCACCAAGAAGGCGGTTGAATTTTGCCTGTAGTCCCTGAAAGCTCACCCTGCACTCCTTTTTGCCTACAAAGCCGTCACCTCAGCCACCGAAGCTGCCACCCGGTAATCCACATCGCCCAATGCCCGGAAGTGCGCTTCGCCGCAGAGAATTTTCAGGTTCTCTTCCAACCGTCGCTTGTCACTGTCGTGGGTAGTTTTGGTTTCCCGGATCAGATAAACCTTGCGATCTGCCTCAAGCACTACCGCCCAATCAGGGTTGTAGTCCCCTACCGGCGTAGGAATGGTGAACCAACGTGGCAATTTGCAGAAGAATTTGATGTTATCCGCGCCGTCCAGAGCCTGGGCAGTCATGCGTTCAATATGGGAGTCACACTCGATGTAATCGTACGGGGTCTGTACCTGGCTGCCCTGGTTGCCGTGCTGAACCTCGTAAGACCGGTCCAGATAGGCCTCCAGTTCCGGCTCATTGAATAGCTCCATTTTGTAGTGCTCACCCGCTAGTTTTTCGTAGCGAATGCCATCAACCAGCAGTTCATCCAGGGCCTTCTGGATCTGTTTGGCAGCCTCAGTGATGAACCCCTGGGGATTGGCCTTGAATTCACCCAGGCGCTTGCAGTTCCTGATGATGGTCAGCAAGGTGCCCCTTGTAAGATTGGTGCGATCCTGCAGTGTGCTGATCAGGTCCGGCAAAACCTCATGGGAACTCACATACCGTTCTTTGGTGGTCGAGATTTGCCGGTCACTGCCAAAACCAGCATCCGTCAGCTTGGCCTGGGTATGATCAATCGTCAGTGTGACAGGCTTAACCACCGGCATGTGTTGCAGCTTATGGCTGGCAAGATCAATCAATTGTTGGGTATCGAACCGTATGGAATAGCGGGTTTTCTGGCTGATCCTGTCCCACAGTGCCTTGAAATCCGGGTTCAGTTCCACCCGCTTGTTGTAGGTGACCGCCATGCGCTTGCGGACATCCTGTACTCTGCCAGTGAACATGAAACTGCGCAGACGGTCGATGATCTCGTTTTCCAGCGGCCGGTATTCACTGGGCACCTGCAGCTGAAAGTAAAGATCATCCGGCTGGAACCTCGCGGTCAGGTCGCCTTTGGCGTCCAGGTAACCTTCAGCCTTCAACGCCTGCCATAGGTGACGGGACTTTTCCTGTCCCAGTGTTTCGGCATCGTTGATCGCCAAAGGCGCAAAGGCAATAGCGGGAACCCGGCCAAACTTGAAGCCACCACCAATGTCCTTTTCCATTTCCGTTTGCAGGTTTTTGGCATAGTCCTCGAAAGATTCGCTGGCCACCACTGTCAGGCGATTCACCTGAGGGTCGTACAGCCGGTCGCCATTGGCATCCACCGCAAGGCGAAGGCCGCGGCCCAGAGTCTGTCGACGCTCTTTTTCGCTGCCAAATTCCCGCAGGGTACAAATCTGGAACACGTTGGGGTTGTCCCAGCCCTCTTTCAGCGCGGAGTGGCTGAAGATAAAGCGCAGCGGTTCGGCGTCATCCAACAGGCGCTCCTTGTGATTCATGATCAACTCATAAACTTCCGCATCGCTGGCGGAGGTGCCGCTGGTGTCCTTCAGTTCTATGACCTTGCCCCGCTTTTTCACCTCCGCAAAGTAGCCATTATGAACCTGTTTCACGTCTCGTTTGGGCAGGTCGTTGAACAGGGGGCTGGACGCCAATTCCTGATAGGCTTCCTCAAACCAGCGGGCAATTTTGCCATTCTGAGCATTGCCGTGTTCATCGTAATAACGGTAGTTCGACACTTTGTCGATAAAGAACAGCGACAACACCTTCACATCCAGGCCCTGCTTCTGCAGGTTGCGCTCTTTCTTGAAGTGCTCTTCCACTGTCTGGCGAATCTGTTCCTTCAGCACGTCGTCATGAATGCCGTCTTTCTCCTGCTCCGGCTCCAGAATTATGTTGTTGGAAAAGCGCACAAACTCACAATCCTGCTCGGCGTAAATTTCATCCACCACATACCCTTGATAACCGGGTCGATTGGTGTGGTCAGACAAGTCCGTACCCTGTTTAAGCTTGACGGTTTTTTCTTTGGTACCGTTGGGGCCGTCCTCAAAAATCACCACCGAGGCCGACGGCGTCTTGGCTTTGCCGCTGTAGCCTATCTGGCTCAGTTTCAGGTAGGTCTGGTTCACATTGCTCTGGGACTGAATGGACGCCACGGAAATCTGTTTCACCAGTTTCATGTCGTAAGCTTTCACTGGCCCCAGTTGATAAACCACGTTGTACGGATTTCTGTGCGTTGCGGAATAGCGCAAGGCGAACAGCGGCTTGAGATGATTGATAGCGCGCCGGGCCTTTGCGGTGTTATCCACGGACTGCGGCTCGTCAATGATGAGCACTGGCCGCACATCCTGGATGAACTCGATGGGTTTCACCCCGGACATCCGGTCCTGCTCCCGGTGAATCACCGATAGCTTCTTGATCTGCTCCGGCGTCAGGCTGTCATAGGTTTCGACATCGCCCGCATCCCGTTGGAAGGCCTGGATGTTGATCACCATGATCTGCAGGGTGTTGGCGGTGGCAAACTGCCTGACTTTCGACAAATCCTTGGCGCTGTAGACATAATGATCGTAAGGCACTCGGTTGTACAGGCTGCGGAAATGCTCTTTCATCATGGCAAGGGAGGACAACACACCTTCCCGAATGGCGACTGACGGAACAACAATGATGAATTTTCGCAGTCCTAGGCGCTTTTGCAGCTCAAAAATACTGCGCAGGTACACATAGGTTTTACCGGTGCCGGTTTCCATTTCCACGGAAAAATTCGGGAACGGATAATCGTCCCCGGCCTCGAACAGACTGGCGGATTTCTCAATAAAGTTCTGTTCCTGCACCCGGTGCAGGTTGTCCAGCAGCTTGTTCGGGTCCAGCGTTAGCGTATTGGCGATACCGAGCTTGCGATAAGGTTCGCCAGCCATGGACAGCCCCTCGAAAACGGACAGCGTGGATTCGATGGCGTCGTGCTGGTAATCCAGGTCGGGGTTGAACTTCAGTTTCAACTTGCAGCTCCGACTTCATCTACTGGCGTCAGGTATTGCATCAGATCACCACGGCGGAAAGTAGCGGAAAGCTGCTGCAACGAAATTTCTCGCTGACCATATAGCGCCGTCAAGGCCTCAGCGATCTGTTCCTGGGCTTTGATCTGGAATTCATCGAAATGACTGCTCAGGTAATTCAGCAACGCCTGATAGTTTCGGTGGCTGACTTCGGCCAGGGTTAAACCCTGAGCCTCAAGCAAATAATCCCCGACCAACATAGCTTTGTAATGTGAGGCGTAAGGCAGGAATGCAGGCGGGTTCGCCTGCTCCGGGCGTTTGCGTTCGTTTTCAACCATTCGAAAAATCAGCGCCGCAAGAATCGCCTGTGCTGAGTTAAGGGTGTCAAACACTTCCTCGTACAACTTGCCGAAGAGCTCTTTTCGGCGGAACTTGGCCTGGAAAGGTTTGCGACGCCATACCGCCAGAACGGCTTCTGCCACTACAGAACTGGTCAGCTCATCACTTTTTACTGAGGTGTCGTCTCGCTTTCGGCGGTAATTGAAGCCCAGGTCCTGCATCCCAAGTTCCAAATTACGTTGCTGCTCATCGTTAGCCCGCAAATCCCTCAGATCGACCGGATTCTGGCTGTTCGTGGCATAGGTAATATCCTGAACAAACTCTTTGTCGTCTTCGGCCAGCTCATATAGCCGTAGCAAAACATAGGTTTCGGAAAAATCCTTTAGTAGGTCCGGCTTGCTCAGGGTTTGCTGGATGGTCTTGCAGGTTTGCCCGCCGTTGATGATCTGAATGCCCTCAAGTTTGAGCTGATAATCCTTGCCTTGCAGCGCATTATGGCGGAATTTTCGGCAAATCATGGTGATGCCGTTATTAAAAAAATAGAAGTTCTTGCGCCTGCTATCGTCCACCAGAGTATCGTGAATTGCCGTATTGACCCGGTTACGATTCATGCCAAGGTAGCGCCGGATATTCCGCTCCAGCAACTGGTCGCCGTGGCGATTGAACAGGTCTGCTATGTCCTGAATGGCCACCTTACCGATCAACACCCGGCGGTAATTGAAGTCTTCAATCACTGCTTCGCCGCGCAGCGGCAGGGAATCATCAACAGACTTCTGGTTCTGCAGCACCCGGACAATGTCGTTGTGGTTCAGGTGCACCCAGTTGACCTGCGAAGACGAAAATCCGGCCGCATCTATCAGCTTCTGGGCACTGTCATTCCACCGGTCACCATTGTTGCACAGCACCATTTTGACCACGGGAATATATCCATCCCGGATCAGGGACCGGACTTCCTCAATGCGTGGCTTCAGCCGGTCGTTCATATCCAGAACCTTAGCGGGGTCGAACAGAGTGCCAATGGTCTGGATGGCGGCTTTCACACCATTTTCCGGGAAATGGGCAGTACCACTTAAATCCTTATGTTTGTACTTCCCCTGAAATAAGGTGACCTGAAACTCTCCGTCCTCCAGATCCCCCACATACAGCACATCCACCCCGGCATCACCACCGCCCTCCGTGAGGTATTCGGCGGCCTCCTCCAACGGCAACCCCAAAGCAGTAGCTGCGCTCAGTAGTACAAAGGCGGCAGACTTGCGCTTCTGTGGGTCCTTTCCTGGTGGCAGCAGGTCACTGTGTACTTCAACAATGCCGTCCAGCCTTTGATCGATGATGCTTGCATTGATGTCCATGGGCCTTCCTGTGCTCTGAATTCAGTGTTAAACCGTTTTGAAATCGATCTGGTCAATTTTTTCCTTGCCCTGATTAAAGGCCTCGAAGGTTTTCACGGCGTTGGTCTTTAGCTGGTCGTTGCCGTGGAAGGCTTTGTCCAGGCAGATAAACTGACCGGGGGCTCTGGCCAGGACGGCGTCAATCAGCGCCTGGTCGATGCCGTCTTCCAGATGTACCAGCAAGGTACCTTCTGCCACTGAAAAGAGCTTGTGGCCTGCGAGTTCAATCCGTTCCACTTTTTCTGTGGGCATCACACCGGCCTTGATTAACAGTTCGTACAGCAGGTCTTCCTTGCTGGCGTTGGGGTCAATGTGGTCGACGTTGAGTTCCATTTGCTGGAGGAGGTCTTCGTCGGAGATATCTTTGGCAGGGGCCTGCCAAAGTTTGAAATTGCTTTGATTGAGTTTCAGGACTTTGAAACCGAGATCTAAATTGGACGAACCCTCGAGATCGAGATTACCTGAAATCTCTTTTTCGATTCTGCCTGCTACCCGGCGAATCCTTTCTTTGGCAATGTCAGCTATAGTGTCGAGCCCAATCTTTTGAGCTTCACTACCCTCCTCACACGGCTCCGGCAACTGAATTAAGATAAAGCTGGTACTAGCCCCAGTTAAATTTTCGCAGTACACGGCTTCTGCCAATGATCCCGACCCCGAGAAAAAGTCCAATACTATTCCTGGACTTGATGAGAGCTTCAATAGAGTCTGCAAGAGTTGAACAGGTTTAGGAGTCTCGAAGGCAGCGATGCCATTAAATAACTCCTTTATCTTATTCTTGGCAGCTTCAGTAGTTCCAACCTCTTCAGCAAAAAAAATAGTCTCGGGCGTTAACCCACGCTCTTTAGCCTCCAAGTATGTCTTTATTCTCGGAACTCCATTACCATCCCTCCCAAACCATATACGATTTTCGGCAATGGCTTGATTCATCGCCTTTTCCGTATATAGCCAGCACCTTCCACTCTCTAACTTATGAACTTTTCCATTAGGCGCAATTAAGTCGTAGAACTGACTTTTTGTACCATGTCCGGCTTGAGCGGTAGCCGGGTCGGATTTCCAAGCTCCTCTCGGATCATTATCGGGATTCTTGTAGTTTGCCAAAGCCTTTTCATTCATCGGCAGCTGAGATATTGGCCTATCACTTTCCCAAGCATTGCGCGAGTAACAAAGTATGTAGTCATGGCGCGTCGATACAATTTTCCTGTTTTCCCGGTTTGTCCGCTTTTCCCAAATAAACTGGGCAATAAAATTCTCCTCCCCAAAAATCTCATCACACATCCGCCGAAGGTTTTCCACCTCGTTGTCATCAATGGAAATAAAGATCACCCCGTCCTCCTGCAGCAGATTGCGGGCCAGGTACAGGCGCGGGTACATCATGTTTAGCCACTTGGTGTGGAAGCGGCCTTCGTTGGCGGTGTTGGTGGAGAAGGCGCGGCCTTCGCTGTCTTTCAGGCCAGCGTATTGCAGATAGGTATCCAGGCTTTCGCTGAAGTTGTCCGGGTAAATAAATTCCTTTCCGGTGTTGTAGGGCGGGTCAATGTAGATCATCTTGACCTTGCTGTAGTAGCTTTTCTGCAGCAGCTTGAGCACTTCCAGGTTGTCGCCTTCAATAAAAAGGTTCTCAGTGGTGTCGAAGTCCACCGATTCCTCCCGGCAGGGTTTGAGGGTCGCAGTGGAGGATTGCTGGATCAGCCGCAAACAGTCTCGCTTGCCGGGCCACTCCATGCCATAGCGTTCGCGGCGGCTGTCGTAGATGTCCGTGAACTCCCCCAGCTCGGCTTTCAGGCGCTCCAGATCAATGGTCACCTTCAGGTCGCCCTGGTCATTGCGAGTTTCAGTGAAGATGCCCGGGAACAGTTGTTCGAACTCTTTTCGGCGCTGCTCGGCAATGTCCAGGGACTGGCCGTTCATCTGGGTGTCTGGGTTGGTCATGGTACTGCGTTGTCCTTGCTCTGTTCCGGAATGAAGTGCAAAAGCGCGGGCGTTAATACTACGAGTCTTTACTGGCGGTGAAGATGGTCAGTAACAGCTCGCTGTCGTCTATCAGGCGATACTGCGGCTCCTTGCCACTCAACTCCCTGCTACGGTTAACAATTTTCGGGACACCTTCACCGCGTCGCTCAATCAAAGCCTGTCGGCCCGCCTCTTCTCGAGCCTGGTAGTAGCGGCTTAGTAGGTTCACCAGAGCCTCATTTCGGGTTACGGTGTTTTCCATCAAGCCGTCGATGGTCAGACTGTTTGAGAGTTGGCCCGGAGTGTACAGTTCCATGCGGTCCGCGAACATGTGCAGACGAATTCGCCGGCCGGTCATGGAATAATCCCTATGGGCCACGGCATTCACCACGGCCTCGAAAACGGCGCCAAGATCGTACTGAGGGATGTCAATACGACCCAGTTCCTTCTTGGCTTCTACGCGCATGTTTCGCTTCACAAATTCCAGTGCACCATTGATTTGCTGATCCACAGGGCCGATGTAGTCCTGCGCGTCAAGCTGATCTTTGGCATCGCGTTCGGAGCCACTATAGAACACGCACTGTACAAACGCATTGGTGAGCCACCGGGTAGGGTCGGAGGTCAGGAGCAATACACCACAAACCGATAGGCCCTGATCGTAGTCGTCTTTGCCGGTCAAATGCAGCTTAAAAAGCTGTTCAAGTTCCGGGGTGTCGGATTTCAGAAAACGCTGTTTAAGGGACTTATCAATGTCATCAATGCAAGCACCCGGCACCAGCGATTCATCAAAACGTATTAACCTTGCCTGTGAGCGCTGCTGGAACAACCTAGCCAGAACTTCCGGTTTCATCTCTTGTTTGGTGGATCCTACTCGCTGGTAATACCGCCCGACACTTTGATGTACTGAGATGCTGCGGGGAACGTCAACGCAGATTATGGTTTTCAGGTCGCCTTGTTGGTTCGGCAGTTGCAACAAATGGGTGTCCAACCGCACAGGGGGGTTGATGCTGCCCTGGCTGATGTTGACAACCCACTCCTCGGTTTTGGCCACTTTGTCATCTTCGATACCTACAACCTCTCGGGTGCGGTCTATTACCCCTAGTACAAGCCGCCCACCCTGCCCATTCGCGAACGCCGCGATTTCATGAGCCATTTTTTCTTTGTTTGGCTCCTTCGGGCGACCTCGTTCGTATGTGATCGCCTTAAATTCAATACTGGAGTCCTCACCAAGGCGAATATGAAACAAAAGATCTTTGACGAGTTTTTCCCGATCCATGTGTAATCTCGTTAAGGCTTAGTGGGTGAGTGTCCAGCGTACGGTGAACAAATTTTTAACCTTGCAAGTCAACTCAAGCTTTTCGCTAACTTCATCAAGAAGGCGATCTTCTTCCAGTTCAATACGCTTTTTTGACTCATGATATTCTGCCAGAGCGTCATCTCGCTTTCGCTCCAACTTTCTCAGTTCTTTTTTTGCCTGGATCTTCTCAGCCGTGGAAGCCAATTGCCGAGCCTCTTTTTTATAAACACGAATCTGTTCGGTTAGTTCGTCAACAGTTGCCATGAATGCCTTTTGACGATCCTGGGCCCATCGTTCCAGCTTGTCAGATTCTTGTTCAAGGTATTGGTCCAGTTGGGCTTCAGTCTGAACCGTTTGCTCTTCAATCACCTCGTGACGCCACGATGAAAACGTGCTATCCAGAATGGGGGTCTCCAACTCAGCTTCTCTAGCAGGAATACAAAGAAGGTGTTCGGCATTTTCCCGGGTCAACTGTTCGCCGTTGTCAGTTTGTGCTAGCACCACCAAGCTGGTGTTGTGCGCTTTTCCCTGGTTGTAGGAAAACCTGATTTCAAAAGCAGTCAACGTCCCGGTTTGACCAATGTGCGGCTTCAATGCTGCGTAATGCCCTTCAAGTTGGTCGTACCTGAAAACCAGGTGGGTGTCTGGCAGTTGATAGCTTTTTGCTCGATGAACCAGTTCCCAAGCCAAGTAGTGTTCTGTTGCCTGCAAGCGAAAAAACTCGGAATCGTTCTGGTCTGCCAGCGGCCAGCTCAGGTCATAGCGTTGGCCGCTCAGGTAGAAGTGGTTTGTATTGAAGTTAGCCTCGGGTAATTCTGCTCTAGCCAAATCCAGCAGAAAACGTTCGTATTCCTGCAGAAAGTCATTGCTCTGATCGCGGCGGTTTTTCAGCGTCGCCACTACGTCTCGATCAAAATGATTCAGCAATGTCTGGCGAGCAGCCTTCTCTTTTACTTCCAACACATCCTTCAAGTGCTCCTGCAGTTGGTCGAACTCCCTTTCGATTTCTTCATCGGTACGGCACTTCTGGTAGATCTCATAGATGCGCTTTTCAATGTCGATGTTGCCTTCAATCGACCCCAGCACTTCATCTGAGGCGCCAAACACCCCTTCAAACAGTTTCAGTTTTTCATTCAGCAACTGAAAAACCCGCTGATCAGCAGGATTCTTCCGATTCACGAAGTTCACTACGACAACGTCATTTTTTTGGCCATAGCGATGTACCCGGCCTATTCGCTGCTCGACTTTTTGGGGGTTCCAAGGCAGATCGTAATTGATCAAGACCGAACAAAACTGCAGGTTGATGCCTTCCCCGCCCGCTTCCGTCGAAATCAGGAGGTCTGCATCATTGCTTCTGAAGCGATCCACGAGCGCTGCTTTCATGTCCGCTGGCTTAGATCCGCTGACACGGGCAGAGCCACGGTGCTCTTCCAACCATTCGTGGTAGATGGACTTGGAGTGTGCATCATTGTTCGAGCCATTCAGGATAACAGTTTTCCCCCGGTACCCATTATCCTCCAGCAAATCACTCAAGTACTGCTGTGTACGGCGAGATTCAGTGAATACAACGGCTTTACGCTGACCACCCAAACTCTCTGTCATCGCCATGGCTTTTTCCAGAACTACCAGCAGGGCTTCTCCTTTAGCATTCGAGCTTATGCTTTGCGCCAGATTGCGAAATTCAGTTAACTGCTCGATTTCCTGCTTAATTCTGTCAACGCGGGTAGTTGCTCCCGATGCAACAAAACCACCCCCAAACTCGGCATCCAGCCAGTCATCAGCTTCTTCAATGTCGAATAACGCATCTTCATCCAGGAGCTGGCGATCTTTCAGACGCTCAATCATTCCCTTCAGAGTATCGGCCACTGCGAACGTGGAAGACGCCAGAATTTTCCGGAGCCCGATACTTACCAGATGACGTGCCTGAGGGCTAATAGCCTGGTTATCAGGCTGCTGGAGATAATGAGAGAGTTTTTGGTAAAGCTCCCACTCTTCTGGATTTGGCGTGAAGTCCTGAGTGAGAGAGTAGCGGTTGGTAAAATTGATACCGCCTTCCTTTTGGACTTGCCGGCGCAGAGTCCGGTGGCACAGCGGGCGAATGCGCTGCTTAAGGTCTTCCAGAACCTGAGGATCTTTCTGGCGATTCACGTAAAGCGTTCTAAACGATTTTGCATCACCGAAGAAGTGAGGATCTATAACCTGGCTTAGACCATATAATTCCACCAGCTTGTTCTGCATCGGTGTTGCTGAAAGTAAGACCCGGCTATCCGCATATTGCGTCGCATCAACGATAGCTTTGGCCCGCTTGCTCCCGGTATTCTGGTAAAGATTTCGAAGCTTGTGAGCTTCGTCGAAAACGACCAGATTCCAGTCAACGAGCTGCACCCAGTCCTTCTGCCGCGCCACATATTCATAGGAACAAATGACGATTCGATCGTCCTGAGCGAAAGGATTGCTCTCACCCCCTTTCTTCAGGTTCGCCGCCACCTTGCCATCGATTATGATGGAGGGAAGTTCGAATTTGTCCTGTAACTCCTGGCTCCACTGCTTTCTGAGCGATGCGGGGACAACCAACAGGATACGACGTTTTCCCTCGGCCCATTTCTGGGCCATTACCAAGCCTGCTTCAATGGTTTTACCCAAACCTACTTCATCTGCCAGCAACACCCCTTTTTCAAGAGGAGACTTTAAGGCAAAACGAGCAGCCTCAATCTGATGAGGATTCATGTCAACACGGGCAGAGGCCATGGTTCGAGATACCTGGTTCTCGACCTTACCGGATTGTGTTAGCCAATAGGCAAAGTAGGCGCTTTGATAGGGTGTGAACATCTCAGGTTCTCTTAAAACAGGCATCCAATATAGTTCCGACCCTAACTACTCTCAAGGGCGATTATCCTGAAATCAATGACTTCCTCATAATAGACATAAAAACGGGAGCCCACAGGCTCCCGTTTTTGATGCAGAACGCTGAGCATCAGCCTCCGGACAACGACTGATCCGCCGGATCAATTTCCATCTGCTGAATGGCTATCACCGCCTGGGTACGGTTACGCACGCCCAGTTTGCGGAATACGGCCGTGATGTGGGCCTTGATGGTGGCTTCAGAGACATCCAGATCGTAGGCGATCTGTTTGTTCAGCAAGCCCTCGGCCAACATGCCCAGAACCCGGAACTGCTGGGGCGTGAGTGACGCCAGGCGCTCAGAGAAGTCAGTCGATTCAGTCTGCATGCGCTCAATTTTGTCAGCGATGCCTTCCGGCAGCCACACATCCCCTTCCAGAACCGCCTGGATGGCTTCGGTAATGGTTGGCAACGGTGCCGATTTGGGAATAAAGCCAGAGGCGCCATAGTCGATGGAACGGCGCATAACCTGCAAATCTTCCGAACCGGACACAACCACCACCGGCAAGCCGGGATACTGGCCTCGCATGAACACCAGCCCCGAGAAACCGTGGGCGCCCGGCATATTCAGATCCAGAAGAATCAAATCGGCATCCGGGTGCGACTCTACCGCCGTCTGCAATGACTTGATGCTTTCAACTTCAACTGTTTTGGCATCCGGCACTGCCTGATTGACCGCCTGCTTAAGTGCTGCCCGAAATAGCGGGTGATCATCAGCGACGATAATTGTTTGTGTCATTCAACAGATTCCTCACAGGTTATTTGGCGGCGATTTTACGCGAAATACGGCGAATAATCTTGCCAGAACGAGTCTTCGACAGTCCAGATGTGCAGCGCTAACCGGAAGTGTACAACATAAACTGCGGATCTTCCGCGTTCATCGGGCCAGCTCGCTGACCCGAATCCCGGCATTACCGTGGGTATCGGAACTACCGGGAGACAGGTTCTCGAACCCGGCCTGTTCCAGCAAACCACCCACGCGCCGGGCAACAGCATCCCCGGAGTCAACCCAGGCCCTGACACCCGGCAGGCTGGCCTGTAGCCAGGGCAATAGTAAAGGATAGTGGGTGCAGCCGAGAACCACGGTATCGACCCCAGCGTGCTGTAAAGGCGACAAAGCCTGATCTATCTGCTCTTGCGCGGGCTCGACACCGGCAACCAGCCCTTCCGCCCAACGAACCATGGCCGGATGGCCAACCCTTACAATGTCACAATCAGGCGCGAACTCCCGGATCAGGTTGTCCAGGTAGGGACGGTGAATGGTCGCCGGCGTTGCCAGAATACCGATCTTCCGGTTGCTGCTACAAGCCGCCGCCGGCTTGACCGCTGGCACAACGCCCACCACCGGACGATCGGTGCGAGCCCGCAGTGCCGGCAGCACCACCGTACTAGCGGTATTACAGGCCACGACAATCACATCACAGGGCGTTTCAGCCTGTGATTGCTCAATCAACCGGCAGCAACGATCCACCACGACCTGCTCTGGCAGCGCGCCATAGGGAAACACGGCGTTGTCCGCCAGATACACCAGCCCGGCCTCTGGCCACAAACGGTGAATGCAACTGGCGACACTCAGGCCACCGACACCGGAATCGAACACCAGTACCCGGGGAGAGCGCTTATTCACGGGAATTATCGCCTCCCGTGCCGTTTATTTCCGCTTTCATCTGACTGATCAGGCGGCCCGCAATGGTGGTATGCGGGGGCACGGGCGGGTGATCGTCCACGGCAAACCAGCCGGCATCCGCCAGCTCATCTTCCTGAAGATAAAGATCACCACTGCGGTAGTCGGCAAAAAAGCCCACCATTAGCTGATGCGGGAACGGCCAGGGCTGAGAGCCCTGGTACCGGATGTTGTCCACTTCCAGCCCGGTTTCTTCTTTCACTTCCCGCGCCACCGCCTGCTCAAGGCTTTCGCCGGGCTCGACAAACCCGGCAATCAGGCTATAGAAGTTGCGGGTAACCCGGGACGATTTCGCCAGCAAAAACCGATCATCCCGGCGGATCACTGTGATAATGCAAGGCGCAATGCGGGGGTACCACGGCATGTGGCAACGGGTACACCACCTTGCCCGCTCCCGGGGATGTGGGCCGGTACGTTCACCGCAACGACCACAAAAACGGTGGTCCTGCCACCATTGCCAGACCTGAAAGCCGGTGTTGAGCAAATCGACAGGCGCATCGGGCCGATCGAGCATGGCCTCACGCAGGGTCACCAGATCCTGCTCCGGCAGTCCGGGATCCGGCAGCGTTGTCACGAACACCTTTTCACCCGCCCAGGTGCCCAGCGCCAGAGCCTCCGGGCGGCTGTCGCCCATTTCCGGGCTGCCCCAGCGCAGGAACCAGTCGTCCCCCGGCTTGAGGATCGCATTGCCAACAAACGCCAACAGCAGATCTCCGTTGGCCGGTTGTTCTTCCGACCAACCCGGTGACCAGTGGGCTCTGCCATCTACCATATTCATGCTTTGCCAACCACGGATTGATTTACCCGGGAATGTACCACATTCGCACCCCCGCCAGAATCTGCCAGATGCTTTCCGCGCCTGCTGCAACCCGGTAGACTTGGCTCCTGATTTCATGGCCGGAGCAACACGTCATGCGACTTTACCAGGGCCTTCGCAGCCTGATCCTGTCTGTCTTTCGCAAAATCCTGTTTCTTTGGGTCAGGACCGATGTCAGTGGCAACACCCTGGACCTCGATCCGGACAAACCGGTCTGCTACGTGCTGCATTTTCGCTCTCTGTCCAGCCGCCTGGTACTGGAGCAGGAAGTAATTCGCGCCAGGCTCCCCGGCGCCAGCGACGC
>Ga0209300_1000337_pt1 | contig 26431 bp, 29 predicted proteins | sample Shrwel_input2_RT_FD_187535 | JGI IMG/M metagenome (GOLD analysis project Ga0209300, IMG submission 187535) | Subsurface microbial communities from deep shales in Ohio, USA - Utica-3 well 1 S input2 RT (SPAdes) (version 2) ... | reverse complement strand
CTCCAGAAGCCTCCAGAATCGTCGAGGAGACACAGACCACGCATCCATGGGGCGATGAGTGGTCACGCCTTTTGATTGCCGCCAAAGCGGGAGACCTTCCAAAGCGCGAGCGAGGCAATTGGAATCTCGGCAAGTACAAGCACGGCGATTATCTGCTGTACTGTTTTAATCACACGGTGATCGGCATCGAGCAAATGCGAGGTATGGGCATGATTGCACATGCCGAGGAGTGCCGTAAACTCGTAACCACTGCGCTGGACACGCAGACATTCACAGACTAGGAACAACATGGAAGAACTTTCACTGGACGATCTCCGGCTCATGGTCGCCGGAGACATGGCCACGCATGCTCGCGTCGTGGCAAATGGTGAGCACCACTGGGACCGGCTATTTCAGCCACAACCTGCATCGGGTGGACCATTCAACGGACGAAACAATGCATTGGTCACACTGCTCGGTTTCTTGCGAGCAAAGCGCTTCTCGATTGACCAGGCGAACATATTCAGCATCTGGTGGAGTGACACGTACTGTGAGCCTCCACTCGAGCCTGAGCTCATTCGTGAGACCACTGGCCGCTTCTGGGTCCAGTGGGCACAGGGTAATGTCCCCGACGATCTGCCGGGCGGAGAGACGATGTCTCCCTGGGAGGTCTGGGACTGGACCCGCATGGAGGTCGAGGAGGAGAAACTCGGAGCGCAGTCCTGGCTGATTCCGAACGTGTTGTCGACTGGCGGACTGCACTACCTCTCATCACCGCCAGGCAGTGGCAAAACGTGGGTGATGTGCGATCTGATTCGTGCAGCTGTATTCGGCGACAAGTGGCTGAACGAGTTTGACATCCCTCAGACCAAAGTGTTGTACATCGATGAGGAGATGGGCGTCCAGAAGGTCCTACAACGGCTGAGGAAGCTCGGTATGCGTTCGGCTGAAGGAATGGGCTACCTCAACAGAGTCGGCATCAGGCTGGACAACGTGCTCGATGTCGAACGAATCGTGAAGCATTGCCAGTCGCAGGGTATTGGTCTGGTGCTCATTGACTCTCTGGTGCGTGTGCATGGCCTGGACGAAAACGACAACAGCCAGATGAGGAAACTCTACGACTCATTCAAAAAGCTGCTCGATGTCGGAATCACTGTCCTGATCGCTCACCACAATCGCAAGGGTGGCACTGACTCGACCGTCAAACACGAAGGTATGCGAGGCGCTGCGGAGATTGTTGCAGCTGCTGACATGGCCTATTCGGTGGAGAAGCAAGCGAACGGCCTGTATCGCATGTACGTCACGAAGGGCCGTCTAATCAGTGATGAGGATGCCATCGATGTGACTTTTGAAATCAGGGACGAGGATGGCTTGACAAAGGTCAGGACGCTCGACGCTGGCGCCAGGAGCGAGGTCATCACACAAGAGATTCGCTCAAAACTCATTGAGCTCATCAGTGGCGAACCAGGCATCTCACAGTCGCGCCTGGTGGAGCTGTGTGGCAGTAGGAAATCAGTCGTGGCGGCTACACTCGCGGACCTCGAAGCGAGTCGAATCGTGGCGTTTGACAAGGGTCCTAGGAACGCGAAACTCTACCGTCCGACAGGTCTACTTTAGGCGTTTGACCTGTTCCCGCGACCTGTTCCCGACCTGTTCCGCCCTTAAGTATTATAAAACGGGAACAGGTCAGGAAAATCCCCCCTTTGGAAACCCCCCTGCCAGCATGTTTAGACGCGTGCTGGCTTAGGGGTATAAGTCGAAACTGTTCCTGCGGCCCGGGCGCTAACGCTGGGCCACGGAACAGCATCGACGAAATGTTTGACAGATGGTTTGATTGTTGGTAATGTCAACTCGGCAGTGCTGGTGGAATAACCTTTTGGATTGGTAACTGAGCCAGCACTGTCACAGAGCGGCCTTATGGCCGAAGGAGAATATGAAAATGGGTTTCTTTAGTAACGCCTCGTTCAGCGATGGCAGCTCACAGTTTGAGTCAGCACCTGCTGGCGTCTACGTTTGCCGCCTGGCGAACCTCGACTCGGTTGATCGTCCTTCGTACGATGACCCGAACGTCATGGTCCCGAACTTTAAGTTTACGTTTGAGACCACAGAGTATGGCGACTCTGCTGGCAATGCTTACCGCTTCTTCAAGTACACCCGTCAAGGTTACGGCAACGACAAGCAAGCACTCACAATCCTTCTCGATGGCATGCTCGGGCGCCGCTTGACACAGGCGGAGTTTCACCAGCTCGATGTCGATGACCTGCTTGCAAAGCAGTGGATGGTCACTGTAGACGCCAAACTGAACACGCGTGGCAACATGACCAATGCCATCGTTTCGGTCTCTCCTGTGACAGCCAAGAAGAAGCTGACCAAGATCGCACAGCCAGCAATCAAGACCGATGACATCGAAGACCCCTTCGGTGAAGACGCCAGCGAGTAACCATCTCCCGGTTGCCAACGACTCGCTGACGAACCAGGCACATCATCCGAACGGTGTGCCTGGTCTTTTACTTTGAAGGGGAGAATCAATGTCGAAGAACACAAATATTGAGGAGCGCAAACTCCTCATGGTGCGAATCAAAGATCTGAGAGCTGCTGGTCACAACATACGACGCACAGCTGAGATTATGGATATGTCTGAGAAGACATTGCATCGATGGATCAGGGAAGAAAATCCAGACAGGCCAGTCAAGAAAATGGATCCTTACATCTCGCTCGATGAAAAGACCGCGACCGTGATCAAGTGGGCGGAGCTCATCGCAAGCGGTGAGACCCGAAGCAAAGCAGCCGAAATCGTCGGTTATCCGGTCATGATGATAAATCGATGGCTGATGTCAGAACCTTCACTGCGGATTGAGTTCCAAGAATGTATCGGGAAGAAACAAAACAACTGGGGTGGTCGCAAGAGCTTCGATCAAATCCTTGCAGACGTGCGCGCAGGACGTCCTGTGTGGCGTGATGGCGCTCGATTTAAGATACAGCTGGTGGAATCTGCACTCATGCGCTACGAGCTCGATGGCGCGAATGTTTGGCGATGCAAGGGCTTCGCAACTTTATCAGGCAATGATGTCCTGGCGAGAGATTGGACGGTGATCGAATGAAGTTCTCTGAAGTTATTCAACCCTTGATGCATGGCAAACCGATCACACGCGTATGCTTTGATCACGATGTCTACATCCGATACTCCGACCTTTTTGAGGCATTCGTCATGCACAGTGGATCTGAGTCGAAGACTCTACAAGGTCTGACACTCGATCCTGAGTCGCTGTTTGCAGATGACTGGATGTGGGGTGACGATCACCCTGTAAAGGATGAGATCACATGGACACGGACCACATCATAAAGACGATCATGGCCAAGCCATGGTCCAACACCTACATGCTGCTCAAGGCCATCGGAGCGTCCAGCGACCAAGTCGATGAAGCATGGCGCGACTACCGTCGCAAGTACATGCGATCGCAACGGTGGCAGGACATTCGGACTAAGGCGCTTGAACGATCGGGTAGAACATGCGAGCAGTGTGGCCGTCGACAGGACGGCGGCTACAAGCTTGATGTGCATCACATCACCTACATCAGACTCGGTGGTGAGCTAATGGAAGATGTCCAGGTGTTGTGCTACTTATGCCACGGACAGCTGCACTACAGGCGCAGAGTGCGCCAGGATGAGCCAGAATAGAAACATGGCACGAGGAAACAGTACAGAACCAGAGATGCTAGCACATGTCGAATCGGCTTTGATTGCTGGTCAAAGTCCTTCAGTCATTGCACGGTCGTGTGGATTGCCACGCACGACCATTATCTCAATCAGGGACAGAATGACGACAAGTGTCGAACCGAGTCGACATGACATAACTTCGACGAACCTGCCGACAAAGTCTCTCGATGACCTCCTAACATCCGTCCTCGAGGACAGTCTAAAGGCGTTGCAGGCAATCGCACGAGCGGCGCAAAGTGAGAGATATATCAATGGTCAATCAGCTGCCCAAATTGCAGCTCTCCATGAGCGCATTGCGAACTTCTCGATACAACTTCTCTCCGCCGCAGCCGAACCAAGCCAGGACAACAACTAGCGCGCAGACGGCTCTCTGTTACCTTGACTACCTTCGAGAGACCCTCCCGAATGGCTGGTCTTTTACAGCTCGGCATCTGATCGCCATCGCTTCGCACCTTGATGCAGTCGAGCGCGGTGAGATCGACAGACTGGCGATCCACATGCCACCACGCCACGGTAAGACTGAGACAGTGACCGTGCGATATGGCGCCTATTGCATCGAGCGGGACCCGAGCGCGAACGTGTTGGTCACTGGCTATAATGAGCGAATCGCTCGACGCTTCTCGAGGAAGTCCAGACAGATCGTTTCGTCCAGGACAAAGCTCGCGAAGGACAACGCCGCACAGGATGAGTGGTCACTGCCGGAGGGCGGAACCTTCATGGCGAGAGGCGTAGGCAGTCCTCCAACTGGTGTCGGCTTCAAGCGCATCATCATCGATGACCCGATCAGGAGTCGCGAGGATGCCGAGTCCTCTCTATACCGCGACAAGGCCTGGGACTGGTACACGGACGACCTGTACACCAGGCTCGAGCCGAAGGGCGCTCTCATCATCGTCTCGACCAGGTGGCATCACGACGACATCACCGCTCGCGCAATCAGTTCGGAGCCTCATCGATGGACCGTGCTGAACCTTCCAGCCATCGCGGAGGAGAAGGACCAGATCGGTCGAATGCCTGGCGAAGCTTTGTGGCCAGAGCGCTATGACGTCAAGGAACTCGGACGCATCAAAGAGGTCATGGTCGCGAACTCCGGGGACTACGGCTGGAGTGCTCTATACCAGCAACATCCGACGCCTCGCGAGGGAAGTTTCTTTAAGTCGGACCGGATCACCATCGAGCATGCGACACCGAACCTTACAAAGATGTCCCGCGCCTGGGACCTTGCAGCGACAGCTGGTAGTGGTGACTACACTGCCGGTGTGAAAATGGGCCGTGACACGGATGGCCGCATCTGGATACTCGATGTCGTGCGTGGCCAGTATGACACCGACCAGCGCGATAAAGTTATAAAGCAGACAGCTGCTCTAGATGGCCGTGGCATCAGGATCCGACTACCGCAGGATCCTGGTCAGGCTGGCAAGAGTCAAGCCATGCACATGCTTCGGTTGCTTCATGGTAGTGCTGTGACAGTCCTGCCGGTGACCGGTGCAAAGGATGTGCGCGCTGAACCGTTCGCGTCGCAGGTCGCTGGTGGCAACGTGTACATGGTCGCGGCTGACTGGAACCGTACACTACTTGATGAGATGCGAACATTTCCCCTGGGGAAGAACGATGACATCGTCGACGCTCTCACGGACGCGTACGACGAGCTCGTCGGTCGTGGCGGTGGGTGGGGTGCAGTATAAGACATGATAAGGACACAATAGTCATATGGGACTCTTTGACAAACTTCTCGGAAAAGCAACCGCATCACCGTCCGCGCTGCTTCCGCCTCCGCTGATCCAGCGCCAAACGTCCTATTTCACTGGCACAGGTAACGGCGACTTTTGGTCCCTGCTGACACGTAACCTTCCAGGCTCGAGTTTCAACTGGAGGAACCAGGCTGGCGACCTAATGCTGAACAGCATCGTCGCGATCGGCATGGACTGGTACATTCGAAACTGGAGCCAGGGTGTTCCTGTTGTCCGTCGACCGATGCCAGATGGACAGGTCGAGACAGTCGCAGATCACCCGATTCTGCAGCTGCTCGCGCAGCCAACACCGAACGTTCCGCCATCATTGGTGTGGTCGTGGATTCTCCCTGACTACCAGCTGCTCGGAAACGCATACTTTAGGAAGGTTCGCGTCTCTGGTCGTGTCGTTGGTCTTCAATACCTGGCGGCTGACATGATGCGTCCAGTCGGTAACAAGGTCAATCCGCTGGTGAAATACCAGTACACGGTCGATGGCACGTCGTACGACATCGCACTCGAGGACCTCATTCACATCCGGTATGGTCGAGATCCGCAGGACAGTCGCTTCGGGCGCTCTCCTGTCACATCTGTTCTTCGTGAGATCGCCACCGATAACGTCGCCGCATCAGCTGCATTCGGCATGGTGCGAAACGGTGGCATGCCATCGATCATGGTCGGACCAGACTACAAGGGCGGAGTCGAGGATTTGTCCGAAGACGATGCACGTCAGACGAAGCGGAAACTACAGCAGGACTTCACTGGCGATAACGCCGGAAGTGTCCTGGTAATGACTGGACCATTCAAGGTCGAGCAGGTATCACACAAACCATCCGAGATGGCGTTCGACGAGATTAGGCGCAAACCGGAAGAGCGCGTGTGTGCAGCTCTTGGACTCAATCCGCTGGTCCTTCAACTCGGCAGCGGCCTCGAGCGCGCAACATACTCGAACCTCGAGCAAGCAACGCGATCTGCTTGGACTGATGGCATGATCCCGCTGATGCGCCAGATGTCCGAAGCGCTCACCATCGCACTGCTCCCAGACTACGAAGAGACGCAGCCTGGCGACTACCTCGAGTTCGACGTGAGTAACGTTCCGGCGCTTCAAGCTGACCTCAATGAGGACGCAGAGAGAGCGGAGCGACTATACAAGAGTGGCATCGTGGATCTCGCAACAGCCAAGCGTGTCGCTGGTGTGACGCCATCGGATGATGACCTCGGCTATTATCACCCGACTGCTGTACCTGTTCAGATCGGCGCGCAGGAACTTCTGGTCCCTGATGCTGCGCCTGTCTCGACAGCTCGAACTGCCGACGAAACGGCGAAGCTGGTAGGCGCTGCCGGTGCTTTGATCCGTGCTGGCTTCGAGCCAGAGGCTGCACTCCAGGCTGTCGGTCTGAACTCTATCCAGCACCTCGGCCTGTTACCTGTCACAGTGCGCCAGGAAGAGACCAAAGCATTCGACGATGCATCTGAGCCAGGACTGAAGTTCTTTCCATCCAAAGAAATGAAGGAGGAAGCACAGCGCGCCATCGAGTGGCGTGATGCTGGTCGTGATGGCGGGACAGCCGTGGCATGGGCCAGAGCAAACCAGATCATCAGTGGTGAGAAGTTGTCCGAGTCGACTGTCCTTCGTATGTACTCGTTCTTTCGACGTCACGAAGTAGACAAGCAGGCTGAAGGATTCCGACCAGGTGAGGATGGTTATCCATCCGCCGGTCGTGTGGCATGGGCCGCATGGGGTGGCGATGCTGGCTACAGATGGTCCACAGCTGCGCGCAAAGAGATTCTCAAGAAGATGGCACCGAAGGAAAACGGGAAGTCGTACCATCCATACTACGGATACGAGTTGACTGACACCGATGCCTGACATCTATCAAGTCAACGAGTCGTATCGGAATAAACTTCGATACCGTGAGAACGCTGCTCTCGCTGAGATGAGCAGGACATACGGTGTTCTCCAGGCTGACAACCTCCAGCGCCTCGAAGCGGTGACAGCCGCCATCGAGCAAGCACAGGCAGCAGGCGAGGACATCACTGGCCTCTCCGAGTACATGCTCCGCCTCGAGGCGCTCAATGTGCAGATGGCCGATGAAGTCGCACGATGGGCGCCACAGGCGACCGACATCGCAACGAACGGACAACGACGCGCCATACAGTTATCGCTGGATATACAGGAGGACCTGGTGCGAGCAGTCGCGGGTGTTCCTCAAAGCGTGAGTCTCACGGCTGATCTAATGTGGAACCGGCTCCCTGTCGAAGCAATCACGAACGTGGTCGGCTTCGCTGCTGACGGCTCACCGCTCGGTCTGCTGTTTGAGGCCATCGGTCCATTTGCTTTGGACCATGTCACGATCGGCATCGCGCAAGGTCTCAATCCGCTTCAGGTCGCACGAAGGATGTCTAGGACGTACGAAACTCTCGCTCCTTCACGAGCTGCTACCATCGCACGGACAGAGATGATTCGTGCCAACAGAGAAGCACAGCGACAGACCTTTGAAGCGAACCTGAGCATCGTGCGTGGCTGGCGCCGCATTTCAGCGGGGGACGTTAACGTGTGCCCTGTGTGCTGGTCGCTTCATGGAGATCCGAATCCAGTTGCAGATGTTGTACCTTCGCATCCAAACTGTAGATGTACGGTGATTCCAATCTGCCCGACATACAGTGAACTTGCAGGACTGCCGCCAGGCAGTTTTGATGAACCGGAAGAACTTCCGACCAAAGAGGAACAGTTCCGCATGTTGAGTGAAGCGGAGCGTCGGCAGGTCCTTGGACCTTCGCGGTATCGTTTGTATGAGACAGGTACACCTCTCTCCGCATTCGGTAAAGTAGTATCGAACTCGGAGTGGGGACCACAGGCTGTGGTCGTACCAGTGAAGGATTTATGATGCAGACTCTGGTGTCCTTTGGCGATGCAATCAAGGCAGATGACAATGGTCGTGTGCGTGGTTACCTGGTGCGCTTCGGTGGCGCGGACCTCGAGGGCGACTACTTCACTGCGAGCACTGACTTCGGACGACCGATGAAGTCTGGCGAGCGTGTGGCGATGAACCTGTACTACCATCACGGCCAGGATAAGACTGTAGGAAAGTCACGCATCGGAACCGGCTACATCACCATGGACGACAAGGGTCTCTGGTATGAAAGCCAGGTCGAGATGGCTGACCAGTATCAGAAGATGATCCAGGAACTCGCGAAGTCTGGCAAGCTTGGATATTCGTCCGGCGCCACGGGTCACATGGTCGAGCGCAAGAAGATGGCTGATGGCCGCTACGAAATCACACGCTGGCCGATCGGTGAGGCATCGCTGACACCGACACCAGCGGAACCAATGAACATGGTCAAGTCGTTGAAGGACATGTATGGCGACATGGAGATTGATGGCATGGAAGAAGAGATGATGATTCCAGTCGCGCCTGGCGAAGACGTTGCAACCTTCGTCGAGAACGTCTACGGCGACCTTGATAAGGAAATGGTCCATGAAGGACTCGAGGCGCTTTATGAGCGTCTCTGTGCAGGTGTTACAGCTGCATATGACAGTGGACTCGGCAGTGGACATGTGGATGCGATCATTGATGCATTCGCCGTCCGTGCGAAGGAACTGAACAGCAAAGTAAAGGATCCGGCAGCGGAAGCACAAAGCCTTAAGGCTATGCTCGAGCGTCCGACATCCATTCGAGAAGTGGAGCGACGTCTGCGGGATGCAGTTCGTCTCTCACGTAGCGAGTCGACAAGATTCGCCAAAACCATCTGGAACGAGCTTCGAGACGAAGCGTCGAGCGAAGATGTTACCATCGTCGAATACTCGAGTGATGTGGAAGATGCGAAGTCCGCACTCCTCCGCGAGCTCATGATCTTGGAGTTAAGTCAATGACAATCGAACAACTCGAGGGCCAGCGCCAGTCTACAATTGCTGCCGCCAAGGAAGTCCTCATCAACGGCGGAGACATGGCCGAAGCCAATCGCCTCCACGCATCTGCAAAGTCTCTCTCTGAGCGCATCGACATGCTCCGCGAGTTCGGCAACGTTCCTGCTCCTGTCGCATCCGAAGCGCCAAAGCATGAGCCATGGAAGTCTGGCGGATGCACTCGGAATCCATTCCCTGGAACCCGTGACGAAGCAAACTTTAAGGCCTATGCATTCGGACAGTGGGTTCGTGGTACGGTCCTCGGCAATGCTTCCGCAGCAAAGTGGTGCAACGAGCATGGCGTCAAGTCGCAGACCGAAGGCTCAGACGGTTCCGGTGGATACACCGTCCCTGATATCGTTTCGTCCAGTCTGATCTGGCTCCGCAACGAGTACGGAATCGCACGTCGCTACAGCCGCATCTATCCGATGACATCTGACACGCTCAACGTGCCAAACGCATCGACATCGACAACCACGTATTACCCTGGTGAAGCAACGGCCATCACCGCCAGTGACGTCACCTTCAGCCAAGTACAGCTGTTGGCGAAGAAACTCGCGATCTTGACCATCGTCTCCAAAGAGTTGAACGAAGACACGGTCATCGACTTTGGTGCAATGTTGGCGCAGGACTTTGCATACGGTCTCGCACAATCTGAGGATGCAGCTGCATTCCAGGGCGATGGTACAAGCACCTATGGTTCCATCACTGGAATCATGCCACGCATTAAGGCATTGTCTGCAACCTACGCAAACATCGCCTCGATGGTCGTTGGTGCTGCTGGTAGTAACTCTGCACTCTCGAGCTTCACTTTGGCGAACTTCCAGAGCATGGTCGCGAAGCTTCAGCCATATGCCACGCAACCACGCTGGTACATGCACAAGCAGGTGTTCTACAACGGTGTCGCAGACAAGTTGATTGCACTCTCTGGAAACTCCATCATGGACATCCAGAACGCCTATGGTCCTGAACCAACTCTGTTCGGTATCCCGATCTCGTTCGTTCAGAATATGCCATCGGGTGTAGCTGCGTCTCGTACCATGGCAGTCCTCGGAGATCTCTCCAAGGGTGTCGCCTTCGGCGATCGTCGTGGCGTATCGGTCGAGGTCTCTGACCAGGTCAAGTTCATCGAGGACGCGTTGACGTTCAAAGCGACTGAGAGATATGCTTTCAACTGCTTCGATGTCGGAAACACGACCGCAACAGTGGCCGATCAGGTTCCTGGTTCCATCATCGTCCTTCAGTGCGCTGCCGCTGCCTAGTCTGTAGGACCTTCACAGTCAAGGGGAGCGGGATACCATTCCCGTTCCCTTTTTGTTTTTCATAGGAATCGCTCATGCCACTCACTCGAACTCAAGCACTGGACCGTCTCGCTTGGATGGTTGCCAGCGATCAATATCCGTTCCTGGACAGCACCGCACTACAGCAGCTCGTGGACGATCACGCTCGCTGGACTGTCTGGTCTGCGTCCACAGCCTTCGTCGTCGGCGACATCATCATCCCAACCGTTGCGAATGGTCGACTCTATCAGTGCGTCATCGCAGGGACATCGAGCGCCACTGAACCTCAGTTTCCACAGTGGACCAGGACACTTGGCTATTCCGTCAATGACGGAAGTGGTGACCTCTTGTGGCAGGACATAGGTCCCGCAAACATCGAGCGCTATGACATCCGCACAGCTGCGCGGCAGGGCTGGATACGCAAAGCGTCCAGCATCACGCACCTCATCGACGTCAAGGATGGCCAGGTCGATGCAAAAATGGCCGTGCTCCGTGAGCATTGTCTCGACCAGGCGAAGCGCTTCTCACCGATGGTGTTCGTATGATCCCGGCAGCTTACAGCACAGCGCTCAAGAACGCGATCCAGGCATATTCCTACGCTGATCGTGTTGCGATCTGGCGGACCGTCAATCAAGCGGATGGCATTGGCGGCGTCAGTCAGCACTGGATACAGGTCGCTGAGATCCGTGGCACGATATCCAACACCGGCGACACGGAGGGCATCGTCGGCGGCATGATCGAGCAGTCTGGTACATGGACGCTAACGTGTTCACCAGACATCGAAGTACGTGCAGATGACAGGATATACACATCTGGAAATCCGCAGGCGTTATCGCCATACTACGAGTGCATCGGCAGTGACTACGGCCATACCAACGCAGTCAGTCAAACCATCGGACTTCGCGCCAGGACAAACGGGTAGCGCACGTATTTCGCACGTAACCGCACGTATATCCACTGCGTGGTGCAAGCTTTGACTCCATCGCACCATGATATGAGTGAAGTTATTGATGGGGTGTATGTATGAGTCCTGAGATGTGGGTCCAAATCGGTATACAGGCGTTTATCACGACGGTGTCAATCGGTGCCGCGTGGGTGGCACTACAGGTCAGGCTGACGCGCCTGGAGACTCAGGTGGCACACATCATCAACACGCTTGATGGTCAGCAGCAGGAAGTGCGCCGCATTGAGCAACGGCTCGGTAAACTTGAAAACAAGGTCAGCGCGTTGGAGGCAGTAATAAACCGATGAACAGCATCAGTATCAAAAGACTCGTGGTCGTTGTGATCGTGGCTTTTACAGCTGCTTTTACCTCGGTATTTGGCGATGGGGTCAGAACATCCGAAGCCAAAGACATCTCCGAGCTCGGCGCAGTGCTTGCACTCTACGGCTCGAAGGCGGTAGCGGCGGGTGTCTCCGCTGCGGTGAGTTCGGTACTTGCCTTCTTGACGATGCCTTTCAAGGGTACGAATGCGAACAGTTTGAAGGTGGGCAAATGAACCTGCAAAACTACCGGCTGGAGCCAAGCGCAACCACTCCCGGTGACTGGATTGTCTTTGGTGACATTACTGATAACGAAGGCAACCTGCTCGGCACTTTTGGGCCTGATGGAACATCTATTTTCACTTGGTGGGTTACACAAGATGTTTCATTCCAGCAACAATATAGCAACCAGTTTGCGGTGATTATGGCGCAGGAAATCGTGACAGGAACCGCTGAATAATGGCAACGTATTATGTAAGGCCAGATGGCAACAACAGCAACACCGGGCTAGGGTCTACCACTGGACTCGCGTGGGCAACCATCGCAAAAGTATTCAGCGCATCCGGTATGGCTAGTGGCGATACGGTTTACATTGCGCCGGGGCATTACACCGAAAACCTTTCGTCTCCCTCACTTACCCCAACGGTAGCAACCTTTATTATTGGTGACCCAACAGCGGCACAATTTGCTGGTGTAACAGCAGGAGTTGTCAAACTATCTTGTTTTAGTGCCGCTGGTAATGCCGCTCCGTCGTTGACTAACTCGCTAATTACTTTTACGAGCAAAAACCATTTTAAGTTTTCAAACCTGTATTTTGAATCAGGCACAGCAGGTAACTCTGTAGTTTGTACGACTGGACATTCGTGGTCATTTACAAATTGTGTATTTGATATGAATATGTCATCTGCATCGTTTCTAGCAACTACACCAACAAGTACAGCGGGTAATTTTACGTTTAGTAAATGTATATTCTTCAATGGATGTAATACTCGCACGATACAAATCACAGGTCAAAACGTAGCCGATACAACCTCAATAAGCGATTGTCTATTCTTAGGGTCTGGTGCTGCTGAGTGTGTCCTAAGTTACAACTGTCAAATGACAATCACAAACTGTACATTTGCTGGCGTGAATGTCGGAGTGCAAGCACAGACCGGAAACGTTAGTTTTCCAAGTTATGTTAGTAACTGTTTATTTGCGGTGAACTCGATTGCACTTCTAAATGGTTCCAGCACTCTGGTCTATATGACGGAGAACTTTAACCGTATCTTAGGTAATGCATTGCGGATTAATATGGGGACGCTGGGAGCGAACTCTACAAAGGATGGCGCATACCGTATATCTTTGGGTTATGAGAAGATGCACGGCTTGACTGCTACCGATTTCTTTGCACCTATTGCAAGCTCACCGAACCAAGCATTCGGAACAGCAACAGGCGCACCAGCAAGTGACCTGTATGGCACGACTTGGGTAGGTGTTACGCCAGACAGTGGAGCATTGACATTCAAGGCTAACACCGGCACGTATACGCCAACCGAGCGCAACGCCTCCACCATCACCATCGCACCAGCAAGCACATCACAAAGCATCGAACTCTACCTCGGTGCTACAGGGCTAACATTTAGCACGACTGGTCTAGCGGCCTACTACGTCCGCAATCAATCCGCTCCGGTGGCTATCACGCTGGTAACGCAGACACCTACAGGCGCGTGGACATCTGGTGGCTTTGCGGAGATATCGTCCTCCCTCGTGCCGGGCGTGTATCGTTTGGATGTTCCTAACGCCGCATTTGCCGCTGGCGCATCTGATGTCACGATCGTGGTGCGTGGTGCCTCTGGTACGAACGGGGCGGTGCTGACGGTCACGCTGTCCTCTGGTGGCTTGACATCAGCGCAGACAGCCGCAGCTGTTCTTGATGCTGTTGGTTCCTCTTATGTCACCGCTGGATCGATTGGATACGCGATCCAGAACAGCAACGTGGCAAGCATCAGCGGTAGCACGGCGGCAGCCGATGAGCTCGAAGGCGCTCTCCTTCACAATGGCACGGACTACATTTCCGCAGATCTTTTGACGCCAGTGTCAGCTGCGACCAGCGTACACATCGGACCTTATCAACTCCTGGCTGATGGCTTAGGTGCTGATCAGCCGCTCGATATCAATGTCGGCACCGCCACGAGCATCGATGTCCAGGTCACTGATGCGAATGGCACTGGCATCGACATCACTGGCGCGACGGTCACGGCTAAGGTTTACAGCTCGGCGGGGACACTCGTGGCCACCTACAGCGGCACTGCGACCTATGCGGACAATGGTCGGTTATCATTCGGCTTGACGACTACGGTCACGAACACATCTGGCACGTACACTGTGCTTGTGACCAGGACAACAGGCGCGACCGACACGCAGATCTTTGGACCGCTAAGATTGTATGTGAGGCCAGTATGAGTGTGAACATCATCAACATCACCGAAGACCCGGAACAGGTTGTGCAGATCGCGGCCTGGACCGGAGATTGGCACACTTACGTTTTGCGCCTGGTCGATGACAACGGGTCTCCGATTGACATCACGACAGGCACTCTCGCGGCAACATACACGAATGCCGCCACAGGCGTTGCTTATTCGTTCGTGACAGGAACAGCCACGCTGACGAAGTCTCTTTCCTCACAGGGCATTGTGACGATCCTGAACCCCGCTGCATACCCGACAGCAGCTGTGATTCGCCTGACTTTGTCGTTCACCGTGTCGACTACCGTGCGACGCTTCGGTCCACTGCTCATTGAGGTGCTGGCGCCATGACCGTCAAGGTCGACCTATCAGGCTTTGACGACGCGGAGAAGCGTTTTCGCATGCTATCTATATTTTTGCAGAATGCAGTGAGTGCTGCTTTTACTGGCATGATTGCACTGATGACTGGACCAAAGTCAGGACGAAGGTACAAGCTCCCAGGAACACAAACGACGTATCAAGCATCCGCGCCAGGACAAGCACCGGCTGTGGCTACTGGTAATCTTCGGACATCGATCACGATCGGTAAGGTCAACGACTACGAGTACATCATCAGCATCTCAGCGCCTTATGGCAAGATACTCGAGTTCAAGAAGAATCGACCGTTCGCGATACCTGCCAGCACGAAGGCATGGAATGTGTTCCAGGGTGTAGTGAGGAAGTACTTCAATGGTTGAATCCTTAGTCGTGGATGAGTGGATCTATGACACTCTCACAGCTGACGCTACGCTCCAGGGACTGCTGGCGGTCGATAACAGATCGCCTTCGTACCAGCAGGGCATATACCTGTATCTGGCTCCTGAGAAGGATCCGATCAGCCTCCGCCAGCCACAGGTGCCATACATCGTGGTGCGTCACATTGACGCTGGCCAGACTGACACGACATCGATGTGTGGTGGCCGCATCGTGACCACATCAAGCCATCAGGTGTGGTGCTGGGACACGCAGAGTGGTGCTGTCTCGATGGCGCGCATCAAGGCCATCGTGGATAGAATCGATACACTTCTTAATAAGCAAAGTGTAAACAGCACGACGCCTGTATTCTTTTTGAATCGTGCATCGGTATCATCATCGGTCGACGTGTCGCAGGATGGTCGCGTCGATAATGGCATCGCTCAGATTTACGTTGCCACAATAACTCCAGAGGTATAACTATGGCCCGTCCGCTTCTCGCTAAAGATGTAACACTTACAATCACTTTCACCGCTGCCGCTTTGACTGGCGACACCACTGCACTTCCGAGCACGACAGCCACGTCGATCGTCTGTCTGGCAAAGTCGTTCTCGACCACAATCACACAGAACATGGTCAACGCCACAGCTTTGTGCGCGGTCTACGAGGCGTCACTGCCTACGACACAGGCCGGAACAGTCAACCTCGAGCTGTACATCGACAACACAACAGGTCCACTGTTCGCGTCTAAACTTGGATTCGGCTGTGAGATTGATGTCGACCTTGATGGTGCAGGTTCCGTTGCTGGCAACGTGGTCAAGTATTTTGGTATGGTTACAGAAGCAGGGCTGTCCCTGACTCCGGAAGAAACACAGACCGAAACCGCGACCATCAAGCTTGGCGTGTCCGGAATCACTGGTCTGTCAGGATCATAACTTGAGATCAATCTTTGACAACATTCCCAAACTAGAAGGTCGACCGAATCTCGTCGTCGACATCGAGCGCTTCATTGGAACGCCAGGTTCAATCGTTTTCCGCGAACCGAAGGCATCCGATCTGTTTCCTCGACCCGAAGTTGAGAAGATGTTAAAGATTGCATACCCTGAGTTTCCAGCTCAGATGCTGCAAATCCTGATGATCATGGCACGGTGTTATGTGATTCAGCCTGGTGATGGCGAAATCAATCCTGGACGTCGCTTCGCGCAGCTGGCCCGTGACCGATCTGACATATACCTCTATGTCGTGGCAGAGTTCGCCAGAGCGTTTCCGATTGACTTTGCAGCGGCGGTAGACGAAGTCCCAAACGACTGAGCGGGGTGGCGCAGACGATACTGTACACAAGTGTGCGGCATTTGAAGCGCCATCCCCGTGAGACCGATTTCAGCCTGGACGAGTATGCTGAAGTCGCATGGGCGGCTGAAGTCTGGGACAATCAAATCGTGGAAATTGTCAAGGCCGTGATGTCGGTCATGGCAAAAAGGACACTCTAATGGCGCTCGGCATCTTCGACATTGTATTCAAAGTTTCAGGCGCTGGCGATGCAGTCCAGGGGCTGAAGAACGTCAAGGCTGAGGCGAAGTCGACAGCTGATGCTTTAGACCATAGTAAATCCTCGGCTGTGAGTTATGGCGACCAGCTGTCAAAGCTTGGAAAACTTGGCGCCACACTTGGTGCCATGGGTGGCCTGATCGCATTTGGCAAGTCTGCACTCACTGCAAGCGGAGAAGCTCAGGAACTAGCCACACGACTTGAAGTCGTTACAGGATCCGCAGCCGAAGCAGCGAAGGTCATGGCGAAGGTTCGCGAAGTCGCCGGTCCTTCACCGTTCACCACAAAGCAGCTCGCCAACGCCGCAGTCGGATTGCAGGCGATGGGTTTGAACGCGCAGAAGGCACTCCCGAAACTCGCTGATCTTGGCGCGGCATTCGGTGCTGACGAAGAGCATCTCAAGTCACTCGTCAACATGATGGGTAAGCTCAACCAGGGCATAATGCCAGATTCCGAAACGCTCTCGATGTTCGGACTTTCTAAAAAGGATTTTGCTGGCGAAGGAATCACGTTCGACAAAAACGGAACCTTGATCTCGAGTGCCTCCGAAACTCTGGACGCATTGTTTCGCGTCATTGACAAGAAATACGGCGGTATGACGGAGCGCATGGCGAAGAATACAAATTCGCAGATGGCAACCATTGTCGATTCGTTTGAGCAACTCAAGGTCAAGGTCGGTGATATCTTCGGTGCTGGTTTGGCCCTTGTGACGCCGGCCATCACAAAAGGCCTTGAAGATATCACAAAGTTTTTCGACTCTGTCAAGGTCAATGGTTCGGCTGCACAGACAATCCTTATGGGTATCGCTGCGACACTGGCTGCCATTACTGCCGTCCAGATTGTCAATGGCATCATCACGCTAGTTAAAGTTATGAAGCAGCTGGCAAACGGCCTTAAGTTAATAGCGGCGGGTGAGGCGTTGGTCAATGCACTGGCCGGTCCTGCTGGTATCGCAAAGGTTCTCGCTGGCGTTGTAGCTGCTGGTGCAGCCATCTATGGTATGAATGCCATTTTTGACAGTATGGAGCAAAGCGGCGAGAAGACTGGAGGCACCACAGCACTTTCGCCTCCAGATACAAAACCTCCAATCGGCAAAGCAGCCGAAGCAGCTGCTAGTGCAGCAAAGTCGACCGAAGGCAAGGGCGGTGGTCTGATCAATACAATGATAGACATCGCAACATATGCCGCCAAGATGCAGGCGGCATTTGTGGACATGGCGAAGTCGATGGAGGGACACCTCTATGAGATCGCGAAGAACACGGGCAGCACTCGAGATCTGCTCGATCTGCGGAAACAGACATTCGGAGGCGGACGCCTGGGCGCGATTGGTGTGACAGCTTCAGAACTTGCAACCGCTGGAAACAACCCGACGAACGTCGGTGGAGTCGGCATTATTCCGCAGACACTTATTCCTGCTTCGACTGACCTCGAGCGTTCAATGAGGAAAATGATGATTCAGGCTGGACGTCAGAACCTGGTCACTGAAATGAGACGAATCTAATGGCGACAAACTGGCCACTCTTGGTCGAGGTCGACTGTCCTGAACCACGTCCTGCTTTAGGTCGTGTGTGCGTCGGTGCTGATGGAACCTCATGGGACCGACAGAACTCCACTGGATGGTTTGACAGTGTGACCATGACGGCCATGCCAGCGCCTCTCCCTGTCACTGAAGGATGGTCGACCAACTACGCCGGACTCTATGCGCGTGTGCCACGAAGCGCCTACACGCTCACTACAGGCAGTGTATGGAAGCAGATGGAGGTAAATGCCGCTGGCGATTATTACCTCACTGCAACGACACTCGGCACAGCAAATGTTGAATGGGTTTCGACGACTGCTTCGTATGGCGTCAATCAAGGATGGTACATAAGCGCGTACGTTCCGAACTGGGTCGATGCTTCGCCATTGCCTATCCTTCGTGTTCAGTGGGGCTACGGCGGAGCGAACACAGTCGAGCTGGTATTCCGTGCGAATGGGTCCTGCATCGTTTACAAGAATGGCATTCAGAAGGGTGTCTACGACCAGAGTGACACGAACAAGACGCCAGGACGAAGCGTCACAAGCGCGAGTGCAGTAGGACAGCGCAACATCGCGCTGATGATGATTCCATTCAAGCGTCGCGAGCTGCTTGTGACGTCGACGTTCGGTGCTAACTTCTCACACCTTTTCGAGGATGTCCTAGACACTCCTGGACAAACCATCGTGCCATCCGGCAGCTTCGCGTGGAAGGTTCCTTATGGGCGACCGACTGTGCAGATTGCACCGATTGCCTATGAGACCACTGGCGTGTTCTACTCCAAGCCGATCAAGCTGCGCTATGCTCCCCCGACTGGTGCGACCTTCGTGGGCACTGTCTGGTCTGACGTCGTTGGAACATCGACAGGAAGCATCACAGAAACTGTCAGCGTGACAACGTCAGCTGGTGGCACGTATACACCTAATGGAGTCATAGACACGGTCCGTTTGAAGCTCGAGGTCACGACACCATCGCCATACACGCGCACCTCTGGTGTGGCGGCATCGATGGCGACGTATACGCCAGCTGCAACAGCGACAGCGAACCAACCTGTGGACATCACAGAGTACATCGATGACCTGGTGCTTTCGGTCGATGAGACGTCTAGGACAACGCTGAAGATGAGCGCCAGGCGTGGAGCACTCGAGACTGCTGGCGTTCAACAGCCACAGATCACATCGGACCGCCCGATTCGTGTGGCGATCTCGAACAGCGCGACACCGACACCGGCATATATTGACATCTTCCGAGGCACACTGGCGCCTCCGCAGATTCAGTATGAGCAAGCAGATCTGTCACAGAACTTCAGCAAACTTCAGTTCGAAGGACAGGACCGCTCACGAGACTTTGAGCTGTATTACTTCCAGGATGGTCTGTTGTACGACGGCTACACGGCGGAGGCAGCCATCGGTGACATGATGACACTCGCTGGTTATCCTCCAGCGACTTATCTGCTATACACCGATGTGACAGGTATAAACATCAGTCGGAGTCCAGACATCGCTCGTGGTTATTCGTCATTTGTCCCTCAGCGTGGCGACACGATCGCATCGATGCTGAACAAACTCAAAACCGACTATGCTGCGACGTTCGTGACCGGATGGAGTCCGACTACCAGTGGTTATAAATACCAGTGGGCAAATCCGTACGACCTCTCATTCGACAGCGTAATGACTTTGTACCAGAGTGTCCCTGCTGCGACATCTGCTGGAGTCACTGCGGCGCTCCGTGAGAAGCGCGTGGTGCGTCGTATGACCGCGCATTATGAGTCGCCAGAGTGTAATCAAATCACAGTCATTGGACAGGATCCACGAAACGGTGATCTGCTGTATTCGTACAACGCAGACGCAGCGAGCCAGGACGCGACCACGCTTCCAGCCGATCGACCTTACAACTGGAGAGGGCGACCAGTTCCGTACATCCTCGCTGATCCGAGCATCACAAATGCTGACGTTGCTTACCAGGCGAGAATATCACTGCAGAACCGGCTAATGGAAGGGCGCATCCTGATCGAGTGGGAGAGTGACTTTCTGGTCCTTAGCACCACGAATAGACCTCTGTGGGTGCGTGACATCGTGACCATCATGCAGCCTGATGGCGTGACGGTGAAGGGCCTGTATCGAATCGTAGCGATTCCGACGATTGAGTTCGTGGTGGAGAATGGAACCGTGCAGTTCCGCAAAGCAATCTATCGAGGTCAGTACCTCTTTGGTGAAGAATAGTGGCGTACATCGATGGGACACGAACATCGACGCTCACGATGTCGCACACGCAAAACGTCACGGAACGCATTTGGAATCCATTCGCGACGCAACCTCTCGAGCCTGACTACGACACGCATTCAACAGACTTCACCTTCGGCGGACATCTAGGTTTTCTTGGTTCGCTCGCCATTGCCACCAGCGTCAATGCACCATCACCTGGTGCAACTTGGACCTGGGAACTTCGTGCGAACCTGGCTGTGAACAACGGCCATGGATCGACGAATAGCAATTACGTTGTCTTGGCGTCTGGAACTGAGACAGGCGCCACGACATACAAGGATGTGAGCGTGACATGCGCTGGCACATTCACAGCATCGGTGTCGACAGACAAACTGTGGGACGTCACTGAGACTGCATACAGCTCGAGCGTCGCACCGACTGTGTTTCCCCCTCGGACTGCATATCGCTGGTATGAGATGACCACGAGTGGAGCAACGGCGGCCTGTAGTATCACCGCGAATGGCGGATCAGTCAGCGTGTCCGCAGCTGCGAGTTCGAGGCGAACAGCAGACTACACCGCGATCCTGTCGGCGAATGGATTCAGCAGTGGTGATATTCGCCATGACTTTACTGTGTCACTGGTGAAGGTCAACACGGTTGCAGTGCATGACATCACGCATACTCACACCTTCCACGCGCAAAGCGCCACCGAATGGAGTCTGTCTGTTCTTGGAACGACTGACGGCTTCGGCGTTGTTTCAACGGCCAGCGCCACCATCAGCACGAGCTCGTGTCTTGATCGCAGTGTCGCTGTCATCGGTCGCACCAGGGCGTGGTCGACATCCTATCCTGACTCACTGAGTGTCGTGGTCACTGGCTTTGACGGTTCGTCCAGGACAATAACGGGAACCGGCTCACTGTCAGGGTCCGATACTTTCGTCGACTACTCCACCACGACAGTCCTGACCGATCCTGTTTACGGCTCGAACACTCTGACAACGGCGCTCGATGACGTGCCAGCAAGCATATCCTGTGCCATCACTGGTGCATCACTTACAGCTGTCGGTGAAGCGAATACTGAGACCAGGTGCATGTTCCGTGGCTTCAGGTTCAATGGATGGAGTCTGGCATATGCCACGACACGAAGCATCGCAGGAACAACTAACGATCGACTGTTTGCACCATACGAAGGCATGAGCGGATATCGCTACCTGGACATCCAGATCAAGGCGCAAAGCGGGACCTCAGTCGCTGGAACATTCGTCATCACTGACTTTCATGGCAATACGAAGACCTGGAATGTTACAGCTGCGACCACGTCGTATCAGACGGTGACCATCGACCTATGCAGTCCGGATGCGTGGTCTGTCTCCGCACTTCCACTCACTGATGGCAAAGACAATCCCTATCCTAGGAAGAATACCGCTAGCAGTTCCTACGCTGGCTCAGAGAGCGTCGACTCGGCTTATTGGGGTGTTACGTCATGCCAGCGCCTTCGCATCGCTACAGGCGCGATTGACCTCGGAACCACGACACTCAAGCAGGACACGACTAATGGCTTCACGAACTCGCACTATGTACCGAGTGGTCTCGGTTACGAACACGAGCGCATCACACCGGCGATTGTCGCCGAAGTGGACACCACGACATACTACTATTCGCGCCGCTTTTGGCAGCAAAAGAACGACGGTCGTGATGAAGAAGAGAGCGATTATCGATGGCAAAAGACTGTAGGTGGCGCAACCGGCGTCACGACATACAGTGTTACACCGCTGACCATCGTGGACCTCGTTGGTCAAATCAACACGTCCGATGACAGCATCGTCCGCCATCCTGGCTGGACCGCGACGAACTCCGTGGCGTATCCTGGGAGTGGTACCTGTAGCGTGTCACAGCCGCCACTGAGAGACTGTTTCCTCAATGGTGGAACTGGTATCAGTACATGGCTATATGGTGGCGGAATCCTCGCAACACCGAACGCCACAACCGGGACAGACTTCGCGTATGGCTTCGAGATCGCGACCGGCACCATCACAGCACAGACTCTGTTCGATTCCATCAATGGTGATTTCATCCCCGATCTATATGATCCGTTCGATGTCAATGGTGGCACGGACTCGGCACTGTATCTGCCATTCGGCGCCATTCTTCGAGGGCCAGCACACGGCATTGTCCTCGACACATCAGGAGATCCTGCGACCAGCGGCACCGTGACGCTACAACTCTCGAGTGACAGTTCTTCTCGAGGCACCGATTCGAGCTTTGACACGCTTGGTAATTACCAGACAGGCTCACCGTTCGGACTGGGCAAAGCGAATCATTCCATCGTCGAGGGGACAAACAGCGTCGGTGTCAATCCGATGTATTCGGCAAAAAGACAGCGAGCAGTGTTTCGCACAGAGGTGCTCGCAGGGAACTGCACAGCTGCCGATGTCAGCCCGGCACAGCAAGCGACATATGGTGTCGTGACATCTGGTGGCGGTGTCAAGCTGTATCACGCCAGGGCGCACAACGGCACGAACTGGGATGAGGTCACAACACCGATCACGAACGCGCAGTGTCTCAGCCTGGCGTATTCAAAATCAAGCGGCTCAATGTATTTGATTATCATCGTCGATACAAAGACAGGGAACAACATCGTACGCTATCAAACCGATGATGAAGGGAACACAGTCAGCGTGGCAACTACAATCGGATCCGGATCACATGGCACGGTCTGCGTGTCGCCGAACGGCATGGAGTACATCTTTTTCAGGACGAGTGGCGCAAACATTCAAAGGGTCAAGCGTGACCCGATGGGCAACATTATCACAGCTGCTTCGAACGTCGTGACAGGTTCTGTCCAGTCCGATGAACTCGCGTGTTACTGGCGCCTCGGAGTCATCTATCTCATCTACAGCCACACATCGACAGGCATCACCATCGTGAGCAGCAGTGATGATGGGGAGACCTTCTCTTAAAAAGGAAACACCTCGAGAGGGGTGCTCGAGGTGTCAGGACTAGGAAACAGAACCGGTTGGACAATAGGAGTATACAACATGAGCGAGCGGACAATAGCACTACTGTCGACAGATCTGGCGATGGCGAATGTCGGTGTCCAGGAAGTCGGTGAGAATCGAGGCAAAGCAGTCGAAGCGTATCAAGCATCCTGCAAACCTCCTGTCCCTGCTGGTTCCCCCTGGTGCGCGGCACACGTCCGCTTCAGGCATAAGCAAGCAGCCACGCAGCTCGGCATTACTTACGATGAGACTTTTCCTCGCTCGGCATATTGTCCAGACTGGTCGCGATGGTTCAAGGCAAATTCACTGTGGTTGCCTGTCCAGCACATTCGAGATGCTACGACCTCGAAGCGACCACGGCGCGGTGATCTGGCGCTTTTCTACTTCAGTGCTCTCTCACGCATCGCACACATTGGTATTGTGACTAAGGTCGAGGAGTGGGGTGTATATACGGTCGAGGGAAACACCTCACCGGAGCCATCCGATGAGCTCTCCGTCGAGCGTGATGGCGATGGCCTCTATGCCAAAAAGCGAAACTGGCACGAGCTCGGGAAGTTCGGCGGCTTCGGCTTCGTCAACTTCTGACAAACCAAAAACCATCTGTATACATGGGCTTCGTCCGGTAAACCGGGGCCATGCGACAGATGGTTTCTGTTTGGCTAGTTGTTCGTTCACCGATGTGGGAGCACCGGCGAGTTAGTTATACATTTACCGCCAGACATGCACCACTTTTTGTTCGTGCTGTGGATTCTCCTCGATGCGAAAACTCACGATGCCATCGAGCGCAGGGTGAATGAAGATGAGCGCGCCATCCTGATTCAGGCGCTCCAGGATCTCGTGCTCACTGGCCTTCAGCAACCACAGGAGACCTTCTGGTTTTTCAGCTACGCGAACGGGTCCGTCGGTAACGTCTTTATTGTCCGATTGTTTTCGAGCCATATGAGTTTTTCCCTTATCTTTTCATGATGTTCAAAGTGACATGATCTACAGGCTGTCACCAGATCATCCATGTCCTCTGCGCCAGAGCGATCGTATGTATTATGGTGGCATTCCAAGAACTCAGTCGAACCGCATACCTGACACATATGTCCATCACGATCAAACACAGCTGCACGAAGTTTCTTCCATCGTGCCGTATCCATGTATCGGCGACGATATTCACGTATCGCGTAATATCGTTTTTCTTTGTAAACCTCATATAGTCGATTGTACTCAGCACTAAATTGCGCCTTTTGTGCACGACGTTCGTTTGATGGATTTTCATAAATCTCATCGCATAAAACGCGATCATCAGGTGGCACAACACCACAAAGCGATTTGAGTGCATCGACCTGTTTCAATGGCTTGACCATATGTCCGCAAAGTAAACACCTAAGACGATAATGGTCGCGTCCAATGACATCAGTCATTTTTGTAATGACACTAGACTCGTGTAAGCACGGGTCGAGTTGTCGATACTTAGGTTTGTTTTTATCGTCCCAGGCCTGCATGTAAACAGCCTCAGTAGGAAGGTCTGCATGCGGCATCATGTCAGAGAGCTTCAAGCCAGCGCCTCCATCGTGATTGGCAAGTGTTCCAACATAATGTTCTGGACGCTTTGGGCGATGTCGCGATGCTCGAGCTGCGTGTCCTGGCGTGTTCGCAGCTGCACATAATGGATCCACGAACGGATGCTTCCGCTCATGTACATCGTGGTCGGTGTGCACATCGGCAGAACCATGCGAGCAGTTTCCGCAGCCATGCCATGTGCGATGAGATCGCGATAGGTATCAGTTGCGAACTCAATACTGCAACCGACCAAATACAGAGCGTCCTGCTGCTCTTTGGTCAGTTCCTCAATCTTCGGTAGTGGGAGGCTTGATTGGCGATTGTGAGCGCCAGCGAGGCGCATCTCTGGTACCTCGATGTCCTCGACCACGGTGGCGTATCGTTGCGAGAACTCCTGGAACGAGAACGACCGATGTCGGAGCAGCTGCGCGGCGATCGCTCTCGTGGTCTTAACCTCGATACACATCGACGCCATTTCAAAGATTGACCAGTGTCCGTGACCAACGCAGTAACGAAGCAGTCGAGTGACGTCAGGATTGTCCTGATTCGCGGGGTTCGAGACCCTAGCGCAATACCCGATGACACTCTCGGCATCGGGCGTTATCCATACTAGTTTCGTCATGCGTTAGGGTCCTCTTCTCCAATCACAAAGTGTGAACCGTTATGATAGCCAGGTATCGGCTTCGGTGTTGGTGCGAGCTTACGCAGCGTGGTCTGCTGTGGCGGTCCTGGCTTGATCTGTGGTCGTGCCTGTGCCTGTTGTGCAGCTCCATTGCCATCGTCATCCTCATCGGATGCGAGCGACAGAAGCGCACTGAGGCTGTAGCGTCGACCATACGAGAGTGCTGATCCGAATCCGTGGCTGGTCTGTTGCATCACAGGAACCTGCACGACACCAGCGATCCACTCACCGCTGGCATGTATCACACGGCTCTCCACCATGATGCTGGTCGAATGCTCACCGTCGATGGTGTCCAACACCGACTGCACGACGAACAGACCATGTTTCGCCATCACTGGTCGAACGACCTCCATGATGGCATCGAGTGATGTGTACTTTGAGCGAAACGCTGGATTCGTGCTGTCCTTCACGATTGGCCTGATCTCAGCCTGGGCCTTGACCAGCGCTGGTGCGATTGCACCGATTGTTTCCGACATTGTCATACTAAACCCCCTATGTGTAATCCTGCCCGACTGAGCGCGTTCCTAAACGCTGTTGTCCAGTTGATGTTGCGCCTATCGATGATGGCGCCTGCCTGGCTGTAGGACCGCCATATAGACACATCATTGACCACGGGGCTGATTGCCCGTGCGATGGCTGGCCATTCGCCCTGGCGCGTCTCGTACGCTTTACGCAGACAGTCAAGGACATGTGCGAGCGCTTCATACTTCGTGGTGCGAATCGAACGCGCCCACTCGATCTGTTTCTCTGACCCACTCATCACAATCGGATTCGGCTCGAGGAGTCGCTGTGTCAATGACCATGCGCGTTCGATTGAACGCTTCGACTCACACGCGGCGCAGATCTGAAGTGTCGACGCCATCACGACCATTTTATATTTAA
>Ga0209300_1000336_pt1 | contig 26456 bp, 26 predicted proteins | sample Shrwel_input2_RT_FD_187535 | JGI IMG/M metagenome (GOLD analysis project Ga0209300, IMG submission 187535) | Subsurface microbial communities from deep shales in Ohio, USA - Utica-3 well 1 S input2 RT (SPAdes) (version 2) ... | reverse complement strand
TCGAAAGCTTCATCAATACCATGGCCAGCTCCGTGCTGATCGCCATCATCGTGCCCATGGCCGTTGCCGGCGATATGGGCGCGCTGGCCGCTCTGGTGGCTACGGGGGTCACCATGCTTGTTGTCCGCAAACCGCTGGCGGCAATCAGTGTCGGGTTGGTGGCAGCCGCTGGTGTCCGCTATTTCTGGTAAAGATGAGCCTGGCGCAGGCGCTGGCTCCGTTTGTTTGTTGCAAACCGATACTTTAGGCTGAGTACTACAAACCACATTAACCGGATTATGTGGAGGTGCTCTATGGCGACGCCCAAACGCGCCTTGCTGCTGGTGGATATTCAGAACGACTTTTGCGAAGGCGGCATGCTGGCGGTGCCCGAAGCCAGCCAGATACTGACCGTTGTTAATGAACTCATTCTGGACGCCAGCAGCCACAGCGAAACCATTATTGCCAGCCGCGACTGGCATACCGTCGATCACATCAGCTTTGAGGACCGGGGCGGTCCCTGGCCCCCTCACTGTGTGCAGGACACCCACGGTGCTGCTTTCCACCCCCAACTGAATCTTCCCCACAGCGCCGTCCGGGTGAGCAAAGGCACGGCCTTTGATCAGGATGCCTATTCGGCGTTTGATGGCACACAACTCGACAGCTTCCTGAAACGCCACTCCGTCCAGACACTCCGGGTTGTCGGGCTGGCGCTTGATGTCTGTGTTCGCGCCACCGTTCTGGATGCCCTGAAACTCGGGTTTGATGTGGAGCTGGTGTCGGCAGGAACACGGGCGGTTGACCCTTCCGGCGCTGACGCCGTGTTCGACGAGCTTCGCTCTGCCGGTGCCACTATTTCCTGAGCCCTTTTACAACCCCGCTACTGTGAGGTGAGCCTTGATACGCGAAGACGATCTTGCCCTGATGGTCGATCTGTACGAATTGGCCATGGCCCAGGCGTACTGGGCGGAAAACATGACAGACACCGCCACCTTCAGCCTGTTTTTCCGGGAACTGCCGAAAAACCGGAATTTCATGCTCGCCTGCGGCCAGCAGCGGATCGTCGAACTGATCGAGAACCTGCGATTCACCCCGGAGCAGATCGAGCAGTTGAAGCAGTTGAACCGTTTCCAGCCCGGGTTTCTGGAATGGCTGGAAAATTTTCACTTCAGCGGGAACATCCGCACGGTGGATGAGGGCACGCCGGTATTTCCCCAGGAACCGCTGCTGGAGATCGAAGCGCCGATCGCTGAAGCCCAGATTCTGGAAAGCCTGGTAATGAACTACGTGCACCTGGAAACGGTGCTGGCTTCCAAAGCCGTGCGAGTCAAACTTGCAGCGGGAGACCGGCCGGTGGTCGATTTCGGCATGCGCAGAATGCACGGCCTGGATTCCGCTTATCGGGGTGTTCGAGCGTATCGGCTGGCAGGGCTCTCGGGTACCAGCAATGTGCAGGCCGGGCTGGATTTCGGCATGAACGTCAGTGGCACCATGGCTCACAGTTTCGTGCAGGCCTATCCGGATGAAATGGAAGCCTTCAAGGTGTACGCGAAGTTGTATCCGGGCACCACACTGCTGGTGGACACCTACGATACCCGCAGGGCCGTGGCCCGGATTGTGGAATGGCTGAAGTCAGATCCGGAAGCGCAGATTGGTGGCATCCGCCTGGACTCGGGGGATTTGGCGGCTGAGGCCTTTGATTGCCGGGAAATCCTGGACGAAGCGGGTTTTACCGAGATCAAAATCATGGCCAGTGGTGGCCTGGATGAATACCGCATCGCCGCGCTTCGCGAGCGGGACGCGCCGATTGACGGCTTCGGCGTGGGTACCGCTATTGGCGCAGCCAGCGATGCGCCTGCTCTGGAGCTGGCCTACAAACTCACTGAATACGCCGGTGAGCCGAAAATGAAGAACTCCTCGGGGAAAACCTCCCTTCCAGGGGCCAAACAGGTGTTCCGGCAATACGATGCGCACGGAACCAGCTGTGGCGATGTCATTGCCGGTGTGGATGAAGTCTTCGAGGGCACGCCCTTGCTCAAACCCTTGATGAAAAACGGCCGGATTCTGCCAGGAGCAATTGATTCGCTCGATAAGCAGGTAGACCAGGCCTGGCGAGAAATTCTTGCCATGCCCGAACTCCATCGGGCCATTTCAGAAGCGCCAGACTATCCGGTAATCATCAGTGATTATCTGCAACAATTGCAGGCCGATACCCTGGCAAAGGTCAGCGTGAGCTGAATTGTTTAATTTCTGTTCAAGTTTGAGGGTGTGTGGCCGATAAACGGGCAAGTCCGTTGAGGGTTCCACACCATGATTGCTTCCAGCCAGATTTCCTTCACCCAGAACAGCTCCCGCCAGCCAGGTGCAGGGCAACGACCGCACGGCCACCTACACCAGCGCTGAGTTTGTCGAGCAATCTTCCGAATTGTTTTTGCTCGGCCAGCAGGCACTGACCGTCAGCCGAGCTGCGCTGGGTGGCGATACCGTCGCAGAACCGCAAGGCAGCGTCAGCGTTCAGGCCGGGCAATACCTGTTCTACTCCGAAAGCGAAACCCGCAGCTTTGCTTCCAGTGGCAGCATTACCCTGGAAAACGGCGAAAGCATCGACTTCACCCTGTCCCTACGCCAATCCCAATCGCGCAGCTACGAATATTCCGAGCTGGTGCAAATCCAGGAAAGACCGATGACGGATCCCCTGGTGATCAACTTCGGCTCAAGTACCGCACAGCTGACCGACAGCCTGTTTGAGTTCGATGTGAACGGCGATGGCAAAACCGGAGAATTCGCCAGCCTGGGCAGCGGCAGCGGATACCTGGTGTTTGACCGAAACGGCAATGGCAAAGTGGACGACGGCAGCGAACTGTTCGGCCCGAAAAGCGGCTCCGGCTTCAGCGAACTGGCCGCTTTCGACGACGACGGCAACCGCTGGATCGACGCCAACGACGAGGTGTTCTCCCAACTCCAGGTCTGGGTACAAAGCGCCGGGGGCGACGACGAACTGCGCTCCCTGAAAGACGTCGGCGTGCAGGCCCTGTATGTCGACAGCGCCGATGACCGCTTCACCCTGACCAATCCACAGGGCGTGCCACTTGGCCAGATCAAGGCTTCCGGTATCTACCTGACCACCGACGGCGAAGTGCGCACCCTGGAAGAGCTGGATCTGGCCGAGCAAAACACCGAAGCTGCTCCGCCGGTGGAAACCTCACTGGGTGTTGTTGGTAATAACGGCAATTCAGACGAAAGCGGTAACAATGGTAATGGCCCGGTGGATGCCCGAATTGCCGCGATGCAGAAAGCTCTGGAAAAACTGAGCGAGATTCGTGAAAAACAGAAGGCGTTTATTGAAGCGTCAAAGGATCAGGGCAAGGAAAAGTCGCCATTGGATGGTTACATGAAAATCATCGATAAGTTGCGTCTGGAAATGCTCAATAGCCAGGATGAAAAGAAGCAGGCTGCGAGTCGGTATCTTGAATTCGCCAAGCTGTGATACGACAACATTCAGAATTCCCAAAGTGAAATAGCGCGCCAGCAGGCTCAGTACATTTCAGGCCAGTGTGTGGGTGTACCTCCCAAAAATTTCGAAGGCCATGGATGGCCTGAGAGAAGCGCACATGGATGTGCTCGTAGCGGTTTTTGGGAGGTACACCCACACAGTGGCCGTCTATCGGGAAGGAGGGGGAGTTTACTCACCACGTCGAAACGGCAAAACGGTTTTGGCCTCCTCAAAGTAAGCCTGCACATGCTCCGCCTCTTCAACGGTGAAGTCAGCAATGGCCTCACGGAAGGCCGGGTGCTGTATGCCGTGCCAGGAATGCGTGATCACCGGCTCGAAACCCCGCACCAGCTTGTGCTCGCCCTGAGCACCGGCATCAAAATGCTCCAAACCCAGCTCCAGAGCCAGCTCTATGCCCTGGTAATAGCAGGTCTCGAAGTGCAGATGATTATATTCCTCCAGGCACCCCCAATAACGCCCGTACAGCGTCGTCTCTCCCGCCAGAAACAGCGCACCAGCGATCATCTCGCCCTCATGTACCGCCATAATAACGTGCAGGTGCTCCGGTAAACGTTCGCGCAGCCGTTCAAAAAATGCCTTGTTCAGATAAGGTCGCTGGCCGCGTTTGAAATAAGTGGCCTGATAGAACACATAGAACGCCGAAAGCACATGATCCGGAATGTCCTGCCCGTGAAATCCACGGAACGTAATGCCCTGCTCAGTGACCTGGCGACGCTCCCTTCGGATCGACTTGCGTTTTCGGGAAGTCAGCGCCGCCAGGAAATCATCGAAGTTCTGATAGCCATGGTTGTGCCAGTGGAACTGGCAGCCGATCCGGTGCAACCCATCACGATGGGCCAACAGCTGTTGATCGTCAGCATTGGGAAACAACAAGTGCCAGGAGTGAGCACCCGTTTGCCGCGTTATACCATCCAGCAAGTCATGCAATGTTTCCGGCGTGAGTTGAGCTCTCAGGTCAGGGGCCAGCAACAATCGCGGCCCCTGGGAGGGCGTAAAAGGAATGGCGAGCAGAAGTTTCGGGTAGTAGGGCAGGCCGTAACGCTCATAGGCGTCCGCCCAGCTCCAGTCAAAAACGTATTCGCCCCGGGAATGGGTTTTCAGCCAGGCCGGTGCCACGCCGCGAATGTCTCCCGCTACGCGAAACACCAGATAGCTAGGCGTCCAGCCGGTTGCTGTGGTGGTGCAGCCGGATTGCTCCAGGGCCTGAAAGAATTCATACCTCAGGAACGGGTTGCTCCTGCCGGCCAGCCGCTGCCAATCCGGTTCCGGGATATCGGCAATACGGCTGCAGGTTTCCAGTGTGATTTCAGATGAAGCGGGTTCTGCCATAACAGGGAGACTACTCGATGGATGATAGCCCTACCATACGACAGAACCCGCAGTTTGATCACTTCCGGTTTTTGCCCCGTTCACCTTTTTCGCCGCAGCGCTGTTCCATCTTTTCCTGCCATTGCTCCATGCGTTGCTGGTGTTTCTGCTGGCGCTCCTGGTGGATCTCCTGCCAGATCTCGCGTTGTTCCTCATCCAGCTTCAGCCGGTCGGCCATTTCGGCGCGATATTGCTGCATTTCCTGCTGACGTTCTTCGCGATTGAACGGGCCTTTGCCCTCGCGAAAGTTCTCGCACATTTCCTGCTTGTCCCATTTGCCGCCTTGCTTGTGCTTGCCATGGTTGTCGGCCATGGCAGCCGGGCTGGCAGCAATCAGTGTGGCCATCAGTACACCGGTGGCGAGAATGGATGTTTTTGCGTTCATGGTTGGCACCTCTCTGGTTTTGCCTGTTAATGAACGCCATGGTACGCCTGTTCAGTGTCAGACGGTGTCAGGCCACTGTAAAGCTTCGGTAAAGAAAACCGGCCCCTCAGGTGATGGCCAGTGGCCGTGATAGACTGTATCTGCTCAGTGGCAGAGGGAAGCACATGCACAATCGGGTATTGTTGATTGAAGACGACGACGAACTGCGGGAACTGCTGGCGCGGTACCTCACCGGGCAGGGGTTTTCGGTGCGCGAAGCCGCCAACGGGCGTGATGGCCTGGCTCTGGCGCTGGGGCAGGATTGCGACATCGCGGTACTGGATATCATGCTGCCCGATATCAACGGCCTGGAGGTGCTCCGCGAGTTGCGTGGGAAAACCCATCTGCCGGTGATTCTGCTCACTGCCCGCGGTGATGAAACCGACCGCATTGTCGGTTTTGAAGTCGGCGCTGATGATTACATCCCCAAACCCTGCAACCCCCGGGAACTGGTTGCCCGCCTGCAGGCGCTGTTGCGACGCATTGCCTGGGACCATAAAACCGAAGTAGACGCCTCACGCATCTACGGTGATCTGCGGGTGGAGCCGGGGCAACGGCGGATCTTTCAGAATGATCAGCCACTGGATCTCACCGCCACCGAATACGAAGTACTGCAGGTTCTGCTGTCCCGTGCCGGCAGCGTGGTTCGAAAATCCGACCTGATGCAGTGGGCCCTCGGGCGCAGGCTCGAAGCCCATGACCGTACGCTGGACATGCACATCAGCAACCTGCGCAAGAAACTTGGCAATGACGACCCGCCCCGCATTGAAACCGTTCGTGGGCTGGGCTACAGCTACAGGGTGCCTGTTTGATGAAACGATTCATGTTTCCGTTGTTCTGGCGGATATTCCTGTTCATCTGGTTGGCCATGGCCGTGACGGTGGTGGCCAGTCATCTGGCGACCCGCTATTTGCTGGATCGCGAACGCCAGTCCATTGAGCGACAGGTCGGTTTGCAGGAAATTGCGGCAGACGCGCTGGAGATTCGTGAACAGAAAGGCCGCGGAGACGCCTGGCGATACCTGCGTTCGGAAGGGGAGCGTCTGGATCTGCACCTGATGCTCATTGAAAGGGAGGAGGGGCGTCATCGCCTGCCCCGAAGCATTCGCCAGCGCCTGAAATCGTCCGGCTGGTATGCCCACAAACCGGCGGTGATCGAGCTGGACAGTGGCTATCAACTGGTGGCATGGCCCCGCATGGGCGGAGAGGGCTGGCTGGATCCACGCCTGTTCCGGTTTGTGGAAATGGCACTGGCATTTATCTTGATCTCCCTGGCGTGCTGGTGGGTGGCCCGGATCGTCTCCCGGCCGCTGCGGCATATGGAGGGCGCAGCCCGCGCTATTGCCGGAGGGGACACACAGCTGCGGGTCGCCAACCGGATTGCCAGCCGTCGGGATGAAGTCGGGCAGTTGGCAACGGCCTTCAACGCCATGACCGACCGCCTGTGCCAGCTGCTCGACCGCCAGGGCCAGTTGCTCAGGGACATTTCCCACGATCTGAGAACACCGCTGGCTCGACAGAGAGTGGCCATTGAACTGGCCAGCGACAGTGGCGCCGACCCGGAGTTGATGGCCAGCATCCTGCGGCAGAATGAACGGCTGGAGGCCATGACCGGGCAAATCCTGTCGTTGTACCGGGTGTCACAAAACGGTGGTGACATTGAGCGCTCGCCGGTCAAGCCATTGGCTGTGATCAACCGCGTATTACAGGGTATTGCCGATTATGCCGAGCATCAGGGCGTGGACTGCAAGATACAGGCCTCAGACGAAGCCAGAAATATCGTGCTGCTGGGCGACGCGGGGCTGTTGCAGCGGGCACTGGATAACGTGCTACAGAATGCCCTTGACCATACGCCACCACGGCATTCGGTTCACGTCTCGCTGGCGCTGGTGAACAATGAAATCCGTATTACCGTTGCCGATGAAGGTCCGGGGGTTCCGGAAGACACTTTGCCTCATCTGTTCGAGCCGTTTTTCAGGGCAGACCGGTCCCGGGGCAGCAAAGGCTGGGGGCTGGGCCTGGCAATCGCCCGGGATATTGTGGCCGCCCACGATGGCAGTATTGCGGCGGAGAATCGCGCAGAAGGTGGCTTGCAGGTGACTATTCTGCTGCCGGTCTTTATCAATGGCTGAGGAATACATGAGCAAAGATTATCCGGTGCCGGCCGGTTTTGTGGAGCGGGAAACGGAAATCAAAAAAAGCCGTTTTATTGCCCGGGTTTATCCGGTCAGCAATCGGGATGACGTTCGGGAGCGGGTGGCCGAAGCCCATCATGACTTTCCGGACGCGCGGCATGTTTGCTGGGGCTATCAGATAGGCCGCCCGGGGTCGGCAGCAGAAGCCGCCACGAACGACGATGGTGAACCTTCCGGGACTGCCGGAAAACCGATTCTGAACGTGATTCAGCATAAGGATATGGGTGATGTGCTGGTGATCGTGATCCGTTATTTCGGTGGTATCAAGCTGGGCGCCGGCGGGCTGGTTCGGGCCTACGCCGGGGCGGCAGAGAGCGTGTTGTCAGAAGTGGGCCGGAAAGTGCAGCAGATACGGTCCCGGGCCTGTGTTCTGCTTGATTTTGCCGATGAACAGCCAGTTCGCCACTGGTGTGAAAACAATGGTGGCGAAGTGGAAGAGATTGATTATGGCAACGGCGTCAGTGCCGTGATTTCAATGCCGGAGACCATGAACGAGGCGTTTTCCGCATTCTGTGAAGCCCGGAAACTGGATTACCGTTTCGAAACATGAACCGACAGGCAACCCCCGATGCCGGGCAGGTCGTATACTGGTAACAGATGCATTCAATGCAGGAGGTATGGAAATGCGACTATTGTGCCTGATACTGGCAGTTGGGCTGCTGGCCGGCTGTGCGGCCCGGAGTGTCACCGATTACGATTCTGCGGTGGTGTTTGGCAAATACGGAAGCTGGGCTTTTGCCCCCGTGGAGCAGGAGGCCGGTTTTACTTCCCTGGATGACCGCCGCGTGCGCGAAGCCATTGAGCGCGAGCTGGATCGAAAGGCCATGAGAAAGCTGGAAGCAGATGAAGCCGACCTGCTGGTGGACTGGCGAATTGTTGAGGAAGAGCGCCTGGAACAGTCCGGCGTCGGGCTGGGCTTCGGTTTTGGCAGCGGCAACTTTGGCTGGGGCGTTTCAGCACCGCCGCCGGTTCGGGAAATTACCGAAGGTAAACTGGTCGTGCGCCTGGCAGACAGGGAAACCGGAGATGTGGTCTGGCAGGCAACCAGCCGGCGTTATCTGCGGGAAAACCAGTCCCCGGAGACCCGTCGTAAGATCATTGATGAGGTTGTCTCCGACATGTTTTCGCAATACCCTCCGGGCGTAAACTGAACAACCGACAGGATGGTATTGTGGGCATGAAGAATCGAGGCGGTCTGGTTTTTTCCACCGAGCAGGGGCGAATGTGCCCGGAATGTCGTCAGCCGGTATCCGATTGTGTCTGTAGCAAGTCTGGGGCACCTGCGGGTGATGGCATTGTTCGGGTCAGCCGCGAAACCAAAGGCCGTAAAGGTAAGGGTGTGACCCTGATTACCGGCATACCGCTGGATGAGAAAGAACTGAAGGCCTACGCTAAATTGTTGAAGGCCAAGTGCGGTACCGGTGGTACGGTAAAAGAAGGCGTGGTGGAAATTCAGGGTGACCAGAGAGATATTCTGGTGCCTTTGCTTGAGCAAAAAGGCTGGACGGTCAAAAAGGCCGGTGGTTGATCAGTTTACTATTCAGAAACGGGGAGTGAGGCAGATATGCGGATACTGGTAATGGGCGCGGGTGTTGTGGGTATTACCACGGCCTGGTATCTGCAGAAGCAGGGGCACGAAGTCACCGTGGTTGATCGGCAGAATCAGTCAGGCCTGGAAACCAGCTATGCCAATGGCGGGCAGGTTTCGGTGTCCCATGCTGAACCCTGGGCCAACCCCTCGGCACCGCTGAAAATTCTGAAATGGCTGTTCAAGCCCGATGCGCCACTGTTATATCGGCCGAAGATTGATCCCTATCAGTGGCGCTGGGCACTGTCTTTTCTGACTCAGTGCACCTCGGCCAAAGCCGCTCACAACATCCGTCAGATGGTCAATCTGGGCACCTACAGCCGCGAGCAGCTTCAGGCTCTGAGGGCTGAAACCGGTGTTGAGTACGACCACCTGGAAAAGGGCATCCTGCATTTCTACACCAATCCCGCGGAGTTTGATGCGGCCCAGGAGCCGGCAAGAATCATGCGGGAGCTGGGTTGTGACCGGCAGGTGATTGATGCCGACCGGGCGATTGAACTGGAACCGGCGCTGGCACCGGTTCGGGAGCGCATAGCCGGGGGTACTTATACCGCCGATGACGAAAGCGGCGATGCCCGGCAGTTTACCCAGGCATTGGCCAAACGGTGTGAACAGGCTGGCGTGGAGTTTCTGTACGGTACCGAGATACTGGATTTCGACAGGGCCGGCGACCGTATTCTGGGGGTTCTGGCACTGCGTGAAGGCAAACATGAAACCTTGCGGGCAGACAGCTATGTGCTGAGTCTGGGCAGCTTCAGTGCGATCCTGGCCCGCAAGCTGGGCCTGTTCCTCAATATCTACCCGGCCAAGGGCTATTCCATTACCGTACCGGTGAAGAACCCGGATGCGGCATTTAATGTCAGCCTGACGGATGACGAATACAAGCTGGTTTACTCACGCTTGGGTGATCGCATGCGCGTTGCCGGTACGGCCGAGCTGGGCGGTTATACCCGGGATCTGAACTTCACCCGCTGCCGGGCGATTGTACGTCGTTCAGCTGAGCTGATGCCCGAGGCGGGATACTGGGATCAGGCCGAATTCTGGACCGGATTGCGCCCCACCACACCTTCCAACGTGCCGTATATCGGCAAGAGCCATTTCAGCAATCTGTACCTTAACACCGGCCACGGCACTCTGGGCTGGACTCATTCCTGTGGTTCGGCTGCCGCTCTGGCGGATATTGTCGCCGGCCGCCGGCCCGAGGTTGATTTCACCTTTTCCGGGCTGTGACAGGCGCGTTCCGCACTGCGGCGACCGCTTATTGATCCCAGGGCTGGCCCTGGGTGTTATCCATGGTTTTGACGCCGATGTGCATGGCTGATTTGGCCAGCATGTTGGCACTGACCGGAGCGGTCAGAAACAGAAAAACGGTGATGAGTATTTCTGAGATGCCCAGCCCCTCTCCTGTAGTGGAGAAGAAAAATACCGAACTGAGCATGATCGCCCCGACGCCCAGGGTTGTTGCCTTTGTCGGGCCATGCAGACGCGTGAAGAAGTCTGGCAGGCGGGCAAGGCCCAGGGCGCCGATCAGGGTAAACGCGCCTCCGAGTAGCAAAAGCCCGGAGATCAGATATTCGATAAACGGATTCATAGAGAATCTCCTCCGGAATTATTCGATCACGCTGCCGCGCTTGAGATATTTGGCCATGGCGACAGTGCCGACAAAACCCATGACCGCGATCAACAGTGCCGACTCCAGGTACATACGAGTGCCCAGGGCAATGCCCAGCAGAATGATCAGCGCAATGGCGTTGATGTAGAGCGTATCCAGTGCCAGCACGCGATCCGGCGCATCCGGCCCCTTGATCAGCCGATACATATTCAGCAGCGCAGCCAGAGTGACCATGGCGATGGTGATATACAGAGCAATGGTCATCATTTGAACATCTCCATCAGCGGTTTTTCATAGCGGTTATGGACGGCATCGATCACTTCCTGGTCGCTGTCGGCATCCAGCGCGTGTATCAACAGTATTCGTTCGTCATCACTGACATCCGCGCTGACCGTTCCCGGCGTCAATGAAATAGTACTGGCGAGGATCGAAATAGCCAGCGGATGTTCAAGCTGCAGTGGGTAGCAGACAAACACCGGCTTCGGCTTGCGGGGGCTGAGTATCAGTTTCGCTACAGAAAAGCTGGCGATAATGATATCCCAGAGCACAACAGCCAGGTATTTCGGCATGCGCCAGGCTCTGACGAAAGCCGGACGCTCGGGCCAGAAACCGTGAGTGATTTGTGGAATGAGCCAGGCCAGCAAAAGCCCCATAACCACGCTGGCCCCGGACATGCCCTCGCTCAGAAACTGCCAGGTGATAAACAGGAGCAGGCTGAGCCAGGGCTGCGGAAAGCGAAGACGATCAAGCATCAGTTATCCTCCCCGACCATAGGGGCCTCCAGTATTTCCAGATAGGCAGACGGCTCCAACAACTGGGCGGCGGTGGCGTCGGTGTATTCGTTGATCGGACCGGCCAGAGCGACAATCACGACAGACAGGGCCGTCATTGCGCCAGCCGCCACGGCCGTCGTTCCGGACAGGCGATCCGGAGTGTTCAGATGGCCGTCCACCGTGCGCCAGAAGACAATGCTGCCGGCGCGGCTATAAGCAATCACCGTCAGGAAGCTGCCGATCAGCACCACCGACCAGAGCCAGGCCATGTTCGCGCCTGGTTCCACGGATTGCAGAATGAGTACTTTCCCGAAGAACCCGCTCAAGGGCGGCAGGCCTGCCGCAGCCACGGCACCAATCAGGAACAGTGCGCTCAGGAAGGTGCGATGGTGCATTTTCGGGGCCGTAATAATGCGGTCTCCGGCGCTGCCCCGATGGCTGGCAATCAGCGTGGCGACCAGGAACAGGCCGGCTACCGTCCAGGTGGTGCTCAGCATATAGAACAACGCGGCCGAGATACCTTCCCGGGAGCCCAGTGAGATAGGGGCCAGCAGGGTGCCCACGGAAATGATGACCTGCCAGGCAATCAGGGATCTGAGGTTGTCAGCCCCCAGGGTGCCGATAACGCCCATGGCCAGCGTTATCAGCGCCAGCGGGAACAGCCAGTCCATGCCCAGATTAGCCAGCTCGCCGGCGTTGTCTCCGAATATCAGCAGGTAAACCCGGATGATCGCGTAAATGCCCACTTTGGTCATGACTGCAAACAGGGCGGCAACCGGCGCAGTGGCGTTGGCATAGGCTCTGGGCAGCCAGAAGCACAGTGGCAATATTGCCGCTTTCAGGGCAAATACCACCAGTAGCATCATGCCGCCGGCCTTCACAATCTGCAGGTTTTCACCGGTCACCTGTGGCACCTTTACTGCCAGGTCTGCCATGTTCAGCGTGCCGGTGACGCTGTAGATCATGCCCACGCTGATCAGGAAGATGGCGGAGCCGATCAGGTTCAGTACCACGTAGTGCAACCCGGGCACCGTGCGGGCAGTGCCGCCACCGTGCATGAGCAAGCCATAAGAGGCGATCAGCAGCACCTCGAAGGCCACAAACAGGTTGAACAGATCGCCCGTGAGGAACGCGATGTTCAGGCCCATTAACTGGAACAGAAACAGAGTGTGGAACTGTCGGTTGCCTTCATCGGCACCACCCAGTGAAAACAGGTGGCAGAACAGTGCCAGCACGGAGGTCATTACCACCATGAACGCGGCCAGCCTGTCGAGCACCAGCACAATGCCGAACGGCGGCTGCCAGTTACCAAAGGCGTAAACCCGGTAACTGCCGTCATCGGCCATGGACAGCAATATCAGGCTGGCTGCCACCAGCAGCACGGTGGTTGTCACGGCCAGAGTCCGGCGCAGAGGCATGGGCGCGTAACCCATGAAGGTTTGCAGGATGCCGCCAAGCAACGGAATCAGGATGGGTGCAGTAAGCCAGTGATTCATTTGCCTGTAGCCTCCTCTTCCTGCTCATCTCCTTCCGCTGGACGCTTGGGTTGTTTGCCGTCGACATGGTCGTCGTCGTTGTCAGCCAGGTTGCGCAGGGACATCACCACCAGAAAGGCTGTCATGGCGAAACCGATCACAATGGCAGTCAGCACCAGGGCCTGAGGCAAGGGGTCAGCGTAGCTCTCCGCGCTGCCCAGAATGGGCTGCTGCCCCGTTGCCAGCCGCCCTGAAGAGAACAGGAACAGGTTGACCCCGTAAGAAAGCAGGGTCAGACCCATTACCACCGGGAAGGTGCGTGCGCGCAGCAACAGGTAGACGCCGGTTGCGGTCAGTGTGCCAATGACCAGGGCAAAGACGAGTTCCATTATGATTTCCCCCGGGGACTTCTTATCGCCGAATGAGGTGACAGCCGGCCTATGCTGACCAGAGCCAGTAGAGTGGCACCGATTACCGCCAGATAAACACCAAGATCGAAAATCAGTGCCGAGGCCACTTCAAATTTACCCACCACTGGCCACTTTAGGTATTCGAATGTCGAGGTCAGGAACGGGTAGCCAAAGGCGAAGCTGCCGGCACCGGCAATGGTGGCGAACAGTAACCCGAGGCCGATCACGTTATGGTATTTGAAGCGGATCCGGTCCTGGGTGGGGATCATGCCGCAGGCGATGTACTGAACCACCAGGGCAACCGAGGTGACCAGTCCGGCAATGAAACCGCCACCCGGCAGGTTGTGGCCGCGCAGGAAGATATACGCCGACACCATCAGGGCCAGGGGCAGCAGTGGCCGGGCCAGCTGTTTGAGCATCAGTGGGTGAGCGTCGCGGGTCCAGGCGTGGCCCTGGCCATCACTTGGCGGTGGTGTCAGAACGGTGTCCTTGAGCAGGGCGTAAATGCCCAGTGCGGCTATGGCCAGAACCGTGATCTCGCCCAGGGTATCAAAGCCCCGGAAATCCACCAGAATCACGTTCACCACGTTGGTGCCGCCACCACCGGATTTGCTGTTTTCCAGGAAGAACTCGGAAATCGAGCTGAACGGCTGAGTCAGCATGGCCAGGGTGACCAGGGTCATGCCGATACCGGTAATCGCCGCCAGAACGACATCCCGCAGGCGTCGGCCCGCCAGGCTGTCCCGTGGCGTCCAGGACGGCATGTAATACAGAGCCAGCATCAACAGAACAATGGTGACCACTTCCACTGACAGCTGGGTCATGGCCAGGTCCGGTGCCGAGAACCGGGCAAAACCGAGCGCCACAATAAGCCCCACCACGCTGAGCAGAACCAGCGCCATGAATCGTTCTCGGTGGCAAAAGGCAGTGGCAAGTGCCGAGACAATCAATATTGCCGCGGCAATAGCGGTGGGCCAGTCGACTGGCGACAGACCGTTTTCCCCGACAAATACACCCAGACGGGCAAGTGGCACCGCGGCGACGGCAATGACACTGACCACCAGCAGCATGCCGTAACGTTGCAGGGAGCCGTTTTCGACGTTCGCCGTGAATCGGTGTGCCTGATCCACAATTCTGGAAACCACAGAGGCGAACACCGCCTTTTCATCAATTTCCCGGAACCGGGCGTGGAAAGCGAAGAACTTGTGGCGTTGCGTGTACATGATCAGCCCGCCCACGAAGGCGGCAATGCTCATCATCAAGGGAAGATTGAAGCCATGCATAAGGGCGAGTTTGTAGTCCGGTACCTCGCCGCCGAGTGTGGCAAAAGAAGCAGAATACAGCAGTGGGCCGACCGAGAACGCCGGGAACATACCCACCATCAGACAGGCGAACACCAGTATTTCCACCGGGATCTTCATATAACGCGGTGGTTCGTGGGGTGGGTAGACCGGCAGGTTGACAGGCTTGCCGTTAAAGAAAACGTCGTGAATGAATCGTGCCGAATACGCCACCGCAAAGATACCGGCCAGGGTGGCGACGATAGGTGGCAGCCAGGCCAGAATGCCGGGCAGATTCAGTTGCAGGGATTCGGCAAAGAACATTTCCTTGCTCAGAAAGCCGTTGAGCAGTGGCACACCGGCCATGGATGAGGCCGCTACCATGGCGAGCGTGGCCGTGTGTGGCATATAGCGCCAGAGGCCGTTGATTCGACGCATGTCGCGGGTGCCGGTTTCGTGGTCAATGATGCCGGCGGCCATAAACAGTGAGGCCTTGAAGGTGGCGTGATTGATGATATGGAAAACAGCAGCTACGGCGGCCAGTTTGGTGCCCATGCCAAACAACAGGGTGATCAGCCCCAGATGGCTGACGGTGGAGTAAGCCAGCAGCCCTTTCAGATCGTGCTTGAACATAGCGATATAGGCGCCGAGCAACAGAGTGGCCATGCCGGTAAAGCTGACCATGTAGAACCACTGCTCGGTACCCGCCAGTGCCGGGTACAGCCGGGCCATCAGGAACACACCGGCCTTGACCATAGTGGCCGAATGCAGGTAAGCAGACACCGGTGTCGGTGCCTCCATGGCATGTGGCAGCCAGAAGTGGAACGGAAACTGGGCCGATTTGGTGAACGCACCGAGCAGGACCAGAGTCAGTGCCACCGGGTACATGGCGTGGGCTTTGATCTGGTCGCCCGCGGCCAGAACAGCATCCAGTTCGAAGCTGCCAACAATGTTGCCGATGATCAGAATGCCGGCAAGCAGTGCCAGACCACCACCGCCGGTAACGGCCAGTGCCATTCGTGCACCACGGCGCGCGCCCTGTTTGTGGTTCCAGAAGCTTATCAGCAGGAACGACGTCAGGCTGGTCAGTTCCCAGAAAATCATCATCAGCAACAGATTGCCGGACAGGACAATGCCCAGCATGGAACCCTTGAAGCACAGCAGCAGCGCGTAGAACTTGCCGATATTCTCGTATTTTTTCAGGTAGTAGCGGGCGTAGAGAATGATCAGCAGACCGATGATCAGAATCAGCAACGCAAACAGCAGAGCCAGGCCGTCCAGGCGGAAGCTGAATGAGAGGCCGATGGCCGGCAGCCATTCATAGCTATGCAGGACAGTGCCACCTGCGGCGATCGTCTCCCAGTGTGGAAACAGCGCCACCAGGCCAATGATTGCCGGCACAGATGAGGCAATGGCAATTGCCGTGCGCCCGCCCTGAGCGAACAGAGGTGCAGCAAGAGCGCCCAGAAAAGGCAGAAATACAACCAGCGGTAGCGACATCGCAACCTCGTTATCGGTGTTCTTTGACGTGGTTTATCAGACAATACAGCGCAGACAGAGTTTACCTTTGTGCCTGCTGGTATGAACAGCAGATCGGGCAGAAACTGTCCAGAAGATCAGGCCATAAAGGGCGGATCAGGAAAGTATGGCAGGCTACCCCGCTGGCGTACGATGTCAGCGGTCAGTAGTGGTCTGGTAGTAGTCATGCAGCCGGCGGACCTTGCGGTCATGGTTGCTCCGTCAGTAAAACCTGGGCGTTGATAATACGTAGCCGGTCAGCGAGGTCAAGTAATGTTGCGGGTTTCGTTGCATTTTCGATCAAAACTACCGCTTTCATCGGGCTACAGGCTGTGAGAGGCTTTGTCGTCCTGAAACAGGAGAGGAATCATGACCATAACCGCTATCGACCGCCGCGATCTTGAATTTCAGTTGCTGGAAGTGCTTGGCGACAGTCTGCTGGTTCGCAGCCGTCAGTCCGATGCCGTGCTGGAGGATGTTTTTGCGGCTGCCGACCGGATGGCCAGCCAGCCTCTGGCCCGGGGGTTCAGCATGGTGATGACCGAGTACCGGGATTATGTGACCGACCTGGCCTGGGCGACCGAACACTTTCAGCCGACCGGGACACAGGACAGTGAGACAGAACAGGATCTGGAGCCAATGATTGCCCAGGCCGATGTCCGCCGTCAGTTGCTGTCGCGGAAGGCCGGCTGCGAGGGCGGTCTGGCGTTATGTCTGTACGGAGCCGAGTTGCTGACCCGGAAAAATGAACATCCGGATGCCGGCGAGCGGGAACAGGCCGAAAAGCTGTTTGCGCTGTTGGCTCCCATTATTTCCGGATGGCCAGCGCAGAAAGCAGCGGCGAACAGGGAAGCTGCACAACGCGCGCGGGCATCAGCGCTGGATCTGCTCGGTCGGCAGGTCTGGAAGGATCAGAGCCATGGTTTGCAACTGCTGATTCAGCGTATGCAGGTGGATTTGCAGGCAGCAACCTCTGACCCATGCCAGCAATGGGCCTTGTCGCTCAGCGAAACCTTACAGCAGGCCGTCAGGGTCACTCAGAGTCTGGGCAAGTCCCTGATGGGTGGCGGCTCCGAATCCGTGCTTGCGAATGCTCAAGGTTATCTGCGGCTGTTTGGTCATATCATGGTGGCCTGGATGTGGTTGCGTCAGGCCAATGTTGCTGCCAGCGCGCTGGCTTCCGCCAGCAGTGACCCGGAGCGCCACTTCTATCAGGGGAAATTGCAGGCTGCCCAGTATTTCTTTCATTGGGAGCTGCCAACGGTGGCACAGGATCTGGTGTTATTGCGAAATCAGGACGATACCTGCCTGAACATGCAGCCGGACTGGTTTTGACCGGTTCAAGAAATCCCCGAAGCAGCCGTTACCGGCATTAGTGGCCGAAATGGCTGGCTGTAGCCCACTAAAGTATGAGTTATTAACAGCCATCATTTCATTAATCTCGGTTTCGGCCTGAAATAATAAATACTTGCATAACGCAAAGATAACAATATGAAGAGGGCGTCATGGGTTTAGTCAATCGTGCTGCAACGGTGTTCGGACTGATTGCTGCCATCATACTCGCTATTGTCTGTGTGCTGGTGGCACCGTTGGCTGGTCTGGATTCGGTCTCCATTCTGGTCGGTGTAATTGTTGGACTGGTTGCTGCGGCTGGTTACCTGATCGTCCGCGTACTTGCGCCGGTCCAGCAGGGAATTGCCGATCTTAACGAACGCTCCCTATCGGAAGATCATCCTCTCTATGAGCAGTGTGAAGGTCTGCTGGCTGACGCCAGGGCCGGCCGGGCACTGATTGATACCCTGTCAGACAGCGCGGACCAGAATGCCATTTCTGCCGCGGAAGTGTCCTACGCGGCTGATCAGGTGAAAAAGCGCCTGGATCGGCAGGTGGAAGAAACCGCCCAGATGGCCGACCATGCCGGCCGCATTACCGAATCCGTGCACGAGTCCTCTGAACAGGCGACCAATGCCGCCACCATGGCCCTTCAGAACCGGGAAGTCAGTGTGCAGGGCCGCCAGGCACTCACATCTGCCATTGAGAGCGTGCGCGTGGTGCATCAGCAGTCGGGTGAGAACCTGCGTCTGATCCAGGAGCTGAATGCCAAGTCCACCAAGATTCAGGGCGTAACCTCGACCATCCAGGGGATCGCCGAGCAGACCAATCTGCTGGCTCTGAACGCTGCAATTGAAGCCGCCCGTGCCGGTGAGCAGGGGCGGGGCTTTGCGGTAGTGGCCGATGAAGTCCGGCAACTGGCGGGTCGTACCGCCCAGGCTACCGGTGAGGTAGCAGAAACCCTCGAAGAAATTCAGAGTGATACCACACTGATTGTGTCCCGCATCGAGAACCTGGCCCAGAGTGTTGAGGAGGGGCTGGCCTCGGTAGAAAGCGTCGGTGGCCAGCTGGATCAGATTCGCGATCAGTCTGACCGGGTTCAGCAGCAGGTGTCCCGTATTGCCGAAATCGACCAGTCAAACGAACAGAGTCTCGGGCAGGTGTTTAACGCCATTGAAACGGTGAAAAACCATATTTCCGAGAGTGACAGCAGTGTGGCTTCGCTGGCGGATCAGGCGGCCAAATTGATGGTCCTGGCGGAAAGGGCCAATGCCGCGTTTGCCCTGAACAGCAAGCAGAGTTATCACCGGCCGTTTTATGAACAGGCGAAATCAGGCGCGGAGCAGGTTGGTAAGGTCTTTGAGCAGGCAATCGAACAAGGCAAGCTGAGCGAGTCTGCACTGTTCGACAAAAAGCGTGATCCCATTGCGAACACCGACCCGCAACAGTATTCCAGCAACTTCGACCGGTACACAGACCAGGCATTTCCGGCTATTCAGGAAGCCATCAAGAATTCCAAAGATGCCATTGTGTTTGCCATTGCCTGCGCACCGGATGGCTACGTGCCTACTCATAACCGGGAGTTTGCCAATCCGCCGACCGGCGATCATGAGGTGGATCTGGTTAAAAGCCGCAGCAAGCGATTGTTCAATGACCGCACCGGCATTCGCTGCGGCAGCCACACTGAAGACATGCTTTTACAGACTTACCGCCGTGATACCGGTGAGATCATGCACGATGTTTCGGTGCCGATTTACGTGAACGGCAAGCACTGGGGTGGCTTCCGGGTTGGCTACAGCCCGGCCGGGAACTGAGCCGGTAACCAGGCTTCTGGTGGAAAGGCAGTGTGTTAGACTGGACTCCAGCTTTGAAGGAGTAACACTGTGCCAGAACCTGATTATATTCCAGCCGACAACCGCCCGCATATGCCCCAGGAGCCCCGAAACGCGCGGAACCTGGCGATTGTTGTCTATATTCTTCAGGCCCTGTCATTCTTTTTGGGAGGCGTAACCGCATTGGTGGGCGTAATTGTCAATTACGTCAAACTGGATGAGGTTCGGGGCACCTGGCTGGAGCCTCACTTCCGCTGGCAGATCCGCACCTTCTGGATCGGCCTGCTATGGACGGTGATCGGTTTTGTAACCACCATGCTGATCATCGGCTGGTTCATCCTCGTGGGTATAGCCATCTGGGTGATTTACCGGGTGGTTGTGGGCGCGCTGGCGCTTAACGATGGCAAGGCACCCGGGACCGATCAGACCAGGTGATGATCCCAGTAAACCGGAAGCGACGCCAGTTCCTGAGGTTGGTTGTCTGCCCCCAGACGCACCAACTGGCCTTTCCCCGAAGAGATCAGAAAGTCGCCACCGGCCAGCGCCTGGACCCCGGCGCAGTCAGTTATCGCCGCACGGGCAAGCAGCTCGCCGGTGTTGCCATCAAATACAATCGCGGTACCGCCAACGGGTGAAGCAGCGGCCACCAGGTCATTTTCCGGGTGCGCGATCACGCTGGCGATGTAATTTGCCAGGCTGGTCTGGGTATCGTTATCAAACCGGTACTCTCTTAGCTGACCGCTTTCCAGTGTCGCCAGCAGAGGCGGTGTTTCATGCAAAGGTCCCTGATATTGATAGGCCACATGGATTTTACCGCCGGCACTGACATCCACATGGCGAATGCTTTGCTGGTGATGGGCCGGGCGAAAACGGCCAATGATTTTCCCGGAGCGACGGTTCAGCAGAATCAGCGCTGGATCCATGGTGTCGAGGTTCAGTTTGATTCGGTCATAGTCCGGGTGGGTAAGAATGCCGCCGAGTCCGATCACCAGGGTGTCACCGTCAGGATGTAGCGTTAACTGGTGCGGGCCAATGCCCTTGAGCTCGAACGTATCTGCCCGTCGGTAATTATCGCTGGCATCGTAGACGGTGATAATACCTTCGCCCTGTTCGTAACGGCTGGCAGTGGCATAGAGCCAGCGGCCATCGGGTGAAAAGACGCCGTGTCCGACGAAATGTTCGCCGGCGTCGGCCTTGATGGTGCGCCGTCGGGCGCCGGTACTGCTGTCGAACACGTAGCAATGCCAGCCCGGACGCCGTTCGAAAAACAGCACTTCCTGGCCGCCGGGACGATTGCAGCCGCTATGGCCACGCGTGGCGATGGGCGATTGCCAGAGTGGCTGTCCGGTCCGGTCGATGGCGCTGACGCCGAAGCTGCCATCCGGCAGTCCCACGGCTCCGGTATATTGCTCTGGCATATCGCCAGCCCTGCGCGGCAGCAGGCTGCAGCCGCTGAGAGTGGCGGTCAGGCCACAGGCAGCGCCGGTCTTCAGTAACTGTCGGCGGTTCAGACGCATCATGGCTTTGCCTCAATCACCGTCAGAAGAATTGAATCCGCGAACAACGCCCAGCGTCACGGCGGCCTGATCATTGACCAGGGTGGTCAGCTGGGAGATATCGACATACAGCCCCTGCAAGCGGGCAAACGCCTCATCGTTGGCCAGAAGTGGTGCCATGGGGGTTCGCATTTCCGGAAAGTTTTCCAGAACCTCGACGAACTGTTGCTCGATACGCCCGGCCAGTTCTGGCTGGTTGCTGCGTTCCAGCAGCAAAGTCAGGCCGGGCAGGAAGTGCTCCTGCAGGCCACGAACCGTGGCTTCGATGGCGGCCAGGCTTTGACCACTGCGCCACGCATCTGCCGTGTATACCGAGCGCTTGCCTGTTCCCCGAAGACCCATGGGTTGAGCCATCCGCCGTTCTTCCAGAATTTCCAGCGCCGCCATTCCTGCGCGGATTGTGGTGTCCCGGTATTGCTCGTTGGCCACGTAAGCATCTTCAAAAGCCTGCCAGTCTTGCAGTTGCTGCGCGCTGTTATCTGCAATGTGCCCGGCGACCAGTGCCAATACCTGGCACGTGCGTTCGGCTGGCAGGGCCCGGTCAGTTCTGTTCAGTTGTTCATCAAACAGCAGGTATTCAGCCATGGGAAAACCCTGTACCGCTACGCCGGAGTCAGCAATGGTTCCGGCTGTTGGTGCCTGATCACTGGTAAGCAGATAGCGGGCTTTGCGGGCAACCAGGTTTTTCGGATCTGGCCAGAACTGGAATTGCCAGGCGCGGTTGTCGGTTTCGATCGGGCCGAAATCAACAAAACGGACCGCCTGCCATGCGCGGAAGCTGTCCAGCCAGAGCTGATCCACGCTATCGCGGTTCCCGGCCGCAGGTTCCTGGCACCAGCTGTCAGTCTGCTCGGCAAATGCCCGAGCTTGTTCCGCCAGATCCTGGTAGCCGGCTGCAATATCCTGGTGCCACAGAACTCGGGCCTGTGTGTCGGTGTTGGCAGCGGCTGCCGTACTGATTGTGAGAGCTGCGACGGAGATGCCAAAGGCTTGAAACAGGGGCTTCATCGGAATTCCTTACAGTGAATTGAGAAAGTCGAGTAATGCCTTGCGTTCACTTGCCGGCATCTGGCGGTAACGATCAGCTGCTGGCTGTGCCTCACCTCCGTGCCACAGTATGGCTTCTTCCAGAGTGCGGGCGCGGCCGTCATGGAGGAACCCGGCCTGTGGGTTCACCACCTGGGCCAGTCCGATGCCCCACAGCGGCTGGGTTCGCCACTCATTGCCATCGGCGAGGAACTCATCGCGGCCGTCAGCCAGTCCTGGCCCCATGTCGTGCAACAACAGGTCGGTATAGGGCCAGATGGTCTGGTTGCTCAAATCCGGGCGATCGGCCACTTCTCCGGTCTGGTGTCTGGGAGTGTGGCAGGCCGCACAACCGGTTTCGTTGAACAGGCGGGCGCCTTGTCTGACTGATTTCGCGCCCATATTCCGGCGACCGGGCACGGCCAGGGTTTTGGCATAGAAGGTGACAAAACCCGCTACCTTGTCGCTCACTTCCGGATCACCGCCGTGGGTGAAGCGTTCGCAATTCTGTTCAGGCGTGCAATCGGTGGCGGGCTTCAGTGAGGAGGTCAGCCCCATGTCGCCAGCGAACGCGCCCATATTCTGCTGATTCACGTTGGGTTCGGCGGCTTTCCAGCCAAAACGTCCGGGTACGGTCTGCTTTTTGGCCAGATCCCACACCTGATTTTGCTTGCCGGAAATGCCATCGCCATCGGCGTCTTCCGGGTCGGCCTTCGCCTGCAGGTCTGCATTTGGAATGGCTTCAAGCAAACCCATGCCGATAACTGGCGGCGCCACCCTCGGTGAGGTCAGAAGATCATCCGGCAGAGGGCCGTAGTTCGGGTTTTCTATGTGGTAAACCGGTTTGCGCAATTCCACTTCGGTGCCGTCCGCAAGCGTTTCTGTTACCGGCTGCCATTCGATAACCAGATCGGCTTCCGGTTGGGCGGCTGGTAACGCGGCCGTCTGCAATTGGCTGCCATAGACCGGAGCCGGCTTGAAGCCGTGGGTGCGCAGAATGTCGGCGTCTTTCTCCGGATCGGCTGGCACAGCCAGGCGCAGGAACAGCGAAACCGGGGGCTGATCGACGGCCGGGGGATGTCCGCGCCCGTCCTTGATGTGACAGCCCTGACAGGAGTTGGTGTTGAACAGGGGGCCCAGGCCATCGCGGGCATCGGTACTGGCCGGCGCCTCAACCCAGGGGTTGCGGAAGAAACTGTTGCCGACACTGAAGTCCAGGCGCTTGGTCATGGGCAGGTTGCCCTGGGGCAGGGAAAAGGCGTTGGTGTCGGACTGCTCGACGGTGCCTTCACCACCGGTTTTCGGCGTGGTCTGCAGCGGATAGCCGGCGTGGGATTCAGCATGAATGATGCCAGGAGCCACACACAGGAACAGTAAGGAAACAAGAAAACGTGATGTCATAGGAACTCGCAGTGCAACTGAAGAAACCAGGGAAAAACAGCCTTGTGGTCGGTGAGGCTGGTTTTCCATGGTTTGCTCGGGAACAGAGGATACCGGGAATACAGAATTCCCGGTATCCATATGTTGCTGGCTTCGCTATCAGAATGCGTGCCCGGCATCGTCCGGAGCCAGAGTGTCGATACCCAGTTCGCGGGCGGCCTGCTCGATAGAGCCGGTCTGATTTACCAGAGCCATGATGGCGTTGGTGATGATCCGTTCGCCCTGAGCATTGCCCGGGCCGATCATTTCATCAAATGCCATCGGGTTCTGGCTGCTTTCCGCGTGGGCCTTCATGTCTTGCAGAGCTTCCATGGAGGTGTCCAGCTGGGCGTTAAGACGGGCATCCAGTTCCGGATTGCTCTGTTCTACCAGGTCAGACAGTGACGGGCCGGTCACCAGTGTGCCGTCTACACGGCGGTAAGTGCCGGTGTAGATGTTCTGGATGCCCTGGCCGTTGTAGTAATGGGAGTTGTGGGTATTGTCGCTGAAGCAGTCGTGCTCGTCTTCATAGGAGTTGGCTTCCAGCGCCACTTTCATCCGCTCGCCGGCCAGTTCCCCCAGTGACAGGGAGCCCATGCCGAACAGCATTTTCTGCACACCTTCGTTGGCATCGGCAGTAGTCAACTGAGCGCGATAGTTGTCATCGCTGCCTGGTGCCCACTGCGCCACCATCCATTCCAGATCAGAGACCAGCAGATCGGTCACTGCGTCCAGGTACTCGCCGCGACGTCCGCAGTTGCCGTTGGTGCAGTCTTCACCTTTGGCATAATCGGTTACCGGGCGTTCGCCGGCACCGGCGTCAAAACCGTTCAGGTCCTGGCCCCAGAGCAGGAATTCCACGGCATGATAGCCGGTTGCCACGTTGGCTTCAGAACCGCCGATTTCGTTCAGGTCAGCCAGCAACTGTGGTGTCAGTTTGGCAACATCGAGGATTTCGCCGCCCACGGTCACTTCGTTACTGGCGATAATGTTTGCTGTGGCGCCGGCATTACCAAGTTCGTGCTGGTATTCGTCCGGCTCCACGTAGTCGATCAGCCCTTCATCCAGGGGCCAGGCATTCAGTTGGCCTTCCCAGTCATCAACGATGGCGTTGCCGAAACGGAACACTTCGCTTTGCTGGTAGGGCACACGGGCTGCCAGCCAGGCTTCTTTTGCAGCTTCAAGGTTGGCTTCGGTGGGAGTGGCAATCAGTTGGTCCGTTGCCTTGTCGAGTTTACGGGCAGTGATCAGCGCATCCTCATAGTTGGCATGTGCCAGATCCGCGTAATGCTCAACCACAGAGGCTTTGGTGGCCGGTTCGGCGTTGGTTGCCGAATCCGGGGCAGTGGTGCAACCGACAGTGAAGGTTGCGGCGAGCGCCAGCGCCAGCGGGGCAGGGCGTAACAGCTTGTTCATTATAAACTCCATGTTTTTGATGCGCGTTTGTAAATACGAAATATTAGCATTCATATTGCGAGTGGAAAACCCTGTAAACGAATGGTTTTGATTTGCCTCAAGTTCAGGGCATCTGATTATAGATATTAATGAGAACCATTTGCAAAAAGTTTCTGTCGTGCTAGCTTTTACTTATTCGTAGCGATCGGTAGGGAGGAAAAACCATGAGTGGTTCGGTTGTGCATTTGGCGGGTTCTTCGAAAAGTGTGTTTGTGGCCTGGCAGTCACTGAGTCGTTCGGTAACGGATAAAACGCCGGAAACGCATCGCAGTAAGCAGTGTGCCCAGCAGGGAAGTGCGGGTTCGGAGAGCCGTTGAGGTTGTGAATGCGCGGAGCTCCAATCCGAGATTGCGTGCCTTTGCCGGCTGGTCTTGCGCAAGCAAAGGGACTGCGGCTTAATGGGCCCCTGAAAGCAGGAGCCCGATATGCTGAGTTACCTTCACGCCTTCCACGCCGGCAATTTCGCTGACGTTCAGAAACACGCTGCACTCACGCTGGCCTTGACCATGATGCAGGCCAAGAAAACACCCATCGCCTGCTTTGATACCCACGCAGGTAGTGCGGTGTATGACCTTGCCAGTGAAAGGGCGAGAAAAACAGCTGAAGCTGATGGCGGCGTACAGAAATTGTGGCAATTGCGTGAGCAACTGGCTTCCCCGGACTGGCAGCCCATGCTGGAAATTCTGGCTGGCTACAACCAGTCAGGGCAGCAGTGCCTCACCCGTTACCCCGGTTCGCCCGCCTGGCTGGGCGAGCTTCGTCGTGACATGGATTCAGTTACAGCTTTTGAGCTTCACCCTTCCGAAGGCGAACAACTGGATGCCTGGGCTCTGCAGCGCGGGGTGCGGGTGCAGCGGCAAGATGGTCTGAAAGGGCTTTTGCAGAAGTTACCGCCACCTCAGCCAAGACTACTGACACTGATTGACCCTTCCTACGAAATCAAAAGTGATTATGAATCTGTTGCCTCAACGCTGACCAGGGCGTGGAAGAAGTGTCGTCATGGTGTCTATCTCGTCTGGTATCCGGTGTTGGCCAGTGGGCTTGAGCGCCGGTTGCTGGAAACACTGGAGACCGGCGCGGTGCGCAAGGTGCTGCGCAGCGAGGTCATGCTCGAGCAGCCGCCCGACCGAGGCATGGTGGGGTCGGGCATGTTGGTGGTTAACCCGCCCTGGGGGTTTGATCAGCGTCTGGAGGCGATGATGGGCGAATTGAAGGGCAGGCAGCGGTTGGCGTTGGCCCACACTATAGACTGGCTGGTCCCCGAATAATTCGGTTTGTTACTGCTCGTCGCTATTCGGCTGGCGCCCGGTCAGCACCAGCTCCAGCAGTGCCTTGCCCCTGTCGCCGGTAGCTTCCAGATAGGTGTTCCGCCCTGACTGGCTGATCTCGCGAAAAGCATCCCGTTGGGCTTCGGTTAACCGGACTACCTCAAGGTCTCCACGCTCTACCATCAATTCCAGTCGTTCCTGATTGAGCTTTTGCTCAATCTCCCACGCCTGGTCCGACAGATCACGGATGGCGGTTGTCAGCCACTGACGCTCCTGCGGTGTCAGGTTTGCAAACCATTCCGGGTTGGCAATTACCGAGGAGATAAAGCGGGAGGCACGGGGCAATGTCATCGTGGACTGAACTTCGTGAAAACCCATTTCTTCAATGGCAAAAACAGGATTGGCCTGGCCATCAATCTTGTGCAACTGGAGG
>Ga0209300_1000335_pt1 | contig 26549 bp, 25 predicted proteins | sample Shrwel_input2_RT_FD_187535 | JGI IMG/M metagenome (GOLD analysis project Ga0209300, IMG submission 187535) | Subsurface microbial communities from deep shales in Ohio, USA - Utica-3 well 1 S input2 RT (SPAdes) (version 2) ... | reverse complement strand
AAATATAACCATATTGTAAAATTTTTCAATATCAAATTTTTTATTACCAGAATATTTTTTGTTAAGTGATTGAAGTTTTTTTATGATGATGTTGTCAGTTAAAGATTTTTTTAATAAGAGAGTTTCAGCTTTTTCTTTTGTTTTTTTATAAAGTTTTGTTGAGATGTTTTTTTTATTTTTTTCAAGTAGTTTAAGCATATTATCAGGTTGTTTAATAAATGAAAGCATTTGATCATGAGCATTATCTTGTAAAGAACCATTTTCATAACGATGGATAGTAACCTGTCCCCATCCCAGCAACCTTGCAAGAGCTCTTTGACTTAAAGCATAAGTGCTTCTTATTTTTTTTATTTCTTCAGGTAATAATAGGTTGTGGCTTTTTCTATAATCATTAAATGCCTTTAATAAGCTTTCATCAAAATCTTCATCTTCAATAATTTCTTCACCACAATTTTTACAAATGAATTTTTCAACATTTTCTTCGAACTTCTCATTTTTTATTTCATGAGTAATGGTGCCGGTAGTTTTTTCAAAATCTTCGTCATTAAAACATTTTGTACAAAACAAATTTCTTTTCATAATAAAATATCCCCCTTCTCTATGTGCATACAACTTATCTAAATGGATACCTTATCTTTTTGGTGCTTGGATGAATTTTAAAACAGACGATATATTTTTTATAGATTCTAAATTTTATATATATTTCCTGTCCCAAAAAAACAAACCCAAACTCCCATACTTCACCAGGATAACCATCATGGTCATTACTGGGTCCATAATGATAATTTTTTATAGTAAACTTGTTTAGTTTACTATTTATTTCCTTACGGAAACAATTGTAATTTGCAAAAAATCCATTTGTACTACTAGCGTATTCTAAAGTATATTCATGAGAAAATTTATTATTTGTTGCCTCATGTAATTTTTCAATAAAGGATATAGCCATCTTTTTTCTTTCTGATTTTTGCAATGAACCACTCCTTATTAGATATTTCAATTATATTATACTTTCTGCACATTTGCAAGAAAAATGTTATCAATTGATAACAAAATATAACGAGAAGGGGAAATTTATGCACAGTTAAACTCCTTATGTGATTATTCACTTAAGTTAAGAATAAGATAATTAATACCCATTATTAATATTCTGGCATTTTCAACTGTACTCCTGCAAATTAAGCGAATTAAGTTTTAAAAATTATTTGTAATCATCTTTCAGATTAAATATAATGATAATAGAAAGACACAATCCGGGAGGGATAAATAATGGAATATAGAACTATTGGTAAAACTGGGGTCAAGGTTTCTCCGCTCTGTTTTGGAACGATGTCCTTTGGTGGAATTGCTGACGAAAATATGTCGCGTAAGATGTTTAAGGAAGCACGTGATCGAGGTATTAATTTTTTTGATTCTGCGGATGTATATAATGAAGGCCGTTCTGAAGAACTGCTGGGTAAATTTATGCAGGAACATAAATGTCGGGACCAGCTGGTCATTACCTCAAAGGTCTTTGGTAAAACGGCGGAAGATGTTAATGCAAAAGGGCTTTCCCGCCGGCATATTAAACTGGGAGTAGAGCAGAGTTTAAGAAGGTTGAAGACTGACTGGATTGATTTTTATTTTGTTCACAGCTTTGATTCGAAAACAGATATGCTGCAGACTTTAAGAGTGATGGATGATCTGGTTAAAGAAGGAAAGATTCTGTATCCGGCAGTCAGCAACTGGGCCGCCTGGCAGATAGAAAAAGCACTTGGTATTTCTCGTCAGGAGAGTCTGGCCCGTTTCGAGTTGATCCAGCCGATGTATAATCTGGTTAAAAGACAGGCAGAAGTTGAAATTTTACCGATGGCTGCAGCAGAAGAGATGGGTGTTATTTCTTATAGTCCCCTTGGTGGTGGACTTTTAACCGGTAAATATGGAAAAGATAAACGCCCAGATAAGGGTAGATTAGTAGAAAGAGAAGATTATGCAACCCGTTATGGTTTAAAACAGTATTATCAAATAGCAGAAGATTTTAGCAATCACGCTCGAGAAAGAGGTGTTGATCCGGCATCACTAGCAGTTGCCTGGGTAGAGTCCAATCCTGCGATTACCGCTCCAATTATCGGAGCTCGCAATATAGAACAACTTAAGGGTTCTCTGGGAGCACTGGATATTGAGATGACTGAGGAATGGAGAAAAGAAATAACTGAACTCTCAATTACTCCGCCGCCGGCAACAGACAGATTAGAAGAACAGAAAAATATAAATTATTTTTAGTATTGATTAACTTTTAGTATAAAAAGCAGGAGGTTTTAATTTATGAATAAAGAGGATATTGCAAGAACGATTGATCATACTCTTTTAGGAGCAGAGGTAACTAAGGCTGGGGTCAAGAAAAAGTGTGCTGAGGCCAGAGAATATAATTTTGCCTCAGTCTGCACTAATCCGGATCAGGTTGGCCTGGTTAAAGAGGAATTAGCTGACTCAGAGGTTAAGGTTTGTACGGTAATTGGCTTTCCTCTGGGAGTTAATTTAAGCGAGACAAAGGCTGCAGAAGCTAAAGCAGCTGTCAGAGATGGTGCTGACGAACTGGATATGGTTATGAAGGTAGGAGCTTTAAAAGAAGGAGATTACGAAACTGTAAAAAAAGATATTGCAGCAGTTGTAGAAGCTGCTCAGGGTAAGCTGGTCAAAGTTATAATTGAAACCTGTTATTTAACAGAAGAGCAGAAAGTAAAGGCCTGTGAAATTGCTAAAGAAGCAGGAGCTGATTTTGTAAAAACCTCTACCGGTTTTGGTAGTGGTGGTGCAGCTGTAGAAGATATAGTTTTAATGCGAAAAACAGTTGGCGCAGAAATGGGAGTTAAGGCTTCTGGAGGCATTCACAGTTTAGAAGAGGCTCAGGCCATGATTGAGGCTGGAGCGACCAGAATTGGCGCCAGCTCTGGGGTTCAGATACTCGAAGGTTCAGAAGTTAGTGGAGATTATTAAAAATAGAAGTAAATAGAATTTGCATTTAGAGGTCTGTCAGAAGCTTTTTCTCTGGTGGGCCTTTTCTGATTTTAATTTCACTGTAAATAGTGTTAAAATTAAGATAGTATAAGAAATTTCCAAAATAACTTGACAGCCGTGGATTATATAATTATAATAGATACAATACTTTAATGCTTTAACATGATAAAGGACTAAAATAATAAAGGGGAGGCAAAATAGATGAATGCATTTGTAGAAGGAGTTAGAGATATTTTACCGGCCGAACTGCGGAAAAGAAGAGCAATTTATCAGACAATAAGAGAGGTTTTTGAGGCCAATGCATATCGGGAGGTTATTACACCGACCCTTGAGTCTTTAGAACTCTATGCAGGTGTAGAAGGATTAGTTGACAAAAGTGAGATGTTTAAGGTAGTTGATGACAGAGGACAGATCTTAGTTTTAAGACCGGATCTGACAATGCCGATTGCAAGACTGGCAGCCAGCCGCTTTCAGGATAGTCCCCGACCACTTAAATTTTCCTATTTAAGTTCAGCTTTTCAGTCAAAGAATTCTCAGAGTTTAAGTCTCAAGGAAAAAACTCAGGCTGGAGTTGAGCTGATCGGTTCAGCCAGTTTAGAATCTGATCTGGAAATGATTCTGCTTTTAATCAAAACAATGCAGAAAGTAGGAGTGGAAGAACCTCTGGTTGATATCGGTCATGCTGATTTAATCAACGAAATCTTTGCAGATTTGAAAATTGCTGAAACTGAAAAAAAAGAACTGCGCCAGCTGCTGGCAGCTAAAAATAAAGTTGGAATCAAAAACTATATAAAAGATATTGAACTGACAGAAGATGCAGCAGAAGTCCTGCTGAGATTGCCCTCGCTTTTTGGTGCTCCCAAAAAGGTAGTTAAAGAATTAGAAAAAATGCCTTTATCAACTGAGACTAAAAATGCCTTAAAGACTTTAGAAAAGCTATTCAATAAACTGGAAGAGTTTGAGGCACTTAAATATATTACCTTTGATCCAATGTTGATTTCACGCCACGGCTATTATACTGGCCTGATATTTAAAGGTTATGCTAAAGGATACAGCAACCTGCTGGCAAGTGGTGGACGGTATGATAATCTAACAGAAAAATTTGGTGTTGAAGAGCCTGCCGTCGGCTTTGCTCTGGAAATAGAAAATCTACTTGACTATTTAAATCGGACAGAAAATTTTAGTGAAGATTTGGGAAAAAGGTTTCTGATTTCCTATCAGCGAGATAAAGACTTTAAACTTGCCTATGAGCTGGCCGAAGATTTAAGGAATGCTGGTTTTGTGACAGAAGTATATAATGAAGCTGACAGTGAATACCTTGATTTTCAGCAGGTGGATTTTGAGATTAATCTGGAAGCTGAGAATCTGGAATTAAAGCAAAATGGTGGAGCAGGTACAGTAATCGAAAGAAATCAGAAAGAAGCATTAGAATACCTGATTTTAAATAAAATAGAGGAGTGGAAATAATGGATAATCTCTGTATTGCCATGGCCAAAGGAAGGCTGGCAAAAAAAGCCGTCAAGCTCTTCCAAAAGGCTGGATATGACTTACCCGAAAATATGCTTAAATCACGCAAATTGATTTTTGAAATAGAAAGCGAAAAATTTGAAATTATTTTAGTTAAGCCAGCAGATGTACCGATTTATGTGGAATATGGCACAGCTGATCTGGGTATTGTAGGCAAAGATACTTTATTAGAAGAAAATCGTGATCTCTATGAGGTTCTTGATTTGGATTATGGCGTCTGTGAGTTCGCTCTGGCCGGGCTGCCTGACCGCAAAGACACTTTACTTGAGCGCAAGGTAGCAACTAAATATCCTGATTTTACCCGCCGCTATTTCCGAAGTAAAGGAGAACCGGTTGAGATCATTAAACTGAATGGTTCAATTGAGCTGGCACCGCTGACCGGGCTGGCTGATACAATCCTGGATATTGTTGAAACCGGCAGGACCTTAAAAGAAAATGGCCTGGTAGTCTATGAGAGTATAAGGGACTTGTCTGCTCGTCTAGTGGTAAACAAGGTAAGTATGAAGACCAGACAGAAAGAGATTGCTTCTATTATTGAAGCTCTAGATGAAGTAGTAACTGGAGATGATAGTGATGCTTAATCTAAAAAGGATTAAAGATGGTCGAAAAAATGTGGATCAGGTTAAGGAGCTGCTGGACAGCCGTTCCGGCGATAATCTGGCTCAATATCGAGAAATAGCAGCAGGAATTTTAAAAAATGTTCAAAAAAATGGTGATCTCGCAGTTTTAGAATATACTTCTCGTTTTGATGGAGTTGAATTTGAAGCTTCAGAGCTGGAAGTAAGAGAGGAAGAAATTGAGGCTGCACTTAAAGAAGTAGATGCTAATTTTATTCAGGCTCTAAAAAATGCAGCAGCTAATATAAAAGACTTTCATGCTGAGCAAAAGGACAGATCCTGGCAGAAGCAGAAAAAACCGGGGATTATTACCGGTCAGGTCTGCAGGCCGCTAAAAAAAGCTGGAGTTTATGTGCCTGGAGGTAGAGCAGCCTATCCTTCTTCAGTTTTAATGACAGTTATCCCGGCAAAAGTGGCAGGGGTTGAAGAAATCATAATGCTGACTCCACCTGATAATGAGGGAAAGGTAAGCCCTGTTATTCTGGCAGCAGCTGAGATTGCAGGTGCTGATCGGATTTTTAAGATTGGTGGAGCCCAGGCAGTAGCTGCAGCAGCTTATGGAACTGAAACTGTACCTGGAGTTGATATTATTGTAGGCCCGGGTAATATCTATGTTTCAATGGCTAAAGAACTGGTTTTTGGTCAGGTAAAAATTGATATGACTGCCGGTCCCAGCGAAATTATGATTATGGCAGAAAAAGAATCCGATCCAGCCTATATAGCAGCTGATCTAATGAGTCAGGCAGAACATGATCCTCTGGCCTCTTCTATCCTGGTTACAGATGCACCGGAGTTGATAGGCAGGGTGGAAAAAGAATTAGAAAAACAGATTGAGAAAATGAATAAAAAAGAAATTATTAAAGAATCACTGGAGAATTTTGGGCTGATGATTGAGGTTGAAAACCAGGAAGCAGCAGTGGAAATGGTCAACCTGGTTGCTCCCGAACACCTGGAGCTGGCAGTCAAAAACCCATTTGAACTGCTGCCGGCAGTAGAGAATGCAGGCTCCATCTTTTTAGGAGAATATACTCCGGAGCCAATTGGTGATTATTATGCAGGCCCAAATCATGTGCTGCCTACAAATTCAACTTCTAGATTCTTTTCACCTTTATCTGTACGAGATTTTGTTAAGTATTCCGGTTTTATCCACTACAGTAAAGAGGCACTTAAAGAAGCAAGTGATGATGTAATTTGTCTGGCAGAAGGAGAAGGACTTGACGCCCATGCTAATTCAATTCGGATTAGAAAAGAAAAATAACTGAATTCGAGCATCAATTAAAATAGCAAATATTAAAATAAGTAGTAAAAGCTGAAGGAGGAAAAAATGAACAGTAATAATTTAAATAACAAAGAGCAAATCTTAAAAGAACAGCTGCGGCCTGAAGTTAAAGCGATTTCGTCCTATCAGGGCGAAGAAGATGACTTTGAGGTAAAAATTAACCTTTCAGAAAATGAATCCCCTTTTGATCTGCCGCAGGAGATTAAGGATAAGTTTAAAAAAGAATTTGATCAACATGATATCAATCGCTATCCGGAAATTTATTCGGAACGCCTACATCAAACTCTGGCTGATTATTTAGGCGGAGAGCTGGATAAGGAGGTTAGTACTGAAGAGGTAATGGTCGGCAACGGTTCAGATGAAATACTGGATATTTTAATTAGATGCTTTGTCGAACCGGGAGATGTTGTGCTTTCCCAGGCCCCTACTTTTTCGATGTATAAATATTTTACTGAGCTAAACGGTGGTCGTTACGAAGAACTGCCGCTGACTGAAGACTTTGATTATCAGAATATCAAGAATAAAATTGACGAATTAGATCCCAGGCTTATCTTTTTCTGTTCTCCCAATAATCCAACCGGTGAGGTTCTGGAAAGAGAAATGATCTTAAAAGTGGCTGAATATTTTACTGGTCCGGTGCTGGTTGATGAGGCTTATGCAGATTTTAATGAAATTGATCTGATGCCGGATGTCAGTGACTATCCTAATCTTGTAGTCACCCGGACTTTCTCCAAGGCTTTTGGTCTGGCAGGAATTCGTTTTGGTTATCTATATGGAAATCAAGTTTTAGTGGAAGAACTGAAAAAAGTCTTAAAACCATATAATTTAAACTCCTTAACAGACATCCTGGCTTGTTTAATCCTGGAGAATGATGATATTATAAAAGAAAGAATCAAATTTATTAAAAAAGAACGTCAGAAGCTTTATCAGAAGCTGAATCAGTATCAAAAGTGGCAGCTTTATCCCTCAATGGCCAATTTTCTTTACATAGCAGGCGAAAAAACTGTGGAGTTTAAAAATATTTTAAATCAGCAGGGAATTAAGATCAGATCTTTTAGTGGTCAGCCGCCGGCGATTAGAATTACTATCGGCAGTAGAGAAGAAAATGAGGCTGTGTTAAGGGCTTTTGCAGAATTTAAAGAGCAAAATTAGGAGTGATTTATGATGAGTAGAGATCGGGTAGCAGTTGAGCAGCGCAAGACAAAAGAGACTGAAATTATTGCCAGTGTAAACCTGGATGGAAAAGGTAGAAGTGAGATTACAACAGGGATCGGATTTTTTAATCATATGCTGGATCAAATTGCCCGCCACGGGAACATTGATCTTGAGCTTTCTGTTAAAGGGGATCTCCAAATTGATCAGCACCATACAGTAGAGGATACCGGAATTGCACTGGGTAAAGCTTTTGCCAGGGCGATAGGAGACAAAAAAGGTATCAGCCGTTTCAGCAGTGCTTTAGTTCCTCTGGATGAAACTTTAGTCAGAGCAGTTGTTGATATCAGCGGCCGTCCTTATTTATATACTGATTTACCATTTACAAGAGAAATGGTTGGAGATTTTCCTGCAGAAATGGTGGTCGAATTTATGCGGGCTTTTGTCTTTAATGCAGGGATTACCCTTCATTTAGAAATACTTCACGGAGAAAACTGCCACCACCAGATCGAGGCAGTTTTTAAAGCTCTGGCCCGGGCGCTGAAAGAAGCAGTAAAAATCGAATCAGATGAAATTCCTTCCACAAAGGGTGTGCTGTAAGTGATTGCGATTATAGATTATGGAGCCGGAAATTTAAACAGTATTCAAAAGGCACTGGAGTTTGTAGGGGAGGAGACAGTTATTTTAGAAGAGGGTAAGCAAGAAGATGTAGATAAATATTCAGGTCTGGTCTTACCCGGAGTAGGTGCTTTCCCGGGAGCAATGAAAAGACTGCAGGAAGATAATTTTATAGAATTTATTGAAAAATTTGTAGCTGCAGGAAAACCTTTTTTAGGAGTCTGTCTGGGAATGCAGCTTTTATTTGAATGGGGATTTGAGGATCAAAAAACTGCAGGACTGGGACTGCTTAAGGGAAATATTACTAAAATGGAAACTGAATACAAGATTCCTCATATGGGCTGGAATCAGCTTGAGATAATTAAAAATGACCCTTTATTTAATGGTCTGCCGGAAAATCCTCATTTTTACTTTGTTCATTCCTATCAGCTGACAGAGGTTACAGACCAGGTTCTGGCCGCAGTTGGCTATGGTTCTACAGTACCGGCAGTAGTCAGGAAAGATAATGTAATTGGGTTTCAGTTTCATCCCGAAAAAAGTGGAGATAATGGGATTAAACTTTTAGAAAATTTTAGGGAGCTGTTATAGATGCTAGTATTACCGGCAATTGATTTAAAAGCAGGTGAGGTAGTCCGGCTTAAGCAGGGAGATTTTGAACGCAAGACTGTTTACAGCCAGAATCCTTTAGAGGTTGCAGAGGATTTTGCAGCTAAAGGAGCAGAATGGCTGCATTTAGTTGACCTGGATGGTGCTTCTGCAGGTGAGAGCAAAAACTTTAATGTAATCAAAAAAATTGCAGCCGAGACTGAGCTTAAGATACAGACCGGAGGCGGAATCCGTAAAAAGGAGGATGTAAAACGTCTGCTGGATTTGGGAGTTAAACGGGCAATTATCGGAACCCTGGCAGTTAAAGACCCGGAAACCCTGGCAGAAATACTAACTGAATTTGGGTCAGAGAGTATTTTGGTCAGCATTGATGCCCGGGATGGTAAAGTGGCAACTTCAGGCTGGCTGGAAGCAAGCGAAAGAGATATGCTTGATTTTGCTAAAGAAATGGAAGCTCTGGGGGTCAAGTATATTCTATATACAGATATTGGTCGGGATGGAATGCTCAGTGGTCCTGATTTTGCAGGATTAAAGAAATTAAAATCTGCGACTGAGCTAAATATTATTGCCTCAGGTGGAATCAGTTCCAATCAGGATTTATATGATCTGGCAGCAGCAGATTTTTACGGAGCAATTACTGGTCAGGCAATTTATCAGGGGAAAGTAGATTTAAAAGAAGTACTAAAAAAGCTGGGTGAAAATAATGCTTAAAAAAAGAATTATTCCCTGCCTGGATATTAAAGATGGCAGAGTAGTTAAAGGTGTAAATTTTGTTGGTTTAAGAGATGCTGGTGACCCGGTGGAATCTGCTAAGGAATATAATGATCTGGGGGCAGATGAACTTGTCTTTTTAGATATAACTGCCACCAAAGAAAAACGCAAAACTTTAGCTCAGCTGGTGGGCAAAGTTGCTGCTCAGGTTTTTATACCACTGACAGTTGGTGGTGGAATCAGAACAGTAGAGGATATGCAGTTTATTTTAAGAGCAGGAGCTGATAAGGTTTCTGTAAATTCAGCTGCGGTCAAAAATCCGAAACTGGTACGTAAAGGAGCACTTAAGTTTGGCTCCCAGTGTATTGTCGGAGCGGTTGATGCAGCAAAAAGAGAATCAGGAGAAGGCTGGGAGATCTTTATTCATGGAGGCAGCAGAGAGACCGGAATTGACCTGATCGAATGGGTCAAAGAACTGGAAGAACTGGGAGCAGGAGAGATTCTTTTGACCAGTATTAATTCTGATGGTACCAAAGCTGGCTTTGATCTGGAGATGCTAAAAGCTGTGACAGCTGCAGTTAATATTCCTGTGATCGCCTCAGGTGGTGCCGGCAGTATCCAGCACTTTGTGGATGTTTTTAAAGAAACCGGAGCCGATGCGGCACTGGCAGCTTCGATTTTTCACTTTGGAGAAATTGCAATTAGAGATGTCAAAACTGAACTGGAAAAAGCAGAAATACCGGTCAGAATTGAAGAAAGCAAATAGAGTTTTAGAATTTTAAAAGTTTATATTGATAAAACAAAATTTAATAGATTTTAAGAATTGTACCGCAGAGAGGATAGGTGATTGAGTGTTAGAAGTAATAGATAAATTAGATGAGATTAATTTTAAATATAATGAGCAGGGATTAATGCCTGCGGTTGTTCAGGATTATCAGACCAAAGAGGTTCTGATGGTGGCCTATGTAAATGAAGAGTCACTTAATTTGAGTTTAGAAAAGGGAGAAACAGTGTTTTACAGCCGCTCCCGCCAGGAATTATGGCATAAGGGAGAAACCTCTGGTAACACCCAGGAGATTAAAGAAATTTATTATGACTGTGATCAGGATACAATATTATTTATGGTTGATCCTGCAGGCCCGGCCTGTCATACAGGTGAAAATTCCTGCTTTTACCGTAAAATTGCAGAGGAGACTGAGGCCAAGGCTGAAAAGATGATGGAAATGGAACAGCAGGCTCAGAATATAGAAGCTGAATTTGAAACAGAAAAAGTTGTGGATTTTCTTTATGATTTAATTTTAAGTCGGAAGCAAGAAATGCCAGAAGGGTCCTATACCACCTATCTTTTTGAAGAAGGTATAGATAAAATTTTAAAAAAAGTTGGCGAAGAGTCAGCAGAGGTGATTATAGCCTCCAAAAACGAGCCAGAAGAAGAATTGGTTTATGAAACAGCAGATCTGGTTTATCATATGCTGGTTTTACTGGTCAAAAGAGGAATTAATCCCGACCAGATAAGAAAAGAACTTAAAAAGAGACATAAATAAAACTTATATATAGGATGAGTTAGAAAAAAGGGGTCTGAAATCATTGAGGCAGGGGAAAATGTTTTTGAGCAGTATTGTTGTTAGGGGGGAGGCAGTTGGAAAAGCTATTTAGTAAATTTAAATACATAATAATTATTTTCCTGGCCTTGATAATGATTTATATCTTTTCAGGACAGTATACAAATGTCAAAAAAGTAGTGGAAGACAAATATAACAGTCGGCAGCAGTTAGTAGAGAAAAATATTCTGCAGACTTTACACTATATTAATAATGCCTACAAAATTTTAGAGCAGCAGTTAAATCAGGAGATGAGAGAATACTCAGAGCAGATGGCGGCCAAATATAGAGAAAATCCAGATGTGATGGCATGGGACTTAGCTGAACTTCAGCAGCAGTTTCGCGGTTATGATATTTATATAATAGATCAGAGTTTGAAAATAATTAAAACTACATATCAAGATGATCTGGGACTTGATTTTTCTAAATTTGGCAGTTTTGCTTCTGTCTTAAGAAATCGGATGGAAGGAAATGAGTTTGAAGTTGATCGAATTGATTTATCGACTCAGGCCGGAGAAATAAAAAAATACAGTTATATGCCCAGTTCTGATCATCAATATTTATTTGAATTAAGTGTTAGTATTGAAGATCAATACCCCTCTTTTCAGAGTTTAAATCTGTTTAAAGATGCAACTGCTTTAACTTCGGAATATGAGATGGTAGAAGATATTTCTTTTTACAGTGTCGAACCTCTAAATTATGAAGTTGCCAGGATTAGAAATAGTAAAAAGCCTTATATAAATCCAGATGTACCAGAATTTGAAGAAGAACTTGCCCGTCAGACAGTTATTAATAATTCCAGACAGGAAGATACAGCTAATATAGATGGTGTTCAGTATCGCTATCGGTTTTTCCCGGCTCTAGTAAGTGGGGGAGAAGTGGAGCAGGGATGGAATTTCTATGTGGTTGGTATTGTTTATAATGAGCAGATAATGCAGAATGAAATTAGCAGTTACCGCCGTTTATTTGCAGTTAATATTGTTTTACTGGCAGCTTTGTTTGCCAGCTTTATTGCAGTGGTGGTATATTTATTAAGAAAGTTTGAATATCAGGCCTATCATGATAAATTAACCGGTCTGGCAAATAGAAAATATTTTGTAGAAAAGTTCAAGAAATTAAAAGAAAAAACCGATTTTTCTGGCAATAATATTGGAATTGTTTTTATAGATATTGATAAATTTAAAGGAATTAATGATAGTTATGGTCATGATATAGGAGACAGAGTTTTAGAAAACATTGCCTTTCGAATGGAAAATAATTTGAAGGAAACAGATATTACAGCCAGAATGGGTGGAGATGAATTTGTAGTTGCTCTAGTTGATTTAGATTCTAAAACAAAAATCATTAAAGTAGCAAAAAGATTAATTAAAGAACTTAAAAAACCACTTATTATTGATGGACAAGAAATTGTTATTGGGATCAGTGCAGGTCTAAGCTTTTATCCTGATGATAGTAAAGTACTAGAAAAACTTATAAAAAATGCTGATGCAGCAATGTACAGGGCAAAAAGAAAAGATAATGATATAGAAAGTAATTAAAAATGGGAGGAAAAAAATGAAGATAACATATGAATCAATAGGAGAAATAAGGTCACCATTTAAGGGCTCTGAGGGAACTCCTATTCAACCAACAGCCGCAGGGTCTGCTGCAGGAAAAATTGAATTACTACCTGAATATCAGGAAGGACTAAAAGATCTGGCAGGTTTTTCACATTTGATATTATTGTATCACTGTCATAAAGCTGGAAAACCTTCTTTAACAGTAAAACCATTTATGGAAGATAAAGAGCATGGAATTTTTTCAATTAGAGCTCCCAGTCGCCCCAATTCAATTGGTCTTTCGATTGTCCAACTGGAAAAAATTGAAGATAATATTTTATATATTAAAGATGTTGATATACTGGATAAAACACCTTTGCTTGATCTAAAACCTTATGTCCCGGAATTTGATAGAAGAGATGAGGTTAAAATTGGTTGGATGGAAGAAAATATCAATAAACTTTCCTCTGTAAAAGATGATGGTAGATTTGCAGATAAGTAAAATTTCATTTTAGAATAAAAATATTGCTTCTGGTTTTTTCATATAATAGTTTTTATCTGTTATAGAATTTATTGGCAGAAAACAGATGGGATACAGCATACGGGTTAGGAGTTCATATCAGCCTCAGGGGATCAAATTTCAAAAGTAGTCATGTAAATATATGCTACAGGAGGAATACTAGATCTACCCTGGATATCTTTGAATATCATTATATCAGGGACTAAATCTAAAATTAATAGAAACAAGCAAATTTATATTTAAATAGTGATAAAATTTCAATATCACTAACTATATTATACGAGGAAGATGGGTTATGAATTTGGAATTTATGGTGCCAGAATGGTCTATCAAAATCCATTTAATAATGGCATATTAGAAGGTTTAAACAGTTATAGTTCAGATCATAAAAAGAAAAGCAAGAGGATTTAGAAATACAGATAATTTTATAACAGCTATTTACCTGCAGTGTGGTAAACTTCAATTTGATTTACCGAGGGCTTTTATTTAAAAGCAAATCTTTTGCCTGCTATATTATATTTTCTATTACCATTAACACCAATATATACCATTAATGTTTTCCACACTAAATAGCGAAGAGCCAAATTATAATTACTTATATAGCACAAAAATAATATATGTGGAGTGATTAATGTGACCAGTAAAAAAGTATCACCTTCAATTGATAAATGGCTTAAAGAAGCAAAATCCGAATCGAAAGCCTTAAATGAGGGAATGTATCTTGTTCATAATGGAATTGTCCGTCAAAGCTCCAGGGCTAAAGTCCGGCAGGGTGTGGAAGATGACAATGTTAAGGGAATGGATTTTGATTATGATGCTGCAAAGGTTGATCAGTCTGTTGCTGAAACAAAAAAGATGAATGGTATCTTTCATGTTAGAGTCTGGCTTAATCAGGGTCAGCTTGAAGTTGGAGAAGATATAATGTATGTCCTAATTGGTGGAGATATACGGCCTCATACAATCGATGCTCTGCAGTTTTTAGTAGCAAAAATTAAAAATGATTGTGTAAAAGAAATAGAGAAGAAATAATTTAAAGGAATTTTACAATAAATGCTGAAATATAATAGCTGAAATAATCTGTGATTTTGCTGCTGAAAATAATTTTGACCTAATTATTTTGGTTAATAAAAAGGATGAAGAAAAAACATTCCTATTGGGTGGAACAAGTGATAAGGTAGTGAGGCATGCTGAAGCAGCAGTAATGGTTGTTAAATAATTATTTAAATTAAGCCTAAAAAAATTTCGTTTATTGATGATGACACTTTTAATCGGTTGGATGAATATTTAGAGACTTAGACCAGCCATACAGCAATTTTCAACTGGAAAGTGTTCATATAGTAGAAAAAATACTGACTGCTTTTAATAAGGGGGAGAAGGATAAAGCTAGATTCTGGATTCAGATGAAGAGTAAAATTATTTTAAAAAATAAATTACAAAAATCATAAAATTTGAGGGGTAAACTATGCAATTTTTAATCAACAATTCGCAATTTTGGCGCAGTAATGGTATTAATGAAGAAATTTCAGAAAAAACAGAGCTGAAACTGGAAAATGGTAAACTTGAGCTGTCACAGCAGATAAGAGAAAAATTAGGCTTGGATTCAGAAACAGAAGTTAAGATTCAATTTAATCAGGGTGGAATGTATATCGAAAGGTCTGATCCTCGCTTAACAAAGGTTTATATTGAACCAACCAGTGACTGCAATTTAAACTGTAAAACCTGTGTCCGTCATTCCTGGGATGAAGAGATGGGTTTTATGGAGATCAAAAATTACAAAAAGCTGATTGCAGAACTAAAGGGCTTCAAAGGCCTGGAAAGAATTTCATTCTGGGGGATTGGAGAGCCCCTTTTTCACCCTCAGATAGCAGAAATGATTGAGCTTGCTTCTGAACTGGGAGTAAAAACTCAGATGATTTCTAATGGCCTATTATTAGATGCAACTATGGCCGAAAAGCTTTTAGAAGCCGGATTGGATAGTCTGGTAGTTTCAGTAGATGGGACTTCTCCTGAAACTATGGCAGATATTCGCTCTGGGGCAGAATTAAAGGCGGTAATTGAGAATGTGATTAATTTCCGCAATCTGCGGGACAAAAAGCAGAAAGACTGTGAAATTGGTATTGAATATGTGATTATGAAGTCCAATGTTGATGAGCTTAAAAATCTGCGCAAACTTTCCTTTAGAATGGGAGCTTTTTTTATATTTTTGACAAATCTGCTGCCATATACTGAAGATATGTCAGATGAGATACTCTATTCTTTTTCCATCAGCCGCTCTCAGCCTGAAATTAGAACTGAACACAGACCGGAAATATATCTGCCGCCAACTGATTTAAGAGAAGATATTATTCATGATCTGACTGTACTCAGTGTTCCGGCTGCGAAATGTCCAAAGAAAATGAAGAAGACTGTCACGGCAGTGAATTCCCGGTCTGTGGAGACTGTCTCTGGGCCCGCGGAGTTATTCAGTGTCCTTAATCAAAAAATAATAATGTGAAAAAAAGAATTAAATAAAAGTCATTGACAGCTAGCCATCTATATGCTATAATTTAAATATTTAATAAATTTTTCAAAATTTATTAAATATTTAAAAAGGGAGTGGTAAATAGTGGCACAAGAAAGTAGATATTTTATTCCATCTGTTAATGTTTTAGGTAAGGACACAGTCAGTGAAATTGGGGAACACATTAAAAGGCAAAATGGTTCAAAGGCTTTAATTGTAACTGATGAAATTCTGGTTAAGATTGGAATTGTGGAAAAGGTGACTGATCATCTGGAAGCCGCGGGGATTGATTATGTTGTTTTTGATGGGGTACAGCCTAATCCAACCGTATCCAATGTTGAAGCCGGCTTAAAACTTATTGATTCGGAAGATATTGATGTTATTGTGTCTCTTGGTGGAGGAAGTTCCCATGATTGTGCTAAAGGTATTGCAACTGTTGCCACTAATGGTGGTAAAATTCAGGATTATGAAGGTTTAAATCAGCTAAAGAAAGCAATTATGCCATTAGTTGCTGTTAATACTACTGCTGGTACTGCAAGTGAAATGACTCGTTTCTGTATTATAACTGATGAAGAAAGACATATTAAAATGGCTATAGTAGACTGGAGAGTAACTCCTAATGTATCAATTAATGATCCAGTATTAATGCTGGAAAAACCACAGGCCTTAACTGCTAATACTGGGATGGATGCTTTGACTCATGCTGTAGAAGCATATGTTTCTACAATTGCGAATCCGATAACTGATTCAGCTGCAGAAAAAGCATTTGAACTGATTGGAGAGAATTTACGGAAAGTTGTTGCTAATGGTTCTGATTATGAACTCAGAGAAAAAATGGCTTATGCTCAGTTCTTAGCAGGTATGGCATTTAATAATGCTTCTCTTGGTTTAGTTCACGGTATGGCCCATCAACTTGGTGGATTTTATGACCTCCCCCATGGTGTTTGTAATGCTATTTTGCTTCCCCATGTAACCAAGTTTAATAAACTTGCAAAACCAGAAAAAGTAGCAAAAATGGGAGAACTTTTGGGTGCTAATACTTATGGTATGAATTTAATGGAAGCAGCTGATGAGGGAATTAATGCAATAATTGATCTAGCAGCTGATTTAGGTATTCCAGGTAGTCTAAAAGAATTAGATGATGTTGATCCTAAAGACTTTGAAACTCTTGCTAAAAACGCTTTAGCTGATGCAAGTAGTGCTACTAATCCAAGACAGGCAACTGTAGAAGAAGTAATCGGAATCTTCGAAAGTGCATACGAAGGCTTTTAATAATAAATTAACTGAACATAAAAAACCAAAAATTAAGAAAAATTAAAAAATAAAGCAGGAAATTACGCTTTAATACTGAATATTAATAATATACCTTCGAGTCTTTTCACCTAAGGAATTTTCTAAGGGAACTAGACCGCTGGGTTGAGGAAGAAATGACTCAGCCTCCCGTGCTTGGAAAGAAGAGTAATTTAAAGGAGGTATAATTAATGGGAAAAATTTATGAGTACAAGGTTTTAAGAGTTGATTTGACAAACGAAGAAATTAAAACAGAAAAAATATCGGGCGAACTTGTTAAAGACTATCTTGGGGGGCGAGGTCTGGCATCCAAAATTCTTTATGATGAGATTGATCCGAAAATTGATCCATTAAGTCCAGAAAACAAGCTGATTTATGCTACTGGACTTTTAACTGGAACAGCAGCTTCTACTGGCGGCCGCTACATGGTTGTTACCAAAGGGCCTCTCACAGGGACTATCGCCAGCAGCAACTCTGGTGGTTATTTTGGTGCCGAACTGAGATTTAGTGGTAATGATATTATCATTTTTGAAGGTAAAGCGGAGCGACCACTTTATCTTTCAATAATCGGAGATAAAGTTGAGCTTAAAGATGCATCTGAGCTCTGGGGCAAAACTGTTTATGAGACTACAGACATGCTGATTGAAGAAGCTGGTAATAAAGATGCTAGAGTCAGCTGTATTGGACCTGCCGGTGAGAATTTGGTTAAGTTTGCTTCTATTATGAATGAAAAAGATCGTGCTGCTGGTAGAACTGGAGTTGGAGCAGTAATGGGCTCCAAAAATTTAAAGGCAGTAGTAGTAAAAGCAGATGAAAAACAGGTAGAATATTTTAAAGAAGAAATGATGAAGGTTGTTAAAAAGCAGACTAAGATGCTTAAGGAAAATGATGTTACTGGAGAAGGCTTACCAGCCCTTGGTACTAAAGTTCTGGATAATATTGTTAACTCACATGGTTCTTATCCAACTAAAAACTTCCAGTTTGTAACCTCTGAAGATGTAGATGAAGTTTCCGGGGAAGCACTTGTGGAAAAAGGTTATTTGGAGTCAAATACTGGTTGTTATGGTTGTCCAATTCGCTGTGCCAGAAAAACAAAACTTCCTAATGGACGCAGTGGGGAAGGACCGGAATACGAGACTGGCTGGGCCTATGGTGTAGACTGTGGAGTCAATGACTTAAATGCTATCACCGAAGTTAACTTTATCTGTAATGAGCTCGGTCTGGACACAATTACTGCCGGAACAACTATCGCCTGTGCTATGGAATTATATGAAAAAGGCTATATTGATAAAGGTGAGCTGGAAAATGGTCCTGAACTGAAATTTGGTTCTTCTGAGTCAATAATCTATTATACAGAAAAGATGGCCTATCGAGAAGGCTTTGGTGACCAGCTGGCAGAAGGTTCATATCGACTGGCAGATTCCAAGGGTCACCCAGAACTTTCAATGAGTGTTAAAAAACAGGAGCTCCCTGCCTATGATCCACGTGGGGTGCAGGGACATGGACTTAACTATGTTACTTCCAACCGTGGAGGCTGTCATGTCAGAGGTTATATGATTTCACCTGAGGTTTTAGGAATTCCAGAAAAACTGGATCCACAGGAATTAAAAGGCAAGCCGAAATGGGTTATGACATTCCAGGATCTAACAGCAGTTATTGACTCAATTGGTATGTGTCTCTTTACTTCCTTTGCCCTGGAACTGGATGATTATAGAGAAATAGTTAATGCCGGTACTCAGTTTGATTATACTTCAGAGTCTCTGCTCGAAACCGGTGAGCGAATCTATAACTTAGAACGTCAGTTTAACTTAGAAGCAGGTATTTTACCTGAAGAAGATAAACTACCAGCTCGTTTTGATGAGCCGCTATCAGATGGCCCACAAGAAGGCATCAGCACTAAGTACAGAGAAATTTTACCTGAGTATTATGAGGTTAGAGGCTGGCAGGAAGATGGCTGGATTAGTGATCAGAAACTTAAGGATATGAAGATTAAATAACTAACTTTTAACAAATGAATTATGGTCTAAATAAAAAATTTAGCTTTATAAATCTCATCCAGTTCTCTGCGGGAGCTGGGTGAGATTCTAATATAAGGGGGATTAAGATGACGTTAAAAATTAAATTTTATTCTCTATTTAGAATTAATTTAAAAAGTGCGGGAACTGAATATGAATTAGATAAGGAAATTACAATGGCGGAATTGATTAAAAAATTGGATCAGGATTATGACGGCTATTTTACCCAAAAGCTGCTGGAGGAAGACCAGAGTATTTCCCCAGGAGCAATTATTATGGTCAATGGGAAAAATATTCTTCATTTAAAAAAGTTGAAAACTGCAGCTAGCAATCAGGATACAGTAACCTTATTCCCACCATCTGCAGGAGGGTAATTATGAGAGATTATTTAAAAAGACAGCAGAAGTTATTTTCGAAAAAACAGCAGCAGAAGCTGGAAAATTTAAAGATTATGATTGCTGGAACTGGGGGGCTGGGAACGAATCAGGCGCTGCAGCTGCAGCGGATTGGAGTTGCTAAAATATATCTTTATGATTATGATCGAGTGGAGATCTCCAATTTAAACCGTCAGCTTTGCTACGGGAAAAAGGATCTAGGTAGGCCAAAAGCAGAAGTCGCAGCTGAGTTTTTAAAACAGTTTGACTTAGAGACTGAGATAATTGTTAAAAATGAAAAAATATCGCTGGCAACTGAAATCCCGGCTGAAATAGATATTATTTTTGATGGGTTGGATAATTTTAAATCCCGTTTTATTCTGGATCAGCTTGCTTTAGAAAATGAGCTGCCATTTATCCATGCTGGAATTGAGGAGTTTTTTGCCCAAATTATGTTGGTTTTGCCGGAAAGCAGACTGCGCCTGAAGAATGTTTTCACTGGTTCGGAAAAAAAAGAAATCCCGGCTGTTTTTTCCCCGGCTGTAACGGTAACTGCTTCAATTCAGGTGCTGGAAGCTTTAAAATATCTACTTCAATTTGATGAATATTTAAATGAGCAGCTGCTTCATATTGACTTGCTGAGCAATCAGATGGAAATAATAGACTTAAAGTAGTTGAGTATCTTTCAGCTAAATGGATGACAAAAAAGTTTAGAGAAAAGGCTGCTTGTGATTTTAATACTTGATAAAAATAAAATTCTCTATTAACTTATTTTCAGGAGATGGTAATTATGCAGACAGAAAGATATCATTTCTTTCACAAAGGAAGAGAGAGAATGATAAGCTGGAGGGAAAGCTGATTGATATAGCATTTGTTTCGGCTGATCCCCGCCTGAAGAATACTTCTATCTGGCTGGAGGATATTTTATTTAATCTTCTTTCCTTTGAGGCTCAAAACTAAAAGGAGGTATTTAAAATAATGAAAAAAGTATTAGTGGTTTTGTTGGTTTTGGCTTTTAGTTTAGTTTTTGTTGGAAATAATGTTATGGCTGAGGAAGTTTCTGGTGAAATAATTGTTTTTCACGCAGGTTCTCTAAGTATTCCTTTTTCAGATATGGAAAAAGCTTTTGAAGAGAAACATCCTGAAGCTGATGTTATAAGAGAATCAGCTGGTAGTAGAACTACAGCCAGAAAAGTAACTGATTTAGGTAGACCGGCTGATATTGTTGCCTCAGCTGATTATACAGTTATTGAAAGTTTAATGATGCCTGATCATGCTGACTGGTATATGAATTTTGCCACAAATGAGATGTCTATTATGTATACTGAACATTCCAAGTATAAGGATGAAATCAATAGTGAAAACTGGTATAAAATTTTACTGCGTGAGGATGTCGAATATGGTCATTCTGATCCGGATGCAGATCCCTGTGGTTATAGAAGTCAATTAGTCTGGAAGCTTGCTGAATTACATTATGGTGAAGAAAATCTTTATAATAAATTAAGAAAAAACTGTCCACCAAAGAATGTAAGACCTAAAGAAACTGATTTACTTGCTTTATTAGAAGTAGGGGAGCTGGATTACATATTTATTTACCGTTCAGTGGCAAAACAACATGGAGCTCCTTTTGTAATTCTTCCGGATAAAATCAATCTCAAAACAAATAAATATGAGGAATTTTATGCAAAGGCCAGTTTTGAAATTTCTGGTCAGAAACCTGGAGAAACAATAACTAAAACCGGTAAACCAATGGTTTATGGGGTGACCATTCCTCACAATCCTCCTAATAGAGAAGGTGCAGTTGCCTTTATGAAATTTTTGGTCGGTCCAGAAGGTCAAAAAATAATGGAGAAAAATGGTCAGCCGGCTATTAATCCACCTGTAGTAAATGATATGAAAGCAATTCCGGAGGATTTAAAACCACTTGTTGAGGAAGAATAAATATGATTAAGAAATCATTTTTCCATTTCATGATCACAATATTATCTTTAATATTAATATTTTTCGTGCTTGCCCCAATTTTCAAACTAATTACTGGAAGCAGTGTAAGTATGCTTTTAGATACTATAAAGGAAAGAGAAGTATATAGTACAATTTTGAGAACTTTTAGAGCATCTTTAGTTGCTACTATAGTTTCAATATTTTTAGCAGTACCCCTGGCTTATTTTTTAGCCAGGGTAAATTTTAACGGAAAAGTTTTTGTTGAAGGAATTATGAATTTACCAGTAATAATTCCTCATACTGCTGCCGGTATAGCTTTACTTACTGTATTTGGTAATAGATTTTTTCTTGGGAAGTTTTTTAGTAATTTTGGTTTGAGTTTTGTTGGCGAATTTGCGGGGATTGTTATTGCTATGATGTTTGTTAGTATGCCTTTTCTTTTAAATGATGCAGTTGAGGGCTTTAGAGCAATAGACCCCAGGCTTGAAAGAGTTGCCAGAAGCCTTGGCGCTTCACCTGCTCAAACTTTTTTTAAAATTGCCCTTCCCCTTAATTTAAGTCATATAATTTCTGGTTCTCTTATGATGTGGGCCAGAGGCTTATCTGAATTTGGGGCGGTAGTTATTTTGGCCTATCATCCAATGAGTGCTTCTGTTTTAATTTATGAAAGATTTGCCTCATTTGGATTAAAATATTCGCGTCCAATAGCTGCTATAATGGTCTTAGCCAGTTTAATAGTTTTTATTGCTCTTCGTCTTGTTAATGCAAAAATGAGTTCTGTTGAAGATAGGACTGAGGGATAAAATGCTGAAATTAGAAAATATAAAAAAAGAATATGATGGTTTCAAGGTAGAAAATATAAATTTAGAGATTGATAATGGAGAATATTTTGTTATTCTGGGACCTACCGGGACAGGTAAAACTATTATCCTGGAAATAATAGCAGGTTTGATAAAAGAAGATAAAGGAACTATATTTTTTAAAAATAAAAATATTACAGATTATTCACCAGAAGAAAGAAAGGTGGGAATGGTGTATCAGGATTATATGCTTTTTCCCCATCTCAATGTTAAAAATAATATTATTTTTGGTTTAAAAACTTCTAATAATTATGGTGGAAATGAAATAGAGAATAAATTACAAAAGATGCTGAATCTATTTGGTATAGAAAAACTTTTATACAGGGATGTAAATACTTTAAGTGGGGGAGAAAAACAGAGGGTAGCTCTGGCCAGAGCTTTAATAACCTCACCTGATGTATTATTATTAGATGAACCGTTAAGTGCTGTTGACCCGTCCACCCGGGAAAAACTAATAAATGAATTAAAAAAAATTCATAATAAACTGGGGACAACTACTATTCATGTAACTCATGATTTTGTTGAAGCTCTAGCTTTAGCAGACAAAATAGCAGTTATGAATAATGGTCAGATTGAACAAAAAGGTGAAACTGATGAAATATTTCAAAAACCTGCTTCAAATTTTGTTGCAGAATTTGTTGGAGTTAAAAATATCTATAAGGCAAAAGCTACTGATGTAGAGAATGAAGTATTAATTAAGGGAAAGAACGAAGATCTTAAAATAACAATAATTGATAATATTGAGGATAAAGCAAATTTGACAATTAGACCGGAAGATATAATTATTTCTATTGAGACTTTTTCTTCTTCAGCTCGTAATACCTTTAAGGGGAAAGTTAAAATAATAAAAGATAGACTTAATTATTTGGAAATTATTGTAGATATAGGGGTAGATGTTGCTGTTCATATTACCAGACAGTCACTTAAAGAATTTGATTTAAAAAAGGGAAAAGAAGTTTATTTAACATTTAAAGCATCAGCTGTCCATGTTTATTAATTTAAAAGGGGGAATTTATTTGGATAAAATAATTGTTTCAGGTCAGTGCAGTAAAATTGGGAAAACTAAGTTTATTGAAGAAACAATAAATAATTTATGCGGTAAAATTTTTGCCCTTAAAGCTGCTGTCAGTGAAGATAAAGATGATATAATAATAAGTGTTGAGGAAGATCTAAAAAATAATGAAGAAAAAGATACAGGAAGATATCTTAAGGCAGGAGTAATTAAAGCGGCTTATTTAAAATCGAATCTTAATAATTTAGCTGAGGGAATTGATAAAATAGAGGAAAATATTGAAAAAGATTATGATTATAAAATTTATGAAGGAAATAATATAATTGATTTTATAAATCCCACTTTTGTTATTTTTCTAAAAAATGATAATCTGGAGAAAAAGTATTCAGCAGATAAAGCTTCCCGAAAAGCAGATATTATTATTGATTATAGTAACGGCAAAAAAGATATTATTTTTAACACTGAGAGTATAATTTGTTATAAAGCCCATCTTTTGGCAGATATTTTGGGAGTTAGTGTTGGTAGGATTGGTAAGCTATTAAATGAAGCAGATATAAAAATTAAAGGCTGTCAATTAGGATTATTTTAGTTAATGGAGGATGAAAATATGTCAGAATTTCTTGATTTAAATGAACTGGAAACTTTTTGGAATAAAATAAAACTTAATTTAAAAGATAAAAACCTTGAAAAAGAAAAGATAGCTTTGGAAGATAGTCTGGGAAGAATTTGTGGAGAAAAAATAAAAGCAAAAGAAAATCTTCCTCCTTTTAGTCGATCCACCGTAGATGGTTTTGCTATTAAAGCCGGAGATAGTGCAGGAGCTTCAGCTGTTTTACCAACTTATTTTGAAGTTATTGGAGAAGTTGAAATGGGTGAAGAGACTGACCTCGAAATTGGAGAAGGTGAAGCTGCAGCAATACCCACTGGTGGAATGCTTCCTAAAGGAGTAGATGCTGTTTTAATGGTAGAATATACTGAATATCTCGATGATAATACAATTGAAACTTCAAAAGCTGTTGCGGCTGGTGAAAATGTTGTGCTAAAAGGTGAGGATATAGAAAAAGGGAAAACTTTATTTGCTGATGGTCACAGAGTTAGACCTCGTGATATAGGGGCAATGGCCGGACTTGGGATTACTGAATTTGAAGTATATAAAAAGCCGAAAGTGGCCGTGATATCAACGGGAGATGAGCTTGTAGAGCCTGGTAAAAAAGCTGGCCCTGGGGAAATAAAAGATATTAATAGTTTTTCAATAACATCTTTACTCAGTTCTTATGGGGCCAAAACAAAAAGAGTTGGAATAGTAAAGGATGAGTTTGAATTATTAAAAAATTCAGTTGAAAATAATCTTGATTCAGATCTAGTTTTAATCTCTGGAGGTAGTTCAGTTGGTATAAAAGATATGACAATAAAAATACTTAATTCAATTGGAGAACCTGGAGTTTTACTTCACGGTTTGTCTATTAAACCTGGGAAACCGACCATTTTAGCAGTGATAGATGGGACTCCAGTTATTGGACTTCCCGGTCATCCTGCTTCAGCCTGGACAGTTACTAGAATTCTTCTTAAACCTATTATTCAGTTTTTGATTGGGGAAATTGAAGCTGAAGAGATAGGTAGAATTAATAAAAAAATAACTGAAAATAATTTTGATTATAGTTTTAAAGCTGAATTAACCAGAAATGTTGTTTCTGATAAAGGGAGAGAAGAATATATACCGGTTCGCTTATTTCGAGATAATGAAAAATTAAGGGCTGAACCAATATTAGGAAAATCAAGTCTTATTACAACTCTGGTGAGAGGTGATGCATTAATAAGGATTGATACCTATGAAGAAGGTAAAAATAAAGGTGAAATGGTAAAAGTAGAATTAATTGAGCCTGAAATATATTAAAAGAAGGGGTTTTCTATGCGGAAAATATATTTAGATAAAGTTTCATTAGATGAAGCTAAACAGAAGTTTTTTGGTAAATTTCATAATCTAAAGACAGAGGCAGAAGAAATAGAAGTTGAAAAAGCAGTTGGGAAAGTTAGTTCTGAAGCAGTTTATGCCAGACGTTCAGCTCCTAATTTTTATGCTTCTGCTATGGATGGTATAGCAGTAAAATCTGAAAATACTGCTGGAGCTAGTGAACGAAACCCTGTCCAATTTAAAAAAGATAAAGAAGCTGTATTTGTAGATACCGGTGATCCAGTGCCTTCTGATTTTGATGCAGTAATAAAAATTGAAAATGTAGTTGAAAATGATGACAGCACTTTTGAAATAAATAAAGGAGTAAGTCCCTGGCATAATATTCGAAGTATAGGAGAAAGTGTTGTAAAAGGAGAAATGATTATCCCTTCAAATCATAAAATAAGAGATTTTGATCTTGGTGCTTTAATTGAAGCAGGTATAAAAAAGGTAGCAGTTTATAAAAAACCAGCAGTAAAAATAATTCCAACAGGTAATGAATTAGTGAATGCTGATAGTGAACTTAAAAAAGGACAATTAGTGGAATTTAATTCAAAAATGATAAAATCATCAATTTTTAAATGGGGTGGCAGGGCAAAAACAACTGATATTATTCCAGATGATAAAAAAATGATCCAAAATAATATAAAAGAATCTGTTAAAAATAATGATATTACTATTGTTCTGGCTGGCTCTTCGGCAGGAAAAGAAGATTATACTTTAAATATTTTAGAAAACCTGGGAAGAGTTATAATTCATGGTGTAAATATTATGCCTGGAAAACCAGTTATACTGGCTGAAGTAAATAATAAACCGGTCATTGGTTTACCAGGTTATCCTCTTTCTGCTTTGCTTAATAATTATATTTTTATACGAAAATTGATTTATTCTTTACAGGGATTAAAAAGCCCTGAATTACCGGAAGTTGAAGCTAAAGTTAAAAGAAAAGTTCCTTCTGAAATTGGTCTGGAAGAATTTTTACGAGTTAGTTTAACTGAAATAAATAATGAAATTATTGCTGTTCCTAAAAAGAGGGGCTCAGCAGCCATGAAATCATTAGTTAAGGCAGATGGAATAATGCGTATTGCAGAGAACAAAGAGGGTTTAAGTAAAAATAATAAAGCGCCAGTTATTTTATTAGAAGATAAAGAAAATATAAAAAATAATCTTTCTTTAATTGGCAGTCATGATTTAAGTCTTGATCTTATTCAGGATGAAATTCAAAAAAGCATAAAAGATTTTTATTTAAATATTCAATCTGTAGGAAGTATGGCAGGTTTGATGGCTCTCAAACGTGGAGAATGTCAATTAGCAGGGGCTCATCTGCTTGATCCGGAGACTGGAAATTATAATTTAACTCATCTAAAAAGAATTTTTAAAGATAAAAAAATGGCTTTAATAACTCTTGTTGAAAGACAGCAGGGTTTTTATATTAAAAAAGGT
>Ga0209300_1000332_pt1 | contig 26627 bp, 24 predicted proteins | sample Shrwel_input2_RT_FD_187535 | JGI IMG/M metagenome (GOLD analysis project Ga0209300, IMG submission 187535) | Subsurface microbial communities from deep shales in Ohio, USA - Utica-3 well 1 S input2 RT (SPAdes) (version 2) ... | reverse complement strand
ACTGCCATCAGAACCTGTCTCGTTGTCGGATTGGCTGGAATTGCGAGGCTGGATAACCATTTCCACGCGACCTGTCGATTCGCCGGCATTCGCCTCACCGCCTTCTGCGGTCACCACGCGCCGGGCGGTATCATAGTGGATGACGTCACCCCGGAATTCGTTGTCACCCTGCTCAATCCGCGCCTGCTTTTCAAGAGTCACCACGCTGTTGTCGGCTGACCAGGTGATCTCCTGTGCCCAGGCGTCGGTTTTCTGTTCTCCCTCACGGGCAGGCTGGTAGTAATGGGCGGGAGAGCCCCAGGATTCGATGTTGCTGATACCCTGCTCATTACGGTGCAGTATCACGCGGTCAGCGGTCAGAAAGGCATCGCCCTGAACCAGCTCTACATCGCCGGTATAGGTGGCGATACCCTTGCCGTCATCCAGCCTGGCTGAGTCTGCAGTTACCTTGATGGGCTGGTCTGAATCGAGGTCAAAGGCGGCAGCCGGGCCGGCAAGGAAAGAGCCTGCCAGCAATGCCGACCAGAAAAGTAGTTGCTTACCTGAAGGTTTCATATTGCCCTTCCACCCGCGAGTTGAGTTCCAGTATGCGTTGATCAATCCAGGCCTTCATGCCGGTCGCCCGGGTAATGCCGAAAGGCTCGGTAATGGTGACCGGTTGATCGGTGTACACGGTGTTCTCACGATTGTTGAGGGTGAGAACTTCTGTCGTCAGGGTTACTTCGGAATCTTCCGAACGTTGCGTTACCACAACGCTTCCGCTTAGGTGAAGCAATCCTTTTGTCTGACGCAGGCTACCGTGATCTGCTTCAATTATCCATGGTGGGGAGTCCGGCTGGCCGTATACCCGGGCTTTCGGTTGATCAAGGATTGCCTGGTTATTGTCTTCAAACTGTTCAATGCGGGGGCTGATGACCCGGAGGTCCAGATTGCCCTGGTCATCCCAGGTGCGGTAGACGCTGTCGACCACGAAGCTGTCCGGTTCTGAAGGCCCGCGTAGCTGCTCCGCTTGGGGGGTTGTCATGTTTCGCTCATCGCTTCGCCACATCAGGTGCAAAGTGGCCGCGATAACGGCTATCAGGGCCAGCGTCCGGAGCCAGGCATCGGTTCCGGAGCGCGGTGTCAGCAACTCGCGAATCATGAGCTGTACCCTGCATTTGTATAGGGCTCGAGTGTTTGTTCCAGCCGGCCCTGGGCCCACAGGATCAGGTCGCAGGCTTCGCGCACGGCACCGGAGCCGCCGGCTGCCCGGGTGCAATAGTCTGCGTGCTGGCGAACCAGCCAGTAACCGTTGGGCACGGTAATGCCCAGGCCGGCAAACATCAGCGCCGGCAGATCCGGCAGATCGTCGCCCATGTAGGCAATGTGTTCCGGCTGCAGATTCTTGTCGGCAATCAGCTCCAGCAGGGCGGCTTTTTTGTCTTCCCGGCCCTGCATCAGGTGGGTAATGCCCAGGTCTGTCATGCGCTTTTCCGTCAGCGGTGAGCGCCTGCCGGTAATCACGGCCACGGTGATGCCCGCTTTCATCAGCTGTTTCAGCCCCAGGCCGTCCAGAATATTGAAAGCTTTAAGTTCGTCGCCGCTGGCACTGAAGTACAGGCGACCATCGCTCATGATGCCGTCTACATCCAGCGCGATCAGTCGGATGCTGGCCGCTTTCTTCTGCAGAGCATTGCTCCACTGTTCTGCCAGTGGCGGTGTGAGATCGCCCATCGGATGACTCCTCAAAGAACCTTTACGGTAACGTCCTAGATAACGCCGGCGCGCAGCAGGTCGTGCATGTTGATGGCTCCGACCAGTTTGCCGGCGTTATCAGTGACCGGCAGGGCGTTGATCTTGAGCTCTTCCATCATGTTCAGGGCTTCGGCCGCCAGATGATCTGCCTGAATGGTCTTGCCATGGCGGGTCATCACATCCCGGATGGGCGTAGTGTGCACGTCCAGCGATTTGTCCAGCGTCCGGCGCAGGTCGCCATCGGTAAACACGCCTGCCAGGTCACCCCGCGTATCCAGTATGGTCGTCATGCCCAGGCCCTTGCGGCTGATTTCAAGCAGCGCACCGCTAAGCGTGGTGTCTTCCGGAACGGTGGGAATCTGATCGCCCGTGTGCATGATGTCAGACACCCGCAGCAGAAGCCGTCGTCCCAGGCTGCCGCCGGGATGGGAAAAGGCAAAATCTTCAGCACTGAAGCCCCGGGCTTCCAGCAAAGCAACGGCGAGGGCGTCGCCCATAACCAGCGTTGCGGTTGTGCTGGAAGTGGGAGCCAGCCCAAGCGGGCAGGCTTCGGTGGTCACGCTCACATCCAGATTGGCCACGGCCTCCCGGGCCAGCACCGAATCGCTGTTGCCGGTCATGCTGATCAGCGGCGCGCCCATGCGTTTGATCAACGGCAGAATGGTAATCACCTCACTGGTGTTGCCACTGTTGGAAATGGCAATCACCACATCCTGCGGCGTGATCATGCCCATATCGCCGTGGCTGGCTTCGCCCGGATGCACGAAAAACGCAGGGGTGCCGGTGCTGGCCAGGGTGGCGGCAATCTTGTTGCCGATATGGCCGGATTTCCCCATGCCCGTCACTACTACACGCCCTTTGCAGGCCATGATGACCTCACAGGCGCGACTGAAGTCACCGTTGATCCGTCCTTCGAGTTCCTCGATCGCTTCCCGTTCGATGCGGATGGCTCGAAGTGCCGAGGCGTGAAAATCCTGTGTTCCCGGAGAGTTTGAATCTGTCATCTTGGTCGACTGTCTGCTTCTCTGGTCTGGTTGGCCCGGAATGGTTCCGGGTTGGCTATTGCGCCGGCAGTATACCACTTCTATCGCGTCGGGCTCCCGTTGTCCGGCCCGAATCCGCATTGCAATACTGACATTTTACATTCCGGCAATTGAGCTTGAACGATGGTTGTCATACTGTATCGGCTCCGCGCAAAGGATGGATTATGGAGTCTTCTGCTTACATAACGCTGAAGGATGTGGTGTTTTCCCGGTCGGGGCGGCGAATATTCGATGGCGTGTCCCTTTCTATTCCAAAGGGCAGGATTACCGCCATCATGGGCCCCAGCGGCACCGGCAAAACCACCCTGTTGCGACTGATCGGCGGCCAGCTCAAGCCTGACTCAGGACAGGTAAATGTTGCCGGGCATGAGGTGCCTCGCCTGAAGCGCAAGGCACTGTATACCCTGCGTGAAAAAATGGGCATGTTGTTCCAGAGTGGTGCATTGTTTACCGATCTGAGCGTCTACGAAAACGTGGCCTTCCCCCTGCGTGTACATACCCGTCTGCCGGAAGACATGATCCGCGACATTGTTCTGATGAAGCTTGAAGCCGTTGGTCTTCGGGGGGCCCGCGACCTCATGCCTGCGGAACTCTCAGGCGGCATGACTCGCCGGGTAGCCCTGGCGCGCAGCATCGCGCTGGACCCGGAACTGGTCATGTACGACGAGCCGTTTACCGGCCAGGATCCCATCGCCATGGGCGTGCTGGTGAAACTGATACGGGATCTCAACAGTTCCATGGGGCTGACCAGCGTGATGGTGTCCCATGATGTGAAGGAATCTTTAAGCATTTGTCACTATGCCTGCATTATTGCCGACGGCAAGGTGATTGGTGAAGGTACGCCGGAGCAGTTGCGCGAACATCCGTCGGAGCGGGTTCAACAGTTTCTCAACGGCGAGCCGGACGGCCCGGTACCGTTTCACTATCCCGCAGGCAGCGCCGCCTCCGATTTTGGCGTAACAGGAGGCCGGGCATGATCGACAGGATTGCCGCTCTGGGTCGCCGCGGGCTGGATATTATTGCCTCTTTGGGGCGATCGGGCCGATTTCTCGCTGGTGTGCTGGCAGGTATCCCGCGGCCGGTTTCAGGCTTTCCGTTGCTGGTGCAGCAGCTGTATTCGGTCGGAGTGCTGTCGCTGCCGATTGTGCTGGTTTCGGGCCTGTTTATCGGCATGGTGCTTGCGCTTCAGGGCTACACCATTCTCAGTGATTTCGGCTCGGAAGCCGCCATCGGGCAGATGATTGCCCTCACTCTCGTGCGTGAGCTCGGCCCGGTAGTAACGGCGCTGCTGTTTGCCGGCAGGGCGGGTTCGGCGCTGACGGCGGAAATCGGCCTGATGAAAGCCACCGAACAGCTGTCGAGTATGGAAATGATGGGCGTAGACCCGTTGCGCAGGGTGATCGCCCCCAGATTGTGGGCCGGATTTATTGCCATGCCGGTGCTGGCGGTGATCTTTACCGTTGTTGGTATCTGGGGTGGCATGCTGGTTGGGGTAGAATGGCTGGGTGTGTTCGATGGCGCCTACTGGGGCAACATGCAGTCAGCGGTGGATTTTGTCGATGATGTCCTTAATGGCGTTATCAAAAGCGTGGTGTTTGGCTTCGTTTGTGCCTGGATCGCGGTGTATCAGGGCTATGATTGTGTGCCCACCTCCGCCGGCATCAGCTCCGCCACCACCAAAACCGTGGTTTACTCATCGCTGGCGGTGCTCGGGCTGGACTTTGCTCTGACCGCCGTTATGTTCGGTGATTTCTGACAGAATTTGCAGGGAGCCTGTCATGGGCAACAGAACTATAGAAATCGTTGTTGGCCTGTTCATGATTGCAGGGCTGGCCGCGGTGTTGTTTCTGGCATTGCAGGTCAGCGGCCTGTCGCCCCAATCGGGCGGCGACCGTTACACGCTGTACGCCAACTTCAACGACTCCGGCGGTCTGTCACCGAGAGGGCGAGTCTCCATGGCGGGCGTCACCGTTGGCACCATTGAGTCGGTCACTCTGGATAAAGAAGCCTTTCAGGCCCGGGTATCCCTGTCTATTGATGCCGATGTTGATAATATCCCCGCCGACAGCGCAGCGGTAATACGTACATCCGGATTACTGGGCGACCAGTACATTGATATCTCGGTCGGTGGCGATATGGAATCGCTCCAGCCGGGCGATACCTTTTATTCCACCCAGTCGGCCATGAACCTGGAGCGACTGATCGGCAACTTCGCCTCTGGCCGCTGAACGGCCGAAGGGTTAACTGCAAAGGAGACTGTAATGCTCGCCCTGAAAAAACGTTTTTTGCTGGTTCTGGCCATGCTGACACTGGCAGCCAGCCAGGCCTGGGCCGGTCCGGAAGAAGATCTGAGGCTGTATGTTGATGAAAATACCCAGAAGCTGGTAGAGAAGCTCAACAACGAAAAGGATCTGTACAAGGAAGATTCCGAAGCTTTCTACAACGCCATGGACGAGACCCTGGACCAGTTTGTCGACTTCCGTCGAATTGCTGCCCGGGTGATGGGCCGTTACGCCCGCCAGACCACGCCGGAACAGCGCGATGATTTTGTTGAGCGTTTCAAACGCAGCCTGTTTGATGCCTACGCCCAGGCTCTGGTTGACGCCGACAACTTCCAGATGAAAGTTCAGGATGCTGAAATCCTGCCCAATAACGACGATCGCGCGTCAGTACAGATGCAACTGACCTCCTCGGATGGCAGCCGGTATTCCATCATTTATTCCATGTATAAGAACAAGGAAAATCGCTGGTTGATGGAGAACGTCATTGTTGAAGGCGTCAACATCGGCCTGGCGTTCCGTGATCGTTTTGCTCAGGAAATGGAGCAGAATCGTGGCCAGATTCAGGCGGTTATCGACGGCTGGGGCACTGCGGTTGAATCCCTGAAGCTGGAAGAGGAAATGGACCAGTCATGACCCATCCGGCGCCTACGGTGACATTGAGCGGACCGAGCCTGGCAGTAACCGGTGAGGTCGATGCCGACTCAGTGATCGCCCTGCGCGCCCGTGGCGAACAGCTGATTCGCCAGGCGACCGGGCCGCTGACAGTTGACCTCTCCGAACTGGCCTCAGCCCACAGTGTCGTGCTTTCCATGCTGCTGTGCTGGCAGCGCCTGGCGCAACAGGTAGAGCGCCCACTGACGTTCCGGGGTGCCAGCAGGGAGCTTCTCTCCCTGGCTGCCCTGAGCAATCTGCAAAAGGAGATACCCGGATTTGCACCACACGGCTGACCGACGCCCGGGAATTGGGTACAATCCGGCCCCTGATTTCGAGACATTTGAGGAATTTCTATGGACGCCGCCCAGGTTACCGAACTGGTGAAAGAAGCCTTGCCCGATTGCGAGGTTCAGGTACAGGTCGATGGCACCCACTACATGGTGGTTGTTGTGGGTGACGTATTTGAAGGCCTGCCCACCATTAAACGGCAGCAACTGATCAACAAGGCGCTGTTCCAGTACGTAATGGACGGCACTATTCACGCTCTTCACCCGAAAGCCTTCACCCCGAGTGAGTGGGCCGAGCGCCAGTCGAACACCTGAACCGAACAGGACAGACATTGTGGACAAACTTCTGATCAGAGGCCGCGAGCCTCTGAATGGCGAAATCCGTATTTCCGGCGCCAAGAACGCAGCTTTGCCGATACTCGCCGCCACGCTGCTGGCCGATGAACCGGTGAGCATCGGCAACCTGCCGCACCTGCATGACGTAACCACCATGATCGAGCTGCTCGGTCGCATGGGCGTAGAGCTCATGGTGGACGAGAAGATGTCGGTGGAAGTGCACGCCAACACCATCCAGCACTTCCATGCCCCCTATGAGCTGGTGAAAACCATGCGCGCCTCCATTCTGGTGCTGGGGCCGCTGGTGGCACACTTTGGTGAAGCGCAGGTTTCCCTGCCTGGTGGCTGTGCGATCGGCACACGCCCGGTCAACCTGCACATTCACGGCCTGGAAATGATGGGTGCCGAGATCTCGGTCGAGAACGGCTACATCAAGGCGAAAACCAATGGTCGCCTGAAAGGTGCGCACATCTTTCTGGACACGGTCACCGTTACCGGTACTGAAAACCTGTTGATGGCAGCCACCCTGGCCGAAGGCAAAACCATCCTGGAAAACGCCGCCCGGGAACCGGAAGTTGTCGACCTGGCCGAATGCCTGATCGCCATGGGCGCAGACATCAAGGGCCACGGCACGGCGACCATCGAGATCAACGGCGTGGAGCGCCTGCACGGCTGCCATTACGACGTACTGCCGGACCGTATCGAAACCGGCACCTACCTGGTAGCAGCTGCCGCCACCGGTGGCCGGGTGAAGCTGAAAGATACCCGCGAGGATATCCTGGAAGCCGTATTGCTGAAGCTTGAAGAAGCCGGCGCCCACATCACCACCGGCCCGGACTGGATCGAACTGGACATGAAAGGCAAGCGGCCCAAAGCCGTCAGCCTGCGCACCGCGCCTTATCCGGCCTTTCCCACGGACATGCAGGCCCAGTTCGCCGCCATGAACACAGTGGCCGAAGGTACCGGCACCATCGTGGAAACGGTGTTTGAAAACCGTTTCATGCACCTGCAGGAACTGATCCGCATGGGCGCGGACATTTCCCTGGAAGGTAACGCGGCCATCATAAAAGGTGTGGATCATCTGACCGGCGCTCCGGTCATGGCCACCGATCTTCGCGCCTCGGCCAGCCTGGTTATCGCGGGGCTGGTTGCTGAAGGCGATACCATTGTAGATCGCATTTATCATATTGACCGCGGCTACGAGTGTATTGAAGAGAAACTGCAGTTGCTGGGCGCGAGCATTCGCCGCCTGCCGGCATAATCACATCAAGGGAACCCGGAAAGACTCATGACAGATTCCATCACCATCGCCTTGTCGAAGGGACGCATTCTGGAAGAAACCCTGCCGTTGCTGGCGGAAGCCGGCATCGAGCTGGTCGACGACGTGAAAAAGTCCCGCAAGCTGGTGTTCCCGACCACCGATCCGAACGTGCGCATTCTGATCATCCGCGCAACGGATGTGCCGACTTACGTACAGTACGGCGGTGCCGACCTGGGCGTAACCGGCAAGGATGTGCTGATGGAGCATGGCGGTGAAGGCCTGTATGAGCCGCTGGACCTGAACATTTCCCGCTGTAAGCTGATGACCGCCGGCAAGAAGGGCGAGCAACCGCCTGCCGGCAGAATCCGTGTGGCCACAAAGTTCGTAAATCTGGCTCGAAGGTACTATGCCGCTCAGGGCAGGCAAGCGGATATCATCAAGCTTTATGGGGCGATGGAGTTGGCACCGATTCTGGGTCTGGCTGATGAGATTGTGGATATTGTTGATACCGGCAATACCCTGAAGGCCAATGGTCTTGAGCCACGTGAGCTGATTGACCATATCAGCAGTCGGCTGGTGGTGAATCGCGCTTCTATGAAGATGAAGCATGACAGTATTAACCCGATTATCGAAAAAATGGCGACTGCGGTAGAGAAGCGTCGCGGTTCGGAGTAAGGCTCCGTTTCAACAAACTTGGGTGCTGTCAGCCCTTGGGACACGCTTTCCAAAAACCGCTACGAGCACATCCATGTGCGCTTCTCTCAGGCCATCCCTGGCCTTCGAAATTTTTGGAAAGCGTGTCCCAAGGGCTTTTGTAAACTATGCGTATGGACGCCGCCGGGGGTGCCCTTTCAAAAATTTGCGGAGCCAGGGATGGCGGAGCATAAGCGCCACATGGATGTGCCGCAGGAGCGCTTTTTGAAAGGGTGCCCCCGGCGGCGGACACTCCCAAAACTAAATCCAAAAGCAGGATTAGAGCTATGACCGACAAGATCACCAGACTGAATGCCTCCCAGAGCAACTTCGACAGTGCGCTGGCCGAACTGCTGGCGTGGGACGACAGCGTCGATCATCAGGTGAATGAGTCGGTGCGTCATATCCTGCATGAAGTAAAAACCCGTGGTGACCAGGCCGTGCTCGAGTTCACCGAGAAGTTTGACCGGCTGAAAGTCAGCTCCATGGCGGAACTGGAAATTGGCCAGGATCGTTTGCAGGCTGCGCTGGAGAAGATTCCTCAGGACCAGCGTGAGGGCCTGGAGAAAGCCGCCGAGCGTATTCGGGACTACCACGAACGTCAGAACCAGCAGTCATGGCAGTATCAGGATGAAGACGGCACCATTCTGGGTCAGAAGGTCACACCGGTAGACCGCGCCGGGCTGTATGTGCCGGGTGGTAAGGCCGCGTACCCGTCTTCCGTGCTGATGAACGCCATCCCCGCCAAAGTGGCCGGTGTTAGCCAGTTGATTATGGTCGTGCCGACACCAGACGGCGTGGTGAACGACATGGTGCTGGCGGCCGCTGCCATCGCAGGCGTTGATCGTGTCTTCGCCCTGGGCGGGGCCCAGGCAGTGGCTGCGCTGGCCTACGGTACCGAAACCGTACCGGCGGTCGACAAGATCGTTGGCCCGGGCAATATCTTTGTGGCAACCGCCAAGCGCGAAGTATTCGGCGTTGTCGGCATCGACATGATCGCGGGCCCGAGCGAAATTCTGGTGATCTGCGACGGCAAGACCGACCCGGACTGGATCGCCATGGACCTGTTCTCCCAGGCCGAGCACGACGAGCAGGCCCAGAGCATTCTGGTCAGCCCGGATGCCGATTTCCTGGATGCCGTGGAAGCCAGCATCAACAAGTTGCTGCCGACCATGGAGCGTGAGGAAATTATTCGCACCTCCATGACCAGCCGGGGCGCGTTGATTCAGGTAGCGGATATGAAACAGGCCGCCGAGGTTTCCAACCGCGTCGCCCCTGAACACCTGGAGCTGTCGGTGGAAGACCCGCAAGCCATGCTGGACGACATCCGCCACGCCGGCGCCATCTTTATGGGCCGTCACACAGCAGAAGCCCTTGGCGACTACTGCGCCGGCCCGAACCACGTACTGCCCACAAGTGGGACTGCACGGTTCAGCTCGCCGCTGGGCGTTTATGACTTCCAGAAACGTTCATCCCTCATCGGCTTCAGCCCTGAAGGTGCTGACCGTATGGGGCGTGTCGCATCCGTGCTGGCGCGTGGGGAAGGCCTGACGGCGCACGCCCGTTCAGCCGAATACCGTATTAAAGACTGAGGCTTTAAATGAGCAAATACTGGAGTTCATTGGTCGAAAATCTGAAGCCTTATGTTCCGGGTGAGCAGCCCAAAATTGCCAACCTGGTGAAGTTGAACACCAACGAAAATCCCTTTGGCCCCTCGCCAAAGGTCATCGAGGCCATTCAGAAAGAGCTGAACGACAACCTCCGCCTGTACCCGGACCCGGAAGGCCGTGCGCTGAAAGAGGCCATTGCGCACTACCACGCTGATCATGGCATCAAGCCCAATCAGGTGTTCGTCGGCAACGGTTCAGATGAAGTTCTGGCTCATATCTTCCAGGGCTTGCTGAAACAGGATAAACCTATCCTGTTTCCGGATATTACCTACAGCTTCTACCCGGTGTACTGCGGCTTGTATCAAGTCGAAAGCCAGACAATACCGCTGACAAAGAGTTTCGAAATAGATCCCGCTGACTACAAGCGAGCAAATGGCGGCATAATCTTCCCGAACCCGAATGCTCCCACCGGGCGGTACATGGTTTTGCAGCATGTAGAAGAGATGCTCGAATCCAACCCGGACAGCGTGGTTGTGGTGGACGAAGCCTACGTGGACTTCGGCGGCGAAACCGCCATTGCGCTGGTTAATCAGTATCCTAACCTCGTAGTCACCCAGACCCTCTCCAAAGCCCGCTCCCTCGCCGGCTTGAGGGTAGGCTTTGCCGTGGCCAACGAAGAGCTCATCGAAGCCCTGAACCGGGTCAAAGACAGCTTCAATTCCTATCCCCTGGACCGCCTGGCCCTGGCCGGCGCCGTTGCAGCGTTCGAAGACCACCAGTGGTTTGAAGACTCCTGCAATGGCGTGATCAACGAACGCAAACGCCTGACCGAAGAGCTGGAAGAGCTCGGCTTTGAAGTTCTGCCGTCTAAAGCCAACTTTGTCTTCACCCGGCACAAGCAAAAAGCCGGTGCCGACATCGCTGCGATGCTCAGAGAGCAGGGCATTATCGTTCGCCATTTCGACAAACCCAGAATTGGTGACTTTCTGCGTATCACGATAGGGACCTCTGATCAGAACAACGCCTTGCTAAAGGCCCTTGCTGAGCTCTAAGCTCTCAGTCCAATGTGGCGTGCCGCTGGCGTAGATAGACTCGGCGGGGCGCGAGGGTCTGGTAGGAGCTTCCGAAAACCGCTACAAGCACGTCCGTGTGCGCTTCTCTCAGGCCATCCCTGGCCTTCGAAATTTTCGGAAGCTCCTACCAGACCCTCACTTCAAACTCAGGAGTACGCCAGCTCCGTAACCTGAGCGTTTCAGCGCTGGCATTAGAGGTCAGATATGGCAAATCGAAACGACATCCTCGCAAAAATCAACGAATGGCTGGAGCCGGAGAACTTCCAGGACTACGCCCCGAACGGCCTGCAAGTTGAAGGCAAAGACGAAGTAGTCACCATTATCACCGGGGTCACCGCCTCCCAGGCGTTAATTGACGAAGCCGTCAAACACAACGCCGACATGATCCTTGTTCACCATGGCTACTTCTGGAAAGGCGAAGACCAGACCATTCGCGGTATGAAAAAGAACCGCATCAAACAGCTACTGGACAACGACATCAGCCTTGTCGCCTACCACCTGCCACTGGACGACCACCCGGATTACGGCAACAACCGCCAACTCGCCGACGTCCTCGGTATCCAGAATCCGGAACCCCTGGGTGGCCTGGTCTGGCAGGGCAAGCTGAAAGAGCCCATGAGCCCCGAAAAATTCGGCCTCCACATCGCCCGGGCCCTGCACCGCAACCCCTTGCGAGTAGGCGAGGGTGCAGACACCATCAAAACCGTCGCCTGGTGCACCGGCGCCGCCCAGGGCTTCATTAACACCGCCCTCGACGCAGGCATAGACGCCTACATCAGCGGCGAAATCTCCGAACCCACCACCCACACCGCCAGAGAATGCGGCATCCACTACTACGCCGCCGGACACCACGCCACCGAACGTTATGGCGTACAGGCACTGGGTAAAGCGTTAGCGGAAGAGTTCGGAGTGCATCACCAGTTCATCGATTGCGATAACCCGGTGTGATTTCAGCGTGAGTGTGTCAAAGAGCCAAGCAGGCAAGTAACAAGTCAGAACGGTCAGGTTGGGATCCCTGTTCCAAAAATTTCGAAGGCCAGGGATGGCCTGAGAGAAGCGCACATGGATGTGCTTGTAGCGGTTTTTGGAACAGGGATCCCAACCTGGCCTGCCGCCTATATTTGCAATCGCGGTCAGGCCAGAGTTAGGTAATCAGGCAGATCTCTTCTTGCCATCCTTATCCAGACCATAGTCCTCAGCCAGCATCCCGGAATCATCCAGGTCCGACTTCGGCGCATAATCCCGGGGAGGCTCAGACGGCGTTTCATCATCGCCATGGCCCAGACGACCGGAAGACTGCTGCTCCAGCTCCTCCAGCCAATCCTCATCATTGCAAAGCCGATTGGCACCCCGAGCCATATGCTGATTCACATCATGGTAGGCATCATTGAACCTCCGCAACAAATGCGCAGACTCCATAAAGTGCTCATTTACCTGAGCCTGATAACGCGTAAATTCATTACGCAGCTCCTCAACCTGCTGCTGAGTACGGCGTTGGCGCAGCGTTGCTCCCTGGCCGGAACGGCCCATCAGAACACCGATGATGAGTCCAACCACCAGCGCGGCCACCGCCGCCAGAATCAGGTTCGTCATATAAAAATCGTCCTTTCATTGCCCGCTATTGAGGAAACCCTCTGCAGACAGTATAACGCCCCCTGCGGATTCATCCCATGGCAAAACACACCGCCAATCGTCGTATTGGCGAAAATGCCTCAAACGTGGCGAAAAAGCCCGAAATAGGCGACAATACAGCGCCTAAAATTCAACCAAAAATCGGAAGCAACCCAGATGACAGAAGCCATGTCCTCCGAAACCGAAGCGAACCTGACTCCCTGGGAGCGTTATCAACAGGATCTCGAGCGCCCGGACTTTGAGAAGGACCCGGCCCAGGAAGACGCTGTGCGCCGCTTGCAAGCGCTTTACGACAAGCTCGTAGAAGCCGAAAACCAGCGCGACAGCCTCACCCACAAGCTTAAGCTCAAGCTCAGTGGTGGCAAGGAAGATCCGGTCAAAGGCCTCTACTTCTGGGGCGGCGTCGGCCGCGGCAAAACCTACCTGATGGACACCTTCTACGAATCCTTGCCGTTCGACCGCAAAATGCGGGTGCACTTTCACCGCTTCATGCAGCGCGTGCACAACGAACTCAAAGCCCTCAAAGGCGAAAAGAACCCGCTGGAACTGGTCTCCAAAACATTTGCCGACGAAACCCGCGTTATCTGCTTCGACGAATTTTTCGTCTCCGACATCGGCGATGCCATGATCCTCGCCACCCTGATGGACGGCCTGTTCAGTCGTGGCGTTACCCTGGTTTGTACCTCCAACATCGTGCCGGACGGCCTCTACAAAGACGGCCTTCAGCGCCAACGTTTCCTGCCGGCCATTGAACTGGTCAAGAAGCACACCGACGTGGTGAATGTAGACGGTGGCGTGGATTACCGCCTGCGTACCCTGGAACAGGCCGAGCTTTACCATAGCCCGCTGGATGAAGACGCAGACATCAGCCTGCGCAAAAGCTTTGATGGCCTGGCGGTAGAGGCTGCCGCGCACGATGGCGAAATTGAGATTAACGGCCGCAACATCCCCGCACTGGCGCATGCCGATGACGTGGTCTGGTTTGATTTCACCGCGGTGTGCGATGGGCCCCGCAGCCAGAACGACTACATCGAACTGGCCCGCCAGTTTCACGCCATTATCGTCAGCAACGTACCTGTGCTCGGTAAAGAAAATGACGACCAGGCCCGGCGCTTCATCAACATGATTGACGAATTTTACGACCGCAACGTAAAAGTCATCATCTCCGCCGCCGCGCCCATTACCGGGCTATACTCCGGCGGACGCCTGAGCTTTGAATTCGAACGCACCGAATCCCGGTTGCTGGAAATGCAGTCGCAGGAATACCTGGAAGCGCCACATAAACCGTAATACCGGAGTGGCCTTCTAAACCGGCTCCCGTCTATTGGTGACGCTGATCCATGCGCTGAAGCGTTATGGCAAGAAGAAGGGCGTTGCTTCGCTGTGTATCGGTGGCGGGGAAGCAACCGCTGTAGCCATCGAGATTCTGTAGAGTTTCTGCTTTTTAGCATCCCCGACTTTTCCGCATTCTTTGTTACTTCGAAAAATCATACTTTGGAGTGATAAAAGGCTTGCCTGCCCTTGTCTATAGTTTAGACAGCAGCACTCCTGCAATAACAACAAGAGCCCCATGCCTTCTGTAATCAAAGCCAGAGGAACGGCTCAGAATAACAACACGGAGAAGTCTTCCAATGACAAAACAGAATCCCAAAAGGCCAGCCTGGGCGAAGTTGCCTCTGGCTGTCGCCGTTGCCGCTGGCTTTTCAGCGCCCGCCGCAGCTTTTCAGTTTAATGTTGGTGATGTAGACGCCGCGTTTGATACCACCCTTAGTGCGGGTGCCACCTGGCGGACGACCGACCGGGACAGTCGGTTGATTGGTCAAAGCAATGGCGGAGATGCCTCTTCCACAAACTACGACGATGGCAACCTCAACTTTGACAAGGGCGATACCGTTTCCAAGATCGTGAAAGGCTCCAGTGAGCTCTTTCTCGATTACGCCGTCGACTCCGACACGTTGACACGAGCTGGCGCCCTGGTGCGTGGCCGTTATTGGTATGACTTTGAACTGAAAGATGAAAATCGTCGCTTCAAGCCGTTGACCGAAGAAGGCGACAACAATGCGTCGGGGGGAGAATTCCTGGACGCCTATGTATTTACGGACTGGTATTTCGGGAATGTGCCGGTAAGTTTGCGCTATGGCAACCAGGTGGTCAGCTGGGGCGAAAGCACCTTTATTCAGGGTGGCATTAACACCATCAATCCGGTTGATGTGCAGGCGTTCCGGGCACCGGGCTCCGAGGTTAAGGATGCCTTGCTGCCGGTCGAAATGTTCTACTTTTCGGCGGGTATCACCCAGAATGTCACTATTGAAGGTTTCGTGCAGACCGATTGGGAAAAAACCCGTATAGATGACTGCGGAACCTTCTTCTCAACAGTCGATTTTGTGGCCGATGGTTGCGGCCCGGTATGGCAAGGGGCGGAAGGTGCCAGCCCCGAGATTTCCAGGGCAACGCAGTATGAGGATGGCGCTGACTCCAAGGATCAGTTCGGTGTTGCAGTCCGGTGGTATGTACCGGAGCTGAATGACTCGGAAATCGGGCTTTATTACCTGCAATACAACAGTCGTTTGCCTTACATCAGTGGTGTTGTTAATGAGGGGCAAGGAACTGGTATGCCCCAGTACTACATTGATCATCCTGAAAACATCAAACTGTACGGCATCAGTATAAACACAACCACGCCTGGCGGTTGGTCCCTCGGGGCGGAATACAGCTTCCGTGAAGATATGCCCATTCAATGGAATGCCTTTGAATTGATCTCCGGCGGTCTGCAACTTACGCCCCAGGGGGCAGCTTCTAGGGCGGGCGTCACGGGGTTGGATCTTTTGAGTTTCTCAACCGACCCTGTAAGTTTGTTGGCTCAACGAAGGGTTGAGGAGGCCGGAGTTTCGAATATAAGCGAACTATCCGGCGAGCCGGTGGATGGTTACGATCGTTATGACGTTTCCCAGGCGCAGTTCACGTTAATCAAGTTCTTTGATCGAATCATGGGCGCAAGTCGAATGTCGTTCGTGGCAGAGGCCGGTGCCACCTATGTACACGATCTTCCCGATGTCGATGAAGCGCGGTATGGTCGCTCAGGCACGTTCGGTATAGGCCCGGTGCCGCTGGACGGCACTAATGCGCTGGGCTGGGATGATTTGTGTCCGCAGATAAACAGCAACCCCGACAACTGCACCAATGACGGCTACGTTACCGACTTCTCCTGGGGCTACCGCGCCCGTCTGAAATGGGAATACCCCAATGCCATTGCCGGCGTAAATCTTGCCCCGCAACTGGCCTGGAGCCACGACGTGAAGGGCTATGCTCCGCAACCCGGCGGCGCTTTCCAGGAAGGCAGCAAGTCCGTTGGCCTATCGCTGACGGCGACATACCAGAACCGGATTTCCGGCAACATTGGCTACACCAACTACTTCGGTGGCAAGCCCTATAACGAGATGACCGACCGCGACTTCCTGAGCGCAAGCGTGTCTTACTCATTCTGAACCGGAAAGCATTTGTTCAAAGAGGTAATTTAAATGAAAACAAATAAAAAACTATTGGCGACGGGTGTACTGGCCGCCAGTCTCTTTGCCGGTCAGGCCTGGGGTGCGGTGTCAGCGGAAGAAGCAGCGAAGCTGGGTGACAGCCTCACGCCCATGGGTGCGGAGAAAGCCGGCAACGGTGGTGAAATTCCTGCCTGGGATGGTGGTTTGTCCAGTGCTCCGTCGAACTATCAGGGCGATGGTATCTACGTGAACCCGTTCCCCGACGACGAACCGAAGTTCATCATTGATCAAAGCAATGTGGACGAATACGCCGATAAACTTTCGCCGGGTCAGGTGGAAATGATCCGGCAGTACCCGAGCTACAGGATTCCGGTATACCAGACCCGCCGCACAGCGACTTATCCGGAGCAAATCCAGGAACGAACCCGCAATAACGCGACAGCTGTCGAGCTGGTGTCTGGCGGTAACGGCCTGGACAATTATGAAGACGCCACACCGTTCCCTATTCCCCAGAACGGTCTGGAAGTCATCTGGAACCACATTACCCGCTACCGCGGTGGCTCTGTACAGAGAAACGTAGGGCAGGTAACACCGACAGAAACCGGCGATTTCTCTGCGGTAAAGTTTGAAGAAGAGCTGGTGTGGAATCGTTACCTGGAAGATTACGAGCCGGGAGATAACGACAACGTACTGTTCTATTTCAAGCAGGCGATTACAGCGCCAGCCCGCCTGGCAGGTAACGTACTTCTGGTTCATGAGACCATTAACCAGGTCAAGGAGCCGCGCCGGGCGTGGATCTACAACGCCGGCCAGCGTCGGGTGCGTCGTGCGCCACAGGTAGCTTATGATGGCCCCGGTACCGCCTCTGACGGCATGCGCACCTCAGACAACCTGGACATGTTCAACGGTGCGCCGGATCGCTACAACTGGGAACTGATTGGCAAGAAGGAAATGTACATCCCGTACAACTCCTACAAACTGATGGATCGTGATCTGAGCTATGACGAAATCATCCAGCCGGGCCACATCAAACAGGATCTGGCCCGTTATGAGCTGCACCGGGTGTGGCATGTTCGTGCCACGTTGAAAGAGGGTGAACGCCACATCTACGCCCAGCGTGACTTCTATATTGATGAGGATTCCTGGCAGGCAGCCGTGATTGATCACTACGACGGCCGGGGCGAACTCTGGCGCGTGGGTGAAGCTCACTCCATGCAGTTCTACGATCAGGATGTGCCCTGGTATGCGGTTGAAGCCCTGTACGATCTGTTGTCCGGGCGGTATCTGGTGCTGGGTCTGACCAACGAAGAAAGCAATCCCTATAACTTCGGTATCGAGCGCCGTTCGCGGGACTTCACGCCGGCTGCCCTGCGGCGTTCTGGATTGCGCTAGAAGTCTGTGATCACACAGCAAAAATGGCGGGCCACTGGCCCGTCGCTTTATTTTGCAGGTAGTAATACTTTGGTTTAATCTCAGGGTCGTGAAAAATTATACGGAAGGCTCCGCTGCCAACGACGAATTTCAGACCGCCAACAGTGGTCTGCACCATGGCGAGCTTGTGCGCGATCTTCTCGGGCACAGGCTACAGGTGCCTGCGCTCCCGGAAGACAACAAACCCCGTCCGGAACTGGACAAGCTGCTCAGGGCAGGTGTTGCCCCCCGATCCTTGCTGGTTCTCGAAGCCCCCGCCGGTTATGGCAAAACCCATAGCCTGGTTAACGCCCTGGCCACCGATGACAGCGGCATTGATCAGTTACGCTGGATCACCCTGAATGCCGGCGATAATGCGCCCTCCCGTTTTCTGTCGCTGCTGGCAACCGCTCTGGATCTTCCGGAAACTGCACCAGCCGGTAATCATTCCGGAGGTCGCTTTGAAGATTATCTGGGAATACTGCTTCTTGCCAAAGAGCGTGCCGGCACGCCAGGCCGTGAAGTGCTGGTGCTCGACAATGTCCACCATTTGAGCAATCCGGCTGTTATTGACATGTTGTATCAACTGGTTCGGGAGATGCCCGGCAACATGTCCGTGGCGTTTGCTTCAAGAACGCCGCTGGCCTTCGAAAGCCATGCTTTGGAGCTGGATAATCGTTATCACCGCGTTGGCCCTGAGCAGCTACAGCTGACTCGTTCTGAAACCTTCGGTTTTTTTCGGGATATGGATCCGGCCAGCCAGATAACCAGCGTTGCCATCGATAGCCTTTACTCGTTGACCGAAGGCTGGCCCACCCCGCTGGCATTGTACCGTCGCGAACTGTTGCGCAACCCGGATCGTCGGCCTCCCCAGGAAACCCCTTCAATTGAACGCTTCCTGAAAGACTCACTACTGGGCCAGCTTATGCCGGCCCAGATTGCCAGTCTCCGGGCGATGGCCGAGCTCGACACCTTCTCTGATGAACTGCTGATGGCACTTCAGCCAACCCTGGCTGAGCCGGCGTTGTTGCCATCAGCGGCCCTTGAGCGTGGCCTGCCGCTTATACCCGTGCCCGGCAGAGGGCGCTGGTATCGTTTCAACCCGTTATTTCAGGCCTGGTTGCAGGTCCCGGTAATGGCAGGCGCGGCTTCGCGTATGTTGTTGGCGTGTCGCTGGTTTGCCCAGCGCAACCAGTTCCCCGAAGCCCTGAAATACGCCTTGCTGTCAGGTGATCACGCAGAAGTGGTCCGGATTGCCTCAGAGGGCACCGAGGCACTGCTGCTTGGCCAGGACACCGCCTCACTCCTCACGTTGCGAAAAACCCTGCCTGCCGGATTGTTTGAACGCAGCGCCCGGCTGCGGATTGTCTATGGCTGGGTGCACGCCATTGGTGGTCAGTTCCGCCAGGCCCGGCAGCTCCTGGAAGATCTTTCCACTGAGGATGTGACGCAACATCGCGCCCGCCTCATGGCACTCGAGGCATTCATGCTGCGAGGGGAAGGTCAGGTTCAGCCGGCACTGGATATGGCCGAGCAGGCCCTGGAAGAGGGCGGGCTTTCACCGCAGGCACAACTGGTTACCCAGATTGTTCGTGCCAGTGCCCTGTGTGCGGTAGCCCGGTTTCAGGAGGCCCGGGAGGCCAACCGCGCTGCGGCCAGGCTGGCGCGGGAAGCCGGTGATTCCGGATCGGAAGCGCTGGCCGTGTACGCGCACGCCCGTATCGAGCTGGGTAAAGGCGCGCTGGGACATGCCGAGCAGCTGTTGCGTACCGGTCTGGATACCGCAATGAACGAACTCAGCCGCCCGGCGCGCATTGGTGAAACCCGGTTGCAACTGGATCTGGTGTTGGTGCTCTGGCATCAGGGCCGCCTGAACGAAGTCGACCGCCTGTTGGTAAGCTGTACCCGGCATGCCGAGCAGACCCGCGATCTGGGATTGTTGCTGGCCATGGCCATCCGGGTGTTGATGTGCAAAGCCCAGGGGCGAATGGAAGATGCCTTTGTCTGGATTGGCCGTGCCGAACGGACCATGCATGCCTGGCAGGTAGACGACACTCTGTGTGTACCGGTTCTTGAAGCACTGAAAGCGTCGTGCTGGCTGGCTCAGGGGCAGAATGAAAGCGCGCAGCAGGCGCTGGCCAAACTGGCCAACTATCGCCGCAATGGTTGTGTGCCCGAGCTGTTTCCAAGCATGCCCGGCCTGGTGGACTGCCTGCAGGTACGAGCCGACCTCGCCAACGGCGAATGGTTACAGGCCAGAGAAGGGCTGAATGCTATTGTCCTGCGCCAGGGTGACTACCCGCCATTTGGCCTGGCATTGCACGCGGGCCTCTTACACGCGGTGCTTTTACAGGAAGAAAAAGGCATTGCCGCTGCACGCAAACAGCTGGAAGCCGTGGTGCAGCAGGCGGCGGCTGAACACTTCATCAGCCCCTTCGCGGAGATGATTCGTGAGCTCACGCCTTTGATGGAGAAAGTGTTCTGTTATCTGCCTGAGAGCGATTTTACATTGGCATTGGGCAGCCTGTTCGGTTGCCGTGGTGCGTCGGCACCAGGCGCCGCCGTGGCCGAGCCGATCAGCGACAGAGAGCAGGCCGTTCTGGAGCTGATCGCCCAGGGCTTGTCCAATCAGGAGATTGCCGACCGGCTTCATATCTCACTGCACACGGTTAAAACCCACGCCCGGCGCATTAACGCCAAGCTGGCGGTAAAGTCCCGCACCCAGGCCATTGTCCGGGCCCGGGAGCTGGGTTTGTTATAGCGGGCAGTCAGCTTCCGGTTTTCAGTTCTTCAATCCGGGCATCCTTTTCGGCCCAAAGCTGGCTTATCCAGCGCTGAAACTCCACGCGCATTTCCCGGTTATTCTCATAATCCATCCCCAGAAAACGCTCTGGAATCTCCCGCACCCGAATATCAATAATAATCCTGCGAACCCGGCCGCAGAAGTAATCCCAGATGCCTGAGCGACCATCGGGGTACACAATGGTGACATCCAGCATGGTGTGAATCATCTCGCCCATGGCGCTGAACACAAAAGCCGTGCCGCCGGCCCGGGGTTTCAGCAGGTGTTTGTAAGGCGATTTCTGCCGCTGATGCTTCTCCGGCGTAAAACGGGTGCCTTCCATGAAATTGAAAATGGCCACCGGCATATACCGGAACTTCTCACAGGCCCTGCGGGTAGCCTCGGTATCCTTGCCCTTAAGGGACGGATTTTTCGCGATCTGCTCTTTGGTATGCCGGTGCATGAACGGAAAATCCAGCGCCCACCAGGCGATGCCCAGTAACGGCACGTACAGCAGCTGTTTTTTCAGGAAGAATTTCAGCAGCGGAATTTCGCTGTTCAGCACATACTGAATGGCGGGAATGTCGGCCCAGCTCTGGTGGTTGCAGGTTACAAAATACCAGTGGTTGCGGTTCAGCCCCTCGGCACCGCGAACGTCCCACTCCATTTTGTTGAAAGCTTTCATCAGCAGATTGTTAAAGCCGATCCAGTACCAGGCAACGGTGTTCAGAACCAGCGAGCAAGCCTTGCGCAAGCCGGTTACCGGCACAATCAGTTTGATGACGCCAAGCAGTACCAGCAAGGGGAACAGGATCAGTGTGTTCAGTGTAATCAGCACCACCACCAGAGTTCCTTTCAGTGGCGCGGGCAGAAAATCAAGCATCAGACCAATCTCGCGAGTTCGGGTTAACGGTTTTCAGGCAGCAGGCGTGTCTCGGCGCCGGCAGATGCCAATTCGATAATCCGGCTCGGGGCACGGTTCTCCATCAGCTTCCGGAATGCCCGGTCGTAGAACGACAGGTTGTTAAACCGGATCATCGAGCGAATTTCCTCAATGTACGCCTGCCCCCGCTCGGAATAGCTGGCCAGCCCCTGGGCCAGCCGCACACCGGAAAGTGCCTTGTTGTTCCGGCGATCTCTTGCCCGAATGTCTCGCAACTGCTTATAGGCCGAGTGGCGGTTCAGGTTCTGGATATACGAGCGCACAGAAAAATAGGGCGAAGAAAAGGTGGCCACCTCATGGTTGGCGCCTTCTGGACGGCTTTTGGGAACCAGCCCGCAGCCCTGGGTGAAGCACCACTGCCCGAACAGGTTGTTGCCCCGGACCGCAAACCGGGACTGGCCCCAGGCAGATTCATTGGCAGACTGAGCCAGAACCAGAGACGGAGGAATGACATCCAGGCGCTTCCTCAATGCGGAGAACTGCGCTTTGCTGCCGGTTTTCGCGCCCACACGCAAGCGTTCTGACTGAGTTGTCAGCCACTCCTGCTCAGAACTGGAGAGTTCATCCTTTTCGGCGAGTTGTTCCAGATGTTCGCGCTCGATCAGAATGCGCGAGTTAGCCAGAACAATGCGAGGGTAAAGATACGAGAAGAACGCAAGTTTGCGCTCGCTGACATCACTGTAGTCGGAGAAGTCGGGCAGAGGGGCTGTGGCCCATGCGGGCAAAGGAGGTAAAGCGTCCAGGGCGACATCGGATTCATCACCACCCCTGGTGGAATCTGGCGACGGCGTGTACAACGCCCCGGCCAGTGCAAACAGAGCCAGCGGAACAAAAAACAAAAGCGCCCGTGAAACGGCAGTCATAACACCCCTCGTTCAAAACAATAAAGCGGGAATTATAACAGGTTCAACGGGCGCTGTTGGGGCCTGGATCAGAAGAAGAGCTTGATCCCGGCCATAACACCTTCATCAAGATTGACGTCTGAATCACCACTGTCATCCAGATCGGTGTTCAGGTAGCGATAACCGGCAAACACTTCCGCATTGCGAATGATCCGGTAGCTGCCGCGCAGCTCCACGCTGGTCATGTCTTCGGAATCGCCGAATGAAAGAATGCTGGGCGCGTAGTGCAGGCTGCCGCCGAACGACAGGCCGGGCACGTCGGGAATATTCACTCTGGTGAAACCGCCCAGGCCGGCTGCGCCACCCTTGGCGCCGTCGTCATCCCACCCAATACCGCGCACACCAAGACCCGCAGTAGTCGGCAGGTTGCCCAGAGCCGTCTGGCCCTGTGCGTGAAAATCAATATTACCAATGTGGCGGCTGCCTTCATGGTAGGTGTAGCCGCCGCCCAGCAGCAGGTCGTCCCGGCCGCCGGGTGTAAAGTTATATTGGCCTTTTACAGAATCGTTGGTAAGGCTCAGATCCAGGTCAGCAGCGAATGCTGGTGCAGCTGCCATGGAAAGCGCCAGAACGGATATGCGGGTAAGCTTCATTGTTACACCTTTTTTCTGTGATAGTTCCAATTACTCAGGATGTTAACCAGCTGCCGGGCCAGGCACAACTTACAGGGTGTTTAATCGTTGGCAATCCATACGGGAGCGGGGAGTCAGGAAGGGGCAGTGTACGGACAATACTGTTCCAGAACCGCCCGCAGCATTTCCATTCTTACCGGCTTGGCAACAAACGAATCCATACCGGCGGCATGACACCTTTCCTCATCTTCTTCCATGGCACTGGCCGTCAGCGCGACAACCGGCACACGTGAGCGCTGCTGCTCCTGTTCCCACTGCCGCAGCTTTCGGGTTGCCTCAAAACCGTCCAGCTGTGGCATTACACAATCCATCAGAATCAGATCAAACGAGTGCTGTTGCCAGAGCTCACAGGCCGCAAGGCCATCATTGGCGGTGGTTACTTCGCAATTGAGTTTTTCCAGAACCCGCTGAGTCAGCCGTTGATTCACCGGGTTATCCTCCACGAGCAGCACCCTCATGCGCCCGCACGGAACCTGCCTTTGCCGGCGGCTGATGTCAGTAACGGCCTGGAGGGAGAAGCGGGTCAGGAAACGGCGTTCCTGATTATCCACATCCATAAACAGTTGATTGAGCATCGGCACCAGCCACGACTCCCGAAGCGTCTTGCTCAGAAACGCATCGGCACCCGCTTCCCGGAAGTGCTCGGCATCGCCTCTTTGCGGGTTTGATGTGAGAATCAGAACCCGCAGATCACGCCAACGCGGGTCATCGTGAATCTGCTGGCAAAGCCGCTCGGTATCTGTGTCCGGCACAAAGCCATCCGTCACCAAGGCATCGTAGCCCTGTTCAGACTCGCTGGCCTGTTCCAGAGCTGCCAGCGCCTCAGCGCCGGAAGTTACCGCATCAATCTGCAACTCATGCCGTGACAACATTTCCAGAGTAATCTTGCGCGACAACTCATAAGAGTCCAGCACAAGAACCCGCCGACCCCTGATTTGCCTTGAATCCGGCCGGGTCATCCCTTGAGCGGTGCCGCCGATGTCTCTTAACGACAACTCCATCCAGAAGGTAGAACCCTCACCCGGCCGGCTTTCCACATCCAGCGAACCACCCATCAATTGCACCAACTGCCGACAGATCGTCAGCCCCAGCCCGGCACCGGGTGATGGTTGGCGAAAGCGCTGGTTCAATTGCACATGGGGCTCGTAAATCCGCTCGATATCCTCCGGGCTGATGCCAACACCCGTATCTTCCACCGCCAGACGCAAATGCACCTGGCCCTCCTTGCGCTCAAGAGCCTCCGCACTGATCAACACATGGCCGGAATCGGTAAATTTGATGGCATTGGAAAGCAGATTCAGCAACACCTGGCGCACCCGTACCGGGTCGCCGGCCAGCTCCCAGGGCAGGTTTTCATCAACCCGCACATCAAGCTCCAGCCCCTTGTCCCGGGCCCGTGTGCCCAGCATGTGCACCAGATCATTCAGAGTGTCACGCAGATTGAAGGGAATGTCTTCCAGGTCCAGCTTGCCCGCCTCAATACTGGAAATATCAAGCAGGTCACTGATAATAGACGACAAATTATCCGAAGCGCTCAACAGCGTATGGGTGTACTCACGTTGTTCGGGGTCAAGGGGAGTATCTGCAAGCAGGCTGCCGTAACCGGAGACCGACTGTAGCGGAATCCGCAATTCATGGCTGACATTGGCCAGAAACCGGGTCTTGGCCTCATTGGCCTGACTGGCCGCATCCCGTTCAACGTTTGCCTCATGGGCGGCAAGCCGAAGGGCCCGGGTATCTTCCAGCAACTGCAGCCGCATCTGATTCAGCGACTGCTCAAGTTCCGAAACCGCCCTGGCGCGCCGGTTACCTTCTGGTGCTATCGGCTCAACCAGTGCGTCCAGATCCAGCTTGCTGACATCGTGGGCCATTGCCTTCAACTGGCGCGCCATAACGGACCGGGAACGTAACAGAAACAGCAGCGCTCCAAGCAACCCCAGGCATAAAAAAAGCAGCAGAATCAGCAACGAAGGCAAGGCACAAATTCCCTGTGTCGATTAGAAAATCACCAGCGGAAGTTTAACAGACCGACACCACATTCACCCAACGCTTCGGTCCATCCGTAATAAACTCAAAGCGCACATTCAGGTTGTACAGATTGGCGCCATAAACCCGATCCTCATCCCGCCCCCGACGAAACGACGGCCGCGGATCAAAACTTACCACATCTTCAATCAACCCCCGGAAATCCGGATACTCCGCCTCCGGCAGCCTGGCCAGCTGTTCCTCGGCCTCCGCCGAAAACACCACCTCAAACCGCTCAACCGGAGCAGAATCCGCCCAGCCCAACGAAGCCTCCGGCACCGCATCGGCAAACGGCAGATACGGCTTGATATCCAGAATCGGCGTACCCTCAATCAAATCATGATCCCGAATCCGCAACACCAGCCGCCCATCCTCCCGGCGCACCAGCCCCTCATTACGCACCACCGACAACCCCAGACTGTTCGGCCGGAACGGAGACCGCGATGCAAATACCCCGATCTTCCGGTTACCACCCAACCGGGGCGGCCGAACCACCGGCCGCCACTCCGCCCGAACCGCCTCATGAAACTGAAACGTCAGCCACAAATGCGAAGCCGACTCCAGCCCCCGAAACGCATCCTCCCGATCAAACGGCGGCTCAATCACCAGCTCCGCATGCGCATACCGAGTCAGCCCCGGCTGCCGAGGCACTCCGAACTTATCCTTGAAACAGGAGTGGGTGTAGGCAATGGGGGTTAACGTCAGTGCCTCGGAGGCTGGTTTACTTTTATGGGGTAGTTTAGGCATTCTCAGTCCCGGTCGATGGTTCCAGCAAAAAACATCTCAAGGCGAAAAACTACCGAACCCTGATCTTTAAAGCTCTCTGACCGAGGAAACCACAACGCCGGCACCAACTCCGCAAACAACCAATCCTCATACAACCGATACCGCCAGGTCACATCCGCAAAATAAGAAGTCGCACGCCAGGAAGGCTTACTCTCGACCAGCACACCGGCCCTGGGCTGAACCACCGACCGGTTATTCAGCCGCTTGCGCACATTGAAAATCTGCCCCAGCTGAAACTTCCGGTCACGATGCACCCATTCCATTTCCGAAGAACTGAAAAAATGCCAGCCATTACCCAATGAACGGTCCACCCCGAACCAGCTGCGCGCACCCCAGCCCTCGGTGTGATAATAATAAACCCGCTGCTCTACCTTCAGCCCCCAATCGGCCCCGACACGCCAGCTTTTACCAGCCTCAGAGCGCCAGAACATCTCCGGAGGAAAGCGGAGCCGCCCACCAATGTCCGTGGAAAAATTAATGGCGTCGCCAAAATCTGAAATATACCGCAAGGCGCCAACCGCCTCCGTATCGGCACGGTCAGCCTTTGTCAGCTGCCGGTCCCGCTCGCGCTCTTCCAGCGGTATCTGGTCTTCGCTCTCACTGTCGATGATCAGCCGAAGCTTCTCCTCAGCAGTGGGAACATCCAGGCGAAAACGAACGTCAGCATCGTAATCCAGAAGATTATCGTATCTGGATTCCGTCTCGAAACGTAACCGAAGATAGCTTTCATTATCAGGCAGCGCCCTGGGAGCGCCGGAAAGCGTCCTGTCGGCCCAGGCGCCAAGAGCCTGAACTGATTGCCCGTGCGCCCGCTCCTGGCGAATCACCCAGTTGCTGAAATCCAGCCACCAGGAATCCTCCGGTGTTGCCCAGTAATCTTCCGGCTCAAAGGTATAGAACGATAGCGGAAGCCGGTCCGGTGAAAGCCGCTCGGTGACAGAGGGCTCCAGCATTTCAAGCATCGGTTCGGCGGCATCAGCAAAACCGGGGAAGAGCAGGGCGCCAGCAAGCAGGGCCCGGTTAACAGAATTCTTCAAGGAAGCGACCATGTAAT
>Ga0209300_1000331_pt1 | contig 26642 bp, 29 predicted proteins | sample Shrwel_input2_RT_FD_187535 | JGI IMG/M metagenome (GOLD analysis project Ga0209300, IMG submission 187535) | Subsurface microbial communities from deep shales in Ohio, USA - Utica-3 well 1 S input2 RT (SPAdes) (version 2) ... | reverse complement strand
ACGTTTCAGTCTGAAGGCTCTGGACCTGTCTCTGGCCCAGGCAATGTCGGGCCTGGAAGAAGTCAGCGGTAGTATTGATGGCGAAGGGCGGCTGTCCGGACCGCTGATGCGACCCCAGGTGTTCGGCGAGCTGGCGCTGACGAATGGCCGGTTCTTTGATCCCGACCTGCCTTTGCCCATGGAAGACGTTGTTCTTGTGCTGGAGTTTCTGGGTAGCAGCGCCGATATCAGCGGCCGCTGGCAAAGCAATGATCGGAGTCACGGCCAGCTTGCCGGCAGCCTGGACTGGGCTCAGGAACCCGAATTGAATCTGAACATTACCGGTGAGCGCCTGCCTGTTACCTACGAGCCCTATGCCCGGGTGGAAGTGGAGCCGGACCTGGATATCCGGTTCCTCGACGGGGAGTTGTCGATTGCCGGGCAGGTTCTGGTGCCCCGTGGCAAAATTGAGATTCCTGAAATTCCGGAATCGGCGGTATCAGTTTCCGAAGATGAAGTGATTGTCGGGGTGGAACGGGAACAGCAGACAATTCGCAGCATGCCCATGGATGTCACCGTGGTTGTCGGTCAGGACCGGGTTACCTTTGAGGCCTTTGGCGTGACGGGTGACCTGAAGGGCACGTTGCGTATTGGCGACAACATGGACACCCGTGGCGTTCTGCGACTGGTCAACGGTCGTTATGAGAAATTCGGGCAGGAACTTGAGTTGCGCCGGGCCAGAGTGCAGTTCGTCGGACCGTTGACTCAGCCTTATCTGGATATTGAGGCAATTCGCACAGTTGACACGGTGGTTGCCGGTATCCGGCTCAGTGGTCCGGTTGATGAACCGGAAACGGAAGTGTTCTCCGAACCATCCATGCCTCAGAGTGATGCGCTTTCCTACCTTATTCTGGGGCGGGCGCCCCGGGGGCAGAGTGATGATGGCCAGATGAGTCAGGCTGCGATCTCTCTGGGGCTGACTCAGGCCAGCAAAGTGACCCGGGGTATCGGTAACGAGCTGGGCATACAGGAACTTACACTGGAAGCCGAAGGTTCCGGTGATCAGGCTTCCGTTGTCGCCAGTGGTTATATTACCGATGACCTCAGCCTGCGCTATGGCGTGGGTATCTTCGAGCCGATTACCACCGTTGCATTGCGGTACGAGCTGGGGCGTTATTTTTATCTGGAAGCGGCCAGTGGCCTGGCCGCATCGCTGGATATTTTCTATACCCGGAATTTCTGAGTGCGGGCGAATCAGTCCAGGCTGAAGGTGGCATTCACGCTGGCACTGACCTCCCGGGGACCAATGCTGGAGATCGTATCGCTGGCGCTTTTCACCTCGGCCCTCATCATGGTGATCGGCTGGTGGCCGCTGTTGATATTGATGGAGACCACCTCGCCACAGGTTTTATTCAGTTGGCTGGCGACAAACTGACAGCGATCTTTGGCATCTTCTATGGCATTGGCCAGGGCCTGCTTTTCCAGTTCGGCTTCTTCGGAGTGGAAAAACTGATGAGAACCCAGGTGGTATTGCAGTCCGATGTCCTGGGCGTGGTCTATCAACGGGTTCAAGAGCTCCAGATCGTCAATGGTAAAGCTGACCGTCTGGCTGGCCACCGCCCGGGCTTCTCGTTCCTTGCTGTTGTCTCGCACGGGAAGCTGACGGGTGTACAGGCTGATATTGGCATCCGTGTAGTCATCGAGCTGATCGCGATAGGGCTCGATGGCTGTGCGCCAGTCACGCATGGCATCCGCCACCTGCTGTGTGGCTTTCTCCGATAACGCGTGTTCTGCGTTGGCGGTAAATTGCAGCCGGGCGCTGTCTGGCGTATAGCGCACACTGCCTTCGCCATTCAGGGTGACTTCGCCGGCCGTTGCGGCCAGTGGCGCCATCGCGCCGGCCAGGACGCCGACAGTCAGCGCCACAGCTCTGGGGGTATTTTTCATGGCTATTCTCCTTCCTGGGTAACAGGTCCATTTCGTTTGTTCAGTCGTTCCAGCTTCCGGGCCCGGGCGGCATGCACAAAGTGGCTGAAAATGCGGCGGTGGCCGGCGTGATAAAGAAGGTATTCCGGGTGCCATTGTATGCCCATCAGCCATTGCTGGCCGGTATTTTCGATGGCCTGCACGAACAGATCATTGTCCAGCGCGGTTACCCGAAGATTCCGGCCCAGGCGTTTGATGGCCTGGCTGTGAATGCGGTTGGCGCCAATGACGGTATGGTGCATCAGTCGGCCAATGCGACTGTCCTGCACCAGCTGAACCGTTTGTAAGGGCAGTAAAAGCGGCCGGTGCCGGGTTTTGTTACGTAGCGGAGTCACGTTCTGACACAGGGATCCGCCATGAAACACGTTGATAAACTGCGCGCCCCGGCAAATGCCGAGTACCGGAATATCCAGTTCTTCGGCTTGTTGCAGTAGCTGAAAATCGGTGGTGTCCCGTTTCCGGTCATAGCTGGCGGTAACCTGGGGCTCCTGTCCGTATCTTTCCGGGTGCACGTGAGTGCCTCCGGACAACACAAGGCCGTCAAGCAGTGTGACATCTATCTGGCTGCCGGGCCGGATATAGTGAGTTCTTGCGCCCTGTAGCCGCAGGCCCAGGTTGATCAGCCTCTGGGCGCTACCGAAGCGTCTGGGGCCGCTGATGCCGATGGTCAGGCCGGGGTTTTCCGGAATATCAGAGAATTCAGACATAGCCGTGCTGGCTCAGCCATTGGGCGGAGCTTTCCCGCCAGGAATGGGTCAGGTTGTGGAAGCTGAGCTTTCGGGTTTCATGGTAGTAGCGGCGCAGAGCTTCCAGATCCTCCGGGTTGTTGGCGAGATTGTCCACCACCACCCAATCATTCCAGACTGAGGAAAAATGCCACAGGGGATTGTCGATATCACAGTCCGGCAGCCGATAGTGCAAGGTTGGCCGGCTTTTGATTCGTGGGTCCCGAACGTAGGTTTCCAGCAGCGAGTTGTCCAGATGCGCGAACAGTGGCAACAGGTCCAGCGCACGGTTACGGGTGGGGTTATGGTGCAGGTAGTCTGCCATCAGCGTGGGCAGGTCCGGTGCGTAGTCGTCGGCCATGAGTATCTGCACATACCGGCTACTCCACGGTTCAATGTACGTGGTGAACTTGCGGCTCAGGTCGATCTGGTGCCGGGTTCGCAGCCAGTCATACAGGGCTGCAAAGGCCCTTAGATAGCGCAGGATCGTGCTGGCTTCAAGATCTGGCAACTCCGGATTCAACTGGAGACCAAAGGCAAAGTAAATGGCTTCACGGCTTCCCCGTGCGCCAGCTGAGCGAAGCTCGTCCACCAGTTTTTCTATCATTTCAAGCCGGGAGACGGGCAGGGGCGGCCCTATGATTTCCAGTGGCACCACTTTTTCCGCTGCCGAGTCGATCATGGTCATGGCATGGTTACTGAGATCCCGGAGGGATTGTGGCAGGCGCTGGTCGTCCAGAGCGAGATCCTTGATGGGATCCGCGTCAAGCTCCACCTGGAAGGGGCCGTTGTCGGTTCTGATCTGTGTGACGTATCGGGACGTTAGTTCCGCATCGCCTCCCAGTAGCCTGGCTGTGTGTGTTACCAGGGCATTGTAGCCAAGTCCCGACAGCTCGATTTCAACGCCGACTCTTCGTTCTTTGTCTTCCACAGTCCGCAGTACTTCCGGCATTTTGCAGCGGTTGGGTGCGTTCATTATAGGGGTCGTTTCCGTTGGATCGTTTGTCTGCACCATATCACACCCGTTGAGCCGCCTTGTAAAGCCGGGAAAGAAAATGCCACGCAAACTTTACACTGGATAAAACACTGTATATAGTCAATTCACTGTATATAAAACCAGGAATCGAATTCCGGAGCAAACACATGAAGCTGACTGCCAGGCAATCTCAGGTGCTCGATATCATCCGCCGGTATGTTGACGAAACCGGCTACCCGCCAACCCGCGCGGAAATCGCTGCGGAGTTGGGTTTTCGCTCTGCCAACGCGGCGGAGGAACATTTGCGCGCGCTTGCCAGAAAGGGCGCCATTGAAATGGTACCCGGTGCCAGCCGAGGCATTCGTTTGCCCGAGGCCGAGCCCGATCTCGGGTTGCCGGTGATTGGCCAGGTCGCAGCCGGTAGCCCGATTCTGGCCCAGGAACATATTGAAGATCACTGTACGTTGCCGCCCGAGTTCTTTTCGCCATCGGCTGATTATCTGCTCACGGTGAGGGGCATGAGCATGAAAGACATCGGTATTCTCGATGGTGATCTGCTGGCGGTGCACTCCACCCAGGACGTCCAGAATGGCCAGGTGGTGGTCGCCAGAATTGGTGAGGAAGTGACGGTCAAACGCTTTCGCCGTGAAGGCTCCAGAGTCTGGCTGATTGCAGAAAACGAAGAGTTTGCCCCGATTGAAGTGGATCTTACCGAGCAGGAGCTGTTTATCGAAGGCCTTGGCGTTGGTGTGATTCGGCGGTCAGACCTTCACTGAAGGCTGGCGTTCAGAGTTTGTGATGCAGGTAGGTGATTTATGGAACAGTTAAGCTTCAACCAGAACACAGCCTTTCATCCCGCCGTTTCGGTGCCGGCTCCTGTTTCTGATGCGGTTCCGGGCAAAAAAGAAGGTTTTTGTGGCAACGTCACAGAAATTATTCTGCCGGAAGGGCAGGTGGAAAGCTTTCAGCTATTGCTGCCTATGCTCACCCAACTCAATCAGGAGAAGCGTTGGCTGGCCTGGATTGACCCGCCCCAGGGGTTGGTGGCGAAGTGGCAGAAAATGCACGGCATTGTGGCTACTGAAATTCTGGTGCTGCGCTCGTCGCCGGATTATTCGGCTTTGCAGCTGGCTGAAAGAGCGCTCGGGGCCGGAACCTGCCACGCGGTGGTTCTGTGGACTGGCAAGCTGGGCCGCAAGGCTTTCGAATCCCTTCAGAAAGCCTCGGTGGATGGTCGCAGTCACGGTGTGATACTGCGCCACAGGTAATCTCGCTCAGTGCAGAGTATGGCTGGCGTGGGTTTCAGTGAAGTCGGCGTCGTCTTCTTCCCAGTCAATGTCGTGACTGATATCGCCGGCGGCTTCAATGCCAGCCGCGATCATGGCCTTGGCAATGTTCATGTCCCGGTCTTCCATCATGTCCCGGGCCTCCTGTGAAAAGGAGATGCGTACCAGCGGCGCTGACTCGTCGTCATCAGCCCGACGCAGGGCATAGTCGCCATTGGCTAGTTGTATGATTTCAAAAAAAGATGGAGACATTCGTTAAACCTCTATCCTGACTGGATTTTGGGTGAATTCTGTTGTCTTTGTCCGTGCTACCGGCGTTACCATTCGCTATGTTGCTCTTCCAGCTCCTGGACAAACCGCGCCATGGCTGCCCGGGTTCTCTCCAGTGCCGATGCTGAAAAATCGGCCTCATCTTCAGCCGCAACAGCAATGATATTTTCCGCCGCCGCAGTCTTGCGGGGTGGCGCCGGTTCCCCCAGTGTTTTGTTCAACTGCGCCAGATGGCTCCACCAACTGGTGGAGTCGGCTGCGAGCTGCTCAAGGGCGGCCACATCCGGAACCTCGTAACCCAAAAGCGTTTTCAGCTCAGACACCGATTGCGGAGAGGCGTTTTTTTGCTGATAACACCGGGCGACCATAATCAGCAGCCCATGCTGGGCTCGTATCAGCATTTCGGCAGCCGCCTGGGCCAGGGCCTGTTTCACTACGGCCGGTGACTGGTTATTCCTCTGGGCGTTATCTTCGGCCTGCTCAAGCTGGGTCAGCAGCACCCTCGCCAGGTAAAGTTTTTGCGAAACCACTGAATACCACTGTGATGCCATGGAATACCCGCCAATGCGATGGAAACGTGGGTTAACCCCTTCAGATCAAGCCGGCCAGTATATCAATTTTATGTGTGCATTTCTTCCCGTCCTCGTGCCTCCGCTCGAGAAATGAAGCAGGCAGCGCGCCAGGCCTTGAATCCGGCAAATCTGGCGAACACCAACTCTTCTGGTGCCCCCGGCAATCACGTATGATTCACTGAGAAGGTTTTTGTGCGCCAACCACAGGCAGGAGACAACCATGGCAGATTCACAAGCACTGCTGGAGCAACTCGATAACCTCAAGGCAGAACTGGATGCGGCTCTGGAGGCCCAGGACTGGGATGCGCTGGTTGAGCTCAATGCCAGGATCAAACCGACCGTTGAGCCTCTGATGGTGGCATTGGAAAACAAAGAAATGGATCCGGCGGAGGTTCGTGAGCGCCTGGAAGTATTAAATGAATTTGTCGAAGCGGCTGATAAATCGGCCGTGAAAGCCCGTGAAGAAGCCCGGGAGTCATTGCAGGGTGTCAGTCAGAATCGCAGTGCAGCCCGGGCTTATCAGAATGTTTCTTCTGGTCGCCCGAAATAACCATGAAGAAAACAGTGTCATAAAATTGACTCCGGAAGCGGTACAGTCTTAAATACGGCACAAATCCCCCCGACAGAGAAGTCTGTGAATGTCAGAAACTAACACGGTGCTGGTGCTGAGCGGCGACGAAGGCAGAAGTCGTGACCTGGTCACGATACTGGAGTTCGTTGGAGAAGAGCAGGTATTGTCCGGCGACGAAGCCAGAGCAGCGCTTGCGGATGATAGTGCCAAAGAAAATGCGGTGGTGGCGGTTGTTAATGGCGAGGATGCCGACGCAGCTTCAGTGGTCGAGCAGGTATGCAAGGCGGTGAAGGGGCTGCCTATCCTGCTGGTGGGCGACCCGAAACTGGACGGCCTCGCCGAGGAATGCACGTCCCGGATCATTGCCCGCATGGAGTGGCCGCTGAATTACACCAAGTTTGTGGATTCTTTTTACCGGGCGCAGCTGTATCGCGATCAGTTCAGTCGTAACTGCCAGCGCGGACAGCAGCGGGGGGTGCAGCTGTTCCGGAGCCTGGTGGGTACCAGCAGAAGGGTTCAGCAGGTTCGCCAGCTTATGCAACAGGTGGCGGACAAAGACGTCAGTGTGCTGATCACCGGAGAGTCTGGTACCGGTAAGGAAGTGGTTGCGCGTAACCTGCATTATCATTCCTCCCGTCGGGAAAAGCCGTTTGTTCCCGTTAATTGTGGCGCCATCCCCGCCGAACTGCTGGAAAGTGAGTTGTTCGGCCACGAGAAAGGCGCGTTCACCGGTGCCATTACCGCAAGGGTAGGACGTTTCGAGCTGGCAGAAGGCGGCACGCTGTTTCTCGACGAGATTGGTGATATGCCTCTGAACATGCAGGTGAAAATCCTGCGTGTACTGCAGGAGCGCACGTTCGAGAAAGTCGGCAGTAACCGCACCCAGACTGCCGATGTGCGGGTGATTGCGGCTACCCACAAAAACCTGGAAGACATGATCGAAGCCGGTGATTTCCGGGAAGATCTTTATTACCGTCTCAATGTGTTCCCGATCGAAATGCCGGCGTTGCGCGAGCGGGTAGAAGACCTTCCGCTACTGATCAACGAGTTGATTGCACGCATGGAGAAAGAAAAACGCGGATCTTTGCGTTTGAATTCAGCGGCTATCATGAGCCTGTGCCAGCACGATTGGCCAGGTAACGTCCGGGAACTGGCCAATCTGGTGGAACGTCTGGCGATCATGCACCCCTACGGTGTCATCGGCGTGCAGGAACTGCCGAAAAAGTTTCGTTACGTGGACGACTACGACGAGAGCCCGCAACCGGAAGAACACGTTGGTCTGCCTTCGGCAGCGACTGGTCTGGTGGGACTGGATGCGCCAGCCTTGCTGCCGGTCAATGGTCTGGATCTTAAAGACTATCTTTCCAGCCTGGAGAAGCAACTTATCCAGCAGGCGCTGGATGAAGCCGATGGTGTGGTTGCCCGCGCGGCTGAAAAGCTCTGTATCCGCCGTACCACTCTTGTGGAAAAAGTGCGCAAGTACGGACTTCGAGAGGAGTCCGAAGAGGCCTGATCTCTGCTTTCAAGTCGGCGTCAAAGGTTCGTAACCTCTGGCGCCGCGCTCCTTTCAGATTCGACAGAAAACCGTCGTTACCCATTTCTTGAAATCCCTTTCTCATTGAAAAATAAAGAAAAACTCTACCTGGCACGGTTCTGGCTTATCTGCTCGTAACGATACATCCGATTGCTCTGGCCCTTGCCGGGCCGGTTCAGGGAGAAAGTTATGAGTCAGGCACAATTTGTCTTGGAACCCGGGTACACCACGGCAGATCCCAACGCTGCTGCGGATGTAAACGATAAGGTGACAGCACTGTTTCCGGAACAGGAAGATGAGGCGGTGGATTCCGCGCTGGATCTGTTCAACCGGATGTCCCGGCAAATTACCGATTCCTACCGGACGCTTGAATCCCGCGTTAACCAGCTGTCTGGCGAGCTCAACCACGAGTCCCTGCAGCGCCAGCAGGAACTGGAAGAGAAAGAGCAACTGGCGGATCAGTTGTCCACATTGCTCAAGGCCCTGCCTGCCGGCGTTGTGGTGCTGGACAAGCATGGCGCGGTGTCTCAGTGCAATCCGGCCGCCGTCGCGCTGTTGGGCGAACCACTGGATGGCGAGCGCTGGGTGGATGTTATCCGCCGTTGCTTCGCGCCGCGTCGCGATGACGGTCACGAGGTTTCCCTGAAGGATGGCCGCCGGGTCAGTATCGAAATCCGGACCATGGAAAACCAGCCGGGCCAGCTGATTCTGCTGACCGATCTCACCGAAACCCGTCAGCTTCAGTCTCAGTTGGCTCACGCCCAGCGCCTTTCCGCCATGGGCAAAATGGTCGCCTCTCTGGCCCACCAGATCCGTACACCGCTTTCTGCCGCCATTCTGTATGGCGGTCACCTGAGCCAGCCGGATCTGGAAGAAGAAATGCGTCAGCGCTGTGCCGATCGTTTGATGTCACGGCTGACCCACCTGGAACAACAGGTGCGCGACATGCTGATCTTTGCCCGGGGTGAAACCCGCCTTGCGGAAGAGTTATCGGCAGACAAGCTGGTTTTTGCTCTGCAGGCGGCTGTTGAAGGTGTAAAAACCGCTCCGGGAGCAACTGTATCGCTGGACAACCGTGTGTCCGGCCGGTGCCGGCTGATGTGCAATCGGGATGCTTTGGTAGGCGCCTGCACGAATCTGGTCAACAACAGCCTGGAAGCAGGCGCGACCGACGTGAAAATTAAAGTCGAGACACGAGATGCCGGAGTGGCGGTGATTGTTACTGACAACGGCCCGGGCTTCGAGGCGGAGCAGGCTGGTCGCATTACCGAAGCTTTCTACACCACTAAATCTCACGGCACCGGTCTCGGGCTGGCAGTGGTGCAGGCGGTGATCAAAGCGCACAAAGGCGAGTTTTCCATTCATTCCCCGGAGCAGGGCGGTGCGGTTGCAGAACTGCAGTTACCAACCCTGGCCGGTTAAGAATAACGAACAGATCGGAGACGTATAAGATGGCTAAAGCTCAAGTTCTTATTGTGGAAGACGATCACGACCTGCGTGAAGCATTGGTAACCACGCTCGAGCTTGCCAAATACCAGGTGCGCGAGGCGGCCAATGGCGAGCAGGCGCTGGCAACTCTGGCGAAAAGCCCGGTAGATATGGTGGTCAGCGATGTGAACATGCCGGGCATGTCCGGGCATGAGCTGCTGGCAGAAATCCAGCGTTTACATCCGGGGTTGCCGACGATGCTGATTACCGCCTACGGGCAGATCAGTGATGCGGTCTCTGCCATGCAGTCCGGCGCCATTGATTACCTGGTCAAGCCCTTCGAGCCGAAGGTACTGGTGGATGCCGTCAGCAAGGTGGTGGGCGGTGGTCGTCAGAAATCCGACGACCAGCCAGTGGCTGAAGATCCGGTCAGTCTGCGCATGTTCCAACTGGCCACGAAAGTGGCCAACAGCGAATCCACCGTGATGATTTCCGGTGAAAGCGGCACTGGTAAAGAAGTGCTGGCCCGTTATATTCACCAGCAGTCGCCCCGGGCAGACCAGCCCTTTGTTGCCATCAACTGTGCGGCGATTCCGGAAAACATGCTGGAAGCGATTCTGTTCGGTCATGAAAAAGGCGCGTTTACCGGTGCGGTGTCATCTTCACCGGGCAAGTTCGAACAGGCCAATGGCGGTACCATCCTGCTGGATGAGATCTCCGAAATGGATTTCAGCCTGCAGTCGAAGCTGCTGCGTGTGCTTCAGGAGCGCGAAGTGGAGCGTGTCGGTGGGCGCAAGACTATTTCTCTGGATGTGCGGGTGGTAGCGACCACCAACCGGGACCTGGCGGATTATGTCAGAGAAGGCAAATTCCGCGAAGATCTGTACTACCGTTTGACGGTGTTTCCCATGCACTGGCAGCCACTGCGTGAACGCCCGCTGGATATTCTGCCGCTGGCCAAGTCGTTGTTGCGCAAGCACACCCGGAAAATGAAGCTGACCGGTATTACCCTGGCTGATGACGCCCGCAAGGCGCTGACTACGCACGCCTGGCCGGGCAATGTCCGGGAGCTGGATAATGCCATACAGCGGGCTCTGGTCTTGCAGCAAGGCAACGTTATCCATGCCGGCGACCTGTGCCTGGAGCTGGGCATTACCGGCCGGGTCGATTCCCCGTTGTCGGAGCCAGTTGCGCCAACGTCTTCGGAGGTGCCCATTTACACCGCAGAAGAGCGTGAGGCGCAGCAGGCATCCGCTCCGGTTGAGGAAGTGTCGGAAGGCAATGGCTCACTGGGCAATGATCTGCGCCAGCAGGAATTCCGCATTATTATCCAGACACTGCGTAGCGAAGGTGGTCGTCGCAATCGTGCGGCGGAGCAGCTGGGTATCAGCCCCAGGACGCTTCGTTACAAGCTGGCCCAGATGCGCGATGCCGGCATTGATCTTGAAACCGAGCTGGCCTCAGCCTGACAACCGGGTTTCCGTCTGATTTTCTTGATTCCTTCGGGCACCCTGCGGGGTGCCGCTTTTTTGTCTTCCTCCCCGTAAACACGTATCTCTCCGTCAAATCTTCGCCACTGCAGAAATACTTGATGGCTTTTTGTGATATAACTATTTGATAATAAACATGAAATAATTGTTGGCCCGGTGATTGCAAAGATACCTGTAACGACATCTGTCATGAAGAGATGAACAGACGCCCCCGATCGGGGTAACCGGGAGAGAAGCATGGTTCAACGCGCCGACATCAATAGTGTACTGTCCGACATCCGCAGTCTGCGTTCCCAGATGATGCAGAACCAGCAGAGTCAGCAGATCGAACAGCCTCAATCTGTTCGCGGTCGCATGGATGGCCCTCGCGAAGTCCAGCAAACCGGGGAAACGGCCAGCTTTGGTGATATGCTTGGCAATGCCGTGAACAACGTCAATAACCTGCAACAGCAGACCAGCGAATTGCGCACCGCCTATGACATGGGCGACCCCAACGTTGACATCACTCGAGTGATGATCGCCGCCGAAAAATCTTCTGTGTCTTTCGAGGCGCTGACCCAGGTAAGAAACCGGGTAGTCAGAGCTTATGAAGACATCATGAACATGCCGATCTGATAACGGAGCAGTAGCATGGCAAGCGTACCCGCACAAACCAACGCTTCGGATCTGTCTGCAAGCAGCGAAAGTGAAGCCCCCGAGAGCGGAAGCAAAATGCTCCTCGGTTTCAACCGATTGAATCTGCTGCGTCAGGTGGGTTTGATGGTTGGGCTGGCTGCCAGTGTTGCTCTGGGCCTGGCCGTGGTTCTATGGGCTCAGGAGCCTAACTACCAGCCGGTAGTCGGCGATCTTTCTTCTTACAATCCCCAGGATGTGGCCAGTATCCTGGAGAGCAACGGCATCGAGTATAAAATGGACCCGCGCTCCGGGGCTCTGCTGGTGCCTTCTGACAAGGTATACGATGCCCGCTTGAAGCTGGCTGCAGAAGGCGTTACCGACCGCGAAACCATTGGTTACGAATTGTTGGATCAAGACCGTGGGCTGGGCACCTCGCAGTTCATGGAAACCATCACTTATCGTCGAGGCCTTGAGGGCGAGCTTGCTCGCACAATTGCCAGTATGCGTGGCGTCAAGAATGCTCGGGTACACCTGGCCATCCCGGAGCGCTCCGTTTTTATCCGTGATGCCCGCGAGCCCAGTGCTTCTGTTTTCCTTGATCTGTTTGCCGGTCGTCGTCCGGAACAAGAGCAGATTCGCGCTATCGTTAATCTGGTGGCTGGCAGCATTCCCATGATGAAGCGGGAAGAAGTCACCGTGGTTGATCACAATGGCAATCTTCTGACCGGTAATGAAGCGGAAACAGAAGTGGATCAGATGAAGGATCAGTACGAGTATACCGCGAGGGTGGAGGAGCGCCTGTCTCGCCGTGTCGCGTCCATGATCTCTCCGATCGTTGGCGACGGGCGCTATCGGGCCGAAGTCAGTGCTGACCTGGATTTCTCGTCGGTGGAGCGTGCTGAAGAGCTGTTTAATCCAGACCAGCAAGCTATCCGCAGTGAGCGGCAGTTGACCGAGCAACGTGTCAACGGCACCCAGGGCGGTGTGCCGGGCGCTCTGTCTAATCAGCCCCCGGGTGCGGCAACCGTTCCGGAACAGGCCAACGCCGGTGGCAATGGTGACGAAGGCGACAATGCCGGCCAGCCAACCAACATTCGCCGGGAATCCACACGCAATTACGAAATGGACCGTACCATCAGTTATACCCGCAAAGAACTCGGCGCTATTAATCGTGTTACCGTGGCGCTGGCGGTAGATGATAAGCGGGTGGTCGATCCGCAAACCGGTGAAACCTCTTTCGAGCCCTGGACCGAGCAGGAGCTACAGCGCCTGAGCATGCTGGTGCGGGACGCGGTCGGCTATTCAGCGGCCCGGGGCGACAGTGTGACGGTTATGAACACCGCCTTTGCCCCGGAAAAGACTGTGGAATTTGAAGAGCCGAATTTCTGGGAACAGCCCTGGTTCTGGGATTTGATGAAGCAGGTACTGGCTGGTCTGGTTATTCTGATTCTGGTTCTTGGCCTTCTGCGCCCGACTCTCAAGGCCCTGTCTGGCGGTGGTCGCAGTGAGCGCGGCGGTGACGAAGGCGGCGACTATGGCTCGATGGATGACATTGAAGGTGGCGGCGCCCTGCGCGATGCCATGTCATCTCAGGACGACCTGCTTTTGCCGGGTGCCACTGAGGGTTATGATAGGCACCTGAATGCCTTGAAAGGCCTGATTGCCGAAGATCCGGCTCGGGTGTCACAAGTTCTGCGTCAATGGGTGAACGTCGATGACGGATGAAAATGGTCAGCAGAAGCCGAGGCGCAAGATCCCTCGGGTCGAACAGGCCGCCATTCTGCTGATGTCTCTGGGCGAAGCGGATGCCGCTGAAGTGCTCAAGCACATGGGGCCGAAAGAAGTTCAGCGGGTTGGCGTGGCCATGGCCCAGATGGACGATGTCAGCAAAGACGACGTGGAATTTGTACTCGGCCAGTTTGTCGATGCGGTCGGCGGCCAGACCGGCCTGGGCGTGGGGAATGATGACTACATTCGTACCATGCTGACCCAGGCGCTGGGTGACGACAAAGCCTCCAGCCTGATTGACCGGATTCTGATCGGCGGCAATACCACGGGCCTGGACACCCTCAAGTGGATGGAGCCCCGTGCGGTGGGCGATGTCATTCGTTATGAACACCCCCAGATCCAGGCCATCGTCATTTCCTATCTGGACCCGGATCAGGCTGCCGAAATTCTGGCGACACTCGACGAAAAAGTCCGCCTGGATGTCATGATGCGGGTTGCCTCGCTGGAAAGCATCCAGCCCCAGGCGCTGCAGGAGCTCAACTCCATTCTGGAGAAACAGTTCTCTGGCGGTTCTGCCGCGCAAACCAGCCGCATCGGTGGCGTCAAGCGGGCGGCGGACATCATGAACTTCATGGATCGCGGCATCGAAGGTGGCTTGATGGATTCCATCAAGGATATGGATCCGGACCTGGCCACCACTATCGAAGACCTGATGTTCGTGTTCGACAACCTCAAGGATGTTGACGACCGTGGCATCCAGGCTCTGCTCCGCGAAGTATCCTCGGAAGTGCTGGTGGTAGCACTGAAAGGCGCAGACGATGGTGTCAAAGACAAGATCTTTGCCAACATGTCCAAGCGTGCTGCGGAACTGTTGCAGGATGATCTGGAAGCCAAGGGGCCGGTCAAGGTCAGCGAAGTTGAATCCGCACAGAAGGACATCATTACCATTGCCCGTCGTATGGCGGAAGCCGGTGAGATTTCCCTCGGCGGCGCCGGTGAAGAAATGATGTGATGAAAGACTCTGATCAGGATCGCCAGACCCGCCCAAAAGAACAGATGACCGCCTGGGAAAGGTGGGAGTTGCCCCTGCTTGATTCACAGGGCAATGAGGTAGAGCAGGAGGCCGAAGTCAAACCGATGACGGCCCGCGAGCTTGAGGAGATCCGCAAGGCGGCTCATGACGATGGCCTCAAGGAAGGGCGTGATGAAGGCTACAAAAGTGGCCTTGAGCAGGGCCGGGCAGATGGCCACAAGGAAGGTTTTGCGACCGGCCAGGAAGAGGGACGGGAGCAAGGCCGAACAGAGGCGATTGAGGCAACGCGCCAGGAAGTTGCCGCCCGCATGGACCGGCTGGAGCACTTGATGGGTGAGTTGGTGTTGCCCATTCAGCGCCATGAAGAAGAACTGGAAACCGTACTGGTGAACCTGACCACCGCCCTGGCCCGGGCCGTGGTATACCGGGAACTGAGCCTTGATTCATCCCAGATCCGGCAGGTGGTTCGTCAGGCTTTGTCTGCGCTGCCCTCGACAGCCGAAAATCTGCGCATTCATATCCACCCGGATGACCTGGAGCCAGTGCAGGAAGTCGCCGAGAAACTGGAAGCCGTGCCGCGCATCATAGAAGACGACACTCTGCTGCCCGGCGGTTGCAGGATTGAATCCCGACACAGTCTGGTGGATTACACCGTGGAAAAACGCTTCCAGCGCGCCGTTCAGGGCATGCTGGAAGAACAGTTTGGCGACCCCGCGGATGCGGTCGCGGCTGATGCCGGGTTGCAGATGGGTGAACTCACCGATTTTCACCGGGATGTGCTGGCTGAATCCGGCATGGAAGAATCCCCGGCCTCGCCAGAGCCAGACTCAGACCGGGAGGAGGATGATGAGCTCCCGTCTGGCTGATCGTCTGCGCCAATTGCAGGGCGCAATCGTTGATGAACCCGCCCCTGAGCTCTCCGGTCGGCTTACTCGCATGGTCGGTCTTACCCTTGAATGCGTGGGTTGCCCCATGGTGGTGGGCGATCGTTGCGTGATTCAGGGCGACTCCGGTGGCAGTGTTGAAGCCGAAGTGGTGGGGTTTGAGGAAGACAAGGTCTACCTCATGCCACTGACTGCCATTGAAGGCCTCAAACCCGGTGCCCGGGTAGTTCCCCTGTCTGCGACCAGCCGTGTTCCGGTGGGGCCGCAGATGCTTGGTCGGGTTGTTAATGGCGCCGGTGACCCGCTTGACGGTAAAGGCCCGTTGCAGGCCGAAGCCCGGGTCCATCTTTCCGGTGATATCATTAACCCTCTTGATCGTGCTCCTGTACGCCAGTCCATGGATGTGGGCATTCGCGCCATAAACTCCCTGCTCACTGTAGGCCAGGGGCAGCGGCTGGGCCTGTTTGCGGGCAGTGGTGTCGGTAAAAGTATGTTGCTGGGCATGATGACCCGCTTTACCGATGCCGACATTACCGTGGTTGGCCTGATCGGTGAACGGGGCCGGGAAGTAAAAGAATTTATTGAGGACATTCTGGGCGAGGAGGGCCTGGAACGCTCTGTTGTGGTGGCGTCTCCGGCGGACGACTCGCCCCTGATGCGTCTGCGCGCCGCCATGCTGACCACCCGCATTGCTGAATACTATCGCGATCAGGGTAAGCGGGTTCTGCTGCTGATGGATTCGCTGACTCGCTACGCCCAGGCTCAGCGGGAAATCGCACTGGCGGTTGGCGAGCCGCCGGCCACCAAAGGTTATCCACCGTCGGTATTTGCCAAATTGCCGCAGTTGGTTGAACGTACCGGCAACGGTCGGCCCGGCGGTGGGTCCATAACCGCGTTCTATACGGTGCTGACCGAAGGCGATGATCAGCAGGATCCGATCGCCGATGCCGCCCGTGCCATTCTCGACGGGCACATCGTGTTGTCTCGCCGTCTTGCCGAAGAAGGGCATTACCCCGCCATTGATGTGGAAGCGTCCATCAGCCGGGTCATGCCTCAGGTGACGGAGCCGGAGCATATGGCTCGGGCCCAGCGCTTTAAACAGGTTTATTCCCGTTATCAGCAGGCCCGTGATCTGATCAGCGTCGGGGCCTACGTAAAGGGCTCCGACCCGGAAACAGATTTTGCTATTCAGCATATCGGTAACATGCGCCAGTTTTTGCAGCAGGGTCTGAATGAGAGCGCGCCGCTGAAAGACAGCATTGATCAGCTGATGGCCGTGGTACCGGAAAGGCGCGCTCCGGATCGGCAGAAAGCCCCGCCTAGCGGGCAGAGGGGTAACGCCTGATGCTGCGCTCTCAACGGTTAAAAACGGTTCTGGCGCTGGAAGAACGCAAGGAGCAGGAGGCTCTTGACCGTATGGGCGAAGCTCGCCAGCAAATGGAAGCGCATCGTGACCAGGTAGCGAACCTGGAACGTTACCAACAGGAGTATCGCAACCAGATTCGGGCGCACCAGCAGGGAGTCGTGTCTGTCTCCCGTCTGCAGGCCTGGCAGGCGTTTATTGCCCAGCTTGATCAGGTGATCAGCCAGCAGGAAAAACAGCTGCGACAGGCTGAGCAGATTTTCGAAGCCCGGCGCCAGGAATGGCTGCAAGCCTGGGAGCGGCGCCGGGGTATGGAAAAGTACATAGAAACCTGCAGGCAGCAAGAACAGCGAGAACAGGACTTGCGGGAGCAGAAGCTGGCCGACGAAGCGGCCGGCCGGGCATTCACACGGCGGCGACATTGACCCCGCAGCATTGTCGGATGCAAAATTTTCCCTGTCGGCTATGCTTGTGAAGTCACTGCTGACGGCTGAATAAAAGGAAAGGCAGCGGTTGTTGCCATCTTCGGGAGACTGGATCATGCCGATAGAAACGCATCGTACTGACGACGGCGAGACACTGGTCATCCGTGTCGAAGGCCGTTTCGATTTCAGCACCCATCAGGCCTTCCGGGATGCCTACGAGCAGACCGACGGCCCTGTCACTCGTTACGTTGTCGACCTTTCAGATACGACCTACCTCGACAGTTCCGCACTGGGCATGCTTTTACTGCTCAGAGACCATGCTGGTGGCGATTCGGCCAGAATTTCCATAGAGAACTGCAACAGTGATGTCCGTCGCATCCTCTCTATCTCGAACTTTGAACAGCTGTTCAGCATCGGTTGATGGCTCAGGCCTGAGGATACTGGTCGCGGAGGACAATGAACCGGACCGGATGATCCTTCGCTCGCTGCTGCAAAAGCTCGGGCATCGGGTTTTTGAAGCCTCCAACGGTGCTGAGGCCGTTGCCCGCTTCAACAGCGTTAATCCGGACATTGTTTTGCTGGACGCCATGATGCCGGCACTGGATGGCATCGAAGCTGCGCGGCAGATCAAGGCTCTGGCCGGTGAGCGCCTGGTGCCGTTGATTTTTCTGACCGCGCTGTCCGACCCTGAGGAACTGGCACGTTGCCTGGAAGCCGGCGGCGATGACTTTCTGGTCAAACCTTTCAACCGCGTTATTCTGGAAGCCAAGCTCAATGCACTGGATCGGATGCGCCTGTTGCATCAGGCCCTGTCTGAGCAGGTTGATCAGATGCGCCACCAGAATGAGCAGATGCTGGCCGAGCAAAAAACCGCTCGGCGGGTGTTCGATAATGTCGCCCATGCCGGTTGTCTGAGCGCACCCAATATCCGCTACCACGCGTCGCCCATGTCCGTGTTTAATGGCGACGTACTGTTTGCGGCCATCCGGCCGGGTGGCGGCAGTCTGATATTCCTCGGTGACTTTACCGGCCATGGTTTGCCTGCCGCTATCGGAGCCATGCCGGTGGCGGAAATTTTCTATGGCATGGTCGGCCAGGGTTTCGGCGCAGCCGATATTCTGCGGGAGATCAACCGCAAGCTCCGGCGCATTTTGCCGGTAGGCATGTTTTGTTGTGGCGCGATGATTGAAACGGACTCCCGTCAGGGGCTTGTGCGGGCCTGGAATGGAGGCTTGCCTGATGCCTGGCTGCTGCGAACCACAGGCGAGCGGGTGGCGATTCCTTCCAGAAATCTGCCGCTGGGCGTGCGCGATCCCGAAAGGTTTACCACGCCCATGGTCGTGTTCCAGACCACACCCGGCGACCATGTGTTGTTGATGACTGATGGTTTTTCGGAAACGCCTAACAGGCATGGGCAGTTATTGGGGGAGTCCGGTGTGCGGGAGATCCTGGCGGGGCTGGACTCTCCCGCCGGAGCGTTTGATGCGTTAATGACCCGTATCCGTGAATTCACCGGCCAGCCTGAAGCTGCGGATGATCTGACCCTCTGCTCACTGGAAATTCCCGACATGGAGCAGCCGCGGGCTCCGGTTTGCAAGGTTCCGGATTCCGGCCCGGCTGGCCCGGCGGATTGGCAGTGTGTCTACGAAATCCGGGAGCGAACACTGGCACAGTTCAACCCTCTGCCACTGCTGTTGCACATCTGCATGGAAGTTCCGGGGCTGCGTAGCAGAAGTGGCGAGGTCTATACCCTGCTATCAGAGCTATATAACAATGCCCTCGAACATGGTGTGCTGGCACTTTCTTCGGACTGGAAAAGCTCGCCACGGGGGTTTGCGCTCTACTACCAGGAACGCCAGCGTCGTCTTTCAGACACAAACGGCCATTTCATCCGCTTTTCGCTCAGCCATGAATCCCGGTCCTCCGGCGGGCGCCTGCGGATAGTCTGCGAAGACAGCGGAGCAGGCTTTGATTTTACCGATCACTCTGACAGAGTGTCGAAACGCCGTTCGGGCCTTGGCAGTTATTATGCCGGGCGGGGGCTGGAACTGCTCCGGCATATGGCAACACACTTTCACGTCCACGGCCGGGGCAATCACGTGGAAATTGTTTATGATTGGGAGCTCCCGGAGGATCGCTCTGATGACTGACCAACCTCACCTTGATGAAGAAGCACTCGCGGAACTCCAGGACGTTATGGAGGATGAGTTCGAGGTTTTAATCCACACCTTTGTTGCAGACGCCCGGACGCGCATTGATACGCTTCGCAAAGCGCTGAGGAACAGTGATTCCGACTACCTGACAAGAACTGCACACAGCTTCAAGGGGAGTTGCATCAACATGGGCGCTCCGTGTCTGGGCGAGCTTTGCAGTGAGGTGGAGCGTAAGGGCAAATCCGGTGATCTGACGGCTGTTGCCAGCCTTATCGAGCGCATTGAAAGCGAATTTATCGAAGTGGCCCGTCGGCTGGAACACTTCCTGACTCTCTAAGTTAACTCTCCACGCGTTACTTAACCTGTTGGCATCGTGCTTGCTTGAAGAAAGGAAACCGCCCTCCGGGGTGCTTCTAAGATAGAAAAGCGGCAAGAGGTTGCCATGCAGCAAAACATTCTTTCCCAGGCGCCGGCTCCCGGGCCGCAACAGGATGTCTCCGGATCTCGTCAGGCCAATAACAGCCGGGATCCGGACAACGGCAAAAGCCGTTTTGATGAAGTGTCGCGTGCCGAGCAGAAGCGGCTTGAACAACGGCGCCTGGAGCAGAAACAGGCAGACCGTCGGGAACAGGCCGATCGGGCTCAGGATAAACGGGCTCAGGACCAACGTGAACAGGAGCGGGCGCAGGGGGCGGAGAACCGCAGACCTGACGAAGCCCGTAATGAGAGTAAAGCGTCAGATAAATCAGACGAAAAGCCGAAATCAGAGGCCACCGGGTCTGACAAAACAAAATCTGAAGAAAAAACGGCAAAGTCTGCCGACAAGGAGAAGATTAAGGAAATGCCTTCCGGCGAAGAGGGCAAGGCAGCAAAAACCGACACTGCTGACACTGAAATGCCGCTGGAAGACATGGAAAGCACGATGGCGCCCCTTACCTTCGCCATGCTGCAAACCCTGTCCGGTTCTGGGGATGGCAAGATTGCCGCAGCGGAATCGCCTGTGGCGGTGAATCCGGGCATGACCGGTAAAGCTGCCCTTCAGGGGTTGTTGACCGGCCAGAATGCGGGCAGTGCCGGCAAATTGCTGGCCACCCCCGGCGCTCAGCTGACGGATATGCTGTCAGCAAATGTCAGTACCGAGACGTCGCGGCCGATAGACCCGACCAGCCTGTTGAGTACGCCCCGGTTCCAGACCACCCTTGAACAGGTAGCCCAGCAAGCTGCTCAGCCGGGTAAACTGGCAGCAGAGAATGCGGTACCGCTGCGAAGCTATGCAACCTCCATTGATGTGCCGGTTGGCCAGGCAGAGTGGGGCGATAAGGTGATGGGCAAACTCAGCTTTCTGACGGCGCGAAACATGCAGGTGGCAGAAATTCACCTGACGCCACCCGATATGGGGCCGATGGAAGTAAAGGTGCGGATGCAGAACGAACAAGCCAATATAACCGTCCATGCCGCCAATCCGGTCGTTCGGGAGCAACTGGAACAAAACTCCCATCGCTTGCGTGACATGTTGGGCGAGCAGGGTGTTGAGCTTGGCCAGTTTGATGTTTCTGACCAGGCAGGCCAGCAAGCCGGCAGTCAGGACGATGAAGCCGGCGAGGGTGGAGGGGCAGGCCAGGGTAATGGCACACTGGCCAACGGTGAATCCGATGAGCAGTTGGCAGAGACCGGCCATCTGGATCTTGCCTGGAATGGTGAAGTAGACACTTTCGCCTGAAGATTGGTTGAAACCTGACCAATTCGCTGATTCTCGCCAATCGCCTTTGCCCATGCCCTCCGGCAGCGCTAAACTGCGTCCCTGAGCCGGAGGGTGAGGGCATTCTGGCCCGCCCCTTGCTTCAAACCCCAAATACAGATCCTGAGCCTTCAGGATGACGGAAAACTGACGAAGCGGACAACATGGCAGAAAACACGACACCTGACGAGGCGCCCGCGAAAAAGGGCAAGCTCAAGCTGATTATCATGCTGGTGGTTATCGTTATACTGGCGATAGGCCTGTCGGTGGCGGGCACCCTCTGGTTTCTGGGCGGCGGCCTTCCCGGCGCGGACTCCGGGGAAGATGACGCCAACGCTGAACCGGAATTTGTTGCCAGCATTTACACGGATCTTGAGAAAGCATTGGTCACAACCGTGCAGGCTCAGGGCCGACAGAGGTACGCTCAGGTGTACCTGTCGTTTGAAGCGAAAGATCCTCAGGCCCTGGAAGCGGTTAAGGTGCATATGCCCCTGATTCGCAGCGAACTCACGAAGGTGCTGAGCAGTACAGGCTTCAGCGACCTGCAGAGCCCGGAGGGTCGGAAAGGTCTGGCGCAACAGATGTCGGACAGAGTTAACCAGGTGCTTGAGCAGGAACAGGAGCCGACTATAGAGCGGGTGTTGTTCAGAAACTTTGTAGTGCAATGATCGCCCGGGCAGGGTAAATCACATTCAGGGCAGGACCAGCTATGCAGGACTTGTTGTCGCAGGACGAGATTGACGCCCTTCTCCACGGGGTGGATGACGGCGACGTCGATACCTACGAGGAAACCGACGACACTGGCGTAAAGGGGTATGACCTTGCCAGTCAGGATCGGATCGTCCGGGGCCGGATGCCCACCCTCGAAATGATCAACGAGCGCTTTGCCCGTTATACCCGGATCAGCCTGTTCAACCTGCTGCGCCGCAATGCCGACGTCTCTACCGGCGGTGTGCAGATCATGAAATTCGGTGAATACGGCCACACGCTTTACGTCCCCACCAGTCTGAATCTGTGTAAGGTCCGGCCGCTGCGGGGCACATCGCTGTTCGTGCTGGACGCCAAGTTGGTCTTCAAGCTGGTGGACAACTTTTTCGGTGGTGAAGGCCGGCACGCCAAAATTGAGGGCCGGGAATTCACGCCGACCGAGACGCGCATTGTGCAGATGGTGCTTGAGCAGGTGTTCAAGGATATGAAGGAAGCCTGGCATGCGGTGCTGCCGGTGGAATTCGAGTATCTGAGCTCCGAAGTGAACCCGGCCATGGCCAACATTGTCAGCCCCAGCGAAGTGGTGGTGGTCAGCACCTTCCATATAGAGCTGGATGGTGGTGGTGGCGAGCTGCATTTTGCCTTGCCGTATTCCATGATCGAGCCGATTCGTGATGTTCTCGATGCCGGTGTGCAAAGTGATATTGATGACATCGATGAGCGTTGGGTTAACGCCCTGCGCGAAGACATCAAAGAGGTAGAAGTGCCGGTTAACACAACGGTTGCACGCCGTCGCATCTCTCTGCGAGAGGTCGCGGCTTTTAAAGAAGGGGATGTCATTCCGGTAGAGATTCCCGAACATCTCACGGTCACCGCCAACGGCATTCCCATCTACAAAGCAACGTTGGGAACCCGGGATGACAAGCTGGCACTGAGGATTCATGAACGGGTCAAGTTGCCCAAGGTGAAGAAGCAGCTGAAGATAAAAGCCGGCATTGATAGTTGAGGAGCGGGTTAACTTGTCCAAGGTGAAGAAACAACTGAAGGTAGATCGCAATGGCTGACGATAAGAAAGACGACCAGGAACTCAGTGAAGACGAAAAGCTGGCAGCCGAATGGGAAGCGGCCATGGAAGAGTCCGGCGACGAGGGAGATGACGATCGCGGAGACGAATGGGCGGCCGCCATGGCAGAAGCCGAAGGCTCGGATGACGGTGATGACAGCTCGGATCACCAGGATGTGCGTGCTGCGCCGATGGAAGAATTCGGGCCGGATTCAGGCCCGACCGGGGAAGGTGGTAGTCCGGATATGGATGTCATTATGGACATTCCCGTCACCATCTCCATGGAAGTGGGTAACACCCAGATTCCCATCCGCAACCTGTTGCAGCTGAACCAGGGCTCGGTTATTGAACTCGACCGTCTGGCCGGCGAACCGCTGGACGTGCTGGTAAACGGCACCCTGATTGCTCACGGCGAGGTAGTGATGGTGAACGAAAAATTCGGTATCCGGTTGACGGACGTTATCAGCCCGGGCGAACGGATCAGACGGCTACAGAAATAACATGCGCATATTCACAGGCTGGATTATGGCAATGCTTGTCGCCGCACCGGTGGTGGCACAGGAAGCCGAGAAGTCGGGCAGTGATGGTGCCCGGGCACCAGACACCCTGGCCACCGTATTGACGCTGGGAGCCGGGTTGCTGGCGGTTATTGCCATAATCTACGGTTGTGCCTGGCTGATTCGCCGCATGACGGGTATGACCGGAATGAATAATAACGCGATCCGCGTGGTATCGGTGATGGCCATTGGTGCCCGCGAACGTATTGCTCTGGTGGAAGTGGGTGGCCAACAGATTCTGCTGGGCATTACCCCGAGCGCGATCCGCACGTTGCAGGTTTTTGAGGAACCGGTGGTGGATGCCAGTACACCCGCCAACAGTGACTTTGCCCGGCGCCTGCAAGGTATGATTGGCAAATCCTGGACCGCCTCGAAGAAGGAATGACAAGGCCAATGCTTGCCGTAACTCTCAGAAGACTGATTCCCGCCTTCATTGTTCTTGCCGGCCTGGCCTGGGCTCCGTTGGCGCTGGCACAGGAATCTTCGGGTATTCCGGGCATTCCGGCGTTTACCGTGACTCCGGGCGAAGGGGGTAACGAAGAGTACTCGGTAACGTTGCAGATTCTGGCGCTGATGACTGCGCTGACTTTCCTGCCGGCCATGCTCATGATGATGACGTCGTTCACGCGTATTATCGTGGTCTTTGCCATTTTGCGCCAGGCTCTGGGTCTGCAGGCCACGCCTTCCAACCAGATTCTTCTCGGGCTCGCGTTGTTTCTCAGTATTTTCATCATGAAACCGGTGCTGGAAGAGGCCAACGTGGCGGGACTTCAACCCTATCTGCAGGAAGAAGTGACGTCACTGGAAGCGGTGAAGCTGGCCAGCCAGCCCTTCAAGAAATTCATGCTTGAACAGACCCGGGAAGATGATCTGGGATTGTTCATGCGTATCGCGGACGTTCAGTATGACACTCCGCAGGATGTGTCTTTCTGGGTACTCATGCCGGCATTTGTCACCAGTGAGTTGAAGACGGCTTTCCAGATCGGTTTTATACTGTTTATCCCGTTTCTGATTATCGACATGGTAGTGGCCAGTGTATTGATGGCCATGGGTATGATGATGTTGTCACCCATCATTATCTCGCTGCCGTTCAAGATCATGCTGTTTGTACTGGTGGATGGCTGGGCCCTGATTATGGGTACCCTTGCCGCCAGTTACGGAATATAGGAGGCACGCCATGACTCCGGAAACCGTTATCGACATCCTCCGCGAGGCCCTCTGGCTGATCGTGTTGTTGGCCGCGGTTATCATCGGCCCGGGGCTGGTGATCGGCCTGGTGGTCAGTACTTTCCAGGCCGCTACCCAGATTAACGAACAGACTCTGAGTTTCCTGCCGCGTTTGCTGGTAACACTCATAGTAATCATCGTTATGGGGCCCTGGATGCTGACAACCCTGCTGGATCACGCCAACGGGCTGATTTCGCGCATTCCCTACCTGATCGGCTGACGGATGATACCGGCGGAAGTCAGCGCAGACCTGATCGGCCAGTGGGTTGGCCAGCATATCTGGCCACTGTTCCGGCTGGCCAGTTTCCTGATGGTCATTCCCATTTTTGGTACCCAACTGGTACCGGCCCGTATTCGTCTTGGCCTGGCCCTGATGATGACCGTGCTGATTGCGCCGATGATCCCCGAAGTGCCCCAGATCGAAGCCCTGAGTGCCGACGCCGTGGTGATCACTCTGCAACAGATCCTCATCGGGGTAGGAATGGGCTTTGCGCTGACGGCCTTGTGGCAGCTGTTCGTGGTTGCCGGGCAGATGATCGCCATGCAGATGGGCCTGGGCTTTGCGTCCATGGTCGACCCGGCCAACGGGGTGAACGTGCCGGTGTTAGCCCAGATTTACACCATTACCGTCACACTCCTGTTTCTGGTGATGAATGGCCACCTGGTCGCCTTTGAAATCTTTATCGAGAGTTTCCACACCATGCCGATTGGCCTGGAAGGGCTGGGGCAGGCGGGCGTCTGGGATATCGCCCACCGCATCAGCTGGATGTTTGCATCAGCCATGCTGCTGGCATTGCCAGCGGTTACCGCGGTGCTGATTGTAACCATTTCCTTCGGTGTAATGACCCGTGCCGCGCCCCAGATGAACATCTTTGCGCTGGGTTTCCCGATAGGCCTGCTTTTCGGGTTGTTTTCCATCTGGGTACTGCACGCCAATTTTCTGCCACACTTTGAGCAGTACACCCGGGAAACCTTCGAGTTCATGCGAGAATTACAGGGGCAACCCTAACCATGGCTGAAGAGAACGATAACAGTCAGGAAAAAACCGAAGAACCGACCCCCCGACGACTCGAAAAAGCCCGGGAGGACGGCCAGACAGCGCGTTCCAAAGAACTGGGCACCATGGCGGTGCTGATGTCCGGTGCGGTTGGTCTGTTGGTGTTTGGCGGCTCTTTGGGGGCGGCTCTCGAAAACATCATGCGTGATGCGTTTGTGCTGGAGCGGTCTGCCATTTTCGACACCCGTCACATGAGTCTGCAGCTCTTGAGCTCTGCCAAGGAAGCTGCCTGGGCCCTGGCGCCTCTTCTTATTGTTTTATTGATTGCCGCGATTGCCGGCTCAATCGCCATTGGTGGCCTGTTGTTCAGTGGCAAAGCGATTGCCCCGAAGCTTAACCGTATGGATCCGATCAAAGGCCTGGGGCGAATGTTCTCCATGCGTTCACTGATCGAGCTGGTGAAAGCCATTGGCAAGGTCGCGCTGGTGATGGCGGTGGCGATACTGATACTCAATGCCCGCACCGACGACCTGCTCAGTATTGCTGAAGAACCGGCTATTCCAGCTATGGTGCACGTGCTCTGGACGCTGGCCTGGAGTTTTCTGCTGTTGTCGGCCGCGACCATCGCCATTGCGGCTATTGATGTGCCTTTCCAGATTTACGATCACACCAAAAAGCTGCGCATGACCAAGCAGGAAGTGAAAGACGAATTCAAAGACACCGAGGGCAAGCCGGAAGTCAAAGGCAAGATCCGGCAACTGCAGCGGGAAATGGCTAATCGTAGGATGATGCAGGATGTGCCTCAGGCCGACGTGGTGATCACCAACCCCACGCACTACGCAGTGGCACTGAAGTACGATCAGGGCGCCATGGGGGCACCGGTCGTGGTGGCCAAAGGCGCCGATGAGGTGGCTTTCAAGATCATGGAAATTGCCCGTGAGCACAAGGTGGAGCTACTGCGTACGCCACCGTTGACTCGGGCGGTCTATCACAACACCAATGTTGGTGAAGAAATCCCTGACGGCCTCTATATGGCTATTGCCCAGGTGCTGGCCTATGTTTTTCAGCTTCGCCAGTTCCGCAAGGGTTATGCGGCCAAGCCGGGCATGCCTGATTTCCCCATTCCGCCAGACATGAAGCGGGATCTGTGATAACCCGGGAAGCCTTGCTCCCCGGGTTCTTCTTTCAGCGGCGGCGCTGGAAGTACACGCTCAGATTCTGTCCCATCAGGCTCTGCACCTCACTGCCCAGAGCTTCTGCCTGAATCTGGCGTTGCACCGGCGCGGTGGCCAGGCTGTGGCCGTCCTCATCGCGGGCTTTGACCAGTTTCCAGT
>Ga0209300_1000330_pt1 | contig 26678 bp, 30 predicted proteins | sample Shrwel_input2_RT_FD_187535 | JGI IMG/M metagenome (GOLD analysis project Ga0209300, IMG submission 187535) | Subsurface microbial communities from deep shales in Ohio, USA - Utica-3 well 1 S input2 RT (SPAdes) (version 2) ... | reverse complement strand
TCCACGCACCGAGAACGGCGTGGCGGTTTCGCGCGAAGCCGTGAAAACCCTGCACTTCCGCCTGCAAGGAGAACGCTGAGATGCCTCGTCTGCTGCTCGTGTTGATCCTTACCTTCGCCAGTGCCGCCCAGGCGGCGCAAAGCATTGCACCTGGTGTATACCGCGCTCTGCAAGAGGCGCAAAGCGCTCAGCAGAGGGGTGACTATGGCGCTGCGCGCAAGGCGCTGCGGGGCGCCGGGGCCAAGCCTGGCAGCATCGAGCAGGCCCTGGTCTGGCGCAGCCTTGGCTACCTGGCCTGGGCGCAGGGCGATACCGCCGACGCCGTGCGGTGGCTCGACAAGGCGCTGGTCAGCGGCAAGCTCGACGAGCAGACACTCGCCGCCGAACGCGCCAACCTGGCGCGCCTGTATCTCGCCGAAGGCGACTTCGCCCGCGTCGTCAGCCTGTTGAAGGGGGCGGACCAGCAGGATGCCGATATCCTGCGCATGCTCGTGCAGGCGTACCAGGGGCTCGGCCAGCATGCCAAGGCGCTGCCCCTGGCCGAACGTTATGTGGCGGCCAATCCGCGCGCCGAGGACGTCTGGCTGCAACTGCTGGTGGCCGGCAACGCCGAGCTCAAGCGCTACCCTGCGGCCGAGCGTTGGCAGCGCCAGCTGCTGTTGCGCCACCCAGACCAGCCGCGTAGCTGGCGCCAGTTGGCCGGGCTGCAGCAACTGGCCGGCGCCGACGAGCGGGCGTTGGCCACGCTGCGCACCGCCTACGCCAAGGGCCTGCGCTTCAGCGAGGCGGAGCTGGACAACCTGGTGCTGCTGGCCGCCGCAGCCGGTCAACCCTGGCAAGCCGCACGACTGCTGGACGGCATGCTCGACGCCGGTCTGTTGCAAGGAAGCGCGGCCCGCCGCGAGAGGCTGGCGCAGCTCTGGTGGCAGGCGCGCGAGCGCAGCACAGCGGCGGAACTGTACCGCGAGCTGGCGGCCCGGAGCGGCCAGGCGAAGCTGTGGATGAATCTGGCCCAGCTCGAACTCGAGCAGGCCCATTGGCAGGCCGGCCTTGAGGCGCTGCGCAAGGCTGAGCGTGCCGGGGCCGAGCGGCGCCAGGTGCGCGCCTGGCGTGAGTGGGCGGAGAGTGAGCTGAGCTTCGAGCGCGAGCGTCAGGTCGCCCGCACCAACTGAGCCACGCCCGCCGTTCAGGGCAGGTCGTAGGGAAAGATACGCTGCGCCTGCATGCTGTAGCCCGCTTCGGCCAGCTCGCTGCTGGCTGGCTCGACGCGCAACGGACCTTCGATCCAGAACGGTTGATAGAGTTGCTCTACCTTTACCCCTGGCTCGCTGGTGGCGTGGACGATCTGGTTCGGCGGCGGCGGCGGCACGTGAATGCAGGCGCCGAAATAAGGCACCAGCAGGAACTCCACGACGCGCTCCTGCTCACTGATTTCCAGCGGCACGATGTAACCCGGCAGACGCACCTCGAGGCCGTCCAGCGCCTGCACCACCGGCGCATTCGGGTGCTGTTGCGCCGCTGCGGGGCCATTCTCGGCGGCGAGTACATCGGCCAGTTGCGACAGGTCGTGCATTGCGGCCGGCGGGCCCGGAGGCGGCGCATCGGCCGGTACCAGTTCCGACCAACGTAGCTCGCGTATCTCGGCGGTCGCCCAGGATGACACCAGACACAGCAGCAGGATCGGCAGGGGGCTGTGCATGGCGTTCTCAAAGGCGAATGGACAGGCCGTCGACGAGCGACTGCCGGTACGCGCGCCAGGCGGGTACGCCGCCCATCAGCACGGCGGCGCACAGCACCGCGCCGAGCAGCCGCCATTCATGCTGGCCGGGCCAGCGCAGGGGAACGTACAGGCCGTAGTGCGCCTGCAGCGGTCCCTGCGCCCCCAGTATCGCCAGATAGAGCAGCGCAACGCCAAGCAGCATGCCGGCGACTGCCAGCAGCAGGGCTTCGGCGACCAACAGCCCGGCGATATGCCAGGGGCGCGCACCGACCGAGCGCAGGATGGCCATTTCCCGGCGGCGCTCGTTGAGGCTGGTGAGGATCGCCGTCAGCATACCGACCAGACCGATCAGCACGACGAACAGCGAAATGACCAGCAGCGCCTGCTCGGCGGTTCCCATCAGGCTCCACAATTCCTGCAGCGCTACCCCGGGCAGCACCGCCTGCAGCGGTTCGCTGTGGTAGCCGTTGATCTCGCGCTGCAGGCCGAAGGTGGCAAGGCGACTGTCCAGGCCAAGAAGAAACGCGGTGATTTGCCGGGGCTGCAGCGGCAGCTCGCGCGCCTGCGCGGCACTCAGTCGCGCCGCACCCTGGGCCGGTACGCCATGACGCCAGTCGGCATGCAGCGCTTCCATGCCCGCCAGGCTGATGTGCAGCGTGCGGTCGACCGGTGTGCCGGTGCGCTGGAGAATGCCGACCACCTCGAAGGGCTTGTCGTCGTGCTGAAGCAGGCTGATGCGGGCGACGCCGTGCGCAAGCACCAGCGAATCGCCGAGCCGGTAGTTCAATTGCTGGGCAACTTCCGCGCCGAGCACCACTTCGAAGGGGTCCGTGGCGAACGGCCGCCCTTCAGCCAGAGCCAGCGGCTGTTTGCGCCCGTAGCGGTAATGCTCGAAATAGGCCCGGTTGGTACCGAGTACCCGGTAGCCGCGGTGCGAATCGCCTAGCGAAAGCGGTATCGCCCAGCGCACCCGCGGGTGATTGGCGAAGTGCTCGAAGCTCTCCCAGCGGATGTTGTTGGTCGCGTTGCCGATGCGAAATACCGAGTAGAGCAGCAGGTTCACCGGACCGGAGCGCGCGCCGACCACCAGATCGGTCCCGCTGATGGTGCTGGCGAAGCTGGTGCGTGCCTCGGTGCGGATGCGCTCGACGGCCAGTAACAGGCACACCGAGAGCGCGATGGCCATGACCGTCAGCAGGGCGGTGAAGCGGCGGTTGTTCAGGCTCGCCAAGGCCAGGCGCAACAGATGCAAGCTCAACTCTCCGTGATCGGGCGGGCCCGGTTGAGTGCCGGCAGCGACAGGCTGCGGTCGAACAGGCCCGCCAGGCTGCGGTCGTGGCTGACGAACAGCAGGCTGGCGCCGGCTGCGCTGCATTCGTCGAACAGCAGGCGCAGAAAACTCTCGCGGCTGTCGGCATCGAGCGCCGAGGTCGGTTCATCGGCGATCACCAGTTCCGGCTGGCCGATCAGCGCACGAGCCGCGGCGACCCGTTGCTGCTGGCCGATAGAGAGCGAGTCGGCGCGGCGCTCGAGCAGCGACGGGGGCAGCCCGAGATGCTCGAGCAACCGGCTTGCGGCCTGCTCCGTACTGCCGTGTCGACCGCAGGCACGCTCCCTGCGCAGGCGCGAGAAGCCGCAGGGCAGGGTGACGTTGGCGCTTACCGAGAGGAACGGCAGGAGGTTGAACTGCTGGAAGATGAAGCCGGTGTGATCGACCCGCCAGCGGTCGCGGGCTGCGGCGCCGAGGCTGGCCAGGTCGCGGCCGAGCAGGCGGACGTGCCCGCGGTCGGGCATATGCACGCCACCGACCAGGCCCAGCAGCGTGCTCTTGCCGCTGCCCGAAGGGCCTTCGAGAAACACCCGTTCACCCTGGTGCAGGCTCAGCTGCGGGATATGCAGCAGCTCGGTTTGCCCGGGCCAGGCGAAATGCAGATCGTGGATCTCGAGGACGGGCGGAGCCATGGCGTGTTCGGCGGGCATCGTCAGAACTCGAGGGTCGCCGCGCGCAGGCCCAGCTCCGCAGCACGCTGACCGCCGGGGCCGATCAGCTGCACACGCACGCGTTCGAGCCCGGGATAGCCGGCGAACAGCGCGCTGAGGTCCAGTTGCGTCAGTTTAGTCGGCTCGCTGCACAGGAGTCTGTAGCGCGCGAGGATGTCGCTATGGCCGTTATCGTCGGCCGCCCGCGAGGTGCCCTCGCGCTTGTAGCCGGCGTGATTGCTGCCCAGCAGCGAGCTGTCGATCTCCTGCTCACTGACGGCGCAGCCTGCCTGTGCCGGTATGCCGAACAGCCTTTGCGGCTGTTGCAGATCGCCACTCACGGCGGCAATGCGCCGTTCGTCCGGCTCGCCGGCCGGTGAGTGCTCGAACCCCAGCAGATTGATCGCCGGGCTGCGCAGCTCCAGGTCCAGGCGCTCGCCTTCGAACGCCACATCGAGCTCGGCAACACCATGTTCATGGGCGTGCAGCGCGGCGTGGGTGGCCGCGGCATCGTGCTCGGCTTGTTCCTGGGTGTGCTCGTGCGCCTGGGCCAGTACCGGCAGCAGGACGAGGGTCGAAAAGGCGATGAGCTGGCGCATGAAGGGCTCCGGTAGGAAAGCGTCCGTTACGTTATAACAACTTTTGCTTGCGGCTGGCCAGATCTCCTGCGGCATGTGAGCATGAGACGTTTCGCGCTTGGAGGCGGTCATGATCAGGATCAGCGGAAAGATCGGCGATTGGCCGGTCGACCTTGCCATCGAACTCGACAACGAGGATTGGGCGAATCTGGCCGCGGGCTTCGTCGCGGCGCAGCCCGCGGCTGCGGAGCAGGGCGTCGCGCGGCGACCGCGAGAGGATGCGCTCTGGCAGACCGCCCAGGAGCGCCTGCGCCAGGCCGGCATTCTCGAGGGCCCGCAACTCTTCGAGGAGCTGCGCGTGCTGGCCGGCAGCGAGCAAGCGGCCAAGCGGCTGCTGGTCAGGCTGCGGCACAGCGAGCAGGTGCAGGTCGAGCATGGTGCCGACGCCCCGACCTATCGCTGGATCGGCTGAAGCAGCTCAGTAGAGCGCCTGATACAGCTTGCGGCGGTACTGGCCGACCAGCGGGTGATCGTTGCCGAGCAGGTCGAATACCTGTAGCAGCGTCTTGTGCGCCACGCCTTCGTTGAAACTGCGGTTGCGCACGAACAACCTGAGCAGGCCATCGAGGGCGGCTTCGTACTGCTGTCGGGCGAGTTGCTGTACGGCCAGTTGATAGGTGGCCTCGTCGTCGCCCGGGTCCTGCGCCAGGCGCGACTTGAGCGCCGCGGGCTCCGGCAGGTCGTTGGCCTGGCGCAGAAAGGTCAGCTGCGCACGGGCGCCGGCCAGCGCCTGCTTGTGCTCGTCGCCCTTGACTGCAGCGAGGACGGTTTCGGCCTCGCCCAGCTCGCCGCGCTCGGCCAGGCAGCGGGCATAGAGAATCAGCGCCTCGGCGTTCTCGTTGTCCTCGCCAAGCAACTGCTTGAGCGTGTTTTCCGCATCGCCGATGCGGCCTTCGGCGAACAGCTCCCTGGCGCTTTGCAGCAGGTCGGCCTCTGGCGCCGGTGGCAGCTGCACGTGCGGTTCGAGCATCGCGCGGATCGCTGATTCGGGTTGCGCCCCGGCGAAGCCGTCGACCGGCTGGCCGTCCTTGAACAGCACCACCGTCGGCAGGCTGCGGATGCCGAAGCGCATCACCACGTCCTGCTCGATGTCGCAGTTGACCTTGGCCAGCAGCAGCTCGCCGGCATACTCCTCGGTGATCTTCGCCAGCAGCGGCATCAGCGCCTTGCACGGCGCGCACCACTCGGCCCAGAAGTCCACCAGCACCGGTTTGTGAAAGGAGTTTTCCAGCACCAGCTGCTCGAAGTTGGCGCTGGTGACATCGAAGATGAAGGGACTCTGGCTCATCGGAATCTCGTCGAGGGCGGGCAGGGAAAAGGCTGCAGGATGACATGGGGGCGCCGACGGCGCCATGCAAGTACTCGCGTCTTCGCGGGCGCTGGGCTAAGGTTGCGCCGGCCCGGCGCTGCCGGGCCACACAACCTTTCCTAGACCGGTGCGGCGATTGCAGTCGCGCGTCAAAAGGAGCTTCAAATGTCCTCGCTCTCCGCTTTTCGGGAGCGCTACCTCGTGCGTTTCTGGTCGCCGCTGCCGGCACTGGTCGCACTCGGGGTCGCCTCTGCCTATTACTTTGCAATCACGGGAACCTTCTGGGCCGTTACCGGCGAGTTCACCCGCTGGGGCGGCCATGTGCTGGCCTGGTTCGGTGCCCAGCCCGAGCAGTGGAGCTATTTCAAGCTGCTTGGCCTGAACGGCACGCCGCTCGATCGGGTCGACGGGGTGATGATCATCGGCATGCTGCTCGGTGCGTTGTGCACCGCGCTGTGGGCCAACAACGTCAGCCTGCGCTGGCCGACCAGCCGGCGGCGCCTGCTGCAGGGGCTGGTCGGCGGCATCATCGCCGGCTTCGGTGCGCGCCTGGCGATGGGCTGCAACCTGGCGGCGTTCTTCACCGGCATTCCGATGTTTTCCCTGCATGCCTGGGCCTTCATGCTCGCCACTGTGGCCGGCGCCTGGGTCGGCGTGAAGATCTGCCTGCTGCCCTGGCTGCGCACGCCGCTGCGGGTCGGTACTCAGGCCAGTGCGCTGTTTGCCGACCCTGAAGCGACCCGCCGGCGTGCCGGCCTGCAGGCGCGTATCGGTGTTGGCGTTGCGCTGGTGGCGGTGGCCTTTGCCGCCTGGCGTTTCGACGCCTCGCTGGTGCTGGGCATGGCGGTGCTGTTCGGGCTGCTGTTCGGCGGGCTGATCGAGCGTGCGCAGATCTGTTTCACCAGTGCCGCGCGCGACCTCTGGACCACCGGCCGCACCCGCGCGGCGTACGGCATCCTGCTCGGCATGGCCGTGGCGTGCGTCGGTACCTTCGGCGCCATTGCGCTGGGGGCGAGCCCGAAGATCTTCTGGATGGGCCCGAACGCGATCATCGGCGGCGTGCTGTTCGGCATTGGCATCGTGGTCGCCGGCGGCTGCGAAACCGGCTGGATGTACCGCGCGATGGAAGGCCAGGTGCACTTCTGGGTGGTCGGCGTCGGCAACGTCATCGGCGGCACCCTCGTCGCGGTGTACTGGGACGCACTTGGCAGCACCCTGGCGCTGCCCTATCCGAAGGTCAACCTGCTCGAGCGCTTCGGCCCCACCAGCGGGTTGATGCTGACGTTCGCCGGGCTTGCCGTGGCCATGCTGCTGGTACACCTCAACGCCAAACGATTCCAACCGAAAAGGAGCTCGCTCGATGAGCCAGGTACCCGATCTCTCGCTTGACCTGCGAGGCGAACACTGCCCGTACAACGCGATTGCCACGCTCGAAACCCTCGAGACGATGAAGCCGGGGCAGTTGCTCGAAGTGGTGACCGACTGCTCGCAATCGGTCAACGGCATCCCCGAGGACACCCGCGCCAAGGGCTACGACTGCCTCGCGGTGGAGCAGCATGGTTCGCTGTTCCGTTTCCTGATTCGCGTACCCGTCTGAGTTCGCTCAGCTCGCGGCGGCCGCTGTGCTCCGGCGCAGCGGCCAGTGCCGCAACGGCCGATAACGCACGCCGCCTTCCTCCTGCTCCGACACATACAACGCAAAGGACTCGACCGGCCAGGCGAATGTCGGGGTCGTAGCGTGCCGGCGCTCGCCTGCCTGGCGCATCAATGTCAGATGCGGCAGGAAGGGGCGGTCGTCCACCGGCAGCCCGCGTTCGGCCAGGCCGGCGCGCAGCAGCGCGACAAGGTCGCCAAGCGCGCGCGGCGGCTGCTCTGGCGCCAGGCAAGTGAACCCCTTGCCGAGGCTGATCAGCCGATCCAGGCGCAGCTCGAAGGCCTCGGCATGGATCGACTCGCCCAGGCGCGCGATCTCGGCCAGTGCGTCGGCCGGTTGCGCGCCGAGAAACGCCAGCGTCAGGTGCAGGTTCGCCAGCGGTACGGCGCGCCCGTCCAGGCCCTGCTCGTCGCGCCAGCGGCCGATGGCCTGTGCCTGGTCGGCCGGGCAGGGCAGGGCGAAGAACAGCCGCAGCGGGTCGTTCATGCTGCCGCCTCTGCGCGGCGGGCGTGGTAGAGGCTGACCCGGCGGAATTCCGCCGGTTCGGCGAGGTCCGGCCAGGTGCAGGCTTCGAGCATGCCAAGGCGCTGGTACAGCGGGTGGGCGAAGTCGCGCACCCGCGAGTCGGCCACCAGCGCCTCGCGACCGCGGCTGAGAAACTGGTCGAGCAGCGGCAGGTTGGCGCGGTCGTAGAGCACGTCGGCGACGATGATCAGGTCGAAGCGATCGGCTTCGGCGAAGAAGTCCGCCGAGTAGCTCAGCTGAACCTCGTTCAGCGCGGCATTGGCGCGGCAGGCCGCCAGCGCCAGCGGATCGAGGTCGCAGGCCACCACTTCGGCCGCACCCGCCTTGGCCGCGGCGATTGCGGCGACGCCCGAACCGGCGCCGAAGTCCAGCACACGCCGGCCACGCACCCATTCGGGATGCTCGGCCAGCCACTGCGCCAGGACCAGGCCGCTGGCCCAGCAGAAACACCAGTAGGGTGGCTCCTCGAGGATGCGCCGGGTTTCGTCTGGGCTGAAGGCGCGATCCATGTTCGCCGCATCGATCAGCCACAGCCGCAGATCGGTGCCTGGTAGCGTCTCGGCGGCCAGGCGTGCATCGCCGAGCAGGGCGGCCAGCGCCTGTTGCAGCTCGCGCGGCGGGGTCATGGCGCCGGCACCGGGCGCAGATCGCCGAGCGCCTGGCTGCCGGCGCTTTCGATGGGGATCGCCGGCAGGCGCATGATCAGTTGGCCCGCGCGGGTCACGCGGCCGCGCAGCTCGACCGTGCGTCCGGCCGGAAAGGCCTCGGGGTTGAACTGCAGGGCGAACGGCAGCGGCTCGCCCTGGCCTTGCAGCTGTAGCGAGCTGAGCAGGCGGTCGGGCTGGTCGCGGCGGTCGACTTCCAGCAGGGCCAGTTCGACCTGGCTGCCGGCCGGAACGCCGATCAGTCGGCCCTGCAGCTGGTTGAGGATGTCCGACTGCTGCACCGGCAGCTCGACCGGCTGCACCGGCGCCTCGCTCGGCTGGCTGCTGCAGCCGGCAACGGCAAGCAGGACGGCGCTGAAAAGGATGGGACGAAACGGCACGAAGGCTCCTCCGGCGGGGCAGTGGCAGGGCATACGGCATGGTACTGCGCCCTCGTTTGTCTTGCCTGGGCGATGCGCTACCATGGCGCTCCTCACACTCTGACCACGAATGTCACCATGCATTGTCCCTTCTGCAGCGCGCATGACACCAAGGTCATCGACTCCCGTCTGGTGGCCGAAGGCGACCAGGTCCGTCGGCGCCGCGAATGCCTGGCCTGCGGCGAGCGCTTTACTACCTTTGAAACCGCCGAACTGGTGATGCCGCGTCTGATCAAGTCCGATGGCAGCCGCCAGCCGTTCGACGAGGACAAGCTGCGCGCCGGCATGCAGCGTGCGCTGGAGAAACGCCCGGTGAGCGTCGAGCGCCTCGAGGCCGCGATCGGCCACATCAAGCACCAGCTACGCGCCACCGGCGAGCGCGAGGTCAAGTCGCGCGTGCTCGGCGAGCTGGTGATGGCCGAGCTGCAGAAGCTCGACGAGGTCGCCTACATCCGCTTCGCCTCGGTCTACCGCCGCTTCCAGGACCTCAACGAGTTCCGCGAGGAGATCGAGCGGCTGTCCTCGCGCGATCCGGGCAAGGCCTGATGCTGCCCGATCAGGCCTGGATGGCCCGCGCGCTGCAGCTGGCGCGCCAGGGCCTGTATTCCACCCACCCGAACCCACGGGTCGGCTGCGTGATCGTCAAGGACGGCCAGCTGGTCGGCGAGGGCTGGCACCTACGCGCCGGCGAGCCGCACGCCGAGGTGCACGCCCTGCGCCAGGCCGGCGAGCAGGCCCGCGGCGCCACCGCCTACGTCACCCTGGAACCCTGCAGCCATCACGGGCGCACGCCGCCCTGCGCCGAGGCGCTGGTCGCCGCCGGCGTCGGTCGCGTGGTGGCGGCCATGCAGGACCCCAATCCGCAGGTCGCCGGGCGCGGCCTGGCGCTGCTGCGCAGCGTCGGCATCGAGGTCGCCAGCGGGGTGCTGGAGGACGAGGCGCGCGAACTCAACCGCGGCTTCATCAAACGCATGGAAAGCGTCCTGCCGTTCGTCAGCGCCAAGCTGGCGATGAGCCTGGACGGGCGCACCGCGATGGCCAGCGGCGAGAGCCAGTGGATCACCGGGCCGGCGGCCCGCGCCGAGGTGCAGCGCCTGCGCGCCCGCGCCAGCGTGGTGCTGACCGGCGCCGATACCGTGCTGATGGACAACGCGCGGCTGACCGTGCGCGGCGCCGAGCTGGGGCTGGATGAGGCGCAGACGGCGCTGGCACTGTCCCGCCCGCCGCTGCGGGTGCTGGTCGATGGGCGCGGGCGGGTGCCGCTGGGCGCGCCGTTCTTCCAGGCCGGGCCGGCGCTGGTGGCTGCCGCCGCTTCGGTCGACGCCGCGCCCTACCGCGCTGCCGGCCACGAGCTGCTGACGCTTGGCGAGGGGCGCGTCGATCTCGCGGCCCTGCTTGGCGAGCTGGCCGCGCGAGGCGCCAACGAGGTGCTGGTCGAGGCCGGCCCGCGCCTGGTCGGCGCCTTCGCCGCGCAGGGCCTGATCGACGAATACCAGCTGTTCGTCGCCGCCAAGTTCCTCGGTTCTTCGGCGCGGCCGCTGCTCGAGTTGCCGCTCGAGCGCATGAGCGAGGCGCGCGAACTCTGCATTCGCGATATTCGCGCGGTAGGCGGGGACTGGAAGATCGTCGCAACGCCGAAGTAGAGGGCGCCGCGCCAGGCCGGGTGACCGCGCGGGACACCGAATCGCTGCGTTTGGCTGCACCTTGTGCGCATTTGTGATAAAAACTCGCCCGGGCCGCGAGGCCCGACGTTCTCAGGGCGGGGCGAAATTCCCCACCGGCGGTGATGGCGCAAGCCCAGCCCGCGAGCGCTCGCCGCCTGGTCGGCGAGGTCAGCAGATCCGGTGCGATTCCGGAGCCGACGGTCATAGTCCGGATGAGAGAGAGCGGGATATTCAGGCGGCGCCGTTCGGCGGCGGGCCAGTCCCTGCGATCTGCATTGCCCTGTTTTTCACAAACAGGAGTTCACTGAATGCATTCGTTCCTCGGCCTCGACAGGGAGGCCACATGTTCACCGGAATAATCGAAGCGATCGGCAGCATCCGCGCGATGACGCCCAAGGGCGGCGACGTGCGCGTCTATGTATCCACCGGCAAGCTCGACCTGGCTGACGTCAAGCTCGGCGACAGCATCGCGGTCAACGGCGTCTGCCTGACCGCAGTGGAGCTGCCCGGCGACGGCTTCTGGGCCGATGTCAGCCGCGAGACCTTGGCGCGCACCGCCTTCGTCGACCTCAAGACCGGCAGCCGGGTCAACCTGGAAAAGGCCCTGACGCCTACCAGCCGCCTCGGCGGGCATCTGGTCAGCGGCCATGTCGATGGCGTCGGCGAGATCGTCGCCCGCGAGGATAACGCCCGCGCCGTGCAGTTCCGCATCCGTGCCCCGCGCGAGCTGGCCCGCTACATCGCGCTCAAGGGCTCGATCACCGTCGATGGCACCAGCCTCACGGTCAACGCGGTCAATGGCGCCGAATTCGAGCTGACCATCGTGCCGCACACCCTGGCCGAGACGATCATGGCCGACTATCGGCCGGGCCGTCGGGTCAACCTCGAAGTGGACCTGCTGGCGCGCTACCTGGAGCGCCTGCTGCTGGGCGACAAGGCCGCCGAGCCGAGCTCGAACGGCATCAGCGAAGCCTTCCTCGCCGAACACGGCTACCTGAACAAGTGAGACTGCCAGCATGGCCCTGAATACCGCAGAAGAACTGATCGAAGACATCCGCGCCGGCAAGATGGTCATCCTCATGGATGACGAGGACCGCGAGAACGAGGGCGACATCATCATCGCCTCCGAATGCGTGACCGCCGAGCACATCAACTTCATGGCCAAGCACGCGCGCGGCCTGATCTGCATGCCCATGAGCCGTCAGCGCTGCGAGCTGCTCAAGTTGCCGCTGATGGCACCGCGCAACGGCTCGGGCTTCGGCACCAAGTTCACCGTGTCGATCGAAGCCGCCGAGGGCGTGACCACCGGCATTTCCGCCGCCGACCGCGCGCGCACCGTACAGGCTGCGGTGGCGAAGAACGCCAAGGCCGAAGACATCGTCAGCCCCGGGCACATCTTTCCGCTGATGGCGCAGCCCGGCGGTGTGCTCGCCCGTGCCGGCCACACCGAGGCCGCCTGCGACCTGGCGCGCATGGCCGGCTTCGAGCCGAGCGGGGTGATCTGCGAGATCATGAACGACGACGGCACCATGGCCCGGCGCCCGGAGCTCGAGGTGTTCGCCGCCGAGCATGACCTGAAGATTGGCACCATCGCCGACCTGATCCACTACCGTCTGCTGCACGAGCGCACCGTCGAGCGCGTTTCCGAGCAGCCGCTGGACAGCGAACTCGGCCAGTTCAACCTGGTGACCTACCGCGACTCGGTCGAAGGCGACGTGCACATGGCGCTGACCCTGGGGGCGATCCAGCCCGAGCAGCCGACCCTGGTGCGCGTGCACAACATGGACCCGCTGCGCGACCTGCTGATGGTCCGCCAGCCGGGGCGCTGGAGCCTGCGCGCGGCCATGGCCCAGGTCGCCGAGGCCGGCGCCGGCGTGGTGCTGCTGCTCGGCCATCAGCCCGGCGGCGAGCAGATCCTCGCCAACCTGCGCGAGGAACCGAAGACGCCGAGCACCTACAGCACCGTCGGCGCCGGCTCGCAGATCCTGCGTGATCTGGGCGTGCGCAAGATGCGCCTGATGAGCTCGCCAATGAAGTTCAATGCGATATCCGGCTTCGACCTGGAAGTTGTAGAATACGTCCCGGCCGAATAATCCAAGGCGCCGCGCAGACCGCGGCGCCTTTCGTTCTTTAAGAGATGAGAATTCACCCATGCCCCTGAAGACCATCGAAGGTACCTTCATCGCCCCGCAAGGCAAGTACGCCCTGGTAGTGGGCCGCTTCAACAGCTTCGTCGTCGAGAGCCTGGTCAGCGGCGCGGTCGATGCGCTGGTGCGCCACGGCGTTCGCGAGGACGACATCACGCTGATCCGCGCCCCGGGCGCCTTCGAGATTCCACTGGTTGCACAAAAGGTCGCCCAGCAGGGTGAATACGACGCCATCGTCGCGCTTGGCGCGGTAATCCGTGGCGGCACGCCGCACTTCGAATATGTCGCCGGCGAGTGCACCAAGGGCCTGGCACAGGTATCCATGGAATTCGGTGTGCCGGTTGCCTTCGGCGTGCTGACCGTCGACTCCATCGAGCAGGCCATCGAGCGTTCCGGCACCAAGGCCGGCAACAAGGGCACCGAAGCCGCACTCTCCGCACTGGAAATGGTGAGCCTGCTCGCGCAGCTGGAGGCCAAGTGAGTCTGAACCGCGACGACAGCCAGGACGCCCCGCAGCCCAAGGCCAAGGGTAAGATCGCGACCCGCCGGGTCGCGCGCAGCCTGGCGATGCAGGCGCTGTACCAGTGGCACATGGCCGGCCAGAGCCTCAACGAGATCGAAGCGCAGTTTCGCGTCGACAACGATTTCAGCGGTGTCGACGGCGCCTACTTCCATGAGCTGCTCAACGGTGTGGCGCGCAACAAGGGCGATGTCGATCAGGCGATTACCCCGCACCTGGACCGCGCCCTCGACGAGCTGGACCCGGTGGAACTGGCGATCCTGCGCCTGTGCACCTACGAGCTGATGAAGCGCATCGACGTGCCCTACCGCGTGGTGATCAACGAGGGCATCGAGCTGGCCAAGACCTTCGGCGCCACCGACGGGCACAAGTTCGTCAACGGCGTGCTGGACAAGCTGGCGCCGTCCCTGCGCAGTGCCGAAGTGCGCAGCCAGAAGCGCTGAGGCCCGCGCCTTGCTGGGTGAGTTCGAGCTGATCCGCCATTACTTCGCCGCCGCGGCCTGTGCCAGGTCCGGCGGCGAAGTCGTGCTTGGCATCGGCGATGACTGCGCCCTGCTCCAGTTGCCCCCTGGCGAGCAGCTGGCGGTGTCTACCGATACGCTGGTCGCCGGCGTGCATTTTCCCGACGGCTGCGACCCCTTCCTGCTCGGCCAGCGCGCCCTGGCGGTGGCCACCAGCGATCTGGCGGCGATGGCCGCTGCGCCCATCGGCTTCACCCTCGCATTGACCTTGCCGTCGGCCGATCCGCTCTGGCTCGGCGAGTTCGCCCGCGGCCTCGACGAGATGGCACTGGCCTGCAGCATGCGTCTGCTTGGCGGGGACACCACCTGCGGGCCGTTGTGCCTGACGGTCACCGTGTTCGGTCGCGTCCCCGCGGGGCAGGCCCTGACCCGGCACGGTGCACGGCCGGGCGATCTGCTCTGCGTCGGCGGTGTGCTCGGCGAGGGCGCGGCGGCCTTGCCGCTGGTGCTCGGCGAGCAAAAGGCCGAGCCGGCCGTGGCCGAGCACTTGCTGGCGCGCTACTGGTCGCCCGAGCCGCAGCTGGCCCTCGGCGAGGCGCTGCGCGGCAGGGCGAGTGCGGCGCTGGACATCTCGGACGGCCTGCTTGCCGACTGTGGCCACATCGCCCGCGCCTCGGGCGTGCGGCTGGTCGTCGAGCAATCGCGCCTGCCGCTGTCGCCGGCCGCGGTGGCACTGCTCGGCACGGCAGAGGCCGAGCGCTGTGCGCTGGCCGGCGGCGACGACTACCTGTTGGCGTTCACCCTGCCGCCCGCCGAGTTGCCCGCTTTGCTCGAAGCCGGCTGGCCGCTGTGGCCGATCGGCCGGGTCGAGGCGGGACAGGGCGTGGCTCTGGTCGATACCGCGGGTGATGAAATCCGCGTCACCGCGCATGGCTACACCCATTTCGGCTGAGTTCCGGCAGGCCGATCCGTACATAGAAAAGGACCGAGTCTTGAGCGAAATACACCAGGCCACCAGCGACGAAGTGCGCCCCGCGATATGGCGCAACCCCTGGCAGAACCTGGCCTTCGGCTTCGGTTCCGGGCTGATGCCCAAGGCTCCTGGCACCTGGGGCTCGCTGGTGGCGCTGCTGTTCGTGCCGCTCTGGCAACTGCTGCCCGGCTGGGCGTACGCGGTGCTGCTGGCGGCGGGCCTGGTGTTCGGCGTCTGGCTGTGCGGCAAGGTGGCGCGGGACCTGGGTGTGCACGACCACGAGGGCATCGTCTGGGACGAGTTCGTCGGTATCTGGATCACCTTCTGGCTGGTGCCGGCCGGCTGGCACTGGCTGCTCGCCGGCTTCGTGCTGTTCCGCGTGATGGACATCCTCAAGCCCTGGCCGATCAGCTGGGTCGACCGCCATGTCGATGGCGGGTTGGGCATCATGCTCGACGACATCCTTGCCGGGGTGGCGGCCTGGGCGGTGCTGCAGGGGCTGATCGTCGCGCTGGGCTGATGATTGTGCGGCAGGTCGCGGCAGGGTAACTCTGCCTGACGGAAGATCGTGCCCCTGTTCCGACCGTGAGATGGATGACCATGCGCCGCGCCAACCTGCTGTTCGCCTGCCTGCTTTCACTGCTGCCTCCGGTTGCCCAGAGTGCCTCGAGCGTGCAGGTGGTCGGGTTGTTTCCCAATGCCGCAGTGCTCAATGTCGATGGCCAGCGCAAGCTGGTGCGCGTTGGCGGGCGAGGTCCCGGCGGCGTCGAGGTGGTCAGCGCCGATGCCCGTGGCGCGGTGCTTCGGGTCGACGGCGTCGAGCGTCGCTACGAGCTCAGCCGTGAGTATTCCGGTGGCTATGCTGCGCCGGCACGCACGCAGCTGAGTGTGGCCAAGGGGCTCGGTGGCCACTACTGGGTGGCCGGTTCGATCGACGGCCAGCCGGTGCAGTTTCTCGTCGACACCGGCGCGACGTCCGTGGCGATCAACGAGAACCAGGCGCGCCGGCTGGGCATCGATCACCGGGTCGACGGCAAGCCGATGGTGGTGAGCACGGCGAGCGGCACGGCAAAGGCCTGGCGGGTCCATCTGAACCGGGTCAAGGTTGGCGCCATCGAGGTGCTTGGCGTCGAAGCGGTGGTGGTGCAGGGGGATGCGCCGACCGATGCGCTGCTGGGCATGAGTTTCCTCAATCGGGTCAGCTGGCGCGAGGAGCAGGGCATGCTCATGCTGGAATCGAAGCTGTAGGACGAGGCTCTGCGATCGACCGGCTGAATGCCCCGAACAGCATTCGGCCTACGCTCTGCCGCAGCGAGTTGATGTTACAATATCCGCTTTTCCGTCTCTGGGGTTCCGCCCGTGTCTGTCGTTTTCGTCGCTGCCTCCAAACTGCCGACGCCGTTCGGCGTGTTCACCATGCATGGATTTCTCGACCAGGATACGGGCAAGGAGCATGTTGCGCTGACGATGGGCGATGTGGCGGACGGCGAGCCGGTGCTGGGCCGTCTGCATTCCGAATGCCTGACCGGTGACGCGCTGTTCAGCCTGCGCTGCGACTGTGGTGCACAGCTGGAGGCCGCGCTGCAGGCCATCGCGGCCGAAGGGCGCGGCGTGCTGCTCTACCTGCGGCAGGAGGGCCGTGGCATCGGCCTGCTGAACAAGATCCGCGCCTATGAGCTGCAGGATGGCGGCGCCGATACGGTGGAGGCCAACGAGCGTCTGGGCTTTGCGCCCGACATGCGCGACTACGCCATCTGCCTGCCGATGCTCGAGCACCTGGGCATCCGCGAGATCAAGCTGATGACCAACAACCCGCGCAAGATGAAGGCCTTGCAGGGCTTCGGCATCCGCATTGCCGAGCGCAAGCCGTTGCAGATCGCGCACAACCCCTACAACCGCAAGTACCTGGCGACCAAGGCCGGCAAGCTTGGGCACCTGCTCGGCGAGATCCACCAGGGCGAAGCCGAGCAATCATGACGCGCGCGCAATGGCGCCGCCGGCTGGTGCGCGATGGCTGGCTGCACATCGTGCTGCTGGTCGTGCCGGTGCTGCTGCTCGGTCGCCTGCCGCCGCTGGCCGAGCAGGGCGCGCTGGTGTCGTTCGCACTCGGACTGGTCGGGCTGTTTCCCAGCCTGGGTCGCTTTACCGCCTTCAAGCACCAGCTGATCGCTACCGAGCAGGCGCTGGGCAGCGATCTCGAGGCCCAGGCCTGGGCGGCTTTGCGCCGTGTTCGCCGCCGCGGCCTGCTGGTGGCATCGTTGCCGGGCTGGTCTGCCGCGCTCGGCGCGCTCTGCGGACTGGAGCCCATCGCGCGGTTGCTGCTGGTCGGTGCCAGCCTGGTGCTGTTCCTGCTCTACCGCATTCCGCGCCAGCTCGCGTGAGGCGTCAGCGACCGTAGCTTTCGCTCTTGAACGGCACCTCGGCCACGCCGCGCCGCTGGTTGATCACCAGTGTCAGGGTAAAGCAGAAGTTGCACATCAGGTTGAGCAGCCGCGGCAGCAGCATGGGCACTTCGCGCCCCTCTTCATCGACCCGCACCAGCGCGCGGATGGCTTTTTTCGCCGCCGAGCGCGCCAGATGCAGCTGCGGCACCGGCGCCGCGCCGCGCGGCAGGACGAAGCCGGTGAGCCGTTCGGCGACCTCGGCACGATAGTGCGCGAGCCGCTGCGTCAGCCAGGCAATGTGCGTTTCGTCGATCGCCAGCCGCCCGCGCACCGAGCCGTTGAGGTGGAAGGCCAGCGGCTGCAGCTGCTCGAGGTCGGCACGCAGGTCGACCATCTCGTCCGGCAGGTCTGCCAGCACCGCCCCGATGTGCCCGCACAGCTCGTCGGTGATGACCTCGTAATCGCACAGGTAAGCGGTTTCGTAGATGAACGGATAGCAGAGTTCATCGAGGTTCTTGCCGGGTTTCAGCGCCATGGGCTTCACCTCAGGGAGACGATGGGAGGGTGAACGTCGAGGTCGACCTTGACCTCGACGCCAAAGACCGCCTGCAGGTTGGCCTCGGTCAGTACCTCGGCGGGCGTGCCGGCGGCCTGCACGCGCCCGCCGTGGAGCAGGCAGAGGCGATCGCAGTAGCGCGCGGCCAACGCCAGGTCGTGCAGGGCGACGATCACTCCGCGCTCGCCGGCGGCGTATTCGCGCAGCAGTTGCATGACGTTGCGCTGATGGAGCAGGTCGAGGCTGGCGATCGGCTCGTCGGCCAGCAGCAGGTGAGGCTCGCCCGCCAGCACCCGAGCCAGCCAGACGCGCGCCTGCTCGCCGCCGGAAAGGTGGTCGACGCGCTCGCCGAGCCAGGCACCGATGCCGGTCTGCTCGATGGCCCGGCCGATGGCCGCGGCGTCCCTGTCGTGCCAGGGCAGCCGGCCAAGCGCCACCACGTCGCTTACGCTCAGCGCCCAGGCGCTCTGGCAGGCCTGAGGCAGCAGGCCGATCCGCCTGGCCCGGGTGCTGGCGGGCAGCTGTCGCGCGTCACGGCCTTCGAGTGCGACCTGCCCGGCATGGGTCTGGATGCCCGCCAGGCATTGCAGAACGGTCGATTTTCCCGAGCCGTTGGGGCCGATCAGGCCGAGCATCTGCCCAGGCGCCAGCGTCAGGTCGATGCCATGCAGGCGGCCGGGCACCGCCAGCTGTCTCGCGGCGATCAGCTCCATCGGTTGCGCTCCTTCCAGACCAGCCAGACGAACAGCGGTGTACCGAGCAGCGCGGTCAGCACGCCGAGCTTGAGCTCCCGGCCGGGTGGCAGCAGGCGCACGCCGATGTCAGCCAGGCAGACCAGCGTGGCGCCGGCCAGGGCTGCCGGCAGCAGCACTCGCTCCGGACGGTGGCGAACCAGCGGCCGCACCAGGTGTGGCACCAGCAGACCGACAAAACCGATGGCACCGGCTACCGCGACCGAGCTGCCGACCAGCAGGGCGACGCCGAGCACGATCAGGCGGCTGCCACGGCGCACGTTCAGGCCCATGCTCTCGGCCACCTGCTCGCCCAGACTGAGGCCGCTGAGCAGCCGTCGCTGGCTGAAGATCAGAGCGGCACCGGCCAGCAGCGCCGGGCCCAGCAGCGCCAGATGGTCGAGACCGCGCTCGGACACCGAGCCCAGCAGCCAGAACACCAGTTCCTGCATGGCGTAGGGGTTGGGAGCAAAGTTGAGCACGGTTGCCAGTGCGGCACCGGCAAGGGTGGAGATTGCCAGCCCCGCCATGATGACCATCGCAGGCCGGGCCCCGCCGGCCAGCGCCAGCATCAGCAACAGGGCCGCCAGTGCCCCGGCAAGGCCCGCCACGGCCGGGGCGGCGCTACCCAGCTGCGGCAGCAGGCCGAAGTAGAACACCGCAGCCGCGCCGAGTGCCGCGCCCTGGCTGGCGCCTGTCAGCGCCGGATCGGCTAGCGGATTGCGCAACAGCCCCTGCAAGGCGGCACCGCTCAGGCCGAGCGCAGCGCCAACGCCCAGGGCCAGCAGTGTGCGCGGCAGACGGATGTCGCCAATGACGATCGCACCGAGGCTGGCCTTGCCGGCCAGCCAGTCGCCGAGGCCGCCGAGCACCGGCACCGAGGTGGAGCCGAGGCTGAGCGAGAGCAGCGCGCTGGCGGCCAGCAGCAGCGCGAGCGCGGGGGTGACTAATCGAGCCATTGGTTGAGCTGTCCTATCAGATCCCACATCCAGGGCCCGGGGCACTGCCAGCGCCAGTAGTCGGTGCTCAGCCAGGCCTTGGGCGCAATGGCCCGGCGCAGCGCAGGATGTTGGGCGAAGCTGTTGGCCAGTGCCCGCTCGGGGGCGGCGGCGAACAGGATGGCATCCGGCGGGTCGGCCACTATGGCCTCCAGATCGAGGCGGACGTGGCCGGACTGCCCGAGGTAGTTGCGCCAGCCGGCCTGTTCGATCAGCTGGTGCTCGAAGGTATCGCGCCCGGTGCCGATGCCGTTGGCACCGAGCAGCAGCAGGCGTGGTGCATCCGGCTCCGGCTGATGCGGCGCCGGGGGCGCCGTGGCGCGGTCCGGGTCCTGGCCGAGCAGTTCGAGTAGGCGACGCTCGTAGCCCTCGATTTCGGCCAGGGTGGTCGGCAGTGGAATGACTTCGACGCGTATGCCGAGCGCGCGCAGACGCTCGCGCAGGAGCAGGGCACTGTACTGGCCGACCAGCACCAGGTCCGGTCGCAATTCGACGAGGCGCTCCAGCGAGCCGTCATGCTCGGGCCAGTCACCGTCGAAAGCCGGCAACCGATAGCGCCGATGCATCGGCGAGAGTGCAGCGACCTGCGCGGGCCTGGCGTAGTGCGCCAGCGCCCAGTCCATGCACAGGTCCAGCGAGACGACCCGAGAAGGGGCCGCTTGCGCGGCCAGCGGGGCCAGCAGCGCGCCGAGCAGACAGCAAGCGTATTTCAGATCGCGCAGCACACGGCGAGCCCCGGTATCGACAGAGGCGGGAGCGTACCACTCCCGCTACGAGAAGAGTGGGCTACAGACATCCCACGTTTTTTAGAGAGCGGGAGACCAAGTCATGCCGAGCATGACGCTGAAAGGAGCTTCTTGGTATCCGTATTGTTCGCCGTCGTAGGTGTACAGCAGGCGGCTGTAGTCCTTGTCCAGCAGGTTGGCGAGTTTCAAATCAAAGCTAAGCTCGTCGCTGGCTTGCCAGCTGCTACGCAGGTCAAATACGCCGTGACCGGCGATTTCGGTGTTGTTTGCACTATCGCCATAGCTGCTGCTGACCGCACGCCAACTGGCGCCAACCGCTATTCGCCCGAAGTTGCGATCAATATCTAGGCTAAGAGTGCGCTTAGCGCGGTTCTGTAGGGTATGCCCGGTATCCCGGTTGCGTGGGTCTATAACGCTTAGCCCTAAGGTGCTCTGCCAGCCGAGGAGCTCCTGATGAAGGCTAGCCTCGAAGCCATTGATACGTGCGCGCTCAACGTTGTTCATAGTGCCTAAAAATGTCACTGGATCGCTTACGTAGGTGATGAGATTTCGGAAATCGGTGCGATATACAGAAGCCTCTATTCGAGTATCTGCGCTGATTTGACCGCGCCATTGCAGCTCGTAGCTACGTGACTTCTCCGGTGCGAGATCCGGATTCCCGACGTACCAAGCCTCGGCTGGCCAGTACAGGTCGGCGAAGGTGGGGACTCGGAAGCCTTCTGCGTAGGAGAGGATAATTTGATGATCTTTGTTAAGCGGCAGCGTCAGTGCGCCGTTGAAGGTATTCTCAGTACCGAACTGTTCGTTTTTGTCATGCCGCATACCCACTTCCGTGGAGAAGCCTTGCCCCTGGTAGCTATGTTGGACGAAAAGGGCGTGGTTCTTTCGGCTTGACTCGGTGAAGGAGTTACTGCTTCGAACTTTATCGTTCACATACTCGGCACCTAGGCGCAGCCGTTGGGTTTCGGTTAGATCCAATGTGTTGAGCCAAGTCACCGAATCGCGGTATGTGTTATTGACCGAGCGAGTTGTAGACCATTTCTCACGGTTTTCTTGCTTGTCCTCGCTGTGCCCCAGCTCGACGCGGCTGGTCCAATTCTCGTGCAGTTGCCCTTCCAAGAAGGCGCTTGTAGAGCTGACTGCAAAGTGATCGTACGGCAGTCGTCCCGGCGCTCCGGCGAATGAGTCGTCGATTTCTGTCTTGCCTCGTTGATCAAGTACATTCAAGCCAAGTTGCAGTCGGTCACTCAGGCGGTGGCTGATGCTTGCTGCCATCGAGCGGTTTCGGTACGCATCGTCGTCGCGGTCTGCTGGGGTTGACGTCCGGGTACGGTCGAATCCTTCGGTTTCCTCCAGTGCCGCGCTGAGATTGAACCGGGTTCGATCATCGCCGCCCGATAGACCGAGGCTTCGCTCCCAGGTGTTATTGCTGCCTCCAGCAACTCGCAAGTACGGGTTCAGTCCGGGGCCGTTGCCGCGCCGAGTGAACAGCTGGATGACGCCTCCCATGGCGTCGCTGCCGTAAAGCGCCGAGCGCGAGCCGCGAAGCACCTCGATTCGTTCGATCTGGTCGACCGACAGGTACTGTAGCCCAGCGATACCGGCCGTAGCGGAGTTCACACGGACACCATCGATCAGTATCAGCGACTGGGCAGTGCTGGTTCCGCGAACATATAGGCCGTAAAGCGCTCCCCGACCGCCATAGTTGGTGACCTGAACGCCCGGCACATGGGTCAACAATTCAAGCACGCTGACTGGGCGTAGGCGTTCAATATCAGCCCGGGTGAACACTGTGTTTGCCGCGCTACTTTCGGTGCGCTGTTCCACGTCACGGTTGGCGGTGATCAGGGTGTCCGACAGTTTGAGTGCCTCGTCGCGGGGCGTCTGGGCAAGCGCAATAGCCGGTAGGCTGGCCGCAATGGCCAGGGCGAGGGGGTTGAGCGATTTCATCAGGATCCTCAAAAGCGAAGGAAGACTTTTGAGGAGGGCAGGAACAAGCGCGCACGAGCGCGACGCTTGACGGTGCTGCCCTCCGCAACACCAGTCGAATCCGTCCAGGCCGGTCTCCGGGCTCTCGACTCGGCCCGCTCGCCTTCCCGTGCTGTGCACAGTGGCCGTTGAGCGGACTGCGATCGGCTGATCGCGGTCGATTACCGTTGCGGGGGCAGCGCCGGGTTTGCTCCTGCGAGCGCACCGGCTTCCCGTTTAATGCGGCCCCATGGGGGCACGCACACCTTGGCGGATAAGAAAAACGCGCGCACCTTACGGGGCGGCGCCGACAAACACAAGGTACAGGGTCAAGAAGCGGGGCCGCTGCCGCGGTTGCGCGCGTCGCCTTCCCTGGCGCACGCCTGCGGCGCCCGTGCGTGCCGACAGCCGGCGAAGTTCGCGGTGGTGCCGCCCTGGCCTGTTAGAATCCGCGTCTTTTCATCCGCCCGTTGCGGCGCTGCGAGCCTGCCATGACCTTCGCCTCCCTCGGCCTGATCGAACCGCTGCTGCGGACCCTCGAAAGCCTTGACTACCACACGCCGACGCCGATCCAGGCCCAGGCGATTCCCGCCGTGCTCAAGGGCCGCGACCTGATGGGGGCGGCGCAGACCGGCACCGGCAAGACCGCCGGTTTCGCCCTGCCTGTGCTGCAGCGGTTGTGTACCGATGGGCCGAAGGTGATGAGCAATTCGGTGCGCGCGCTGGTGCTGGTGCCGACCCGCGAACTCGCCGAGCAGGTCTACCAGAGCCTGCGTAGCTACGGGCAGGACCTGCCCCTGCGCAGTTATGCGGTGTACGGCGGGGTCAGCCTCAATCCGCAGATGATGGCCTTGCGCAAAGGCATCGATGTACTGGTCGCCACGCCCGGGCGGCTGCTCGATCTGTACCGGCAGAACGCGGTGAAGTTCGCCCAGCTGCAAGTTCTCGTGCTCGACGAAGCCGATCGCATGCTCGATCTCGGTTTCGCCCGCGAGCTCGACGAGCTGTTCGCTGCACTACCGAAAAAGCGCCAGACCCTGCTGTTCTCGGCGACCTTTTCCGAGCCCATCCGGCAACTGGCCGGCGAGCTGCTGCGCGACCCGCTGTCGGTCGAGGTGAGCCCGCGCAATACCGCGGCGAAGACGGTCAAGCAATGGCTGGTGCCGGTGGACAAGAAGCGCAAGACCGAGCTGTTCCTGACGCTGCTCGAGGAGCGCCGCTGGACGCAGGTACTGGTGTTCGCCAGGACGCGCAAGGGCGTCGATGCTTTGGTCGAGGCGCTGGAACGGGCCGGCATCGCGGCTGACTCGATCCATGGCGACAAGCCGCAGCCCAGCCGTCTGCGCGCGCTGGAGCGCTTCAAGGCCGGCGAGGTGCGGATACTGGTGGCTACCGATGTCGCCGCCCGCGGGCTCGACATCCAGGGCCTGCCGCAGGTGGTCAACTTCGACCTGCCGATCGTCGCCGAAGACTATGTGCATCGCATCGGGCGCACCGGCCGTGCCGGCGCCAGCGGTGAGGCCGTTTCCCTGGTGGCCGCCGACGAGGTCGACCAGTTGGCCGCGATCGAGACGCTGATCGGCCAGGTGCTGCCGCGCCACGAGCTGCCCGATTTCATTCCCGAACACCGCGTGCCGGCTACCGCCCCGGGCGGCCAGGTGATCAAGAAACCAAAGAAGCCGAAAAAGCCCAAGGACGTGCCGGGCAAGGGCCGCATCCATCTGGGCAACTGGTTCGACGAGAACCAAAAGCCCAACGCCAAGCCGATCCGCAAGGTACCGAGCCTGGGAGGCAGGCCGGCGAAGAAGCCGCGCTGAACCGCTGGGTGGCAAGGGCGCGACCAACGGTCGCTGCAATTGCTTGGCAACTGATCCAGGTCTAGGCTGTTCGCATCCGCAAGGAGCAGATTCGAACATCCCAACCCTGGAGAGAAGCCTCATGCCTCAAACCATGAAAGCTGCTGTGGTGCATGCCTTCGGCGAGCCGTTGCGCCTCGAAGAAGTTCGGGTGCCGATGCCCGGCCCCGGCCAGATTCTGGTGAAGATCGCCGCCTCGGGCGTCTGCCACACCGACCTGCACGCCGCCGAGGGCGACTGGCCGGTGAAACCGGCGTTGCCGTTCATTCCCGGCCACGAGGGCGTCGGCCATGTCGCCGCGGTTGGCGCCGGCGTGACGCGGGTGAAAGAGGGCGACCGGGTCGGCGTGCCCTGGCTGTACACCGCCTGCGGCTATTGCGAGCACTGCCTGACCGGCTGGGAAACGCTCTGTGAGAGCCAGCAGAACACTGGTTACTCGGTCAATGGCGGCTACGCCGAATACGTGCTGGCCGATCCCAACTACGTTGGCCTGCTGCCGGACAAGGTCGCCTTCGAAGACATCGCGCCGATCCTTTGCGCCGGGGTCACCGTCTACAAGGGGCTGAAGGTCACCGGCGCGCGGCCCGGCCAGTGGGTGGTGATCTCCGGCATCGGCGGGCTCGGCCACGTGGCGGTGCAGTATGCGCGGGCGATGGGCCTGCACGTGGCAGCGGTGGACGTCGATGACGCCAAGCTGGACCTGGCCCGGCGCCTGGGCGCGAGCCTGACGGTCAACGCGCGCACCGAGAATCCGGTCGAGGTGATTCAGCGCGATATCGGCGGCGCCCACGGCGTGCTGGTCACCGCAGTGTCCAACAGCGCGTTCGGCCAGGCCATCGGCATGGCGCGCCGGCACGGCACCGTCGCGCTGGTGGGCCTGCCGCCGGGTGATTTCCCGACGCCGATCTTCGACGTGGTGCTCAAGGCGGTGAGCATCACCGGCTCGATCGTCGGGACCCGCGCCGATCTGCAGGAGGCGCTGGATTTCGCCGGCGAAGGGCTGGTCAAGGCGACCATCCATACCGACACGCTGGACAACATCAACCAGATCTTCGATGACATGCGCGGCGGGCGCATCGAAGGGCGGATCGTGCTGACGATGTAGACGGGTGGCCCGGCCGCGTGGCCGGGCCACTCAGCGCGCGTCGAGCCAGCGCAGCAGGCCTTCGGCCGCGGCACGCCCGCTGGCGAAGCAGGCGGTCAGCAGGTAGCCGCCGGTCGGCGCCTCCCAGTCGAGCATCTCGCCGGCACAGAACACGCCGGGTACCTGGCGCAGCATCAGGTTCTCGTCGAGCTCGGCGAAGCGCACTCCGCCGGCACTGCTGATGGCTTCGTCCAGCGGCCGTGGGCGTACCAGGGTGATCGGCAGGGCCTTGATTGCCTGCGCCAGAGCCTGTGGATCGGCGAAGGTCGCGGCATCGGTCAGCTCCCGCAACAGCGCGGCCTTGACCCCATCCAGGCGCAGCTGGCGATGCAGATGCTTGGCCATTGACTGCGAGCCGCGCGGCCGCGCCAGTGCGCGCGCGATCTGCTCGGCCGAGCGATCGGGCAGCAGGTCCAGTTCGATCCGGACGTTGCCGCTGCGGTTGATGGCCTCGCGAATCGGCGCCGACAGCGCATACACCAGGCTGCCCTCGATGCCGCTGGCGGTAAGCACGAACTCGCCGCGCCGCGGCGTGCCGCCAGGCAGCCGCAGGGTGACCGTCTTCAGCGGCGCACCGGCAAATCTTTCCCGGAGATGGGCGCTCCAGCCGGCGACCTCGAAACCGCAGTTGGTTGGCTGCAGCGCGGCGACGGCCACTCCGCGAGCCTCCAGTTGCGGTACCCAGGCGCCGTCCGAGCCCAGCCGTGCCCAGCTGCCGCCGCCGAGCGCGAGCACGGTGGCCGTCGGGTGCAAGCGAAGCTCGCCCGACGGCGAGGCAATCCGCAGCGCACCCTGTGCATCCCAGCCCAACCAGCGGTGGCGCGTGTGGATGCGCACCCCGGCTTCGCGCAGACGCTTGAGCCACGCCCGCAGCAGGGGGGCAGCCTTCATGTCGGTGGGGAATACCCGTCCCGAGCTGCCGACAAAGGTCTCGATGCCCAGTGCATGGATCCACTGGCGCAGCGCTTCGGGGCCGAAGCGCTCGAGCGAGCCCTGCAACGCTGGCTGGGCCTCGCGATAGCGAGTGACGAAGTCGGCAAAAGGCTCGGCGTGGGTGATGTTCATCCCGCCGACGCCGGCGAGCAGGAACTTGCGCCCTACCGAGGGCATGGCGTCGTAGAGGTCCACCGTGCAGCCGGCGCGGCTGAGCACCTCGGCGGCCATCAGCCCGGCTGGGCCGCCGCCGATGATGGCGATGGAGGAGGCGGAATCGGCGCTCATCTGCAATGCTCTGAAAACGGAAGGCGCATTGTAGCGGGGCGAGGGCGTCGCGGCTGCGACGATGCGCCAGGGCGCAATGCTTGACCGGCCAGGACTCAGCCCCGATCCTTGCCGCCTTGTCGAGGAAGCAGCAGATGAAAGGCCAGGCACCGGTAGTCGATTACCTCAAGGAGTTGCTGCGCGGCGAGCTGGCGGCGCGCGACCAGTATTTTCTGCACTCACGCATGTACGCCGACTGGGGGTTCGAAAAGCTCTACGAGCGCATCAATCATGAGATGGAGGAGGAGACCCAGCATGCCGATGCCTTGCTGCAGCGGATCCTCTTTCTCGAAGGCACGCCGGACATGACGCCCGAGGCCATCCACCCGGGCCAGACCGTGCCGGAGATGCTGCGCAGCG